>Ga0214925_100104_pt1 | contig 80749 bp, 92 predicted proteins | sample Stichaenrichment_FD_168299 | JGI IMG/M metagenome (GOLD analysis project Ga0214925, IMG submission 168299) | Xylose enriched microbial communities from anaerobic bioreactor in Madison, Wisconsin, United States - 63SRT | ecosystem: Engineered > Bioreactor > Anaerobic > Unclassified | place: USA... | reverse complement strand
TGTAGTGTGTCGGTCTTGCAAGAAAAGAATATCAGGAATTGGGAATAGTAAAAAGAGCGAAAAGTACCTCGGTTTTCATAACCCCATCGGTGCCTTTCGCCAGAAAGGCGGATAATAATTATGAAAATTACAGAGTTGTTTAAACAGGGCGAATTTGTAGTGTCTGCCGAGGTTGGCCCGCCAAAGGGATTCCATATCGAACAGATGGTAGAAGACGCAAAGAAATATCTGTCCGGGGTTGATGCCATTAATGTGACGGACTGTCAGTCCTCTGTCATGCGGATCGGATCCCTGGCAGTGTGCAAGACCCTGAAGGAAGCAGGCCTGAATCCGATTTTTCAGCTTGCCTGCCGCGACAGAAACCGGATTGCACTTGAGTCAGATCTGTTAAGTGCCGCACTGTTCGGCATTGACAACGTGCTCGCACTGACCGGAGATCATACGAAGCTGGGAGATCATCCGGATGCAAAGCCGGTCTTTGATCTGGATTCCGTCTCTCTGCTGCACACGATGTGCCTGCTGGAGCAGGGAAAGGACCTGGGAGGAAATGATCTGGTCGGAGAACCTCCGAAGTTTGCCAAGGGTGCGGTAGTCTCTCCGTGCAGTGACTCCGTTGATGCACAGCTGATGAAGATGGAGCGCAAGGTCGCTGCCGGTGCTGAGTATTTCCAGACCCAGGCTGTGTTCGAACCGGAGAAATTCATTAAGTTCATGGAGCAGGCAAAGCAGTTCGGAAAGCCTGTCATGCTGGGCATTATTATTCCCAAGTCAGTGGGAATGTGCAAATATATGAACAACAATGTCGCAGGCATTTCTGTTCCGGATTCCATGCTTGATGAGCTCAGAGCAGATAAGGAGAAAACAAAGGCCGGCATCACCGGCGTAGAAATTGCCGCCCGTATCATCCGGGAGTGCAGACCTTACTGCCAGGGTGTACACATCATGTCACTTGGCTGGGAATCAAAGGTTCCTGAACTTCTGGAAAAGGCTGGTATCAGTAAACAATAGAAAATAAAAGCAGATAAATAGCAGATAACCAGCAGATAAAGGCTGCACCGGGAAGTGCTGATAAAAACACTTTCCGGTGCAGCCTCTTTCATTTAGCGCTGCAAATCTGAACCTTACATCACTATATGTCATTAATAATAGTCATAAATAATATGTGAGCTGACACGAACTGTCCTGATCATCAGAGCAATATTAATTGTAATGCGAGATGGACCGGATCAGGAACATGACAGCTCCATAAATTTCTCTTTCATATCGCATTTCAATGGGATTCCATGCGCCTCCAGTACTTTCTGCATGGCATAGAGTGTATCCACCACGTCTTTCCTGTTACAGCTTTCCCCCATGTGCCCGATGCGGACAACCTTGCCTGCCAATACATCAAAGCAGCCGGAGATCAGAATATTGTAATCCCGGGCCATACCCTGCAGCAATTCCCGGTCTGTAATCCCCTGCGGGACGTTCACAACCGTCACAGTATTGGACATACCCTTTTTCAGGTATAGAGACAGTCCTGCGGCTTTGATGGCCTCTCTTGTCGCGTGTGCGATGCAGGCATGCCTTTCGAATACATCCTTGTCAGCAAGAAAATTGTCCAGGGCCTGCCGCAGACCATTAATGTCGCTGACCGGCATGGTATAGGGGAACCACTGGTCCTCGTAGTAGTCTTTCATTGCCAGAAGGTTTGCGTAAAAGCTCCGGATCGGGGTCTTTCTGTTTTCCATGGCGGCAAAGGCACGGTCGCTCACCCATACCATCGTCAGTCCTGGAGGACAGGAGAGTGCTTTCTGAGAACCTCCGCACAGAATATCAATTTTACTGTGTCCAAGGTCCAGCGGTTCGCCGAACATACCGGCCACAGAATCTGCCACAACCATGATGCCATACGAATCCAGAAGCATGCTGATGGCCTCCACATCGTTGAGTACACCACTGGGCGTGTCGCAGTGTACAACTGTGGCATATTTGAAATTGTGGTCTTTTTCCAGAAAAGCAGCAAGCGCATCCAGGGGAACGGGTTCGTGATAATCAGTTGTAAAGAGTACGGCATCTCCTTCATATATTTTCACAAAATCTGCAAAGCCCTTACCAAAAATGCCATTGTCAATGACCAATACCCGGTCTCCTGGTTCTGTCAGGGAAGCACAGGCGGCCTCCAGCCCGAGAATGCCTTCGCCACCCAGTATGAAGGCGGTTAGGTCTGTGTGCAGTGCCTTGGAAAGAAGGCTGCAGGTCTCATGGTAAAAGTCGAAGAAGGCAGGATCGATGTCCGGATTGGTGCATGGCAGTGCCCTTGCCTCTCTCACATTTTCGCGGACCTGTGAAGGTCCTGCAGTCATGATTTTGTACATGGTAATCACCTCTGAATTCTCTAAGCTTCGGATATTTTTTAACATCTATAAATACTTGCACGCCATGATACATAGATCGACGGCAATTTCATAAGCATCATTCTTATGACGTGACGCCTCTCATGCAGGTATTACGTATGCGCGGCGTGATACCCTTCTTAAGAGAGGAAGGACTGCCAGAGCGATCACCATTGCGGTACCGACCTGCAGTACATTACCGGGTATGGACCCGACTGGGGTGATCCAGTTTCCATAGAGAATCACTTCTGCAAAATAGTATCCGACAATTTTGATAGCAAGGGCGATCAGCATGGAAACCGCATCATTGACATGGACATTCCGGATCGGTCTTTTCTCTGCAAACCAGCCGACGACAAATCCCATTGCGCCAACGATCACAAAGGTAAAGGGAGCCCATGCCGTCCATCCGCTGAGTAGATCAAACAGTCCCATACCGATGCCGCCTGCAAGTGCACCCGTTTTCTTTCCAAACAGAATGGCTGCAATAAAAAGCGGGACATTTCCCAGATGAATCAGTCCACCGCTTCCGACGAAGGGAAGCCGGACGTTGATCAGCCAGGTTGCCACATAAGTGAGGGCGATCATCAGTGCTGTCGTTACCAGCTCCTGTGTTTTGTTCCTGAAACAGATGATATTGGAACGCTCTGAAAGCATCTGTGAGTTCCCGCTGCTTTGCGCAGCTGCATTCTTGTCTGTCATAATCCCACCTCCGAAATGAAAATCTGGCATATATTTTAAACAATTTTGGATATATGAGTATTCCCAATTTGTCACAAAAAAATATAACCAGTTCATTCATCGAAGGTTCTTTTGCAGAAAATCCGGCCTTCCGTCGTGATCATTGTCCCGCAGCAACATGCCAAGCACAAAGCCTGTGAGCATTCCGCCCAGATGTGCCCAGATATTGATTCCTTCTCCCGTATTCTGAATAAACATGAGAACAGAGAAGATAATCATCAGCCACGGATTCGCCCTCCGGTTTGTTTTCTTCCGGTCCATGACGGCAGCACCCGCATAGGCACCAATCAGACCGAAGATTGCGCCAGATGCTCCTGCGGACAGGTTATAGTTCCCTGTGGCGGCATCTATGCACAGACTCAGAATGTTGCCGCCAATCCCGCTCGCCAGATAAAGGATAAGGTACCTGATTCTGCCGTACTGCCTCTCCAGGGACCAGCCGCAATAGGACAGCGAGATCATATTGGAAAAGATATGGCTGAAACCGAAATGGATAAAGATACTTGTGAACAGACGCCACCACTGATGCCCGCTGAGTATATACGGGGTGTACTGGGCACCATAGGCGACAACGGTATTCTCTCCGGTGCTTCCGCCTGTCCCCTCCTCGATCAGAAATACGATAACATTGATCAGAATCAGAAGGATGGTTATGACAGGAATGCCGGAATGAGGGCCAGGAGAGTGCTTTCTTCTTCGCCCGGTACGGGGCTTGGGAGAGGCCTCTGGCGGAATATCATTTCCATGCATCAGAATAAAACGGTCAATGGTATCATGCGCCCACCACTGGGCCTCCTGCGGGCTGTGAAAATACTGGTCTGCAAGCACACGATGCTGTGGGTCCAGAATGACACAGCGGATGCCTGCAACCTCATAGTAATAGCGAACTGAAAAATTCCGATATTTCTGCGTATTCATCTATAGAAAAGTCCTTTCTTCTGCGGATCATGCATACAATTTGCATACATTTTGCGTGGAACATGTCCGCAAAAAACCATCACCTGCACGCATGAATATGATATAATCAAAATTACATGCACACAGATATGTTTCTGCATAACATAAAAAGGAGGAACTTGCAATGAAATTCTTTATCGACACAGCAAATGTAGACGAGATCCGCGAGGCTAATGATATGGGCATCATTTGCGGTGTTACCACCAATCCGTCACTGATTGCGAAGGAAGGCCGTGATTACAAGACGGTTCTGAAGGAGATTGCCGGAATTGTGGACGGAGCCATTTCCGGTGAGGTAAAAGCAACAACTACCGATGCAGAAGGTATGATCCGTGAGGGACGTGAGATCGCAGCCATTCATCCGAATATGGTTGTAAAAATTCCGATGACAGCGGAGGGCCTCAAGGCGATCAAGGTTCTGCATTCCGAGGGCATCAAGACCAATTGTACGCTGATCTTTACTGCAAATCAGGCGCTGCTTGCAGCCAGGGCTGGTGCCACCTATGTTTCACCATTCCTTGGCAGACTTGATGACATCAGTACGAGAGGTGTTGACCTGATTCGTGATATTGCCGACATTTTTGCAGTTGCGGATGATATTGATACGAAGATCATCTGTGCATCCATCAGAAATCCAATGCATATTACAGACTGCGCACTTGCCGGTGCTGACATTGCAACAGTTCCGTTCAAGGTACTCCGTCAGATGATCAATCATCCGCTGACTGATGCAGGAATCGTGAAATTCCAGGAGGATTATAAGGCTGTATTTGGAGAATAATGCCTCTGGTACAGAAGAAGGGCTGTCGCACGGATCAGTCAGCTGCGGCAGCTTTTGCAGTCAACGCAGTATTGGAAAGGAACAGAAAATCAATGGAAAATCTGGAATTACAGAAAATTGCTAATGCAGTTCGCAAGGACATTGTGACAGCCGTGCATTCCGCAAAATCCGGTCATCCGGGCGGGTCTCTGGGCGCCGCAGATATTTTTACCTACCTGTATTTTGAAGAATTAAAGAACATTGATCCCGCGAACCCGTCAAAGCCGGACCGGGACCGTTTTGTGCTTTCGAAGGGGCACTGCGCACCGGGGCTGTATTCAGCACTGGCAGAACGGGGCTATTTCCCCAGAGAGGATCTGGTGACACTCCGTCATATTGGTTCCTATCTGCAGGGCCATCCGAATATGAATGATACGCCTGGTGTGGATATGTCGACCGGTTCGCTGGGTCAGGGGGTTTCTGTTGCCTGCGGCATGGCCTTGTCTGCAAAGCTTTCCGGTGACAGCTACCATGTATACACGCTCCTTGGCGACGGTGAGTGCGAGGAAGGCGAAGTCTGGGAGGCAGCCATGTTTGCCGGAGACAAGAAGCTGGACAATCTCACTGTAATTGTAGACTACAATGATCTTCAGATTGACGGCACACTGGAGCAGGTAAATTCACCGCTTCCCCTGGACCAGAAGTTTGCAGCCTTCAACTTCCATGTCATCAATGTTGCGGATGGAAATGACTTTGACCAGCTGCGTGCAGGATTCAGAGAGGCGGCAGAGGTAAAGGGTATGCCTTCGGCAATCATCTGCAGGACGGTAAAGGGCAAGGGTGTTTCCTATATGGAAAATAACGTCGGATGGCACGGCAAGGCACCGAATGACGAGGAATACAAGACAGCCATGGAAGAGCTGGAGAAAGCAGGTGAAGCATTATGTCAGAAGTAAAGAAGATTGCTACCCGTGAGAGCTACGGCAATGCCCTGGTTGAACTTGGCAGGAAGCATGATGATCTTGTGGTGCTGGATGCGGATCTGGCAGGCGCGACAAAGACAGGTATTTTCAAAAAGGCCTTTCCGGAGCGCCACATTGACTGCGGTATTGCAGAAGGCAATATGATGGCTATCGCAGCGGGACTTGCGGCGACAGGGAAGGTCCCATTTGCCAGCAGCTTTGCCATGTTTGCTGCGGGCAGAGCTTATGAGCAGGTCAGAAATTCCATTGGCTATCCGCATCTGAACGTCAAGATCGGTGCGACCCATGCGGGTATTTCCGTTGGTGAGGACGGTGCCTCCCATCAGTGCCTGGAGGATATCGCCCTGATGCGTGTGATTCCGGGAATGACGGTCATTGTGCCCTCGGATGATATAGAGGCAAGAGCAGCGGTTGCTGCCGCATACGCCTATAAGGGACCGGTCTACCTGCGTTTCGGACGTCTGGCAGTTCCGGTAATCAATGACAATCCGTCCTATCATTTCGAGATCGGGAAGGGCATCACATTGCGGGAAGGAAAGAACCTGACCATTATCGCAACAGGCCTGGAGGTAGAATCTGCACTGGAGGCAGCAGAAATGCTGGCGAAGGATGGCGTGGATGCTGAGGTTATCAATATTCATACCATCAAACCGCTGGATGAAGAACTTGTCATTGCTTCTGCAAAGAAGACCGGCAGGGTTGTCACAGTGGAGGAGCATTCCATTATCGGAGGACTGGGCGGAGCAGTCTGCGAGACGCTTTCTGCGAAGGCACCTGTGCCTGTGCTTCGGATCGGCGTAAAGGATGTGTATGGAGAGTCCGGACCGGCCGTCGGCCTGCTGCACAAATACCTGCTTGACGGAGAAGGGGTATATCAGCAGATCCGTGCCTGGCTTTAATACCCGCAGATCTATTATGCTTATGCAATAAGGAATCCTGTGATATAGGGTTCAGAAGGCAGTATATTTTTTGACACTGACATCATCCTATAGAGAGGCGACTATGAATAAAGCAGAAAACAAGGTGCTCATTATGTCCGACAATCATGGCGATATCGCTGCGATGAACCGGATCATCCAGAGAGAGTGGCCATTTGACGTGCTGGTCCACTGCGGGGATTTCCAGTGCAATCTGGACCTGGTACTGGAACACCGGGCGGAATTCCGCCTGCTCGCGGTACAGGGCAACTGTGATCTGCGATCGGAATTTCCGGAGGAGAAAATTTCTGATATCGGAGATTTCCGTGTCATGATTGTGCATGGTCACCATCACTATGTGGATTTTGATACAGATGTGCTGGCAGGTGCGGCTGCCCGGAACCATGCAGATATTGTATGCTACGGGCACACGCATGTGCCGGAAATCAAGGAGCAGAATGGTATTCTGGTGCTCAATCCCGGAAGTCTGACCCGTTCCAGACGCTATGACAGGAAGGGAAGCTATATGATTCTCCACACAGCTCCGGCGCATAAAAAGAGTGTGGATCTGATGTCTGTCGATGGTGAACCATTACAGTATTAAGAGCTTATTAAAAATAATAATAGAAGGCAGGAACCCGGCTCGTGGTAAAGTATTTTGATATTAATGAACAGAAATTCAGCATCCGGTGTAAATATTACCTTGGGAAGGATCCTCGCGCAGTCACAGACATCGTCATTGCCACCTATGGTTTTGGCGGCAACAAGGACAACAGTGCCACGGAAAAGTTTGCGGAACGGCTGATTGCCAAATACAAGCATTTTGGCGTAGTTGTGTTTGACTGGCCATGTCATGGTGCAGATTCCAGGAACCGCCTGCTTCCGGATGAATGCATGACCTATTATCAGCTTGTGGTGCAGCATGCACTGGAAGAAATGCACGCTGAAAAATTGTACGCCTATGGAACAAGTCTGGGCGGGTATTTTACTCTCCGTTATCTGAAGGAATATGGTAATCCATTTCACAAAATCGCTCTGCGGTGTCCGGCGATCAATATCTACCAGATTATGACAGCAGATATTACGGATGAGGAGCAGGCGAAGCTGAACAGGGGAAAGGAAATCGTCCGCGGATACACCAGGAAAATCAAACTGACACAGGAATTTTTTGAACAGCTGAAGGCGGTGGATGTCCGCAGGATGGAGTATTTTGACTTTGCAGACGACATGCTGATTCTGCATGGAACAAAGGATGAATTTATTCCTTTTGAGGAAATCCGTCAGTTTGCGGAAGATAATGTCATCGAATTGCTTCCGGTTGAGAATGCGGACCATCCGTTTTCGGACCCGCATATTATGGATCTGGCCATTTCCAAAATTATCAGCTTTTTCCATCCGGAATAAGTCCCGGACGGCATGTCTGACGCTGCCGGGGAAATTCACCATACACAGCGACAGATGTCATTGACCGATGAGATTGATTTTTTAACAGCCTGCGGCTTTGGGAGAGTTACATGCCTCATTTATGGAAAAGGGTAGAATATCTTAGAAACAGAATCCGTCTTGACAGGAAAACCTTTATTCTGTATTCGATTCTAAGGATCCTTGTCATCATTACAGCGGTCCGCTGTTTCCTGACAAAAAATTTTGAGGGATTCGCGATCTGCATTCTTTCACTGTTTTTGTTTCTTCTTCCGTCTTTTTTTGAGGAAAAGCTGAAGCTGGAAATACCACCTCTTTTCGAGAAGATTATCTATCTTTTTATCTATGCGGCAGAGATTCTCGGGGAAGTCAATCATTATTATACGGCAATTCCTGGATGGGACACGATGCTCCATACGATCAATGGATTTCTGTGCGCAGCGATCGGTTTTTCCCTGGTGGATATACTGAACAGGAAGAGCAGCAGGCTCAATCTGTCTCCGATCTATCTGGCAGTTGTTGCCTTCTGTTTTTCCATGACGATCGGTGTGATCTGGGAATTTATTGAATTTACTATGGACCAGTTTTTTTATCTGGACATGCAGAAGGATTTTATCGTGAAGGCCTTTGGTTCTGTCACACTGGATCCCACCCATTCTCAGATACCGGTCAAGGTGTCCAATATTACAAAAACGATCATTGAGACAGCAGGTGGCAAGCAGTATGTGATCAATGGGGGCTATCTGGACATTGGCATTATCGACACGATGAAGGACCTGATGGTGAACTTTGTCGGCGCGGTTGTCTTCAGCATCATCGGTTATTTCAGCGTAAAAAACAGGGACAGGAAGGATGATGGAAAAGGCGGCGGAAAAAAGATCGGGGAAAACATTGCGGAAGGACTCAGAGTCCGCACTCTTTCAGATGAAGAGGTTCAGAGACAGAAGGAGGAGATGGCAAACCAGAAGCAGGATATCCAGCAGGAAATTCAGGAAGACAGGGAGAATCTGAAACAGTCCATTCGCAGAAATGCGGAAAGCGTGGAGAGAAGGATAGAAAAAGGAGAGTAAGATGCCTGTGAAAAAAGCGGGAATTGTGGCATGCTCAGATCCTCTGGACAGGAGCCGCCAGGAGATTGTTGTCAGGCTTGCTGATTTTCTGAAGACAATGGGTTTTGAGGTTGTCACCAGTCCGGCGGAAATGATGTATGCCGATCCGGTCAGTGGAAGCGCAAAGGCAGATGTTCTCACTCAGATGTTTGCTGATCCGGACATGGTGGAAATCTTTGATGTTTCGGGTGGCGACATGGCTAATGAACTGCTGGATTTTCTGGATTTTCAGGTGATTCGTGACAGCCGTGCCAGACTTTGGGGATATAGTGACCTGACAACACTGCTGAATGCTATATATGCGCGCACCGGAAAGGAAAGTGTGCTCTATCAGGCCTGCAAGACGGTATCCGGTGACTGTCAGGCATTACAGAAGGAGCGTTTTGCCTCATGGATGGCTGGCACATCAGACGCGCTGTTTGCGCCTCCGGTACACAGGATTTCCGGCGGAATGCTCAGCGGCACGGTGGTCGGAGGAAATATGCGCTGCTTTCTCAAGCTTGCAGGAACGGCGTATTTTCCGGATGTGACCGGAAAGGTCCTGCTGCTGGAATCTCTTGGCGGAGGGATGCCACAGGTGATTACATGTCTGTCACAGCTGAAGAGCATGGGCGTTTTTCAGAAGATCAGCGGCCTCCTTCTTGGGTCCTTTACCCGGCTGGAGGAGGAAAGTACGGCACACACGACGGATGGAACCTTTGGAACAGAAGACGTGTGTTCTCTTGTAAAGCGGTTTGTGCCGTCAGATCTTCCTGTCTGGAAGACGGAAGAGATTGGACATGGCGACAATTCCAGAGCTGCTGTCATTGGCGCGTCATATCAGCTGCGCTGACTTGGTATACGTATGCCGTAATAAGGTTCAAAGGGGAAGCTTTCAGATAATTTCTTAAGCATCAACCTGTAAACCTCAATATTATGCAAATTATGCTCAATACAGGGAGGGAATGGTTACTGAATGAAGAAATACATTTCCGATCAGCATTTTTATGATGAAGACGTCATGTCCTTTCTGGACCACAGGCCGTTCCAGTCGGTCGAGGATATGAATGCCTACATGATCCGGCAGTGGAATGACAGCGTAAAGAGTGATGATGAAATTTATATTGTCGGCGATATGTTTTCCTGGTCGGGTGCGGATCGCGATCCGGAAAAGCTCAATGCAGTTCTACGCCAGCTGAAGGGTAAGCTGTATCTGGTGATCGGGAACCATGACCTGAAATGGTTCGACCATCCGGGGATTGAACGGGACCGTTTTGGATGGATCCGCCACTACGCGGAAATCCACGATGGCGAGAAGAATGTCATTCTCAGTCATTATCCGATGCCTTTTTATGGCATGAACCACATGCGGGATAAGCAGGGAAATTTAAAGACCTATATGCTTCACGGTCATGTGCATGATACCCTCGAGGCAAAGCTTCTCTATGATTTTGAACGGAGTGCAGCGAAGCAGAATATTCTCATTGCATCGGGAAAATCCGAGCCGGTGATCTGCAATCTGGTCAACTGCTTCTGCGGGTATTCTGACTATCGCCCGCTCGGTCTGGCTGAATGGGCCAGCCTTCGGGAATCGTACACAAAACCATAAGCGAAGCCTGTGATATTTGGGCAATTTTTTGCTTTTTGCGAAATATTTGTGTACTTCTGAAAAAATCAAGGGGAATTGTTTATTGAATTTCAGAGTGATTTTTGGTGAAATCTTTTCCGGAATTTGCGCTATAGTATGTGTGTAGTGAACAGTCGCATTCATCTTTCGCGGGATGACGATAAGGATGTAATACGATGTTTCTGTCCAGCGCCCCGCATAGTGGACGTTACAAAATTCAGCCGGGTTTAACGGCCCGGGGAAAGAGGTTACGGTATGGAAACATTATTTGCAAACGCACGAGACATGAGCAAAAAGGGAAAACAGCTGAGAAAACAGGGCCTGATTACCGGTTCTATCTCCGGCAAGAAGCTGGAGCATTCAATCAGCCTTCAGATTCCGGAGAAAAATGTGAAACAGTTCATGCTGCATCACACAATCGGCAGTAAAGCTCTCCTTGACGTGGACGGTCAGAAGTATATGACAATGATCAAGAGCGCAGATTACAGTCCGCTGACCAACCATTATATTGATATGACTTTCCAGCAGCTGCAGGCAGACGAGAAGGTAAAGGGCGAGGCAGAGATCATTCTGGAGAATGAGGACCACGCAAACGGATTTATCACCAACAACTGCTCTGTTGTTGAATATGAAGCTTATCCGTCTGACATTGTAGACCGCATTGTGATCAATGTTGCGGATTATCCTGTAAATACAGAGCTTCAGGTAAAGGATCTGGATATTGCAAAGAACGAGAAAATCCACATCCTTACACCGCTCGATACCAGCGTTCTGCATGTATCCGAGCATCGTCATATAAAGGCAGAGGATCGTGCCCTGCTGGAGGATGAGGATACAGATACAGCGGACAGCAGCGCTAACTGATCTGATAATAGACAAAGCTGAACAGCTGGATGGAAAAACATATCTTTTCTGTTGTTTTTTCCAGGAGGCTGATCGTAGAAATGTTATGACAAGCCCTGCGCGATGCCCCGATCCGGTATGATGCCGGAACGGCTGGTGTCTCGCAGGGCTTTTTGTGCTCTTTTTTGCATACATAGCTTTCCGCGGCTGACCGTTTGGGTTATACTGAATATATAATACTTCACTGTAAAGTTACATCGCCTCTGCTTCAGGTACATAGCGGGGGAAAATAGTTTCTGCGCAGGAAAGGACAGACAGTACGAGGCAGTCAGGGTGGAAGTGTCAGACAGACCAGAGCATACCCGGACCAGTATCGGATTTTAAGGGCTTCCTTTCCGGAAGTCTTTTTTATTTGGCTTATTTCAGGATTCTGGAGGTTTTTATGTTAAAGATAGCTGTATATGGTAAGGGCGGTATCGGGAAATCCACGATGACATCAAATCTTGCTGCCGCGTTTGCTGTTCTCGGGAAAAAGGTAATTCAGATCGGCTGTGATCCGAAGGCGGATTCCACTTCAAATCTGTTGTCGGGAGAGCCGTTGACACCTGTGATGAATTATCTTCGGGAGCATGATGAGGATCCTTCGGATCTCTCGGAAATTTCAAGGCGGGGATTTGGCAATATTCTCTGCATTGAAACCGGAGGTCCCACCCCGGGCCTGGGCTGCGCCGGCAGGGGGATTATTGCCACCTTCGGGCTTCTGGACGACCTCGGTCTGATGGAAAAGGAAAAACCGGACGTCGTGCTGTTTGATGTTCTGGGAGATGTGGTGTGCGGCGGGTTTGCCGCACCGATCCGGGAGGGATATGCGGACCAGGTACTGATTGTCACCTCTGGTGAAAAAATGGCCCTTTACGCGGCAGGCAACATTGCGACTGCGGTTGAAAATTTTGAGGACAGAGGATATGCCTCTGTGGGCGGCATTATTCTGAACCGCCGCAATGTGCCGGAGGAGGAAGAGCGGGTGCGTGCGTTTGCCACGGATCGTGATATTCAGATCGTTGCGGATATCCCCAGGTCGGACCTGATCAACAGGGCTGAGGACCTGGGCAAGACGGTGATCGAAAAGTTTCCGGACGCTGATATTTCCGCTAAATTTATGGACCTGGCCAGACGGCTTCTCGCCGGTAAGCAGTAAGCATCCACTGCAAAGAGATAGGAGAATTGTGTGAATAGTATTGCAAGGAACAGCACCAGCAGCAGACAGAATCAGCCCCGCTGCTATACGGCGGCAGAGTTGTCAGTGGCAGGGCGTGACCATATTCCGGAGCTTTATCAGACGGGAAGCCATCTGATCTATTCATCACCCGCAACACTGGCATATAATTCACCGGGTGCTGAGGGCTTCGGCGTGAAGAGAGCAGGTTTATCCATACCGGGATCCGTCATGCTGATTGTATCTCCGGGCTGCTGCGGAAGAAATACTGCGGAGATCACAAGAATAAAAGGGTGTGAGGACAGGTTTTTTTACCTGCAGATGAATGAGACGGACCTTGTGACGGGAAGACATCTGCGCAGAATCCCTGCTGCAGTCCGCCGTATTGCGGAATTCCTGCCGGAGAAACCCTCTGTGGTCATGATCTGTATTACCTGCGCGGATGCCCTGCTCGGCACGGATCTGGAGCGGGTCTGCCGGAAGGCGGAACAGGAGGCGGGTCTTCCTGTCCGCCCATGCTATATGTATGCGCTGACAAGGGAGGGCAGAAAGCCGCCCATGGTATATGTTCGGGAGTCTCTCTACTCCATGCTGCCGAAGCAGAAAAAGAGAAGCACGAGTGTGAACCTTCTGGGCTTCTTTGCACCTTTACATCCGGAAAGTGAACTTTTTGAAATCCTGAAGAAAGCCGGCATCCGGAAAGTGCGTCAGATTTCGACCTGCAGTGACCTGCAGGACTTTTACCAGATGGGAGAGGCAAATTTCAACCTGGTTCTGAATCCGGAGGCGAGAGGGGCCGCAGACGCACTTACAGAACGGCTCGGTATTCCCAGCATTGAGCTTTCCCGCTTTTATGAAACGGACCTGACAGAAAAACAGTATCATGCGTTCTTCGGAGCACTTGGTCTGCCGTTTCCCGAAATTACGGAAGGAATATCCAGAGAGGAAGCGGACAGGGCGGGGGCGGTGCTGAAGGAAAAGCATCCGGATCTGTCCTTCAGTATTGGAGAAGTGGTCGATGCCAATCCTTTTGAGCTTGCTCTCACACTCCTGCGTATGGGATGGAAGGTAGAGGAAATTTTTGCAGATCCTGCGCCGGAGAGCTATCCGTTTATCGACCGCATCGCGCGCCTGTGTCCGGAGCTGAAGATCTATTCCAATACAGATCCCTCGATGCTTTCCTATCAGAGATCCGGGAAAGACATGGATACAGCCTTGTCTCGTACTGAGAGCAGAATGGCCGGGTCGCACATCACGATTGGCAAGGATGCCGCCTACTACTGCCCAGATGCACTGCATCTGTATTTTAATGAGGATACACAGCCCTTCGGCTATGAGGCAGCCTGGTATCTGTGGACGGAGCTGATGAAGCTGACAGAGGCGGGTGTCCGTGCTTCAGCAGAAGACCGGTATCCGGAAGATCTGCCGGGCATGCACTCTCCGGGGAGTGCAGGACTTTTCTGCGCCGGAGGGGATCAGCCTGACGAAGATGCCTTGTCTTCTGAAAAAACCGAAGATACAGAGTCTCCTGTAGCCAGAAGATGTATTGGACAAGATACAGAACAAGATACAGAACTGCACATTGATTTTTCAGGCAGAGGTCCGGATCTGTATCTCACCCCCTTTGCACCGGACCAGTCCGGGGCCGTATCCGCCCTGTACGCGCTGGATGGCATGATTGTCATTCTGGATGCCGGAGGATGCACGGGTAACATCCTGGGCTTCGATGAACCCAGATGGCAGAATAAGAAGGCGGCTGTTTTCTCTGCCGGGCTTCGTGATATGGATGCGATTATGGGAAGAGACCGGGAACTGGTACGAAAGGCGAAGAAGGCCTTTGCGAACACGGGCTGCTCCTTTATCGCACTGGTTGGCACACCGGTGCCTTCGATCATCGGGACCGATTACCATGCGCTGGAGCGGATGCTTGAAAAGCAGTGCGGCTGTCCCGTCATCAGCATCCCGACAAACGGTATGAAAACCTGTGAAGAAGGCCTCTCAAAAACGTATCTGACCCTGTTTCAGAGGTTTTCCGGGAGAACCGATAACAAAGACGAGGCAATGCAGAAAAAAGCAGAACATGGAAAAAACGGTACAGCCGGTGTAATCGGATGTACGCCCCTGGAGCTGGTGCATCTGCCGGATCAGGACAGGATCCGGGACATTTTGATGGATAAGGGATTTGGCAGAGTGATTTTCTATGGTGCAGATGCTGCAAGAGAGGATTATGAACACGCCGGGGAAAATGACAGGAATTTCGTCCTTTCCGGTGCCGGGATCCAGGCGGCTGCATACCTGAAGAAGACCTTTGGTACGCCCTATGAGATCGGGTACCCCGGGATCGAAGAAGAACTGCAGAAGCTCCCGGAATCATTTAAGGGTGCCCTGGAAAAGAAGGCAGTCCGGGTCCTGATTCTGCATGACCCGGTAGCCGCAGCCTCCCTGAAGGCTTCTCTGCAGCAGTCGTATGCCGGGAAGAGGATGCGGATAGACTGTGCGTCCTTCTTCAGCGAAAAGGACACGGACCCATCGCTCATGGCAGCGGGAGATGTCCCTGTAAAACCCGATTTTGCATTAAGAAGTGAGCAGGACCTGCTGCAGCTGCTGAGTGGTGGACAGTACGATTATATTTTTGCGGATCCGGTATGTTCAAAAATGCCTGCCGGAGATGCGGTGTGGATTCCGTTCCCGTGTTTTGCCATTTCGGGCAAACGGATTTTGACTTAAAGATTGCATGATGAAAGGGTCAAGAGATGTATACTTATGAAATTGTCTTGAAATTCTCACGGTTTCGACAAGCAAGAAGTACTAGGGCTCTTCAATTTTACTAACATCGTTCAGAAAAAGTCAAAACTCGCTGCATTCTGCAGCTCAGACAGTTGACTTTTTCTGAACAACGCAAAATTTCATCACCAAGTACTTCTAGCATGTCTGTAAATGTTCGAATTTTAAGACAATTTCTTTGGCACTTACCTTTAGACCACGAATGAATGAAAGAATAAAGATAAATAATAGCGAGGTGTAAATATCAGTATGTGTGTAGGACTTTCAGCGAAAGTAGTAAAAATCAAAGGTGATGTGGCGATTGTTGATGCAGGCGGTGCCAGGAAGACCATTTCTTCAGAGCTTTTGACGAATTTGAATCTGGGTGATTATGTGATGGTGCACGCGGGGTCTGCCATTGCCAAAATCACGGATGACGATGCGGATGAGACAGACGCACTTCTGGAGGATCTGTAAATGGACCGGTTTGAGAAGGCAATTGATATCATTCGCAATTACAAGGGGCCGGATGTCCGGATCATGGAGGTGTGCGGGACGCACACACATGAGATTTTCCGTCAGGGAATCCGGAATATTCTTTCCCCGCATATCCATATGATTTCCGGGCCGGGCTGCCCGGTCTGTGTGACCGGTACCGGTTATATAGATGAGGCAGTCTGGCTGGCTCAGGAGCAGGATTGTACAATTCTTACCTTCGGTGACCTTGTCAGGGTGCCGGGTTCTGAGAAGTCGCTGCAGCAGGCAAGAGCCGAGGGAGCCAGGGTCCGTACCGTCTATTCTCCCCAGGATGGAGAGGCATACGCCAGGGAGCATCCGGAGGAGAGATGTGTCTTTCTTTCCGTGGGCTTTGAAACAACGACGCCAGGATCCTGTATTGCTGTGAAAAACGCGTCAAGGGACAACCTGCAGAATTTCAGCCTGCTCACGGCAAACAAGACCATGCCGGCTGCCTATGATGCCATGAAGAACTCCACAGACCTCTTCCTGTACCCCGGCCATGTACATGCGATTACGGGGCTTGCTGTTCCGCGCATGCTGGCGCAGACCCATCAGGTGTCCGGTGTGTGCGCCGGTTTTACTGCCAGAGAGCTGGTAACTGCGCTGGCTGTCGCGGTCCGGAATTTTGAGAAGGGAGAATATTTCTTTGTCAACTGCTATCCCCGGGTTGTACGCGAAGAGGGACAGCCGGAGGCCATGCGTCTTGTGCAGTCTATGATGGAACCCTGTGACGCTCTCTGGCGTGGTATCGGTCTGATTCCCGCATCCGGAATGAAGCTGAGACCGGAATATGCCGCCTATGACGCGAGGGTTTGCTATCAGATTCCGAAGATGGAGGGAAAAGCAAACAGCGGCTGCCGCTGCGGGTCTGTCCTGCAGGGAAAGATTGAGCCGGAGCAGTGTCCGCTGTTCGGGAAGGCCTGTACACCGGAGCATCCCATCGGGGCGTGCATGGTTTCGTCTGAGGGTGCCTGCAGTGCATTCTATCTGTATGGCAGAGGGCAGAGCAGACCTGAAGATGGGGCGGTGCAGATGGTTTCCCGGAAGAATACAGATACGACGGCGGCGTCGCAGAAACAGACAGAAGGTTAAATGTGATTACAGATCAGGAGACACAATCATGAACGAGACAGTTACTCTTGCCCATGGTGCGGGCGGAAAGCAGACCGCTGCACTGATTGACAAGGTTTTCAAAAAACATTTTCAGAACCCGTATTTTACAGCAGATGACGCATCGGTACTGCCTGCGCCCAAGGGGAGAATGGCAATGACGACCGATGGATTTATTGTAAGCCCGTCCTTTTTTCCGGGCGGCAACATCGGCAAGCTGTCCATCTGCGGAACCGTGAATGACCTGACCTGCATGGGAGCCAGACCGCTTTATATGACCTGTGCCTTTGTTATCGAAGAGGGCTTTCCGATGGACAAGCTGGAGGAAATTGTAACTGCCATGGAGCATACCGCCCGGGAGGTGGGAGTGGTGCTTGTGGCCGGTGATACAAAGGTCGCTGGAAAAGGGCAGGTCGACGGATGCTTTATCACAACGACGGGTGTCGGTGAGGTGATGGAGCAGGTCTCAACCTCCGGCAGGTTTGCAACGCCTGGTGATGCAGTGATCGTGACCGGTGATATCGGACGCCATGGCACAGCCATCCTTCTCGCCAGAGATGAATATGGTATTGAGGCGGATGTGAAGACGGACTGTGCACCTCTGTGGCATCCGATCCATGCCCTGCTGCAGGAGGTGCGGGATGTCCATGTGATCCGGGACGCCACAAGGGGCGGTGTCGGAACTGTCCTCTATGAGATTGCCCATGAGGCGGGTGTGGGAATTGCGCTGAAGAGGGAAGCGATCCCGGTCTCCGACGGTGTCAGAGGCGTCACCGGCATGCTGGGGCTTGAGCCGCTGTACCTTGCCTGTGAGGGTACCATGGTTCTGTTTGTGCCTCAGGAAAAGGCAGAGCAGACAGTGTCCATATTGAGGGAGCAGAAGTATACATCCGGTGCTGCGGTGATAGGAACGGTGACCGCAGAAAACAGCGGAAAAGTGATTATGGAGACGGAGATTGGAGCAAAAACTTATCTGCCGGAACCCGGAAATGAGCTTCTTCCAAGAATCTGCTGATTTCTTGAAAAATACAGGTCTGCCGGGATCACACGGCCGGATCATAACAGTGGTTTGCAGTTAAAATCAAATTTCATCTATGCGGAGTATTACGGCCGAAAATCAGATTTCAGCAAGGCAGAGTATATCAGATGAACAGTTGAATTCTGTTTGTCAGTGTATTTGCATTGAACAGTGTAAGACATGAGAAGCGGGGTGGAAAAATGGACCAGGAAACCAGAGTAGCAGTTCTTTCCATTATTGTGGAGCATGATGCTTCTGTCGAGGAGGTCAACCGGATTCTGCATGAGAGCAGCGATTTTATTATCGGAAGGATGGGGATTCCTTACAGAGCCAGGAAGGTAAATATCATCAGTATTGTAATGGATGCGCCTCAGAGTGTGATCAGCGGTGTGTCCGGGAGGATCGGAACTCTGCCGGGGGTCAGCGTGAAGACAGCTTATTCGAATCTTTAATTGTAATCGAGGAGGCAGATGAAACAAATGCATTATCCGGCCCAGACACCGGAAAAGAAAGACAGGTATCAGATACGGATACGGGATGCTGTTCCCGGGCGCACCTTTCCCTGGGCGCTGGAATACAATTGTCCGGTGCATGAGCATTGGAACATCGTACATACCGGTATGCTGATTCCTGAGTGCCATCAGATTTATATCTGTACAGATAATTGTCTGCGGGGCGTGATCATGACTGCTGACGAAATGTGCGCTGCGGACCGGATTTCATCGGTCATGCCCGATGAAACCGAAATTATGGACGGATCGCTGGAGGATGTGACCATCAGAGGGGTCATTGATGTGATCCGGAAACTGAAAAAGAAGCCGCGGGCCGTCCAGCTGTTTCCGGTATGCATGCATCATTTTATCGGCTGTGACATGCGATATATTTTTGATCAGGTGGAAAAGGCTTTTCCGGAGATTGATTTTATGGAATGCTTCATGGACCCGATCCGGCAGAAGCTGACAACGACCCCTGAGATGCGGCAGCGTTTTCAGATGATGAAGGTTCTCGCCACGCCGAAAAGAGAGCCGGATCTCACACAGGTCAGCATGCTCGGTGAAAACCTGCGGGTGCAGGACAGTGATTTTCAGGTACTGCTGCGGCAGGAGGGCTTCCACCTTCTGCAGGTGCAGGACTGCAGGACCTATGATGATTATCTGGCAATGGGCAATGCATTTCTGTGGCTCACCAGGTCCCCCCTTTCCAGATATGGTCTGGAAAAGGCCGCTGCCCTTGCAGATCGGAGGAGCATGTATCTTCCAGCCGCGGTAACCTATGATGAGATAGATTGCCAGTTGTACAATCTGATGGCACTTCTGTATGAGGCAAGGAGGCTGCCTCTGGAAATGGCAAAGGAGAGAACAGACGCATGGATCCGTGAACAGCGTGCCCTGACGGAAGAGGCATTTCAGAGCGCCAGGAAATGCATTGGCGATACGCCGGTTATTGTGGATTATATCTGTGTGCCAAGACCGGTGGGATTCGCACGGCTGCTTCTGGAGCATGGGATGAATGTTGTGCGGATTCTTGCAGACAGTATCAGCCCGGAAGAGGCAGAGGATCTTGCCGTTCTGCAGGAAGAGCATCCGGACCTCGCCTTGATGTCCACCTCTGCCCCAGGTTCGCTTGCTGAAGCGGAGCGTATACAGAATGAGACTTCCGGAGCAGAACAGAAAGAAAAAATACTGGCGGTTGGTCCGAAGGCGGCGTTTTTCTCAGACAGCTCCTGTTTTGTAAATGCGATAGAAGCGGACGGTGCGACCGGCTATATGGGAATCCGTCATATGCTGCAGCTGATGTGCGACGCATTGACAAGACCGGGACAGCCGGAGGTGGTCACAGGAAAGGGACTGGGGCTTCCCGGCGTGTGGACAGAGCCGTCCTGCGGGGATGACTGCACAACAGGAGTTTTTCTCATCTGATCTGACAGGGAAGGAGAAGTATGAAGGAAACCTACAGAATTCTTCCGGTGTATGCTGGTGACGTGTCCGGCATCGCAGGCGCGCTATATGAACTTGGTGGAATGACGGTCATTCATGACCCTTCCGGATGCAACTCCACCTATAATACCCATGATGAATTGCGCTGGTATCATGAATCCTCAAATATTTTCATATCCGGGCTGAATATGCGCGACGCCGTTCTCGGCAATGATTCCAAATTTATCAGAGATATTCTCCAGGCGCTGGAAGCGCTTCCGGAAAAACCCGGATTTATTGCACTGTGTAATTCTCCCGTTCCGTGGCTGAACGGCACAGATTTTGGCGCGATTGCCAGGATGCTTGAGAAAAAGACAGGAATTCCTTCCTTCTATGTTCCCTCTAACGGCTGCCATGATTATGCGCGGGGCGCAGGACTGGCATGGGAGGCACTTTTGCGGAAGTTTATCGGCATGAAACCGCACAAGCCAGTACAGGAGGGGAAGGGAGGGGAGAAGGCATCCCCTCACAGAACTGTAAATGTTCTGGGTATGATGCCGCTGGATTTTGCCGGAGCAGAAAGCTGCAGTGCGCTGGAGTCGCTTCTGCAGAAAAAAGGCCTGCAGGTACAGACCGATCTGGCATGTGGCGCGCACTGCTCTCTGGAGCTGCTTCCAGAGATGGCAGAGGCGGATGTATCTCTGGTGCTCTCAAAGGCGGGCCTTCTGCCCGCCATATATCTGCAGAAGACATTCGGTATTCCCTATGTAACCGGCGTCCCGTTTGCAGGGGAAGAAGATCCGGTGATCAGAAAGCTGCAGGGAACAGACACAAAGGCCCCGGATGGTTCCAGCATCTCGGATGAAGGGGAACAAAAGGACGGGCAGGCACCGGTTGTCTGTCTCACTGAACCCGTTCTGGGGGTGTCTCTTGCTTCCCTTGTCAGGCGGAGAACGGGCAGAAATACTATTGTCATTGATCCGCTGGAAGCAGATAAGAACTCGTTTATTCCGGGAACAGATGCTTCTCTTTTCGGAGAGGAAGAGATTGCACACTTTTTTGGGGCGCTTCCGGGGGCAGTTCTGCTCTGTGATCCGGCTTATGCACATATCCTGCCGGAGGATGACCGGTTCCGCCGGATCTATCTTCCGACGCTTGCGCTGTCAGGACGGATCTACCGGAAGCATTTTGTGAATTATTTTCAGGAGGGTCTGGCTGACCGGCTGATCTCCATGATTCAGGCAGATGCATAGAATTTTGTATATCAAAGGAGGCAGAGAAAAATGAGCATGAATGAAACACCATCCTCAGAGAGAGTACAGATCGGTTTTTTTGGCAGAAGAAATGCCGGAAAGTCCAGCGTCATTAACTGCCTGACCGGGCAGAGCCTTTCCGTTGTTTCTTCTGTACCGGGAACAACGACAGACCCGGTCCGGAAGGCCATGGAAATTCACGGCCTTGGCCCCTGCGTAGTCATTGATACAGCCGGGCTGGATGACACCGGTGAGCTGGGACTGCTCAGGGTCAGGAAGACCAGGGATATGATGGAGCGTATTGATCTTGCGGTGATCGTCATCGGGGATGGAAGGATCGCGCCTGAGGAAGAGGAGCTGGAAAACTGGTTCCGGGAGAAGAAGATTCCGTTCATTCTGTGCTTCAACAAGCAGGACCTGGGAACACCGGAGAATATGCCGGCAGATGCTCTTTCTGTTTCTGCAAAAACAGGTGCAGGCTTTGATGCACTGACCGCGGCGATCCGGGAGCGTGCGAAGGCGAAAATCCAGACGGCAGGAATGCTGGATGATCTGATCAGCGAGAAGGATACGGTTGTGATGGTCATTCCCATGGATGCAGAGGCACCGAAGGGAAGAATCATTCTTCCCCAGCAGATGGTGCTGCATGAGCTGCTTCTCCATCATGCCACAGCCTGCGTCTGCCAGACGGAAGAACTGGCGGATGTGCTGGAGCAGCATCCCCATCCCCGCATGGTCATTACAGACTCACAGGCATTTTATCAGGTCAGATATATCGTGCCTGAGGATGTACCGCTGACCTCTTTTTCCATCCTGATGGCAAGATACAGGGGCTATCTGGGTGCTGCGGTACAGGGTGTGCGGGAGATCGAAAAGCTGCAGGACGGTGACACGGTTCTGGTTGCAGAGGGATGCACCCATCGCAGGACCTGTGGCGATATCGGATCCGTCAAAATCCCTGCGCTTCTGGAAAAGTACACTGGGAAAAAGCTTCAGATCGCGCTGTCCTCGGGAAGTACCATGCAGGAGGACCTGTCCGGCTGCAAACTGGTGATTCATTGCGGCGGATGCGTGTTAAATGACCGGGAGATGGAATCCCGGCGCAATCATGCTTTCATGCAGGGGACGCCGATCACCAATTACGGCATTGCAGTCGCATATATGCGCGGCATTCTGGGACGTTCTCTCCGGATGCTGCCGGAGTTTGCACAGCTTGCGCAGGAGCTTCCGGAAAATGATGCGCAGCACAATAGTATCTGAGGACAGGAGAAAATTGTGAAGTATGAGGGATGTATATGAATAATAAGGACAGGATCCTGCGGCTCCGGGAGCAGAGGGTGCTGCCGGAGGAGGACTTTGAGACGCTGCTTGCCACCATGGACCCGGATGATGAGCAGTTCCTGTACCAGAATGCGCGGGAAGTAAGAGAGCAGATTTACGGGAAAGAGGTATACCTCCGGGGAATCATCGAGTTTTCCAGCTTCTGCAGAAATGACTGCTATTATTGCGGTATTCGGAAAAGTAATCGGAAAGCCCGCCGGTACCACCTGACAAAGGAGCAGATTCTCTCCTGCGTCGAAGACGGGTACCGCCTGGATTTTCGCACCTTTGTGCTGCAAAGTGGAGAGGACCTTTCCTACTCTGAGCAGGATATCTGTGACATTGTCAGCAGCATCCGGAGCAGGCATCCGGATTGCGCGGTCACGCTTTCCATCGGTGAAAAGACAAAAGAGGAGTATCAGGCCTATTTTGATGTGGGGGCTCAGCGTTATCTCCTTCGTGAGGAGACGGCAGACCCGGCGCACTATGCCAGACTGCACCCGGCGGAGCTTTCCCTGGCGCACAGACTGCAATGTCTGTGGGACCTCCGCGAGATCGGCTACCAGGTCGGCTGCGGAATCATGGTCGGAAGCCCATATCAGACCTGGCAGAACGTTATTACGGACCTGTTGTTTATGCGTGACCTTCAGCCGCAGATGATCGGGATCGGTCCTTTTATCCATCACAGCGACACGCCCTTCCGGTTTGAAAAGGATGGAACGCTGGAGGACACCCTTCATCTACTTGGTGTCCTGAGGCTCATGTTTCCCTCTTCGCTCCTTCCTGCCACAACTGCCCTCGGGACGATTCATCCCCATGGCAGAGAAATGGGCATACTGGCAGGGGCCAATGTGGTGATGCCGAATCTCTCCCCCAGGGAGGTCAGAACCGGATATATGCTCTATGACGGCAAGATCTGCACGGGAGATGAGGCTGCTGAGTGCCGTGCCTGCATGGCGAGGAGAATTGCAAGTACCGGGTATCATGTGGTGGTTTCAAGGGGAGACCATCCTGATTTTCGGGAGAAGGATATTATGTAAAACGTTTAGGGTAAGTGTCTCAGAAATTGTCTTGAAATTCGAACATTTGCAGACATGCCAGAAGAACCGTAGTACTTCTTGCATGTCGAAACCGTGAGAATTTCAAGGCAATTTCATTAATGCTTACTTTTTACCCAAATATCAGGGATATGAAAGGATTGGGATTCTACCGTGTCTGATGCCGATATACTGAAGACAAAACAGATCAAGATCTACGGGATTGTGCAGGGAGTCGGTTTCCGCCCGACGGTTTCCCGGTATGCCAAAGGCAGCGGTATTTGTGGAACGGTCTGCAATAAAGGCTCCTTTGTGGAGGTGATTGCGCAGGGAACAGAACGGGCCATTGAAAGCTTTCTCCTGCAGATTCGCGAGCAGCCGCCGGAACGTGCCGTCATCCTGAAGATGGATGTGAGGGATGCAGCACCGGCGATACATTTTTCGGATTTTTCAATTGTTGAAAGCGAAAAAAAGAAGGGGGAGATCTTTGTATCGCCGGATATCGCGCTCTGTGATACGTGCCGCGCAGAGCTGCTGGACCCCAAAAACCGCAGGTACCTGCATCCTTTTATCAACTGCACTTCCTGCGGCCCGAGACTGACGATACTGGAGAGTCTTCCCTACGACCGGGAGCGGACATCCATGAAGGTCTTTCCCATGTGCAGGACATGTCACAAGGAATATGTAACGCCCACCTCCCGCAGATACGATGCCCAGCCGGTCTGCTGTAACGATTGCGGGCCGCAGGTCTATATCCTTCCGAAGGATGGGACAAAACCCCGTGTGACGGGGAGGGAGGCAATCATAGAGACAAGGCATGTTCTTCTGCAGGGCGGTATTGCCGCGGTCAAGGGTATCGGGGGCTTTCATCTTTGCTGTGACGCCGGCAATACCAGCGCCGTGCTGCGTCTTCGCGCGCTGAAACAGAGACCCCACAAGCCGTTTGCGGTCATGATGCGGGATGAGGATGCTGTGCTGGCTTCATGCGAGGTGTCAGATTCCCAGAGAGAGATTCTGACCGGCCATCAGAAGCCGATTCTGCTGCTGAACAGAAAAAAGTCGTCCCACCTTTCGGAGGCGGTGGCGCCTGACAACCCGAAGGTCGGTGTCATGCTTCCCTATGCGCCGGTGCAGGTCCTCCTGTTTCAATATGATGACGGGCAGGAGATGCCCTCTGCACTGATTATGACCAGTGGGAATGTAAGCGGGGCACCGATCTGTCACAATGACAGGGAGGCGGCAGAGGAGCTTGGCGGCATCGCCGATATCATTCTGTCGAACAACCGTCGTATCAATATCCGCTGTGACGATTCGGTCATGGATTTTTACCGTGGAAAGCCCTATATGATCCGCAGGTCCAGAGGATATGCTCCGCTGCCATATATGGTCACTGCACAGACACCGGTGAATCACACAGTTCTGGCGGTCGGCGGTGAGCTGAAAAATACCTTCTGCATCGGAAAAGGGAACCTTTTTTACCCTTCCTCCTACATTGGAGATCTCGCAGACGTCCGAAGCACGGACGCGCTGCTTGAGACCATCGGACGTTATGAGACGCTTCTTGAGGCAAAGCCGGACCGGGTGATCTGTGACCTGCATCCGGGTTACCGGTCCACAGGAATTGCAGAAAAGCTTGCGGCCGATTCGCCTTCCCCTGTGCAGCTGGTGAGGGTACAGCATCATTATGCGCATATTCTGTCTTGTATGGCAGAAAATGATTATCTGGACCCTGTGCTGGGGGTTTCCTTTGACGGTACCGGATATGGATCCGACGGTACGATCTGGGGAGGAGAGATTCTTCTGGCTGATGTGCACAGTTTCCGGCGGGTAGGAAGCGTGAAACCGTTTCTCCATGTCGGAGGGGATACTGCCTCCAGAGAGGGGTGGAGAATTGCCTGCTCCATGATCTGCGATCTTTTCAAAGCTGGTGAGGGTCCGGGTCCGGAGGAAGTCATGACGGCGCTGCAGCTCTGCCCGAATAGCCAGGCCGGTATCATGCGCAGGATGCATGACAAAAGATTCAACGCCATAGTCTCCACGAGCTGCGGAAGAATATTTGATGCGGCGAGCGCGATTCTGGGTATATGCAGGCGTTCAGGCTTCGAGGGAGAGGCCTCCACGGCGCTCATGTATCGTGCACAGGCATATCTTGCGCAGAATGGACCGGATTCTTCCGGACTCTCTCAATTTATGGATGCATTTGATTATGATCCTGCTGATACGGCGGAGCGTGCCCTGATTCGCACAGATTACATTGTAAAGGAGCTGGTCCGCCGGCGTCTTGCCGGGGAGGACCCGGACCGGCTTGCCTGGCTCTTCCATGCTGCTCTGGCGGAGAGCACCTGTCATCTGATCCTTTCTCTGCACGGTGCGGATCAGGGGGTTCCGGAAACGGTGGCTCTGTCCGGAGGCTGCTTTCAGAATACGCTGCTGCTGGATCTTGTACAGAGCACGCTTGAGAAAAACGGTTTCCGGGTGCTTGTCCACAGTTTGGTGCCGCCCAATGACGGCGGCATTGCACTGGGGCAGGCCTTATACGGGGCGTGCATGACGAATGACTGACTGTGCGGTATGTATCAGACTTTTTTCGCTTCCTGCGGTTCGCCTGTTTCACTAGAGGAGGTATTGCAATGCATCTGGAAATAAAGGATGGGAGCGTGAGCCGGAACGGTATTCCGGTCCTTTCTCATTTTTCATTTGAGATCAAGGGGACGGAGAAGGCGGCAGTTGTCGGCCGGAACGGAGCGGGAAAAACAACACTCCTTGAGGTGCTTTGCGGACGGATCGATCTTGACAGCAATGAAAAGAACCCGGGCTCTGGTATGATCTGTGCCGGAGCCTTTACTACGGGCATTCTGGATCAGAACATGCCTTCAGAGCCGGATCTGACACTGGGCGAGGCAGTTGTGCAGGCCGTGATGGATGGAAAGCCTGCTGATTACAGATATGAAAAGGACCGCTTTTACTACGAGCAGCTTTATGACCGTATGCTGACAGGCTTTGGCATTCCCAAGGACGCAAAGGGGAAAAAGCTCAGCATGTTTTCCGGCGGCGAGCAGAGAAAAATCATGCTGATCCGGCTGCTTCTTTCTGAACCGGACCTGCTGCTTCTGGATGAGCCCACAAATCATCTGGATCTGGAATCCGTGGAATGGCTGGAACAGTATATCAGGCAATATCCGAAGGCTGTACTGCTGGTTTCGCATGACCGCTATTTTATCAACCGGACTGCGGATGTGATATGGGAGGCAGAGGGCGGAAAACTGACCCGCTATCCTGGAAATTATACACACTACAAAGAAGAAAAGGTCCTGCGCTGCGAGCGGCAGTGGAAGGCCTATGAGCGGCAGCAGGCTGAGATACAGCGGGAAAAGAACCTGATAATAAAATTCAAAAACAAACCCCGCAAGGCAGCCTTTGCAAGGTCACGCAAAAAGCTCCTGGACCGCATGGTACCTGTAGAAAAGCCGGTCATGGATACGGAGGCTCTGCACACAAAGGAGATCATTCCTGCGCGTCCGGGCAGTAAATGGGTGCTTGAATGTGTGCATCTGAAAATCGGGTACAAGAGGGAGCAGCCGCTGAAGGAAATTTCGTTCCGGGTTCGCAGAGGCCAGAAGATCGGAATCATAGGAGCAAACGGGTCCGGGAAATCCACGTTTCTGAAGACAGTCGCCGGAAAGCTTGCACCACTTGAAGGTACACTCAGAAACGGGGTGCACATCGACAGTGCCTATTTTGATCAGCTCGCGGCAGAAATCAATGGAGAGGATGCGGAAAGGACGGTGCTTGCGTGGTTCCAGTTCAGATTTCCGCTTCTGCAGGACAGAGAGGCACGTGAGGTGCTGGCAGGATACCTTTTCAGGGGACGTGACCTTGCCAAAAAGGTGAAAAGTCTTTCCGGTGGAGAAAGAGCCAGGCTTGTGCTGGCTGTTCTGCTTTATCCCGGTCCGAATTTTCTGATACTGGACGAACCGACCAATCATATGGATATTCCGGCAAAGGAAGTGCTTGAATCTGTTTTCAGAAGCTATAAGGGGACCATTCTTTTCGTATCGCATGACCGGTATTTTCTGAGCCAGGTGGCAGACTCCCTGCTGCTGTTTGAACCGGGAAACAGCCAGGTGCAGTATTATCCGTTTGGCTATGACCATTTTGCGGAGCAGAAGGAAAAAGCACAGGACCTCCATGCGCTGAGGGCACTTCGGAGTGCAGAAGACCAGCGTCTGATCGACGAGCTGAAAGCAGTGCCAAAGCCGGAGCATTTCCGCCTGAAGGAAATCTCTACAGAAGAGGCTGTACTGGACTGGAGATTTCAGCTGACAGAACCGGATCTGGAGCAGGCAGAGCAGAATTTCATCAGTCTCTGTGAACGCGTGTGCATGGAAAAACGGACGGCTCCGGAGACACTGGAGGAATACATGCAGTCTGCACCTTCTGATCTGCAGGAGCTTGAGAAGGCCAGGGATATATGGACAGCACGCTGTCTTGACTGGTATGAAGTATGGCTTGATACGAGGGCAGGAAGAGAGGCCCCCGATGGAGAACAGGGAGTACTCTGATCCAGCTGTTCATTATTGTCGCATACCTGAAAATATGCTATTGTAGCAAAGACAGTTTTTTTACTTAAAAATAAGAGGAGGCATGTGCAATGAGCAGTATTTTCATACCGGAGGGCTATCACTCTGCCCTTGATTTAAAGGATACACAGATCGCAATTAAGGAAGTAAAGGATTTCTTTCAGAACCAGCTGGCTGCGGAGCTGAACCTTCAGCGTGTGACTGCGCCGCTGTTTGTAGATCCGGATTCCGGACTCAATGACAACCTGAATGGTGTGGAGAGACCGGTAAGCTTTGGCATCAAAGAGCAGAATGAGAGAAAGGCAGAGATTGTTCAGTCCCTTGCAAAGTGGAAGAGGTATGCACTGGGGCGCTACGGATTTCAGCCGGGTCAGGGTCTTTACACGGATATGAACGCAATCCGCCGTGATGAGGATACTGACAACATCCATTCGATCTACGTAGACCAGTGGGACTGGGAGCGTGTGATCACGAAAGAGGAGAGAAACCGTGATACCCTCCACAGGACTGTAAAAAATGTCTATGAGGCTTTGCATATCACAGAGAAGTTTGCAGAGAATAAATTAGAATATGTGCACTGCATTCTTCCGGACCAGATCACCTTTGTCACTTCACAGGAGCTGGAGGATATGTATCCGGATGATACGCCCAGGGACAGGGAGTACAAATTTGCAAAGATGCATGGGGCAATCTTCGTGGAGCAGATCGGCGGCAGACTGAAGTCCGGTGAAAAGCATGATGGACGCGCACCGGATTACGATGACTGGTCACTGAACGGCGATATCATTGTGTACTACCCGGTGACAGACATTGCACTTGAGCTTTCTTCCATGGGAATCCGTGTCGATGAGAATTCACTCCGTCTGCAGCTTCAGGAGGCCGGTTGTGAGGACAGGGCCAGACTTCCCTTCCAGAAGGCAATTCTGGAGAAAAAGCTTCCATATACGATCGGCGGAGGTATCGGTCAGTCCAGAATCTGTATGTTCTTCCTGCGAAAGGCACATATCGGGGAGGTACAGGTATCGATCTGGCCGGAGGAGGATCAGAAATATGCGCAGGAGCATGGCGTGACGCTGCTGTAATGCGTATTAGTTCGCCACAGCTGCCTCTTCGACGGCATCGTTTGTGCCTGCGGATTCTGGATATCCTGCTTTCGTTTCATTGCTGTTTTTGCACATTAGCGGTAAAATGGATCTGTGAGAAGGTTGATATGCGCGCATAGACATGTGATTTGGCTGCAGGGCATGCGTCGTCATATCCTGTGTCATGTGTGTCGTGCACAGAGCAGTACAGAAGGAGGTAGCTGCATGGAGAAATTCAGCGAGCTGAGGGAATATATCAGCAGCAGGAAAAAGGGATACGGGACCACCTATTATGGGACCATCAATGGAGAGACGATCTATCTCTCCGCCGGCATTCGTGAGGTGTACTTTGTCGGTAATGCATTTCAGACAATCATCGGCTATGTGACGCGTTTCCAGAAGGGGGATTTCGGGGACGCTTCCAAGCGGGGGAAGGTCGGGAAGCCCGGCCATGAATATGGACGTTATCCGGGAAATCTGGAAGCGGAGAATGATGAGGATGCCGGCGTATGGATTCACAGAGACGCAGAGGCTGTCATCGTCTATTTTGCCTTTGAGCGCTAAGGCTGTTTACAACTAATTTCATTTCCATATGTATACTATTTACAATTTCGCAGAAACCGGTATAATGATTAACGTTTAATCAATGTCAACACAATGTTGAAGAAATTGACACAGACTTTTGACATATTTCATTGTTCCTGCCTTTTTCAGCGAAAGGAAGTATACATATGACACTGCTTACATATCAGGTTTTCAAGACGGTTGCGGAAATGGGAAGCTTTCATAAGGCGGCTGATGTACTTGGTCTGACGCCTTCAGCAATCAGCCATTCCATTTCTGCAATGGAAAAGGAGCTTGGTTTTGCGGTTCTGACCAGAAACAAGTCCGGCGTTACGCTGACCAACTATGGTGAGCATATTCTTCCCTATGTAAATTCCATATTGAACAGCGATGAGCGTCTGCAGCAGGTTGTCTCTGAGTATAAGGGACTGAAAACCGGCACAGTCAAGATTGGCTGTTTTTCCAGTGCATGCACTAACTGGATTCCGGATATCATTCATTCCTTCGAAAAAATGTACCCTGCAATTGTCATCGAGGTATTTGAGGGAACGTATGATGATGTACGGTACTGGATCAAGAATGGTATCGTGGATTTTGGGTTTCTTTCCACATCCAGTGCGGGAGACATACCGATACAGACATTTTACCGGGATCCGCTTCTGTGTATCGTGTCCGCGGACTTTGTAAAGAAGTCACCCGGGGATACCATTGGGATTGAGGAGATGGGTCAGCATCATTTTGTCGCACAGAGGGAGTCTACAGACGCGGATATTCAGAATTATCTGCGGCAGAATCATTTTACAACGCAGATCCGGTATCATGTGGTGGATGATCTGTCCACCGTTGTAATGGTTGCAAAGGGATTCGGCATCTGTATCATGCCGGAGCTTGTGATGAATGATATTCCCTATGATGTCAGAAGCTACCGCATGAATCCGGATGCATACCGTGAAATCGGACTGGCGTGCCTGAACCCCGCATTTATGGCACCTGCCGTCCGGACGCTTTACCAGTATATTCTGGACCATTATTCCAACGTCCAGGATACAGAACAATAACAGGATAAATGCATTCCTGAGGGCATTGTCCGTTTGCCAGCCGGTCTTCTGCTGTGCAGGAGTGCGAAAGGAGAAGTGGGTATGGAACAGGATGTATATACTGCAGATCCGGGGAGATATTCCGAAATGCAGTACAATCACGTGGGGACAAGCGGCCTTAAGTTTCCGGCTGTGTCGCTGGGCTTCTGGCATAATTTCGGGAGCAATGGCAACTATGACACGATGAAGGCCATGTGCAGAACGGCCTTTGATCTGGGCATTACCCAGTTTGATCTTGCCAATAATTATGGTCCGGTTTATGGAAGTGCCGAGGCAAACGCAGGAAGAATTCTGCGTGAGGATTTCCGCCCTTACAGGGACGAGCTGATCATTACCACAAAGGCCGGATACGATATGTGGGAGGGCCCTTATGGCAACTGGGGGAGCAGAAAATACCTGATTGCCAGCATTGATCAGAGCCTGAAACGGCTTGGTCTTGATTATGTGGATATTTTCTATCATCACAGAATGGATCCGGAGACACCTCTGGAGGAGACCATGGATGCCCTCAATCAGATTGTCCGCAGCGGCAAGGCCCTTTATGTCGGTATTTCGAATTATGACCGGGAGCATACTGCGCGGGCGATAGAAATTGCAAAGGAGATTCATCTGCCGTTAATTGTAAATCAGCGCAGGTATTCCATTTTTGACCGCACCATCGAAGAGGACGGTGTGAAGGATTACTGTTATGAAAACGGAATGGGGATCATTGCCTTCAGCCCGCTTGCCCAGGGGCTTCTCACGGACCGGTATATTCACGGCATTCCTGCAGACAGCCGGATCGCAAAGGACGGGAGGTTCCTTCATGCCTCGGACCTGACACAGGACAAGCTCAGGAAGATTTCTGCCCTGAACGAGCTTGCAGGAGAGCGGGGGCAGACCTTGGCGGAGATGGCATTGGCGTGGATTCTCAAGGACCAGCATGTCTGCTCCGTACTGATCGGGGCGTCCCGTCCGGAGCAGATCGCGGATAATGTAAAGATTATCGGGCATACAGACTTCAGCGATGAGGAGCTGACACGGATTGATCAGATCTGCGGGGTGAATTATGATGAGAACAAGACCCCGGGAGAGCCGGTCTGAACTAACCTGTTAATAAATCGGAGATCGGATATAGCCGATACAATAGCGGCAAATGACCTGCGTGATGGAAAATCATCAGAGGGGCTGTTTCGTGACGAAAACGCGAAGCAGCCCTGTTTTTTTTGCTTTTATATCACAGCGTAACCTTTTTGTTTGCACCCAATAGAATGATATCGGGGTCAATGGATTAAACTTCTGAAATTGTCTTGAAATTCTCACGGTTTCGACAAGCAAGAAGTACTACGGTTCTTCAATTTTGCTAAAGACGTTCAGAAAAAGGCAAAACTCGCTGCATTCTGCAGCTCAGACAGTTGACTTTTTCTGAACAACGCAAAATTTCATCACCAAGTACTTCTATCATGTCTGCAAATGTTCGAATTTCAAGACAATTTCTTTTAGTTTTGCCTTTTAATCTTGTCTTCATGGAGTTGAGAAAGAAATATTATTAATACAAATCGACGAAATATGTATCATAATCTTGTGCATAATTTATATAATCGCATGAATGCGATTGATATTTAATGACTGATTGCATATAATAAACATATTCGCATTCGAAAAATTGTTATAATACACAATAGCCGTTTGGCTTTGCAGACAGCAACTGCATTGGCAGACAATGGCATTCGTTTTTTATTTCAGGTTTTACTTCAGAAGGGAGGGGATGAGATGCTGGCAGATACAATACAGGCAGTGAAATCTGCTGAAGCGGAAGCGGATCAGATTATCGCGAAGGCACGTGACCAGTCTGCTTCTGTTCTGAAGCAGGCACATCTGGATGCGGATCGCGCAAGAGAAAAGGCAGAGCAGGATTCCGGGAAGATTCTCGACCGCCGTATGGAGGAGGCGAGACGAGCCGGAGAAGCACGGCTGAAGGAAGCGGAAGATGATGCAAGGGAGAAATGTGCACAGCTTCGACGGACGGCCTCGAAGGAAGAAAATGCCGCTGTTGCAAAGGTAATCAGCCTTGTAATCGGCTGACCAACAGGAAGGCTGTCAGCACAGCTGCCGGCTGACCATAAAGAGGTGGGATACAGATGGCAATAGTAGAAATGCAGAAACTCAGCATCTGCGCGCTTAAGAAAAACAGAAAGGCAATCCTGGAGACGCTTCAGCACATGGGCATTATGGAGATGCGCATGGAGGATCTGGAAAATGATCCTGATCTGAAGGAACAGGACACGCAGACGGCCCGGAGTAAATATGAAAAAAGAGCTTCCGCATTCGAGGAGGCGCTAAAAATTCTGAAAAGGTATTCCAATGACAAGAGCAGGATGGGCCTGTTTTACGAAAAGAAAGAGATCCGGCGCTCTGTATTGGACGAGGCAGTCAGAAACCGTCATCAGTACAATGTACATGTTTCGGACATCCTGTCGTCCGAGCGGAAGATCCAGGAATGTATAGGAATCATCCAGAAGGATGAGAATATGAAGGTGGAGCTGCTTCCATGGGAGAAGCTGGATGTTCCCATGAATATGAGCGGGACACGGGACACAGCAGTTCTGATCGGTACCATGCCTGGCACACACAGCGCAGAGGAGGTGTATGCCGCGGCGTCAGAGAAGCTTGGTGAGGCGCCTGCAGTATATGCCGAGGTGGTCTCCGCCGAAAATGACCGTACCTGTCTTGCCGTGGTTTGTCTTTCCAAAGAGGAAAACCTTGTGGAGGAAGCTTTGCGGTCCCATGGATTTTCCAGACCATCACAGGTGGTCAACGGAATACCGGCAGAGGTCAGCGCAGGCTGTGACCGGGATATCGGCCTGCAGCGGGAAAAGATCAAAGAACTGAAAGAACAAATTTGCTCATATGCATCAGAAAAGGAATATTTCCGTCTGATGGCAGATTATTATACGACGCGTGCGGAGAAGTACAGGCTGCTCGGACAGATTCCTCAGAGTGAAAATGCGTTTTTCCTGGAGGGATGGCTGCCTGCAGACAAGGCAGACAGGGTTGCCTCTCTGCTCACCGAAAGGTATGGTGCCTTCGTGGAGCGGGAGGAAAAGAACCCGGACGAGATGGAACCGACGCTGCTGAAGAACAACAGGTTTTCCGAGGCGGCAGAGGGTGTACTTGCGGATTACGGGCTTCCACAGCACGGAAAGACAGACCCTACCTGCATCATGTCAGTTTTTTACGTGTTCTTCTTTGGCATGATGCTTTCTGATGCGGGCTATGGGATTGTCATTGCATTGCTGTGTCTGATCCTGCGTCTGAAGCATAAGAATCCGGCACCCGGCATCAGGCGGTTCCTGAAGCTGTTTTTCTGGTGCGGGATATCAACGATTTTCTGGGGATTCATGTACGGCGGCTTCTTCGGCGATCTCATCGACGTGATCGCACATACATGGATGGGCGTTCCGTCGGACCAGACAGTATTAAAACCACTTTGGTTTGCCCCCCTGAATAACCCGATGCGGCTGCTGATCTGGTGTATGCTGTTCGGCATCGTTCATCTTTATACCGGACTTGGCATCAAGGGCTGGGAGATGCTGAAGGACCATGATCTGACCGGCTTTATTTCCGATATTGTTTCCTGGTACCTCTTCCTGACCGGACTGATCTTTCTGCTTCTTCCGACAGATCTGTTCCACTCGATTTCCGGCATGGTATTTGACTTTCCACCTGCTGTGCATACGGCGGCGAAGGTGTGCACGATTGCCGGTGCAGTGATCATCCTGCTGATGTCAGGAAGGTCAAGGAACAACTGGGCACTGCGCATAGCACTGGGTGCCTACGGGTTATACGGCGTTACAGGCTGGCTCTCCGATGTGCTGTCTTATTCCAGACTTCTGGCACTCGGACTTGCAACCGGGGTTATTGCCAGTGTTGTCAATATGATGGGGTCCATGTTCGGGTCCGGTGCAGTCAAGGTTATTATTTTTATCGTTGTATGTCTGCTCGGACATACGCTGAATATTGCGATCAATACACTTGGAGCATATGTACACACCAACCGTCTCCAGTATGTGGAGTTTTTCGGTAAATTCTATGAAGCAGGGGGCAAACCCTTTGTTCCCTTCAAGGCGATTACAAAATACACTCAGATCAAGGAGGAAAGGTAAATATGAACATGGGAATGGTATTTGCACTTATGGGTGCGGCACTTGCAACGGCGCTTCCGGGTATCGGATCTGCATGGGGTGTCGGCATGGCCGGTCAGGCGGCAGCAGGCGTAGTTTCCGAGGATCCGGACCAGTTCGCAAAGGTTATGCTTCTTCAGCTTCTTCCTGGTACACAGGGCATTTATGGACTGCTGGTAACCTTTATCACGCTTTCCAATATCGGAATTCTCGGCGGCAGCGCCGTTACTGATACGGCAACGGGTATGCTGTACCTGTTTGCATGCCTTCCGATTGCTCTGGTCGGACTTGTTTCTGCTTATCATCAGGGCAGAACCTCTGTCGCATCCATCGGCCTCGTTGCAAAGAAGCCGGATCAGTTCGGAAAAGCGATGCTGTTCCCGGCAATGGTTGAGACCTATGCGATTCTGGCACTGCTGATCTCAATTCTGGCAGTACAGGGTATCTGACGTGTTGGAAGAGCACCGCACAGAACCTTTCAGACATGAATTACAAGCTGGCGGTAACAAGGAGGTACGCATGGCAGGAATCGAAAATATCACGGGACAAATCCTTCAGGAAGCCCGGGAGAAAGCTTCTGTAATGCTTCGCCAGGCGCAGGATGAGGCCGATACGGTTCTCCGGAAGGCGGAGGAGGACACAGCAGCGATCCGTACACAGTCGGAGCAGAAAGCTTCCGATGCCGCCGCTGCTTATGCTGCGAGAGTTGAGGCTGAGGCAGAGCGGAAGACCCGGCAGGCTCTTCTGGGTGAGAAGCAGGCAGTGATCTGTGAGGTTATCAGGAAGGCATATGAAAGGCTGTCCACAGAACAGAAGGATGCATATTTTCTGATGCTTGAAAAATTATTGCAGAAAAATATCAGGCCGGAGACCGGTGTGATTCTTTTCGGTCAGAGAGACCTTTCCGGAATGCCGGTGGATTTCCGGGACAGGATCAGAGACATAGCAGAGAGAGCCGGTGGAAGTCTGGAAATAGCTGATGAGGCTGCCGATATCGAAAACGGATTCATCCTGCGCTACGGCGGGATTGATGAAAACTGTTCTCTGCAGGCGCTTTTTCACGCTAAGGAGGAAATCCTGCAGGACGCAGTTCATGAGACATTGTGGAAGATGGGAGAATCATCATGAGGGATCTGGATTATATATTTGCGGTAGCCCGGATCCGTGTGAAGGAAAAATCCCTGCTCTCCGATGCTGACATCCGGCAGATGGCTGATATGAAGGACAATCAGGAAATACTGAATTTTCTCTCTGAACGCGGCTGGGGCACCGGTGATGCGGCACAAGATGGGGAAAGCATGCTGGATGCAGAGGAGAAGAAGCTCCCGGCGCTGATGCATGAATTAAAGGTTGATCCAAAGCTGTTTCAGATTCTTTCCTATCCGCGCCTTTATCATAATCTGAAGGCAGGGATCAAGGAGGTGTGCACTTCGGATGCAGCGGGGCATCTGTACTACGACATTGATGGTTTCGGAAGAGAGGATGTGAGACGGATCCTCCGCGAGAAGGATTTCCGTGCGCTTCCCTTACATATGCGTGAAGTGGCGCAGCGGGCCTATAAGGTTATGCTTCAGACCAGAGACGGACAGAAATGTGATGTCATGATAGATCGGGCGTGTCTGGATGCATGCGAAGCGGCAGGCCGGAAATCCGGCAATGCGCTGATGCAGCGTTATCAGGAATCCACGGTTGCAGTAACAGATATCAGGATTGCTGTTCGGGCGCAGAAAACAGGGAAGGACCTGAAATTTCTGCAGGAGGCGCTTGCCCCGTGTGATTCCCTGAATGTGGACACGCTTGCCGCTGCGGCAGCGGGAGATGAGAAGACCCTGATGGAATATCTGGAAGGAACTGGTTTCCGGGACGCAGCAGAAGCTCTGAAGGAGTCCGCGGCAGCCTTTGAAAAATGGTGTGACGATCAGGTGATTCTCGCGATCATGCCCCAGAAGATGAACAGCGTATCTGCCGGACCAGTCATTGCCTATTACCTGGCAAGGGAGAATGAGATCAAAATGGTCCGTATCCTTCTCACGGCAAAGGCAAATGGCTTTTCGCAGGAAAACATCCGGGAAAGACTGAGGAAAATGTATGGTTAAGATTGCGGTTATGGGAGATTATGACAGTATCTATGGGTTTGCGGCTGTCGGATTGTCCATTTTTCCGATTCAGGACAATCAGGCCGAGGAGGGTGCGAGAATCCTGAAGAATCTGGCAGAAAACGGATTCGGTATCATCTATATCACAGAGGCACTTGCGTCTGTTCTTCACAAGGAGATCAGCAGATATAGGGACCAGCTCTCTCCCGCAATCATCCTGATTCCCGGTGTGCAGGGCAACACCGGAGAGGGTGTGGAATCCGTGAAGAAGTCTGTGGAGCAGGCAATTGGCAGTGACATACTGTTTTCCTGAAGTCCGCATTCCTACAGTATATAAGGAGAAAGATAGCGAATGAGCGCAGGAGTAATCAAAAAAGTAGCGGGACCGCTTGTGGTTGCCGAGGGTATGCGTGATGCGAATATGTACGATGTTGTGCGTGTGAGCGATGCACATCTGATCGGCGAAATTATTGAGATGCATGGGGACCAGGCGTCCATACAGGTATATGAGGAGACACAGGGACTCGGACCGGGAGAGCCTGTGGAGTCTACGGGGGCGCCACTGTCCGTCGAGCTTGGGCCCGGACTGATCGGATCGATTTACGACGGTATTCAGCGTCCGCTGAATAAGATCATGGAAATTACCCACAGTAACCTGCTTTCCAGGGGCGTGGCAGTTCCGGCACTGGACCATGAGAAAAAATGGACCTTTGAGGCAGCGGCAAAAGCAGGCGATACAGTGACCGCCGGTGATATCATCGGTACAGTGAAGGAGACGGCGGTGGTCACACAGAAAATCATGGTGCCATGGGGGATCAGCGGAAAGATACTGGAGATCCACTCCGGCAGTTATACGATTGATGAGACGGTTGCTGTCGTGGACACCGGAAATGGGACAGCGAATCTGACCCTGATGCAGAAGTGGCCCGTCCGGAAGGAGCGTCCCTATGCCAAAAAGCTTCCGCCGACAAGGCCGCTGATCACCGGACAGCGTGTCATCGATGCCTTTTTCCCGATTGCACGGGGAGGTGTTGCTGCGGTCCCGGGACCATTCGGCTCCGGAAAAACGGTCATACAGCATCAGCTGGCAAAATGGGCAGACGCGGATATTGTCGTCTACATCGGCTGTGGAGAGCGCGGCAACGAGATGACGGATGTTCTGAATGAATTTCCGGAGCTCACGGATCCACGGACAGGGGAATCCCTGATGCAGCGGACCATCCTTATTGCCAATACCTCCGATATGCCGGTTGCGGCACGGGAGGCATCCATTTACACCGGAATCACCATTGCGGAGTATTTCCGTGATATGGGTTATTCTGTTGCCCTGATGGCGGATTCCACTTCCCGCTGGGCCGAGGCGCTCCGGGAGATGTCCGGACGTCTGGAGGAGATGCCTGGTGAGGAAGGGTATCCAGCGTATCTTGGCTCCCGTCTTGCGCAGTTTTATGAGCGCGCAGGCCATGTCGTTGCGCTTGGCAGCGACGGACGCGAAGGGGCACTTTCCGCAATTGGCGCGGTTTCACCTCCTGGCGGTGATATTTCCGAGCCCGTGTCCCAGGCAACGCTGCGTATCGTAAAGGTGTTCTGGGCGCTTGATGCAGACCTGGCTTACCAGAGACATTTCCCTGCCATCAACTGGCTGACCAGCTACAGTCTTTATCTGGACACAATGGGGAAGTGGTTTGATCAGAATGTCGCCTCCGACTGGATGGACATACGGCAGAAGCTGATGGGACTTCTGCAGGATGAAGCCTCCCTGAACGAAATCGTAAAGATGGTCGGAATGGACGCACTTTCTCCCCAGGACCGTCTCAAAATGGAGGCTGCAAGGTCTATCCGTGAGGATTTCCTGCACCAGAATTCCTTTGATGAGACAGACACCTACACCTCACTGAAAAAGCAGTATTACATGATGAAGCTTGTATACGCCTATTATGATTACGGCGTAAAAGCCCTTGCAGAGGGCGCTGATATCAACAGCCTCGTCAGCCTGTCTGTCAGAGAGCAGATCGGGCGTTACAAATATATCGATGAAAAGAAGATCGATGAAACCTATGAGAGCATTATGACGGAGCTGGCACAGGAGACGTCAGAAGCCACAGCGAAGGAGGACTGATTGGGATGGCAAAGGAATATCGTACAATTCAGGAAGTTGCCGGCCCTCTGATGCTGGTCAAAGGGGTGGAAGGCGTAAAATATAATGAGATGGGTGAGATTATTCTGGCAGATGGCGAAACCAGAAGGTGCCGCGTGCTGGAAATTGACGGTCAGAACGTGCTGGTTCAGCTCTTTGAGGCTTCCACCGGTATCAACCTCTCGAACAGCAAGGTCCGTTTCCTGGGAAGAGCGATGGAGCTGGGCGTCTCCGAGGACATGCTCGGCAGGGTCTTTGACGGTATGGGCAGAACCATTGACGGCGGTCCGGAGATCCTTCCGGACAAGCGGATGGACATCAACGGCCTGCCGATGAACCCGGCGGCCCGTGCCTATCCCTCTGAATTTATTCAGACCGGTGTCTCTGCGATCGATGGTCTGAACACGCTGGTCAGAGGACAGAAGCTGCCGATTTTCTCCGCTTCCGGTCTGCCTCACTCCCAGCTTGCGGCGCAGATTGCGCGGCAGGCACGTGTGAGAGGAACGGACGAGCCCTTTGCGGTTGTTTTTGCGGCGATGGGCATTACATTTGAGGAGGCACATTTTTTCGAAGAATCCTTCCGGGATACGGGGGCGATCGACCGCACAGTCCTCTTTATCAATCTGGCAAATGATCCCGCTGTAGAGCGGATTTCGACCCCGCGTATGGCACTCACAGCGGCAGAATATCTGGCTTTTGAAAAGAACATGCATGTTCTGGTCATCATGACGGATATCACCAACTATGCGGATGCCCTTCGTGAGGTATCTGCCGCCCGCAAGGAGGTACCGGGAAGACGTGGGTATCCCGGATACATGTACACAGACCTTGCCCAGCTTTATGAACGCGCAGGCCGGCAGATGGGCAGAAGCGGTTCGATCACGCTGATACCGATTCTTACCATGCCTGAGGATGACAAGACCCATCCGATTCCGGACCTTACCGGTTATATCACGGAGGGGCAGATTATCCTGTCCCGTGAGCTGTACCGGAAGGGCATCAAGCCTCCGATCGATGTGCTTCCCTCTCTTTCCAGACTGAAGGACAAGGGCATTGGTGAAGGAAAAACCCGCAAGGACCATGCCGCTACCATGAACCAGCTTTTTGCGGCTTATGCAAGGGGCAAGGATGCGAAGGAGCTGATGACCATTCTTGGTGAGGCGGCGCTGACGGATATTGATCTTCTCTATGCAAAGTTCGCGGATGCGTTTGAACAGCAATATGTGTCCCAGGGCTATGGCACCAATAGAAGCATTGAGGAAACCCTTGATATCGGCTGGAGCCTGCTTCGCATGCTCCCGAGATCAGAGCTGAAGAGAATTCCGGACGCAATGCTGGACGAATATTACGAACAGCAATGATTTTACAGAACGACGGAGGTGATTTTGTTGACAGGATCACAGGTAAATCCGACCAGAATGGAGCTCACCCGTCTGAAGAAGAAGCTGATCACTGCGATCAAGGGCCACCGGCTTCTGAAGGACAAGCGGGATGAACTGATGCGGGAATTCCTGGACCTTGTCCGGGAGGACATGGAGCTTCGCCTGAAGGTGGAACAGGGTATTCGCGATGCCAATGCAGCCTTTGTACTTGCGAAGGCTGGCATGTCTGAGCAGATCCTTCAGACCGCTATGCTGGTACCGAAGCAGGAAGTGTATGTGGATGAGGATGTAAAGAATGTTATGAGCGTGAACATCCCTGTGTTCAGCTCCAGAACCAGAACAGCGGACAAAAATGACATTTTTTCTTATGGCTTTGCCTATACGTCAAGTGACCTGGACAGCGCGGTTCAGGCTCTTTCTGATATCCTGCCAGACATGATCAGGCTGGCAGAGGTGGAAAAATCCTGCCAGCGCATGGCGTCGGAGATTGAGAAGACGCGGCGCAGAGTAAATGCGCTGGAACATGTGATTATACCGGATACGCAGGAGGGAATCCGGTATATTACGATGAAGCTGGACGAAAATGAGCGCAGCACGCAGGTCCGCCTGATGAAGGTGAAGGACATGATGCTGCAGGAAGCACATCATTATGAAGAATTTTGATGATCTTGATGAAAACAGAGCAGATTGATAAAGCAGAAACAGACAGACCGCAGGGTGCGGCCTGTCTGTTTGGCGTAGTAAGGGGCTGCGGACATGGCGTGCATTTTTCAAGAAACATAGGAGAAATAAACAGGAAAGTTATAACTTTTTATCTGACAATGTATTATAATAGACAATGATTTGTATACAAAGGAAGGAGGATGGGTAGATGGGATCATTTACCTTTAAGGGTGGTGTTCATCCGTTTGAGGGCAAGGAGCTGTCCGCGGAGAAACCGGTGGAAAGCCTGAAACCCGGGAAAGAGTTAGTCTACCTGCTGTCGCAGCATATTGGAGCTCCGGCAAAACCGATTGTCGCCAAGGGGGATCATGTCCTGGCCGGTCAGAAGATTGCCGAGGCTGGTGGCTTTGTTTCTGCACCCGTGCATGCTTCTGTGTCCGGTACAGTAACAAAAATCGAAAAGAGAAAAAATGCCACCGGCGGCTATGTCGACGCAATCATTGTGGAAAATGATGAGAAGTATGAAAGTGTCGCCTTTGAACCGGCGGATCCGGATGCGCTGTCCAGAGATGAGATTCTTGGCAGAATCCGGGAAGCAGGAGTGGTCGGTATGGGAGGTGCAGGATTCCCGACGGCTGTAAAGCTGGCGCCAAAGGACCCTTCCATCGTAGATCACATTCTGGTCAATGGATCGGAATGTGAGCCATATCTGACCTCGGATTACCGGTGCATGCTGGATTTTCCGGATAAGATCACAGGGGGTCTTGAAATCATACTGAAGCTTTTTGGACCGGACTGCAAGGGCGTGATCTGCATTGAGGACAATAAGCCAAAGGCAATTGAGGTCATGCGCAAGGCGGTTTCCGGCAGGAGCAATATGAGTGTTGCCGTCATGAAGACCAAATATCCCGAGGGAGCTGAGCGATGTCTGATCCATGCGATTACCGGAAGAAGTGTGAATTCCAGGATGCTTCCTGCTGACGCAGGCTGTGTCGTGGACAATATCGATACGGTCATTGCGGTAAATGATGCCGTCCGGGAGGGAAGACCGGTTATGGACCGTGTGTTTACCGTTTCAGGGGATGCCCCCGTGAATCCGCGGAATTTCCGCGTTCCTGTCGGGATGAGCTACGCAGAAATCGTTGAGGCAGAGGGTGGCTTCAAACAGACGCCTGAAAAGGTGATTTCCGGAGGCCCCATGATGGGTTTTGCACTCTCTGATCTGAATGTTCCGGTCACGAAGACATCCGGCGCGATCACCGCCTTTCTGAAGGATGAGGTATCAAGAGCTGTTCCCAGTGCCTGCATCAACTGCGGACGCTGTGTAAAGGGATGCCCTGCAAGGCTGCTTCCCTGCAAGCTGGCTTCCTTTGCTGAGCACAACAATGCTGCTGCTTTTGAGGAATATTACGGGCTGGAGTGTGTAAACTGCGGCTCCTGCAGCTATTCCTGTCCGGCAAAGCGTCCTCTTGCTGCACAGATCAACAAGATGCGTCAGATTGTGCTTGCCAACAAGAGAAAGAAAAAGTGAGGGAGGTTCAGAGGATGAATGAGAAATATCAGGTTTCTGTCTCACCTCATGTAAGAGACAGCATCACAACGCAGAAGATCATGCTTCTCGTAGTTATTGCATTGCTTCCTGCCTGCATTGTGGGCATTGCGAACTTCGGATTTTACGCACTCCTGATTCTTTGTATCTCGGTGGCGTCATCTGTCGCTGCGGAATACTGCTATGAGAAGCTGCTGAAGAAACCTGTGACAACGGGAGATCTGTCTGCTGTCGTCACCGGACTTCTGATCGGCATGAATATGCCGCCGCAGATTCCGTGGTGGATCCCCGTTGTCGGATCTGTTTTTGCAATTGTCGTTGTGAAGCAGTTTTTCGGAGGTCTCGGGCAGAATTTCATGAATCCGGCGCTGGGCGCAAGATGCTTTCTGCTCATTTCTTTCTCCAGTGAGATGACGAATTATGCAGCCGGTCATGGCTTTACAAATCTGGTCACAAAGGTGGCGGCTACAACAGATGCGCTTTCCGGTGCGACTCCTCTTGCCTACCTGAAAACCGGCGCACATTTTGACCTGTCCGCACTTTTTCTTGGCAATGTACAGGGTGTAATCGGAGAAACTTCCACCATTGCACTTCTGGCAGGCGGCATCTTCCTTCTGGTGATGCAGATCATTGACTGGAAGATTCCTGTCATTTACCTTGGAAGCTTTTCCTTACTGGTCCTGATCACGGCAGCGGCAAAGGGATACAGCAATCCGCTGGAGTTTACGGCTGAAGAGCTCTGCGCCGGTGGTATTATGCTGGGCGCATGGTTCATGGCAACGGATTATGTAACTTCTCCGATTACATCGAAGGGTCAGGTTATCTATGCACTTTTCCTTGGTGTCATGACATGGCTTTACCGTATGATCGGCAATGGTGCTGAGGGTGTATCCTATGCAATCATTCTGGCGAACTGCATTGTGCCGCTGATTGAGCATTATACACGGCCGAGAGCCTTTGGCATTCAGAAGGAAAAGAAAGGGAAGGAGGCACAAAAGGCATGAGCAAGAAACAGACTTCTGTAGTACATGATACTGTTATCATTACGCTGATTACTGTAGTTGCCGGACTCCTTCTCGGAATCGTACATGGAATCACCGCGGCACCGATTGCGGCGCAGGAGGCACAGGCAAAGGCGGATTCCCAGAAAGAGGTTTTCTCGGATGCTGCCAGCTTCAAGGAAGTAGACAATTTTGATGAGAAGGGATTTGCCTCTTATCTGGACAAGCTTGGCCTTGACCAGACAACGGTCAGTGAGGTCAGTGAGGCGGAAGACGCAAATGGCAATGCCCTTGGTTATGTCGTAGATGCTGCGAACAACGAAGGGTATGGCGGTGAAATTGAGCTGATGGTGGGTATCAAGACAGATGATTCCGGCAATCTTACCATCAATGGCATATCCTTCCTCTCAATCTCGGAGACCGCTGGTATGGGCATGAAGGCAGAGAAGCCGGAGTTCAAGGATCAGTTCAATAATATGAACATCGGTGACAACAAGCAGATTGCATATACCAAAAACGGTAAAAGCGCAGACAACGAGATTGATGCGATCAGCGGCTGCACGATCACGACAAATGCTGTAACCAAGGCGGTCAATGGTGCCCTGGCGGCAGTTGAATATCTGGAGGGAGGAAGCGCGTCATGAAACTAAAGAAAAACTCTCCGGTAGAGCGTCTGTGGAATGGTATCTTTGTGGAAAACCCGGTATTTGTACTGGTACTCGGCACATGTCCGACGCTTGCAACGACGACATCCGCCATCAACGCCATCGGAATGGGCCTGTCCACCACAGTCATTCTGGCTCTTTCAAACCTGATTATTTCGGCACTGCGGAAGATCATTCCGGACCGGATGCGCATGCCGGCGTATATCGTTGTCATTGCGTCCTTTGTAACGATGGTTGATTTTCTGATGGAAGGCTTTACGCCCGCTCTTTACGCTTCACTTGGCATCTACATTCCACTGATTGTTGTAAACTGCATCATCATGGGACGTGCAGAGGCTTATGCAGGCAAAGAACCTGTGATCCCGTCATTTTTCGATGGCCTTGGTATGGGCATCGGTTTTACGATCGCAATTTTCTTCATTGCATCGATCCGTGAGATCATCGGTGCCGGCACCTGGTTTGGTATTCAGGTAATGCCATCCGGCTATGTGCCTGTCAATATTTTTGTCCTAGCACCGGGTGCCTTCCTCGTGTATGCGTTCCTGGTTGCTGTGATGAACAAGCTGAAGATCGGCGCAGGGCGCAAGCCAAAGAAGGAGTGGGACCCAACAGAAAAAATATGTGGAGACTGTCTGAGCTGTATGAAGCTAGGCATCTGTGACGAGAAGCCGGAAACCTGTTCGGAATCTCCTGCCCAGACAATCGCCCGCACGAAGGGAACGGTGGAAGAAGCTGTTGCCGGGTCTGCAGGAGCACAGAGCTCTGCAGCTGAAGGTGCGGTATCTGAGAAAAAGGAGGAGACTAAGTCATGACATTACTTTTGCTGGCAGTCAATGCCTGTCTGATCAATAACGTAGTACTTAGCCAGTTCCTGGGTATCTGTTCTTTCCTTGGTGTATCGAAAAAACGTGATACAGCCACAGGAATGGGCATGGCGCTTACCTTTGTACTGACACTTTCCAGCTTTGTCTGCGGCGTCATCTATCATTTCCTCCTGATTCCCTTCGGGCTGGAATATTTAAAGACCATCGTCTTTATCCTGATTGTCGCTGCACTGGTTCAGTTTGTTGAGATGTTCCTGAAGAAATTCGCGAAGGCACTTTATGATGCGCTTGGCATCTACCTTCCCCTGATCACAACGAACTGCGCGGTTCTTGGTGTCGCACTGATCAATGTGCAGAAGAATTACAGCATTCTCACAGGAACTGTTTATGGCTTTGCCACAGCAATCGGTTATACAATTGCAATTATCATCCTGGCCAATATTCGTGAAAAAATGGTGGATAATGATGTTCCAGGGCCTTTCCGGGGCTTCCCCATCGTTATGATTACTGCAGCCCTGATGTCCATTGCGTTCTTCGGATTCTCGGCATTAAAGTAAAGGATAGAAGGAGGGTATTGTGATGAGTGCAAGTACGATCCTGGCTGCAACTCTGATGGTAGGAGGTGTCGGCCTGTTTGTGGGAATCTTCCTGAGCTTTGCCAGCAAGGCCTTTGCCGTTCCGGTGGATGAAAAGGAGCAGGAAATTGTGGAAGTCCTGCCCGGAGCAAACTGCGGCGGCTGTGGCTTTTCCGGCTGTGCCGCTCTGGCAGCTGCGATTTCCCAGGGAAAGGCACCGGTAAATGCATGCGTGGTCGGACAGAAGCCCGTGGCGGATAAGATTGCGGCAATCATGGGGACTACCTCCGGTGATGACCAGCGGAAGGTTGCCTTCGTGCGCTGCGTTGGAGACTGTGAGAAAACGACGGACAACTATATTTACACAGGACCAAAGTCCTGTGCCTCCGTAAAATTTGCTCCCGGCGGCGGACCAAAATCCTGCCGGTTTGGATGTACCGGATTTGGAGACTGCGTGCAGGCATGTGAGTTCGGCGCGCTTTCCATTCAGAGAGGCATTGCCCATGTGGATGAAGAAGCCTGTGTAGACTGCAAGAAATGCATGGCCGCATGTCCAAAGGGACTGATTGTAGAGGTTCCATATAATTATGTCTCCCATATCGGCTGCGTAAATCCGGAAAAGGGAAAACCAGTCATGAACAATTGCTCCATCGGATGTATTTCCTGTCAGAAATGTGTCCGGACCTGTCCACAGCAGGCGATTACAATGGTTGGAGGCTTCCCTGTCATCGATTACGCAAAATGCACGAACTGTGGTGCATGTAAGGAAGATTGTCCGCGTCATTGTATTGTGTGATATCTGATAGAGCAGGTGCCTGCGTTCACGCATCTGCATAAAAGTGTGAAAACAGCTGCAGCGCAGCCTGTATTCCGGGCACGCTTTCCCCGGTCTGGCCTGATAAGGATCAGACCCGGGAAGGTGCGGATTTACGGTTTTACGGGTACGCGGCGGCTTTTTATGTTATCCGGAGGTTTATGAACAAGAAAAGCTTTGGCAGGAATGATCTGCTTCTTATACTGGGTATTGCCGCTGCGGCAATCCTGATGCTTCTGGCATATTACCATCATATGCGGTATGTGGAAAATCCGATGCTCGAAATCACGGTTGACAATAAGACTTATGGCATTTACGATCTTGACAAAGATGCCCGGATTCAGATTAATGATACAAATGTATGTGAAATACATGATGGAACGGTGCGGATGATATCCGCTGATTGTCCGGACCAGGTATGCGTACATTCTTCACCTCTGACAAAGCGTGGGGGAAGTATTGTATGTCTCCCGAACAGGGTCGTTCTTCGTATTATTCATGCTGAAAAGTCCGATGGGTCCGGTCAGGAGGAGAAAGCGAACTCTTCCTTGAACTCGGTGTCGTCATCTTCTGCCGGCAGGTATCCACAGATTGATTCCCTTGCAGAGTGACAGAGAGCAGGATGCAGCAGGAGTGTTGAAAATGAAGATGAAAAATAATGCTGCCAGAAAAGCGGCTGTCCTGGGACTGCTGACTGCACTGGCAATTCTCTTTGGATATGTAGAAAGTATCCTGCCGATTAACTTCGGAATACCGGGTATCAAGCTTGGACTGTGCAATGTGGTCATTCTGATTGTGCTTTTATATTTTGGATGGAAGGAAGCAGTACTGGTATCGGCAATGCGGGTGGTGGTCATCGGATTCCTGTTTGGAAACCTGTTCAGTATCGCGTACAGCCTGGGAGGTGCAATGCTCAGTATTCTGATTTCTGCCCTTCTTCTTCAGACGGGGAGGTTTCATGTGATCGGAATCAGCGCAGCCGGAGGAGCGGCGCACAATATCGGGCAGATTCTGGTTGCCTTCCTGGTGACCCCGCAGATCCCGCTGCTCTGGTATATGCCGGTCCTGATGCTGGCAGGACTTGCTACGGGCATCCTGATTGGCATTGTGGTGTGGAATGTGATGCGCAGACTTGGCAGTATGCATGACCCGCAGCAGGCGGAATAGGGTTTTGACCAGCCTGACGGGCGGGGTTTGCCATGCTTTCAGGTAGCGTGTATAATATAAAACATAGAATTAATGGTGGGTGGAGTGTGCCGGTTATGACGAAAAAAAATTACAGTTTTCTGCAGCATATATGTCTGTGCCTGGCCCTCTGCGGCACACTTGCTTTTGGCTGTACTCTTTCCGGGTGTGACCTTCCCTTCCCTCTGTCCGGAACACAGAGCGCGTCCTCTGATGCACAGGTTGCAGAGGATGCAGGGACATACTTTGATACCGTGATCGATATCCGGGTTTACGGGGCAGATGCAAAAAAGCTGCTGAAGGGCTGTTTTTCCATCTGTGAGGATATGGAAAATACGCTGTCGGCGCAGAAAGAGAGCAGTGAACTGTATCATCTGAACCATCGCAGTACGGACAGCGTAACAGTATCGGATGACCTTTCTGAATGCATCCGTCAGGGACTTGCCTATGGCGCGATGTCGGATGGCGCCTTTGATATCACAATCTATCCGGTGAAGGAGCTGTGGGATTTCGAAGGAGACACGGATAATCCCGTAATTCCGGATGACGAATCCATCCAGAAGGCACTGCAGAAGGTGGATTATACAAAGGTGCATGTTAATGGCAATACGGTTACCTTCGACTCGCCGGATACCATGATTGATCTGGGAGGAATCGCCAAGGGATATATTTCCCTGAAGCTGAAAAATTACCTGAAGGAGAACGGCTGTACCTCTGCCATGATTAATCTGGGAGGTAATGTCAGTGTTCTCGGCGCCAAGCCGGACGGAAGCCCCTTTGTGGTCGGAATTCAGAAACCCTTTGCAGACAGGGGAGAGGTCCTGACAACGGTGGATGCGGAAGATGAAAGCGTGATATCCTCAGGGGTTTATGAACGATATTTCAAAAAGAATGGAAAGTTGTATCATCATATTCTGGACCCGAAGACAGGCTATCCGGCCGACACAAGCCTGAATCAGGCCACTGTCATCGGCTCTGATGATGTGCTTGGAGACGCTTTGTCCACCATCTGTATACTGCTTGGAGAGGAGAAGGCGGAGAAGCTGATTCGTGACAATAATCTGGCGGTTACGGTTCTGTTTACAGACACGGACAATCAGGTCACCCGGTATCCTGAGGAAGCCGGGAATACGGTATCTTCTTCCTCTGTTCCCGTGTCTGGTTAACCTGACAGTCTTTTCAGGCGTCAATATAGGAGGTTTGCTTTATTGAAGATCATACACTGTGCGGATCTGCATCTGGATTCACGCATGACATCGGTTTTCCGTGCCCAGGATGCAAGAGAGAGAAGAGCAGATCTGCTTCGCACCTTTATGCAGATGGTTCGAAGTGCAGCAGAGAATAATGTGAAGGCAATTCTGATCTGCGGGGACCTGTTTGATTCAGAGAGAATTTCCGCGAATGCACGGAATACGGTTTATGAGACCATTCTGACGCGGCCGGGTATTTTGTTTTTTTATCTTACAGGAAATCATGAACGGGACGGGTTTATCAACCGGCTTTCGAAAAAACCGGATAATCTGCTTACCTTCGGGCCTGAGTGGAGAACATATTCGATCCGGGAAGACCGTGCGGGAAGACCGCATGCGGAGCTGACGGAACCGGATGATCCTGCGGGTGGAAGAATCACCATAAGCGGGCTGGAACTCAATGAGGCAAATGCCCCGGTAGCTGCCTCCAGTCTTCATCTTTCATCTGGGGATTTTAATATTGTCATGCTGCACGGACAGGCTGCGCAGTACCCATCCAAGGGGAGACCGGAGGTGATCGGTCTGACCCAGTACACGAACAAGAACATTGATTACCTTGCCCTGGGTCATGTGCACCAGTATCATCAGGACGTTCTGCCTCCACGTGGCGCCTGGTGTTATCCGGGGGCGCTGGAGGGGCGTGGCTTTGATGAGTGTGGAGAACATGGATATGTTCTGCTGGATATCACCGATGAACGTGATCAGCAGCGCAGGGAATTGCCGGTGCTTCAGGAAAAAGGTCTGATGGGAAGCGGATTTGTGCTGCGGGGCAGCTTTGTGCCGGCAGCGCAGCGTCAGCTGCATGAGGTGGAGGTCGATATCACGGAATGCGACAGCACGCCGGTGATCATAAAGAAGATGGAATCCCAGATGAACTTTCCCAGGGAGGATCTTGTCAAGGCTGTTCTGACCGGTCATCCGGATGTCAGCTGTGAAAAAAATCTGACTCAGATTCAGAATTATTTTGACGCAAGATTTTCTGTATTCCGTCTGGAGGACCATTCAAAACCGACTGTGGATTACAGTGCCTATGCAATGGACGCTTCACTGAAGGGGGAATTTGTAAGGACTGTACAGGATGATCCTGATCTGACCGATGCGCGAAAAGCGGAAATCATCCGTTGTGGAATCCTGGCACTTTCAGGGGAGGATGAAGAGATATGAAGCTTCTTAGCTGCCATATAGAGAATTTTGGCCGCCTTGAAAATCTCGATCTGCAGTTTCAGGATGGCCTGAATCCTATTCTGCGGGAAAACGGCTGGGGAAAAAGTACCTTTGCCCATTTTCTTCTGGTAATGTTCTACGGGTTCGTCAATGAAAGAAAAAAGAGCGATCTCGAAAATGAGCGCAGGCGTTTTGCACCCTGGCAGAATGGCGTATACGGCGGGTCTGTCACTTTTATCTGGCATGACCGCAAGTATCGTCTGGAACGCACCTTCGGACCGAGGGACGGCAAGGAAGACCAGATGGCGCAGTTTGACGCGGATACCAATCTGGCCTGCCATGACTTTTCATCTGTTCCAGGAGAGGATATTTTTTCATTGGACCGTGCATCCTTTGAGCGGACAATTTTTATCGGACAGCAGTCCGTACATACAGATGTGACAGCTGATATTCACGCGAAAATCGGAGATCTTACAGGGGAACAGGCTGATATGCGGGCCTATGACCCGGTCCAGAAGAGACTCAAGGCTGAGACGGACAGATTGACGCCTTCCAGAAAGACCGGCAGCATCCACCAGATGAAGGACCATTTGGCGGAACTGTCTGCTGTCATTGCAGAAAAGAGCGGCGAGGAGTACGCCTATCATCAGAACAATCTCAGAACAGCATCTCTGCAGCAGACGAAAAGGGACCTTCTCAATGAGCTGGAACAGCTGCAGGGACAGCAGAGAGCACTCAGCCGTGAGAAGGACATTGGTGTTCAGCGGGAGCTTTATGAAAACTGCCGCAGGGAGGAAGAGAAGGCTCTGAGGGACAGAAATGCCCTGCGGGAAAAATTCCCCGATGAGGTTCCGGATATCGCCGAGGTGGAGGAATGGCTTGCCATAGCGAATGCGATGGATGGAAAGGAGCAGTCTTCGGAGAGCCTGGATTTTTCACCGGAACAGCAGCGGGAGTACCTGCGCCTGTGCTCTGTTTTCCGTTCCGGCGTCCCGGAGGATGCTCAGATTGCACAGGCGGAAGATTTACTGCGCAGTCTCCAGATTCTCAGACATAAGGTATCCAGAGATACTCTCTCAACAGAGGAGGAAGAAAAAAGGCAGGCCCTTGCCACATATTTTTCCCGGTATCTTCCACAGCAGGAAGAGATAGCCGGAAAAATTCAAAGCTGGGGCCGGAGAAATACGATTGTAAGTGCACTTCCACAGAAGAAGGCAAATGCGCGTCTTCTGAAGAAGATACCTGCGCAGGAGGATGAAATCAGACAGCAGGCAGGAAATAAGGGGCATCTGATTGCAGGAGTTTTTCTTCTCCTGGCTGGTATCGGACTGACTGCGGCTGTACTGTGGTTTATGCCACAGCTGCGCAGTCTTACGGGAGCAGCGTTTGCAGCCTTGCCGGCTGCCGGAGTATTATGTCTGTTCCTTGGAATTTTTTTCATTCTTTCCGGAAGACATGGAAAGAATGAGAAATACAGCACAGGGAGACCACAGATTTCACAGGATTCTGCAGATGCGTATCGAAAGCTTTCCATTGAAATAAGCGAAGACGAAGCGGAAATCGACAGGATTGAGGAGGATGTACAGTCGCTCTTTGAGAAAATCGGGATTTCCGTTCCGCTGGAGGACACATACCAGACACTATATGAGATTCTCGGGGATGTTAAAGCCTATCAGGAGCTGGAGAGCAGGGCACAGGCTTCGGGTCTTGGAGAAGACAGGCGAAGGTCTGGAGAAATGCAAGCCCGGCTGGATCAGTTTCTGGATCGGTTTTATCCCGGCCGGGACGTCTCCTCCGATGAAGGTCAGGTATTGCAGGAGCTGAAATTTGATGCAAGACGGTACCGCGAGTTTCTGGCACTGAAGGACAGACAGCAGAAGGCTGAAGCGCATCACAGTGAACAGGAGGAAGGACTGCGGGATTATCTTGGACGCATAGGGTACCTGCCGGAGCAGGACAAGGTCCGGCAACTGACCCGCATCCGGGACCAGCTGAAGCAGCTGGCGTCGCTGAATGAGATCTGGCAGATGCGGAAGTCTGAGCGTGAGCAGTTTGAGGAGAGGCATAATATGGGTCAGATTCTGGCTGGGCAGGACGGAAAATATGTACCGCATAAGGCCTCCGGTCAGATGCAGTCATCCAGGTCCCTTGAATCCAATGCAAAGAAGCAGGAAGAGATACATCAGAAAATTTCGGAACTTGAATCGGAGATACTTTCTTCTCAGCGGGAGGCGGAACGGATCAACGAACGTCTGGATACGATCGCAGAGGCGGAAGCCGAATGGGAGCAGTCATCTCTGAGACTGCAGCAGATGGAGCATCGCTATGACCTGCTGATGACTACCCGTCGTTTTCTGGAGGAGGCCAGGACCCGTTTTTCCGCAAAGTTTATGGAGCCCGTGCGTGCGGAGTATATGAAATACTATCAGCTGCTTTCAAAGGATGACGGGAAAGAATATACGCTGGACGCGGATCTGAATATCCGTGTACGGGAGGCAGGAGCGTCAAGAGATGTCGGCTATCTCAGTGAAGGATATCAGGACCTGGTCGGTCTGTGCCGCAGGATGGCGATGATTGAGATTATGTATAAGAACGAAAAGCCGTTTCTGCTGTTTGATGATCCCTTTGTGAATCTGGATGACCGGAAGCTGGAGGGCGCAGGGGATTTCCTGCAGAAGATTGCGGAACGATATCAGATTATCTATCTGACCTGCCAGAAGGCCAGAGATTATGAGATGCCATCTGCCGACGGCCGTGACGGTGCCTGATCTGTGATCTGAATCAATGCTTTGCTTTTAAATCAGTGCTTTGCTTTTTAAATCAATGCTTTGTTTTTGAATCAATGCTTTGCTGCTGCGTGATATCGTGAATAAAGGTTAACATATATGCAAACGCAGAAAGAGGTAAGAATGTTTATTGCAATTGATGCCGGCAATACCAATATTGTCTTCAGTGTGATGGACAGAGAGCGTATTCTTTTTGACAGCTGTCTGCGGACAGATCGTCATAAGACAGGGGATGAATATGCGGTTTTTTTCCGCGAGTTACTGCATATCCACAATATTTCAACCGGGGAAGTGGAGGGCGGAATTATTTCCTCTGTTGTTCCTTCACTAAAGAAGGAGCTGTATGACGCTGTTTACGCCATTACAGGGAGGAAGAGCAGAATTGTAGGCCCGGGACTGAAAAACGGGCTGAAAATCCGCATTGACAATCCGGCCCAGCTTGGGAGTGACCGGGTGGCGGAGGCAGTAGCCGCAGTACATGAATATCCGTATCCGGCAGTGATTTTCGATATGGGCACCGCCAATACCTTTTCCGTCATCGGTCGTGACGGAAGCTATGCAGGTGGCATGATCCTTCCCGGGACACTGATCAGTCTGGACGCGCTTACTGCGCTTACCAGCCAGCTTCCGCAGATAGACCTGGCAGAACCACAGGTGCATCTGATCGGGACCAATACGGTGGACTGCATGAAGAGCGGCATTATTTACGGGACAGCAGCTATGGTAGACGGCGTTATCGACCGCATTGCGGAGGAACTGGGTGATAAGCCGGCGGTCATCGCTACAGGCAGTCTTTCAGAGCAGATTGTGCCGCACTGCAGACAGAGGATCATTCTTGACAGACACCTTCTGCTGAAGGGGCTGCGCATTATATATCTGAAAAATCAGAAGTAAAAAGGGTTTGCAGAACGGCTGAAAGAGATCCGAACAGGAAAGTCAGATTCAAATACTATGATGCTTATGATATTGTCTTGAAATTTTAACGGTTTTGACAAGCAAAAGATAAATAAATGACAGGGAGCTGATGCATGGAACAGATGCAGAAAAAAAAGAAAAAAGTCGGAGATGGTGTATTGATTTTCGGGATCATTCTCTGCGTAGCCGTTATGGCATTTTCACTTTATCAGATTGTACGGACTGCTATGGCTTACCGCGCGGGAGAAGAGGAATACAGCAGCCTGCGGCAGTATACCACCCCGCAGAGCGGTGATGGTGGAGGCGGGGATGAATCTGTTTCCGCTAGGAGCAGTGAGGCTCTTTCGGCGGTATCTGTATCTGCCGGAGCACAGGACAATACCGGTGAGGTCCCGATTTCGGTGGACTGGAATTCCCTTAAGGCCATCAATGACGATATTGTTGGATGGCTCTACATTGGAGCCCTGGATCTCAGCTATCCTGTGACGCACTATACGGACAATGATTTCTATCTGCATCGTACCTTCGAGAAAAATGACAATTTTGCCGGGTCCATTTTTGAGGAGTATCAGAACAGCGCAGATTTCAATGATCCGAACACCATTATCTATGGACACAATATGAAGAACGGGTCCATGTTTGGAAAACTGGCACAGCTGGAACAGAAGTACACCGATGATGCAAATATCTGGCTGCTCACTCCGTCAGGGAACTATTGCTACCGGATTTTCAGTATGAAAAAGGCGGCGATCTCGGATGAGACGTACACCTTGTTTATCGGAACAGATGAAAAATTTGTAAACTGGTGCTCCAGCATGAAGTCCTCATCAGATATCAATCTGGGAGATGACTTCTCCTTTGATACGGACAGCAAGGTCCTCACCCTGTCCACCTGCACAACGGACAGCGGCCACCGCTTTGTAGTCCAGGCAGTGCGTACGGAGTCTTCCGGAGCCGCTTCATGATCCTGGAACTTGTTTCAAAATTGCTTTATCAGGGAAGGCCATGATGCCAGGGGTAAATGATGTATGACCATGATTTGATTTGATTTGATGACATGATGGTCTTTGCAGGAGAAAATAATGATGGAATATAAGGTTGGACAGATTGTCAGACTGAAGAAAAAACACCCCTGTGGTTCTGACGAATGGCAGATTCTGCGAACAGGGGCAGATTTCCGGCTGAAATGTATGGGCTGTGGCCATCAGATCATGGTGCCGCGCAAGATGGTGGAGAAGAATACAAGGGGACTGCGTTCGCCGGACGCGACATAAGGGTACACCGCCATGTGGAAGACGGAATTCCACTGTTCCCTTTGAGGGTTGAATATGATAAAATAGGAAAGCCAAGATATTATTTCCTGCGTCTCTGAGAATGCATCCCCTGCCCTCCGAAGGGACCGGAACACTTCAATATTGCCGTAATTGAAGCCCCGGCGGGAGAAGCATGCAGAGATCATAGTGTTATCTATTATTAATTAAGGCTTAGTACAGTATCATGTAAAAAAGCTTAATACAGTATCATGCGAGGTAAAGAGATGAATAAAGTCATATTAATGGGCAGATTGACAAGAGATCCTGATATCCGTTATTCCCAGGGTGAGAATTCACAGGCTATCGCAAGATATACGCTGGCTGTAGACCGCAGGTTCCGCAGAGAAGGAAGCGAACAGACCGCCGATTTTATTGGCTGTGTAGCGTTCGGCCGGCAGGCGGAGTTCGCTGAGAAGTATCTGCATCAGGGAACAAAGATTGTAGCAACCGGCAGAATCCAGACCGGAAGTTATACACGTCAGGATGGAACAAAGGTTTATACAACGGATGTTGTTGTCGAGGATCAGGAGTTTGCGGAAAGCAAGGCCGCCAGTCAGCAGCATGCCGCGGCAGCGCAGCAGTACAGCAGGCCGGCTGCACCGGCAGAGAATGCGGATATGGGCGCAGATGCCGGAACCAGCAATGATGGCTTCATGAATATTCCTGATGGCATTGATGAAGAGCTTCCGTTCAAGTAAACCGCTATTTGCACGTATTCAGATCATGCTTGCGTTCTGCGTGGAACCGGCAAAGAAAATCAATTGATACCTTGTGTTTGTAAACAATCATTTCGAGCGGGCGGCCTTTGAAGTTCATTGGCCGCCCGAAGATTTCATGAGGAACAGAATATGAGCAGAGTAAAAATGACCGGTCAGCTGAAAAGATTTCTGTACATTCCGCAGATTCTGCTGGTTATTCTCGTTGCGATTAATATTGCGGTTTATTTTATCAGCAGAAATGCCGGACTTCTCACCAGTGCCGGTCTGGGAATCTATATCATTCTGGTTGCGGTTTTTTATGCCAGAGGGCGTGCGGGAATCACAAATGAGCTGGTTACTTTTGCCGCGCAGTATGGACAGATTCAGCGGCAGCTGCTGATGGACCTCTCTCTTCCTTATGCCATTACCGATGACCGCGGAAGGCTGCTCTGGTTTAATGACGCTTTTGCAGAGCTGACGGGCAAGAACAGAAGAAGTTTCAAGAAATCCATTGCCAGTATTTTTAACGGCCTTTCCCCGGATAAGTTTCCTGCAAGAGATGAGGAAGCAGATTATGAGATTATATACAACAAGCGGGATTACAGGATACAGATCAAGAGCGTCGTTCTGGACACCCTGATTGACAATTCCGGTATCATTGACCGGGAGACACAGGAAAAGAGCACCTACATCTACGCATTTCTTCTGTATGATGACACAGAGCTTAATGAGTACATTCAGAAGTATGAAGACGAGAGCATGGTGTGCGGCATGATCTATCTTGACAACTATGACGAGGCACTGGAGAGTGTGGAAGAGGTGCGCCGCTCACTTCTGACTGCGCTGATAGACCGGAAAATCAATAAGTATTTTCAGGATCTTGATGGCATTGTAAAGAAATACGAAAAGGACAAGTATATTGTCCTGATGCGCAGCAGCACATTGAACGAGCTGAAGTCCATGCGGTTCAATATTCTGGAGGATGTAAAGACAGTCAATATCGGAAATGATATGGCGGTTACACTCAGTATAGGTATCGGTGCAAATAACGGCTCCTACAACCGCAATGCAGACTGTGCCCGCATGGCGATAGACCTGGCTCTCGGCAGAGGCGGTGATCAGGTGGTCATCCGGGACGGAGACAGTATTACGTATTATGGAGGAAAATCCCAGGCTGTAGAAAAGAGTACCCGTGTCAAAGCCCGTGTCAAGGCGCATGCGCTGCAGGAATTCATTGAGAGCAAAGAAAGAGTTGTTATCATGGGCCATAAGCTTCTGGACATCGACTCTTTTGGGGCATCCATCGGCATTTATCGCGCCTGCCGGACGCTGAACAAGAAGGCCTATGTTGTGATTGACAGTCCTACTTCGTCGACCAGCCCGTTCATTCAGGAGTTCGAGAACAATCCGGATTATGATCCCAGGATGCTGATGAATATCCATGATGCAAAGGAGATGGTCGATGAGAGCACTCTGCTTGTGGTTGTGGACACGAATAAACCGGATTATACGGAGTGTGAGGACCTTCTGCAGCAGACAAAAACGATCGTTGTGCTTGATCATCACAGACAGGGCAATAATTACATACGGAATGCTGTTCTTTCCTATATAGAGCCTTATGCATCCTCTACCTGCGAGATGGTAGCGGAAATTCTTCAGTATTTTGCTGAGGGAGTCAAGCTGAAAAACATTGAGGCGGATTCCCTGTATGCGGGCATCATGGTGGATACCGACAACTTCATGTCCAAAACCGGCGTGCGTACCTTTGAGGCGGCGGCGTATCTTCGAAGAAGCGGCGCGGATGTGACCCGGGTGCGCAAGATGTTCAGAGAGAATCTGGGAGATTACCGCGCGAAGGGTGAGACCTTCAGTAATGCAGAGATTTACCGCGGGCATTTTGTGATTGCCGAATGCCCCAGCGAAAATGTGGAGAGCCCGACGATTGTTGGTTCCCAGGCAGCAAATCAGCTTTTGAATATCAAGGATGTCAAGGCATCCTTTGTGCTGACCAGCTACAAAAATATCGTCTATATCAGTGCCAGGGCGATAGATGAAGTTAATGTACAGATCATTATGGAACGTCTCGGAGGCGGCGGCCATTTGAATATGGCTGGTGCGCAGATTCCCCGTGTATCGGTGGAGGAAGCGAAGGAGCGCCTGAAGAACGTATTGGACAATATGCTTGATGGAGGAGAAATCTGATGAAAGTTATTTTACTTGAAGATGTGAAATCCCTTGGGAAAAAGGGAGAAATCGTAAATGTAAGTGACGGTTACGCACGCAACCTGCTTCTGCCAAAGAAGAAGGGACTTGAAGCCACACCGGCCAATCTGAACAGCCTGAAGCTTCAGAATAAGCATGCTGAAAAGCTTGCAGAGGAGGCACTTGAGGCTGCAAAGGCTCTGAAGAAGGAAATTGAGGAAAAAACAGTAAAGATGCAGATCCGCATCGGAGAGGGCGGAAGGGTGTTTGGATCCATTTCCGCAAAGGAGATCGCAGATGCGGTCAGGAGTCAGCTAGGGATCGATATTGACAAAAAGAAAATCTCCATGGAAGGCCCTCTGAAGGAAATCGGGACAACAAAGGTGGACGTGAAGCTGCATCCGCAGGTAATTGCGAAACTTTCTGTTCAGGTTACCGAAGAAAAGTAAGTGTTCCAGTGGAACAAAGATTTTCCCCGGTGTAACAGCCGGGCAGACCGGAGCGGATGACAGGATATGGATGAATCAGTAATAAAGAGAATTATGCCGCACTCTGAGGAAGCGGAGCAGTCTGTAATCGGGTCAATGCTGATGAGCAGAGAAGCGATTACAACAGCATCCGAAATCCTCACGGGTGCTGATTTTTATCAGCAGCAGTACGGCATTATTTTCGATACGATGACAGAGCTTAATAATGAAGGAATTGCTGTAGATGTTGTGACGCTGCAGAACCGGCTGCGGGAGAAGAAGGTCCCACCGGAGATTTCGGACATGGAGTATGTCAGGGACCTTCTGAAGGCAGTCCCGACTTCAGCCAATATCAGACACTATGCTGAAATCGTGGCAGAAAAAGCTCTGCTGCGGCGTCTGATCAGGGCTTCTGAGGAAGTGGAAAACAGCTGTTACCAGGATGATCTTCCAATTGAACAGCTGCTGGATGAATCTGAGAAGAAGATGTTCCAGCTCTTCCAGCAGAAGACCGGGTCGGATTTTGTACCAATCAAGCAGGTGGTGCTCAATGCCCTGAACACGATTGAGAAGGCATCCAAAACAACGGGAAATGTAACAGGTCTTGCAACCGGATTTACAGATCTCGATTATAAAACATCCGGACTGCAGAATTCAGACCTCATCCTGGTTGCGGCCCGCCCTTCCATGGGAAAGACCGCTTTTGTTTTGAATATTGCGGAATATATGGCATTCCGGCATGACAAACACGTAGCTGTTTTTTCTCTTGAGATGTCCAAGGAACAGCTGGTCAACCGCCTTCTGTCTATGGAGTCACATGTCGGCTCGCAGAACATCCGCAATGGCAATCTGAAGGATGACGAGTGGAAAAAGCTGATTGAAAGTGCGAATATTATCGGCAGGTCCAATCTGATCATTGATGACACACCGGGCATTACTGTCCGCGAGCTGCGCACGAAATGCAGGAAGTATAAGCTTGAGCATGGTCTCGATATTGTGATGATTGACTATCTTCAGCTGATGAGCGGAAGTGGCACCAGAAGATCGGATTCCAGGCAGCAGGAGATTTCCGAGATATCCCGTTCCCTGAAGGCTCTTGCCCGGGAGCTGAACGTGCCTGTTGTAGCTCTTTCTCAGCTCAGCCGTGCTGTTGAAAGCCGTCCGGACCATCGTCCGATGCTGTCAGACCTGCGTGAGTCAGGGGCCATTGAACAGGATGCGGACGTTGTCATGTTTCTGTATCGGGATGATTATTACCATAAGGATTCAGAAAACAAGGGAATCTGTGAAGTGATCATTGCAAAGCAGAGAAACGGTCCGATCGGGACAATCAATCTGGTCTGGCTGCCGGATTTCACCAAATTCGAGAATGCGGCCGTGGGCGATACACAATAAGCCATGTGTCTGTATTCTGTGGCGTGTCCGGTTTTGGAAACCAGCTGCATTGTGTAATTGTGCAGGGCCCATGGCTGTTTCCGGATCATATAACCTATGGTCTTTGATGGTATTGGTTAGCTTTATCCTGAGCAATGTTCTGGATTTTGTACTTGTGTTACCGAGTCAGATAGTATAGAATACAATTTAGCGAGACGGAGAATGGTTTCCGCCTTGTTCGATTATGTAAGATTTTTCTATATGAGTATAAGGAGGAATTTAAGATGGCACGAGTTATTTCTGATGACTGCGTATCCTGTGGAACATGTGAAGGAGAATGTCCGGTTGGAGCAATCTCTCAGGGCGATGAGCATTATGTAATTGATGCTGATGCATGTGTAGATTGCGGCGCTTGTGAAGCTGCATGTCCTACTGGAGCAATCAGTGAGGCTGAATAATTCCGGGATAAGATCTGGAAATGTCGCGCCGGCGCATCTGCGCCGGCGTTTTTTCTTTATTCAGAACAGCATGAACAGGACCATATGAAATACACAGACAGAATCGTACGAAGTGTATAAACAGAATCGTATGCATGATGCAGTACTTGAAAAGCTGTAACAGGGAGATGCTATGAAAATTACAAAAGATATGACAGTAACGGAGCTTCTGAGTGTTGACCCAATGATCAGCAATATCCTTGCGGGGCATGGCATGAGCTGCCTGTTCTGCGGCGCTGCAATCCATGAGACGCTCGAACAGGCATGTTATGTGCACGGGATTTCAGGTGAGCAGGTAGATCAGATGGTAGCACAGATCAACGATTTCCTCAGCGGACCGGAGGATGAGGAAATAGAAGCACAGTGAGAAATCAGCAGTCAAGCGGAGCCACAGAAGTACAGGACGACCAGCTGATCAGAGGGATGGCCCGGACGTATCTCAGGACTACTGGGGCACATCGGGATCTCTGGCAGTCTGCATGATGCCGCGGCGCACGCGGAAGGAGTCTGTATAAAGATAGTGGAATCCAAGGGATTCATATAGATGAATAGCCGGAGTATTTCCTTCCACGACCTGCAGATACGCGTGGCGTGCACCCATTTCTTTCCCGCGCATCAGTATGGTGCTTACAATACTCCGGGCAAGACCATGGCGGCGGTAATCAGGATGTACATGGATGGCATAGACCCCGACATATTCACGGTCCAGAATGCCAAGCCCTGTTCCGATGATCCGTTTCCCATCATGGACAGATACACATACAGTTTCCTTTGGAATGGCGCGGTACATGGAGGGCACAATCTGCCGGTGCATGACGTTTGTCGTACCCTTAAGTGCAAACAGTCCCTCAATCCATGACGAGGGAATGAATCTGGACACTTCCAGATGCAGACTCTTTTCCGAATGCAGCATTGTGTCCAGCTGCATATTTTCCGGGAAATCCAGGACCATATTATAGTTTATGTGTTCACGCACATAGCCTCTTGCTTCCAGGAAAGAATCAAATGAAGGATCCAGCAGAGGAGAAATTTTAAAAATACAGGGTGTTCCCCATTTCCGGTATACCTCTTCGGTGTACTGCATTTTTTCTTTCAATGGAATCTCAGAGACACCAATCTGTTCCACACAGTTCGTTCTGTGCGTATAAAAGTAAGAAAACCGGAGAAGCCATCCGTCATAGATCTGAATCTGGTGCGAAGGCCATGCATTCAGAGACAGATCCTCTATCGTTTTTACCAGGGTATCCATACTGGTCATACCTCCTGCATTTAAATAGGAATAGATTTATCATAGCATGTCCGTGCAGCACTGATCAAGAATCAGCGGTACACTATTTCTTGCAAAGGGGTATTTCTTGGTTTATAATGACGCTGTATACAAAGCAGAAATGCTGTCTTATTGGTGAATTTTATTTTATTTAACAGGGATAACAGAGGATGACGGATTGGATTACTGTCTCTGTTTTCCGTGAAGAATAAGGGGAGCTTAACATGTCAAAAGCGTTAAAGACAATTGTAGGAATTATTCTGGCGCTGTTTATTGCGTCGGGCGCGGCACTGATCATTCCGACATTCGCCGGTGTTGATATGCGGGTTGTACAGCCGACGACTACCGGTAACATCGCGGTTGGAAGCGCGGTATACTCAAAGGAGCTTGATTCATCATCCATCGCGGAAGGACAGAAAATCCTCGGAATTGGTACAAATTCATTAAATATTTATACTGTGAAAAGCTACAGCAAGTCTGATGGAACCATAGTTGCCAATGATGGCACGCAGGATCAGGATTTCCAGGTTTCGTCCAAATATCTCAAGGTGATCTGCACGATCCCGTTCATTGGATATCTGATGATTGCCACCCAGTCAAAGGGCGGGATGCTCTGTCTTGGACTGATTCTTGCACTTGTTGTCTTTCTGTTCATTGCGGCGGAGGTGATCCGGCGCGGAGACGAGGACGAGGATGAAGAAGATTACGAGGATGCAGAAGAGGATGACGCCTTTTATCAGACCCTCGCAGCCCGCAAAAAAAAGAGAGATGCGCAGGCAGATGTGGCGGCAGAAATGAACAGAAACGCTGCACATCGTGCAGCGGCACAGGCCGGACGCCAGACTGGAACTGATGCCGGGACTGGGAGAACAGGCAGCGCTCAGGTAAATCAGAGAAATACATCGGCAGATACAAATGGGATGACGGAAATTACCGGTTCGGAGCCTTCTGCTTCCAGCGCGGCAGCACATGCGGCACCAGATGAGAAGGAATTTGGCACAGATTCGCTTCCGGATGTTCAGGCGGCACTTGAGGCAGCGCTTGAGAGCCAGCCATTGAACCATACCGGCGAGACAGCCAGAATCGATATACCGCAGCAGGAAACAGCAGCTGATGCTGATGCGCAGAATACAGCCTCATCTGCCGGGGAGATTGAGCTTGCAATGCCGGTACATACGGCGGATGAGCTTTTAGCGAAGGCCTACAGCGAGGGGCTGGACCCGAAGGTGCGCGAGGATGAGATCACAGGTGTTACCCTGGTTGATTACTCAGATTGTCTCTGATGGTTATCCTTTGATGCTGTGTTTTTCGTAACATGTCTTTTCTGTAAGTCATTTCTATACAACATAAGTAAAAGTTTTTTGACAGATGGCAGGCTGGGGCTCGGAAATCCAGCCTGCCATCTGTAATGTACTGGTAATAAATATTGTTTGTTAACAAAAAAGTTCTTGCATTTTCCCCACTGTTCTCATATAATATAACTCGTTGTGACATAAAAGCGATGAAACATGAGATTGCAGCATTCCCGGCTGGTAACTTATGTGGAGCAAATGTCTAGTCATGATACAGGCGAAACGTCACTGTACAATTGATATGTCCGTCAAAGAACGGAAACACCGAGTGGTTCGCAAGGACACACCCGGAAATGTGTACAGTCACCACCGCCGTGCTATCAAAGTGCGTTAAGGAGGCGACTTTTTTTATGGCAAGTCAAGTAATGAGAATTACCCTGAAAGCGTATGATCATCAGTTGGTTGATGCATCTGCGGCAAAAATCATCGACACTGTGAAGAAAAACGGAGCAGTAGTCAGCGGACCGGTTCCGCTTCCAACCAAGAAGGAAGTAGTTACCATCCTGAGAGCAGTACATAAGTACAAAGACTCTCGTGAGCAGTTTGAGCAGAGAACCCACAAGAGACTGATTGATATCATAACACCGACACAGAAGACAGTTGATGCACTGTCCCGTCTGGAAATGCCGGCAGGTGTCTACATCGACATCAAGATGAAGACGAAGTAATGCCACTGTAACTCTATAATGAGCTTCCCTTTTTCGGGATGCTCCGCTGTAGGCTGACATGAGCTTGTGCAGAATGTGATACAAGCTCCGCTGTAGAAAAGAGGTAAAACATGAAGAAGGCTATTTTAGCTACAAAGGTTGGAATGACCCAGATCTTCGATGAGAATGGTCTGTCCATTCCGGTTACTGTTCTTCAGGCAGGTCCCTGTGTTGTAACACAGGTAAAGACTGAGGAGACAGACGGATATAGTGCCGTACAGGTGGGCTTTGGCGATATCCGCGAGAAGCTTGTCAACAAGCCGAAACAGGGATTGTTTGACAAGATTGAGACTCCGGCAAAGAGATATCTTCAGGAGTTCAGATTCGACAATGCGGCTGATTATGAAGTAAAGCAGGAAATTAAAGCAGATATCTTTGCTGAGGGAGATCACATTGATGCTTCCGCAATCAGCAAGGGTAAGGGATTCCAGGGCGCCATTCACAGACATGGTCAGTCCAGAGGACCTATGGCACATGGTTCCAAATATCATCGTCATGCAGGTTCCAACGGTTCCTGTTCCGATCCGTCCAAGGTTTTCAAGGGAAAACATATGGCAGGTCATATGGGACATGTAAAGGTTACTGTACAGAATCTTGAGGTTGTAAAGGTAGATGCTGAGAACAACCTGATCCTTGTAAAGGGCTCTGTACCGGGACCGAAGAAGTCTCTGGTCACCATCAAAGAGTCTGTCAAGACTGTTCAGTAATCTTTAGCGAGAAAGGAGGAACTTACAGATGGCAAACGTATCTGTTTACAATATGGAAGGCAGCGAAGTGGGAACACTTGAGCTTTCCGATGCCGTTTTCGGCGTAGAAATCAAAGAGAATCTTGTTCATCGCGCAGTTGTTCAGTATCTTGCGAATAACCGCCAGGGAACACAGAAGGCAAAGACCCGTTCAGAGGTTAGCGGCGGCGGTGCAAAGCCGTGGAGACAGAAGGGTACCGGTCATGCAAGACAGGGATCCACGAGAGCTCCGCAGTGGACTGGCGGCGGCGTGGTATTCGCTCCGGTTCCGCGCGACTATTCCTTCAAGATGAACAGGAAGGAAAAGCAGGCTGCACTGAAATCCGTACTCACGGACAAGGTTCAGGAGAATAAATTCCTGGTTCTGGATGAGCTGAAGTTTGACGCTCCGAAGACAAAAGACATGAAGAAGGTTCTGGATGCGCTGAAGGTTGACAATGCGCTGATTATTGTAGGCAAGGACAGTGACAATGCTGTTGTTTCTGCAAGAAATCTCGCAGGTGTGGATACAATTTCCCCTGAGACCATCAATGTATTTGATCTTCTTAAACACAACACCGTGATCGCTACCAAGAGCAGCGTTGCGGCAATTGAGGAGGTGTATGCATAATGGCATCCGTTCAGTATTATGACGTGATCCTGCGTCCGGTTATCACAGAAAAGAGCATGAACCAGATGAGCGACAAGAAATACACATTCTTTGTTCATCCGGAAGCTACAAAGTCACAGGTCAAAGAGGCTGTTGAAAAGATGTTCGACGGAGTAAAGGTAGCAAAGGTCAACACCGTCAACTATGATGGCAAGACAAAGCGCCGCGGCGCAAATGTCGGCAGGACAGCAGCTACAAAGAAGGCAGTCGTTACACTCACTGAAGAGAGCAAGGACATCGAGATTTTTGAAGGCCTGTAATATTCAGTTTATGCGCGGAGACGCGCGATAACAAACATCGAAAGGAGATACTGTAATGGGAATCAAATCTTATAACCCATATACACCTTCCAGAAGACACATGACAGGGTCTGATTTTTCTGAGATTACAAAGACAGCTCCGGAGAAATCACTCACTGTTTCACTGAAGAAGACTTCTGGCCGTAACAATCAGGGAAAAATCACTGTCAGACATCATGGCGGCGGAAACAGAAGAAAGTACAGAATCATCGACTTCAAGAGATTCAAGGATGATGTTCCTGCTGTTGTTAAGGCAATTGAGTATGATCCGAACCGTACCGCAAATATTGCTCTGATCTGCTACGCAGATGGCCAGAAGGCATATATCCTCGCACCGGAAGGACTGAAGGTCGGCATGAAGGTTATGAACGGAGCGAATGCAGAAGTTCGTCCCGGAAACTGCCTGCCGCTGAAGGACATCCCGGTTGGTACTATGGTACATAACGTTGAGCTGCATAAAGGTAAAGGTGGACAGCTTGTCCGCTCTGCCGGTGTCGGCGCACAGCTTATGGCAAAGGAAGGCGGCTATGCAACCCTTCGTCTTCCGTCAGGTGAGATGCGTATGGTTTCCCTTGAGTGCCGTGCAACAATTGGTATCATCGGAAACGGTGACCACAACCTGGTAAATATCGGTAAAGCCGGAAGATCACGCCATATGGGCATTCGTCCTCATGTACGTGGATCCGTTATGAACCCGAACGATCATCCGCATGGTGGTGGTGAAGGTAAGGCTCCGGTTGGACGTCCGGGTCCCTGCACACCTTGGGGTAAGCCTGCTATGGGTCTTAAGACCAGAAAGAAGAATAAAGCATCCAATAAACTGATCGTTCGCAGAAGAAACGGTAAGACGTTATAATTGAAGGAGGATAAACGATGGCTCGTTCATTAAAAAAAGGCCCGTTTGCTGATGAGAGCTTACTGAAAGCTGTCAATAAGGCTGTAGAGTCCGGCGACAAAACAGTCATTAAAACATGGTCTCGTCGTTCTACAATTTTCCCGAACTTCGTTGGACTGACAATCGCAGTTCACGACGGGAGAAAACATGTTCCGGTTTATATCACTGAGGATATGGTTGGCCACAAGCTTGGTGAATTTGTTGCTACCAGAACCTACAGAGGACACGAAAAAACCGAAAAGAAAACAGGCGTATAATTGTAGAGCGAAAGGAGGTTGTTTACTATGGCAAAGGGACATAGAAGCCAGATTAAACGTGAAAGAAATGAAAATAAAGAAACCAGACCATCTGCAAAGCTCTCTTATGCGAGAATGTCTGTACAGAAGGCCTGCTTTGTGCTGGATGCAATCCGCGGCAAGGATGTTGAAACCGCTCTTGGTATTCTGACATACAGCCCGAGATATGCTTCCTCTGTTATCAAGAAACTGCTGGAATCCGCAATTGCAAATGCAGAAAACAACAACGGTCTTTCCAGAACAAATCTTTATGTAGCTGAGTGCTATGCAAACAAGGCACCGACAATGAAGAGAATTCAGCCAAGAGCGCAGGGACGTGCGTACAGAATTGAAAAACGTACAAGCCATATCTCTGTTATCCTTGATGAGCGATAAGGAGGTTAAGCATGGGACAGAAAGTAAATCCGAACGGATTAAGAGTCGGAATTATCAGAGATTGGAATTCTAAATGGTACGCAGAAGCGGACTTTGCTGATAATCTTGTAGAAGATTATAAGATTCGTACTTACTTAAAGAAAAGACTGTACACTTCCGGTGTATCAAAAATCGAGATCGAGAGAGCCTCCGATCGTGTAAAGGTTACAGTTTACACATCAAAGCCCGGTGTAGTTATCGGTAAGGGTGGAGCTGAGATCGAGAAGGTAAAGAAGGAGCTCAAGCAGTTTACAGACAAGAAGCTCATCGTTGATATCAAAGAGGTTAAGAGACCTGACCGTGACGCACAGCTGGTTGCAGAGAATATCGCTCTTCAGCTTGAAAACCGTATGTCCTACAGACGTGCCATGAAATCTGCTATGCAGAGAACCATGCGTGCAGGAGCTAAGGGAATCAAGACAAGTATCTCCGGCCGTATCGGCGGCGCAGATATTGCCCGCAGAGAGTTCTACAGCGATGGAACCATCCCGCTTCAGACACTTCGTGCAGATATTGATTATGGTTTTGCTGAGGCGGACACAACCTATGGTAAGGTTGGTGTCAAGACATGGATCTACAATGGTGAAGTACTTCCAACCAAAAATCATAAGGAAGGGAGCGATAAATAATTATGTTAATGCCAAAGAGAGTTAAACATAGAAAGCAGTTCCGCGGTTCTATGAAGGGAAAGGCCCTCAGGGGCAATACCGTTACACAGGGTGAATACGGACTTGTCGCTACTGAGCCTTGCTGGATCAAATCCAATCAGATTGAGGCTGCCCGTGTAGCCATGACAAGATATGTAAAACGAGGCGGAAAAGTATGGATCAAGGTATTCCCGGATAAGCCGGTTACAGCAAAACCTGCTGAAACCCGAATGGGATCCGGAAAAGGTTCTGTAGAGTACTGGGTAGCTGTTGTAAAGCCGGGCCGCGTAATCTTTGAGATTGCTGGTGTTCCGGAGGAAGCTGCCCGGGAGGCGCTCCGTCTTGCAATGCACAAATTACCCTGCACCTGCAAGATTGTTGCCCGTGAGAAAGTAGAAGGCGGTGAAACAAGTGAAGAGTAAAAAGTACGTAGAAGATTTGAGAACAAAATCAGCAGCAGAGCTCCAGGATGAGCTTGTTGCAGCGAAAAAAGAGCTTTTCAACCTGAGATTCCAGAATGCTACAAATCAGCTTGATAATACCGCGCGTATTACCGAAGTTCGCAGGAACATTGCCAGAATTTCTACAGTCATCGCGCAGAATGCGAAGTCAGCTGACTGATTGCCGGCAGCCTGATATTTGTAACGATTGAAAGGAGACAGATCGTGGAAGAACGTAATTTAAGAAAAACACGTGTCGGTAAGGTTGTCAGCGATAAGATGGACAAGACCATCACGGTTGCAATCGAGGATCACGTTGAGCATCCGCTTTATCATAAAATTGTTAAGAACACCTACAAACTGAAGGCTCATGACGAGAACAATGAATGCCACATCGGTGACACAGTTCGTGTTATGGAGACAAGACCGCTTTCCAAGGACAAGAGATGGAGACTGGTCGAGATTATCGAGAGAGCAAAGTAATCAGGATTTCTAAAGGAGGTTTACCAGAATGGTTCAGCAGGAAACAAGATTAAGAGTTGCTGATAATACCGGTGCCAAAGAGATCCTTTGCATCCGTGTTATGGGCGGTTCCACCAGAAGATATGCAAATATCGGTGATATTATTGTTGCTTCCGTCAAAGACGCAACACCAGGCGGCGTTGTAAAGAAAGGCGATGTCGTAAAGGCTGTTGTTGTACGTACTGTTAAAGGTGTACATCGTAAGGACGGTTCCTATATCAAGTTTGATGAGAACGCTGCAGTTATTATCAAAGATGACAAAACTCCAACAGGTACACGTATTTTTGGACCGGTTGCCAGAGAGCTTCGTGATAAACAGTTTATGAAGATTGTTTCCTTAGCTCCGGAAGTATTATAAGGAGGACGTCAATGTCAGTTAAGATTAGAAAAGGCGACACTGTTCGTGTGATCGCTGGAAAAGATAAAGACAAAGAAGGAAAGGTTCTCTCTGTTGACGCCAAGAATCATCGTGTCCTTGTAGAAGGCATCAATATGGTTACAAAGAGCGTTAAGCCGAACGCTGCTAACCAGCAGGGCGGTATTATCAACAAAGAGGCTCCAATCGATATTTCCAACGTAGCTTATCTGAAAGATGGAAAGGTTACCAGAATTGGTTATAAGTTCGATGGAGACAAGAAAGTTCGTATTGCCAGGAAGACCGGCGAAGTAATCGATTGAGGAGGGAGGCATAAAACATGAGCAGATATAAAGATTTATATAATGATACGATTGTTGATGCCATGACGAAGAAATTCGGTTACAAGAATGTCATGGAAGTGCCGAAACTCGCAAAGATCGTCATCAACATGGGCGTTGGTGAAGCAAAGGAAAATGCAAAGCTTCTTGACTCTGCTGTATCTGACCTTGCAAAGATTTCCGGCCAGAAGCCGATTGTGACAAAGGCCAAGAAATCTGTTGCAAACTTCAAGATTCGTGAGGGTATGCCGATCGGCTGCAAGGTTACGCTTCGAGGCGAGCGCATGTATGAGTTCGCAGATCGTCTGATCAACCTTTCACTTCCTCGTGTACGTGACTTCCGTGGAGTAAATCCGAATGCATTTGACGGCAGAGGCAACTATGCCCTTGGCATCAAAGAGCAGCTGATCTTCCCGGAGATCGATTACGACAAGATCGACAAGGTAAGAGGTATGGACATTATCTTTGTTACTACAGCAAAGACTGATGAAGAGGCACGTGAGTTACTGGCACAGTTTGGCATGCCGTTTGCAAAGTAATTGAGGAGGAATTGCGTTCATGGCTAAAAAGTCAATGAAAATCAAACAGGCACGGAAACCGAAATTCTCCACAAGAGCATATACACGCTGCAGAATCTGTGGACGTCCGCATTCCGTTTTAAAGAAATATGGCATCTGCCGTATTTGTTTCCGTGAGTTAGCATATAAGGGAGAAATCCCCGGTGTCAAGAAGGCAAGCTGGTAAAGAAAGGGGGAGCATAAAAAATGTCAATTAGCGATCCGATTGCAGATATGCTTACGAGAATTCGTAATGCAAATGCAGCGAAACATGATACAGTTGATGTACCCGCATCCAAGATGAAGATTTCTATCGCTGATATTCTTCTCAATGAAGGATACATCGAGAAATATGACCTTGTTGACGAGGGATCTTTCAAGAACATCCATATCACACTGAAGTACGGTGCAGATAAGAATGAGAAGATTATCACCGGTCTTAAGAGAATTTCCAAGCCGGGTCTTCGTGTTTACGTCAACAAAGATGAGCTGCCAAAGGTACTTGGCGGACTTGGTATTGCCATCCTTTCTACAAACCAGGGAGTTATTACCGACAAGGAAGCAAGAAAGCTTCAGGTCGGTGGAGAAGTACTTGCCTTCGTATGGTAATCCTACATCAGAGTAACTGAAAACAGGGGGTTCGCACAGAACTTCCCGAAAATCTAAGTTAATGGAGGAATTTTAATATGTCACGTATTGGTAGAATGCCAGTGCCGGTGCCTGCAGGAGTAACGGTAACCGTTGGAGATGGAAATGTAGTTACTGTAAAGGGCGCCAAGGGTGAGCTCGTCAGAACGATGGCTCCGATCCTGACGATCGAAGTAAAGGAAAATTCTGTAGTCGTTTCAAGACCAAATGACGAGAAGTCTACAAAGGCTCTTCATGGTCTGACCCGTTCTCTGATTCACAATATGGTGATCGGTGTCAGCGAGGGATTCGAGAAGAAGCTGGAGATCAATGGCGTTGGTTATCGTGCTGCAAAGCAAGGCAAGAAGCTTGTTCTGAACCTGGGCTACTCTCATCCGGTAGAAATGGAAGATCCTGAGGGTATTGAGACTGTTGTTGACGGCAGCAATATCATCGTAAAGGGTATTTCAAAAGAAAAAGTCGGACAGTACGCAGCTGAAATCAGAGGAAAGAGAGCACCTGAACCATATAAGGGCAAGGGAATCAAGTATGCTGATGAAGTAATCAGACGGAAAGTCGGCAAGACCGGTAAGAAATAATTAAAGGAGAGTGTGATTATGATTAGTAAAGTATCAAGAGCACAGGTTCGTCAGAAAAAACATAGAAGATTGCGCAATCACATCGCCGGAACCTCCGAGAGACCGCGTCTTTCTGTTTTCCGCAGTAATGAAAATATGTACGCACAGATCATTGATGATTCCATCGGCAAGACACTTGTTTCTGCATCCACAACACAGAAGGATGTCAAGAGTCAGCTCGAGAAGACCAATGATGTTGCTGCAGCAAAGTATCTTGGAACTGTAATTGGCAAAAAAGCGATTGAGGCCGGAATCACTGAGGTGATTTTTGATCGCAGCGGTTATATTTATCATGGTAAAGTGCAGGCCCTTGCTGACGGTGCAAGAGAAGCAGGACTGAAATTCTAAGGAAGGAGAAGAAGACACATAATGAGACACGTAATTATTGATCCCAGCCAGCTTGAGCTGGAAGATAATGTTGTATCCATCAAGAGAGTCTCCAAGACTGTTAAGGGTGGTCGTAACTCCCGCTTTACCGCACTTGTAATCGTAGGCGATCGCAATGGTCATGTAGGTGCAGGACTTGGAAAGGCTGTTGAAATTCCTGAGGCTATCCGTAAGGGAAGAGAAGATGCTGTTAAGCATCTGATCTCTGTAGCAAGAGATGAGAACAACAGTATTACACATGATTTTATTGGAAAATACGGAAGTGCATCCGTTCTTCTGAAGAGAGCTCCGGAAGGTACTGGTATTATCGCAGGTGGTACAGCCCGTGCCGTTGTAGAGCTTGCCGGCATTCAGAATATCCGTACAAAATGCCTTGGATCCAACAATAAGCAGAACGTTGTTCTTGCCACACTGGAAGGATTAAAGGCACTGAAGACTCCTGAAGAAGTTGCAAGACTCCGTGGAAAATCAGTAGATGAGATCCAGGCATAAGGAGGACAGTAAGATGGCGGATAAGAAGATTAAAGTTACGCTGGTTCGTTCTACAATCGGCTGTGTTCCGAAACACAGAAAAATTGTAGAGGGAATCGGACTTAGAAAATTAAATCACTCAGTAGAGCTTCCTGACAACGAATCCACGCGCAGCATCATTCGTCAGGTTGGATATCTGCTTAAAGTGGAAGAGTAATTGGAAGGAGGTATCGAATGGACTTATCAAATTTGAGCCCTGCTGAAGGCTCCAAACAGAGCAATAACTTCCGCAGAGGCCGTGGACATGGTTCAGGAAATGGTAAAACAGCTGGTAAGGGTCATAAGGGACAGAAGGCACGTTCCGGAGCTCCGAGACCAGGCTTTGAAGGCGGTCAGATGCCATTATACAGACGTCTCCCGAAGAGAGGCTTCACCTGCAGAAACAGCAAGGAAATCGTTGCTGTAAATGTAGATGCGCTGAACAGATTTGAGGATGGTACAGAGGTTACAATTTCTACACTGGTAGAAAGCGGCGTAATTTCCAATCCTCGTGACGGAGTCAAGATTCTTGGCAATGGAGAACTCACCAAAAAGCTCAATGTCAAGGTTACCGCAGCAAGTGCAAGTGCTAAAGAAAAAATTGTCGCAGCAGGTGGTACAATTGAGGTGATCTGATGTTAAAAACATTGCGTGATGCTTTCCGGGTAAAGGAAATAAGGCGGAGATTATTTTATGTATTCCTCATGCTTGTCATCATACGATTAGCTTCACAGGTTCCAGTACCAGGTGTTGATACTACTTTCTTTGCAAATTATTTCAGCAATAATTCCACGGATGCGTTCAACTTTCTGAACGCATTCACTGGTGGTGGTTTTACCAATTTTTCAATTCTTGCTTTGAGTATTACCCCCTATATCACAGCCTCCATTATTGTACAACTTCTTACCATTGCTTTTCCGGCGTTGGAGGAGATGACAAGAGACGGTGAAGAGGGCAGAAAAAAGCTGGATCGCATTACCAGATATCTCACCGTTGGTCTTTCTCTGTTTGAGTCAATCGCGATGTGTATCGGATTTGGAAATGAACTGATCCTTGACCTGAATGTCGTCAACGTCGTTGTTGTTGTTGCAAGTCTGACAGCAGGCTCCTGTCTGCTTATGTGGATTGGTGAACAGATCAATGATAAGGGTATTGGAAATGGTATCTCCATAGTCCTGCTGATCAATATTCTGTCGCGTGTGCCACAGGATATGATTACCCTGTACGATAATTTTGTAAAGGGTAAAACTATTGCAAAAGCAGCAGTTGCCTGGGCTGTAATTTTTGCTATCATTCTTGGAATTGTCGTACTTACGCTGATCCTGAATGGTGCAGAAAGAAGAATCCCAGTACAGTACTCACAGAAGATGGTTGGAAGGCGTCTGATCGGAGGACAGTCTTCCAATATTCCGCTGAAGGTAAATACTGGTGGAGTTATTCCCATTATCTTTGCTTCTTCGATTATGTCCACTCCGGGTATTATCGTTGCATTTACTGGAAAGTCTCCTTCAGGCTGGGGAGGAAAGATCATTAAGATGCTGAGCTCGAGCAACTGGTTTGATACATCGGACTGGTTCTCAACTATAGGCTTACTGATCTATGTTCTGCTCGTTATCTTCTTTGCATATTTCTATACTTCAATTACTTTTAATCCGATTGAAGTAGCTGATAATATGAAGAAACAGGGTGGCTTCATTCCTGGTATCCGTCCGGGAAAAGCAACCGAAGATTATCTCAATACGGTTCTGAAGTATGTGATCTTCATTGGAGCTGTCGGACTGATCATTGTATGTGTTATTCCGTATATCTTCAATGGATTATTCAACGCAGATGTTTCCTTTGGCGGTACGTCACTGATCATCATTGTGTCGGTTATCCTTGAGACACTGACGCAGGTTGAATCCATGATGCTGGTTCGTAATTATAAGGGATTCCTTTCTGAATAATATACAACAGATATCATGTATATCAGATTCAGAATTAAGATTGCAGATAGCAGGAAAAGAGCTGCGGTGTACCGCAGCTCTTTTCCTGTCTTGACGATGTATCTGTAAATGTATAAAATTAAATCTGACTATATAACTTGTGTGACTAATCATTTTTTTGAATCCGTATTTATTCATTTTATCTGAAATCAGGAGGGCTTTTATTATGAGAATTGTTATGCTGGGTGCACCGGGTGCCGGTAAGGGTACACAGGCCAAAAAAATTGCTGAAAAATATGGAATCCCGCATATTTCGACGGGAGATATCTTCCGCGCAAATATCAAAGAAGGTACAGCATTAGGAAGAAAAGCAAAAGAGTACATGGACCAGGGACTGCTTGTTCCGGATGAACTGACCTGTGATCTTGTTGTGGACCGTATTTCTCAGCCGGATGCTGAAAACGGTTATGTATTGGATGGATTTCCAAGAACTATTCCACAGGCTGAAGCTCTGACAAAGGCACTTTCCGCAAGAAATGAGAAGATAGATTATGCGATCGATGTAACAGTGCCGGACGATAATATTATCAAACGTATGTCTGGCAGACGTGCCTGCCTGAAGTGTGGTGCTACTTATCATCTGGTGTACAATCCACCGAAAAAAGAGGGTATCTGTGACACCTGCGGAGCAGAACTAGTCCTCAGAGACGATGACAAACCGGAGACTGTTCAGAAACGTTTGAATGTTTATCATGCCCAGACACAGCCGCTGATTGATTATTACACAAAACAGGGTGTTTTATTCTCTGTGGATGGTACACAGGATATTGATAAAGTTTTTGCTGATATCATTGCAAAATTAGGCTGATTTTGTATAATATATCAGTTGATGCGGTATTTTCAGAGGTTATATCATGTCGGTTACAATCAAAAATTCTTTGGAAATCAAGGCGATGCGAAAGTCTAATCGTCTGTTGCAGGATGTATTTTCCGGTTTAAAAGAGATGATAAGGCCGGGAGTTTCAACCTGGGAAATTAATGAGGAAGGTGAGAGACTGATCCGCAATTTAGGCGGCGTGCCTAATTTTCTCAATTATTCCGGGTACCCTGCATCTATTTGCACGTCCATTAACGAAGAAGTTGTTCATGGCATTCCGAGACGTGATCGTATACTGCAGGAAGGGGACATCATAAGTCTTGACGCTGGTCTGATTTATAACGGGTATCACTCTGATGCTGCCAGGACCTATGGAGTCGGTGCAATCAGCAAAGAGGCACAGGACCTTATCAATGTAACGCGGCAGTCTTTTTTTGAAGGGATAAAATATGCCCATGCCGGTCATCACCTGAATGAGGTATGTGCGGCTATTGGTAATTATGCTGAGGCAAGAGGATACGGTGTTATACGTGATCTTTGCGGACATGGAATCGGAAGAGAAATGCATGAGGACCCGCAGATCCCGAATTTCGATCAGAAGATGCGGGGTATACGGCTTCAGCCCGGTATGACATTGGCGATAGAACCGATGATTACTGCAGGATCATATGAAGTAGAGTGGCTTGCGGATGGCTGGACTGTCGTGACAAAGGACCGTTCACTTTCTGCACATTATGAGAACACAATCCTGATCACTGAACATGAGCCGGAGATTCTGACGCTTTCAGATTCGGAATCAAAGGAGCTTCTATGAGAGAGCTGAAGAGGGGCATGTTTGCCAGAAGTCTTGCAGGACATGATAAGGGAAGACTTTATCTCGTGACAGATGTTTCAGAAGATTACATACTGTTGTCTGATGGAAGGGGAAAATCTCCTGGGTGTCCGAAACGCAAGAACAGAATTCATCTTCAACCGTGTTTTCAGACAGATCCTGCGATAAGGGATCTGCTTTTACGGCAGCAGCCCCTGACCAATAAAGATATCAGAAACGCTATTATACGCAAGGAGGAACTTTCATGTCAAAAGCAGATGTAATTGAAGTAGAAGGCGTTGTGCTCGAGAAGCTTCCTAACGCAATGTTCCGCGTTGAGCTTGAGAACAAACATGTGGTGCTGGCTCATATCAGTGGAAAGCTGCGGATGAACTTTATCCGTATCCTGCCTGGGGACAAGGTGACACTGGAGCTTTCTCCCTATGACCTGGATAAGGGACGTATCATCTGGAGAGATAAATAATGAAGGGCTGATTCTGCGTACGCAGTTTTTAATGCCTTCTTTGACATTATTCATATTTTTACCAGACCGCCTCAGGCAAGACATGACCCGATGTATTTTCACATGTCATACCGGCGGTCTTTTTTATATTTTATCCTCCATAAATCTTTATTGTAGTCAATGACAAATTTTTCTTGCATTCACCGAGGGACAGTGCTACAATGCTATACGTATCTTTTTGTGCTGTCATGAGGACCAACCCACCATATGACTCTCAAAAGATCAATATATATTATTCATATTCATTATGCTTTCAGCACAGGAAAGGAGGATACTCATGAAGGTAAGATCTTCTGTAAAGCCGATTTGCGAGAAATGCAAGGTCATCAAGAGAAAAGGCAGTATTCGTATCATTTGTGAGAATCCAAAGCATAAACAGAGACAGGGTTGATCCCTCAATACAATCATGTTTCTGCTCATGCGAAACTAATATTATAAAGTGAGACCTGACTGGCTGCGTCAGGATACCTCCGGTGGATTTAAACCGGACATAGGGTATATGCTCCGGGATTTATCCCTTATAATATTACTTAAAACTTTACTACCGGCGTCTCGGAGGGTAAAGGAAAGGCCGTCATAGTCTGGGCGGCTGGATGTACCATACCGACATCCCATTTAAGATGGTATTTATCAGATCAGGCTGTTTTTAATGCGGCTGATCACAATCAAAGGAGGAAAACGCACATGGCTCGTATAGCTGGTGTAGATTTACCAAGAGACAAACGAGTAGAAATAGGTCTTACCTATATCTACGGTATTGGAAGAGCAACTTCCAATCGTATCCTTGCGCAGGCTGGAGTAAATCCGGATACACGTGTAAGAGATCTTACAGATGATGAGGTAAAGAATATCTCTGCTGCAATTGAAGATCTTCAGGTTACTGTAGAAGGTGATCTGAGACGTCAGACAGCAATGGATATCAAGCGCCTTCAGGAAATTGGCTGCTATCGTGGAAAACGTCACAGACAGGGACTTCCTGTTCGTGGACAGAAGACGAAGACAAATGCCAGAACACGTAAGGGACCGAGAAGAACTGTTGCAAACAAGAAGAAATAATTGCAGCGTACAGTTCTGACAGAACATATTGACAATCAGAATAGATAGTTCATCAATTTGGAAAAGGTAGGTTAGTTTTTATTATGCCAAAAGCAGTAAAGAAAGCGACAAAGCGTCGTGTAAAGAAAAACGTTGAACGTGGACAGGCTCATATCCAGGCATCCTTCAACAACACTATCGTTACCCTTACTGATACAGCAGGTAACGCTCTGTCTTGGGCAAGTGCCGGTGGGCTTGGTTTCAAAGGTTCAAGGAAATCTACTCCATATGCAGCACAGATGGCTGCTGAGACTGCCACAAAGGCAGCTCTTATTCATGGATTAAAGAGTGTGGATGTATTTGTTAAGGGCCCGGGTTCAGGTCGTGAGGCTGCAATCCGTGCACTGGCTGCAGCAGGACTTGAGGTAACAAGTATCTGTGATGTAACACCGGTTCCTCACAATGGATGCCGTCCACCGAAGCGTAGAAGAGTCTGATTGACAACAGGAGGTCATATATAAATGGCAGTAGATAGAACACCGGTCCTGAAGAGATGCAGATCCCTTGGACTTGATCCGACATATCTTGGAATTGATAAGAAATCCAAACGTCAGCTGAGAAATAACCGTCGTAAAGTTTCTGAGTACGGTGCACAGCTGCGTGAGAAGCAGAAAGCAAAATTTATTTACGGTGTGCTTGAGAAGCCGTTCCGTAATTACTATGCCAAGGCTGACCGTATGAAAGGCCAGACTGGTGAGAACCTGATGGCTCTTCTGGAGCTTCGTCTTGACAATGTTCTTTTCCGCCTTGCTTTTGCAAGAACACGGAAAGAGGCAAGACAGATGGTTGATCACAAGTTCGTAACTGTCAACGGCAAGGTTGTGAATATTCCTTCCTATGAGGTAAAGGCTGGTGACGTTATTGAGATCAAAGAGAGCAAGAAGTCCTCACAGCGCATGAAAGACATCGCCGATGCAACATCCGGACGTGTTGTACCTTCCTGGCTTACAGTAAATGCAGATGCTCTGCAGGGTACTGTTGCACAGGTGCCTTCACGTGATCTGATCGACGTTCCGGTTAACGAGATGCAGATCGTCGAGTTGTACTCCAAATAATCCATAGTAATCCGGCTTGGCAGACATGTTTTGGAAACATATGGTATTTTTTGCAGACAATCGTACGACCGTGCGTCAGAAGGAGGGACTTGCAGGTGTTTGATTTTAACAAACCCAAAATTGAAATTAGCGAGATTTCAGAAGATAAAAAATTCGGCAGATTTGTCGTAGAACCTCTGGAGCGTGGATATGGCACGACGCTTGGAAATTCTCTTCGCAGAATCATGCTTTCCTCTCTTCCGGGAGCTGCAGTCAGTCAGGTTAAGATTGAAGGCGTTCTGCATGAGTTCAGTTCTATTCCGGGCGTTAAAGAGGATGTGACTGAAATCATCATGAACCTTAAGAGCCTTTCCATCAAGAATAACAGCAGTTCCGATGAACCCAAGGTTGCCTATATCGAATATGAGGGCGAGGGTGTGGTGCGTGCTTCTGATATTCAGGTTGATCAGGATATTGAGATCATGAATCCGGATCAGGTTATCGCACATCTGAACGGCGGAGCTGATTGCAAGCTTTATATGGAGCTTACAATTACCAACGGACGTGGATATGTTGGAGCGGATAAGGGCAAGACGGATGACATGCCTATTGGTGTGATAGCTGTAGATGCGATCTATACACCGGTTGAACGTGTCAATATGACCGTTGAGAATACCCGTGTCGGACAGGTTACCGATTATGATAAGCTGACGCTTGATGTATATACAAACGGTACTCTTGGACCTGATGAGGCTGTCAGCCTTGCAGCAAAAGTTCTCAGCGAGCATTTGAAGCTCTTTATTGATCTGTCTGAAAATGCGAAAACTGCTGAAGTTATGATTGAGACTCCGATGACAGATAAGGACAAAGTTCTTGAGATGAATATTGATGAACTTGAGCTTTCTGTCCGTTCATATAACTGTCTGAAACGTGCGGGGATCAATACAGTTGAGGAACTCTGCAGTAAAACCTCCGAGGATATGATGAAGGTCCGCAATCTGGGCCGTAAATCTCTGGAAGAGGTGCTTGCAAAGTTGAATGAGCTGGGTCTTTCCCTCGCTCCAAGCGAAGAGCAGTAAATTCCTGTTTTGACAGGGATATTTAGTTAACCCGTAAGACCGAAGCGCAGGGTGAACGTGATGTATTTGTAGAATCCTGCAGACGTCCAGTAAGGCCAAAGATGCATGGGCGTCTGTTCCACAAATGAAATTGGAGGAAATATAAAATGGCAAAGTACAGAAAGCTTGGCAGAACTGCTTCTCAGAGAAAGGCATTACTGAGAAACCAGGTAACAAATCTGCTTTATCATGGCAAAATCCGCACGACTGAGACCAAGGCAGGAGAGATCCAGAAGATCGCTGAGAGCCTTATTGCTCTCGCTGTTCGTGAGAAGGATAACTTTGAGACTGTTACCGTAACTGCCAAGGTTCCGCAGAAGGACGCTGATGGAAAGCGCGTAAAGAAAGAGGAGAATGGCAAGAAGGTTACCGTTTATACCGAGGTTCAGAAGGAGATCAAGAAGGATCTTCCTTCCAGACTGCATGCACGCCGTCAGATGTCCAAGGTATTTTATCCTGTAACGGATGTTCCGAAGGAAGCAAAGGGCAGAAAGGCCAATACAAAGAAAGTTGACATGGTAGCCAAAATGTTCGATGAAATTGCGCCGAAGTATGCTGATCGTAATGGTGGGTATACCAGAATCATCAAGATTGGCCAGAGAAAAGGCGACGGTGCAATGGAAGTTCAGATTGAGCTTGTTTAATCTTTCCGGACGCATAGAGTTTTTGACCGCACTCCAAATGGTGTGCTACCCGTCAAGGGGACAGTGAAAAATAATAAGTGATTGGATACCGTCAGTTGAGGAATGAATCAGCTGGCGGTATTCTTTATGCTGCTACTGCAAATGCTGCATGATATTCCATCG
>Ga0214925_100102_pt1 | contig 81504 bp, 73 predicted proteins | sample Stichaenrichment_FD_168299 | JGI IMG/M metagenome (GOLD analysis project Ga0214925, IMG submission 168299) | Xylose enriched microbial communities from anaerobic bioreactor in Madison, Wisconsin, United States - 63SRT | ecosystem: Engineered > Bioreactor > Anaerobic > Unclassified | place: USA... | reverse complement strand
CTTTGGCAGTGATTGCCGTATCGTAAGTCCCAATATTCTTAATTGTACTCAAATCAGTGACTGCTGTCGCTGTTGGATTAGCTTCATCAGTTGCGCTGACGGTGTAAACTAACGCCTTCATTGGAGCAGTGACATCACCAGCAATCTTTAACTGATCGGCTGTAAATGGACTGCCATCATAGGTCTTATTAGCGGTTGGTGCTGTGATCGTCACTGGTGCTGGTGTAATGTTGAAGGCACCATCGGTGACATCCTTAGTTGGATCAAAGGCAAAGCCCTTAGCAGTTGCGGCTGCAGTAATTTTGTCTTGTCCAGCTTTACTCAATACAACCTTGTAACTGCCAACATCTGGTTGAACACCTTGAACTGCAAAGTCAGTTGCTGCCCAAGTAATTGGTGCTAAGCCTGTGGCTCCGGTCAAGGTAACATTGTAGATACCCTGTTTCGTAGCATCGGTTGTTGGATTGCCGTCGGAACCGTCTTTATCAGTCGTCGTACCATCATAAACCTTAGTATGCGTACTAATTGCTGCGGATACTTCCCCAGCTGTCGTAATAGTTAACTTCCCAGGTTTAAGAGTAAGCGTGTAATCTGGGTTGTCACTGTCTTTGGCAGTGATTGCCGTATCGTAAGTCCCAATATTCTTAATTGTACTCAAATCAGTGACTGCTGTCGCTGTTGGATTAGCTTCATCAGTTGCGCTGACGGTGTAAACTAACGCCTTCATTGGAGCAGTGACATCACCAGCAATCTTTAACTGATCGGCTGTAAATGGACTGCCATCATAGGTCTTATTAGCGGTTGGTGCTGTGATCGTCACTGGTGCTGGTGTAATGTTGAAGGCACCATCGGTGACATCCTTAGTTGGATCAAAGGCAAAGCCCTTAGCAGTTGCGGCTGCAGTAATTTTGTCTTGTCCAGCTTTACTCAATACAACCTTGTAACTGCCAACATCTGGTTGAACACCTTGAACTGCAAAGTCAGTTGCTGCCCAAGTAATTGGTGCTAAGCCTGTGGCTCCGGTCAAGGTAACATTGTAGATACCCTGTTTCGTAGCATCGGTTGTTGGATTGCCGTCGGAACCGTCTTTATCAGTCGCCGTACCATCGTAAACTTTAGTATGCGTACTGATTGCTGCGGCTACGTGCTTTTGTTCAATATAGGTAACCGTAAACTTCTGAGTACCGACACCAGTTGTAGCATTCCCAGTATCAATCTTGTTATCGAAAGTTGGATTATCTTTCAAAGCATCCTTAAGAGGCGTAACACTATGAACTTGCCCAGTTGGTGGAGTTGCGAGAGTTGTATAAGTCTTACCATTACCACCTGTAACTGCAACCGAGTAATCGTAACCTGGAACTACAAGATCTGTATCAGTTGTCCCAAAGGCGATATTTGGTGTGCCACCCTTTGTAGTAGAAGCTGTTGGAGTACCAGTTGCTATATCTTTAATTTGAGGATTTGTACCTGGCTTATTGGTTGAAGTCAAGTTTGCGACATCAACTTGGTAAGTGTTGGTAATAACTGCATTGCCATCAGCTGTAAACGTAAACTGCTGAACTGAATTCCCAGATGCATCCTTAATAGGCTGGCCATTAGTACCATTAATGTAAACAGGCTTGCCATCGTCAGCTTGACCAGGATCATCAATTTTAGCAGGTGTAGAATCTGTAGCAGTGACACTCTTCAAAATATAACCTGGAATTGAATCCGGCAAATCATCTGGAAGTGGTGTACCAGAAGCACCAACTAATCCTGTAGAAGTTCCATCAGGATTGATCGTACCCGTTTCAACAGGATAACCTTTAATCTCATTACCATCTTGATCGACATATTTAACTGTAGCAGTCGTTTCGAAATTATCTTTTATTTGTCCAACAACGTTTTGCCGACCATCAGCACGATAATTAACATCAATATTATCTACTTTACCTTTATCTTTACTACTATTTGGATCCATAGCTGGAAGAGTAACATCAACTGACTGTTGAGCACCGAGTGACTTGATTGAGGTCACAACTGACTTAACTGTACTCCAATCGGTGACTTCACTTGCTTTCTTTAACGTAGCAGTACTTGTACCATCTGTTGGATTAAAGTAATACTTTGTCCCATCAGCAAATTCAATCGATTTACCACCGCTATCAAGCAAGTCAACTTGGCCATTAGTTTCAGTCGTCGTCTTAATAGGGCTTGTATAAAATAGAGTTTGAGTAGTGGCACCTGTTGCACCAGAACTAGCTGCTTTAGCAACACCTTCCGTTGGCGCTCCAGTTAAGTTAAGAACGAAGTTTCCAGGAGTTGCTCCACTATTCGCCGTATTTGTTTGAGGCAAATTAAACACAGCACTAACATTATTAACTACGTCAGAGGTGTTGTTGTTCAAACGAACTCGAATACTCTGAGAATCCGTTCCATCAGTAACTGGAAGGTTTGTACCACCAGTTTTGTATGTGGCATCGTTATTTCCTTTTATGGTACCAGTCATAACCAGAGTCGATGGTGCCGCAATCTCTAATGTTGACGCATAGCTTGGCGTATTATTAAATGCTAAAACATCCCGCGACATACCAGATGCATTCGTTGAAAAAGTACTTAATCCATCAACTTTATTTCCATCTAAAGTTGTGAACAACCCCGTTTGTTTAGTTTTATCAACAATATTTCCAACTGAATTAACCCCAGTAGTATCACTACCCTTTACAAGGAAGACAGCAGTGGCTTCACCACCCGTACCACCATTGGTAGCGGACGGAACATTAACTGTTTGACTCCCAATCGGATAAGAAGTAGCAGCTGTATTAGCGACTGGAATACCAGCCGTCAATGCGTCATCATCAGCTGTAAATTCAAAGTTAAACCACATATTAGTTGGATCCCAATTAAAACCAGTACCGGTATAATCAAGCTCATAAACTGTTTGTCCATCAGCATTCTTATGACTCGTTACTTTTGGCGTAGCTGTCTGAGAGGCCCAACCTGCGCCTACCTTAGAAAAGATACTACCGTTTTGTTGTTTAATTTGTGTTTGTTTAGGCACAGTTACATAAATAATTGGCTCAACTTTATCCTTTGTAATTCCGGCAAAACCAGGTTGATCGTCCCCATCCAGCTTACTTGGTCTATTAGCATCAGCGACAGAGTTATCAGCGTCTTTCCCACCAAAACTATTTTGAACGTTGTTTACATAATAACCGTCAGCGTTCAAATTATTTCCTGCTGGGATATTATTAGAGCCTGTAGCCCCTAACTGCAAAGTAAATGTATCACCAGGATTAATTGGGGTCGAAATATCTGATAGTGTGTTAGCACTAATCGGTGCCGTTTTAACCGCTGTTATATCAATTGTTTTGGGTGTTGTAGCAATCTTATCACCCGGCGTATCCGAAACAAAACTAACTTTAGACGAAAGCTTAGTCCCATCGGCAACTGAAGAATCTACATAGCCTAACAAAGCAAAGTTTTGAACGTATATATCATTGGAGTATCCGAATGGTTGATAGCCGTCTCCTTCTCCACCCATACCATACATTCCAGACAATGCTCTTTCTTCTGGAACGAAGGTAGAATGGATTTGATAACTTTTTACTTGGGCACCAGCTGGAACAGCCATCATCTGAGTAGTATTAGCTGTGCCAGTTTGCGGTATAGTTGATAACGTTGTTCCTTCCTTCACGCCTTTAAACGATTGTGAAGTCCCATCAGTATAATTTACTGTAATATCATATGTCTTTGCACCTGTAGGTGAAAAGTCATACCACGCTTGACTTGGGATAGGAACATATAGTCCAGTAGAATCAATTCCCTTGGCCACATCCAATTCGATATTACCGGTTTCATTAACGGTACCATCATTTGAATAAGTAAGACCTCCTACAACGTTAGTAGACTTATCACCAATAACCATCTTACCTTCTTGATTAGCAGTATTAGCGCTGATGTAGAATGATTTATAAGAATCAGCATCATTAACAGCTTCTTTATATACAGGTATAGTACCGGTAAAATCAGTCCAACCGTTTATAGACGAAGTCTTAGCTGTAACTTTACTCTCACCACCGCCATCTTTTGCAACGGGTGCCGTTGTATTACCATCTTTAGTCCTAGAGTACGTGAATTTAGTAATCTTGAAATCTTGTTCACCAGTAGCACCTGTCTCATACTGGCCCGCAAAGTAAACGTTTGAATCAATTGTAGACCATGAGTCTGTCCCATCAGTTTTAACAATAATCGGTGTACCAGTACCACCAGGTTGTGAAACGGTTAATCCAAGAATGCCTTGGCCCAGTTGAAATTCCGCTTTATTAGACAGTGTAGGATCTAATGTAAACTTTGAAGGTACCTGAATATCCATTTCCTTCAAATAATAATTTTGTTGTTGTGCCGTATTTACGGGAGCCTGGCCAATAGCGCTCACAGCATAGACATACTTAGTCCCAGTATGCTTTTTAGTAACTCCTGCAGCGAATAAACTGGCATCGCTAATGCTAACGGATTTAATAGGAGCACTATTATCAAGAGTAATAGAGGTAGTCTTAGAAGTTAAGTTGGTGCCTCCATAGGTGATTGGTAGAATTGTTTGGTCAGCCAAGCCACCCGTAGTACCACCAATACCACCGGTTGCTGTGGTATATTTTGCGCTTTGAGCTAATGTATTCCAGTTAGCATTTCCCATTCCAGATAATGTAACCAATTCTGTTTGCGTACTTCCAGCTTGGGCTACAGTCCAAGTGACAGTCGTTGACCCATCTGAGTTACTATGGGTAGTAGGGTTACCATTTGCATTCACATTATTAGTAAAACCACCATTTGGTAAGTTAGCTGGAACTGTTACCCAGAATTTATCACCCACATTACCAGCAAATGAAACATTAAATGTAACTGACTTTGTAAGTGCGTCCTGACCAGCTTCAAAATACGTAGCCGAACCATCTGAATTTACAGTTAACATTGGTGATCCAGCAGCATAATTAGCGGCATTAAATGTTAGGCCCATACTTTCAGCCGGATCCACAACTTGCCGGAAGCTACTAATCAATCCCTGATCACTTAAACTATCTACAACAGCCTTAAAGGCTTGATCATTACTTGCCGTAACAACCAAATCGCCATAGGCATCCAGCTTAGTGTTCACGCCACTAGGCAGACTAACCTTTTCATAAGCGTTCTGAGCGTTAGTAACAACGTTGGCTTGAACACCCTTCTTATCAGCTGCAAGCAAGACACCAGCTTGTTCAACTTCATTAGTCATGCTATCCACGACTGTGAGCGCTTTGTTCAAGTTGTCCAATGCTGTTTGCTTATCGGTTGCTGCAACGGCGTCAGCAGATGTCACTGCATCGTTAACTGACGCTGTTTCGGCTGCTTGGTGGGAAGCTAATGCAGCTAATGCGTCGTCCTGTGGAATATTATCGTTGGCGTTTGCGTCAGCTAAAGCGTTGGATTGTGTTAAATAATCTTGTACCTGAGCTTGTGCTTTGGCTGCCTGCTGAATCAAGCTTTGACCGGCTTCTTTACTGTATTCAGTAATAGTGCCAGTTGCATCGGAAGCGGCTTTAGTTGCAGTCGCATCTGTAGTCTTTGGCGTAGTCGCTGTTTGATCAGCAGGAGTTTGTACTGCTGACTTAGTGGCTGCATTGGCAGCTGCTGTGACATCACTCGCATTAGCTGAAGCATCACTTGCTGCTTTTGTGGCAGAAGCTGGATCAGTTGCGGGTGTTTGTGCATCCGCAGTCTTTGACGTGTCCGTTGATGCAGCTGGTGTAGCAGCCTTCGTACTAGTGTCTGCTGCGGCACTGGTAGAAGCTGAATCAGCATCCGTTTGTGTTGCGACGGGTGTTGCAGCCTTATCAACTGACTGATCTGTGGCATCCTGCCCCGCACTTGTATCTGCAGAAGCAGCTGGTGTGTCAGCAGTTGCCGTGGTATTCACGGTATCCGCTTTAACAGAAACACCGTTTAATGAGCTGTATGCAAGGCTTGAGCTAAACAGTGAAATCCCTGCAACGAGCCACATTTTCCCTTTCTTATACATCTTGTAATGGCGCTTTTCATCTAGGCTATCCCTGAATAACCTTGAATCATATCCGAACCTTCTCAAATAAATGCACCTCCTAAATTTCCGTTTGATCCCCAATCGGTGTTACTTTCACTAAGCGTGGATAAGTTCCCACGTCCACGGTACCCGAAACTTCCAGGACTGTAGACAATTCGTGAAGTCGCACTTTGCTACTCTTCTTTGCCAATTCTACTGAGTTGGCAAATTTACCCTGTTGCTGTTTCATTTGGCGACGACTAGGCACTTGTTGACCGTATCGCTCCAAATAATCACCCCCTTAAAAGTTTGATACTATGAAAACCAATGCTTCTGTGTGTAAAATGGATCAACTTCCGTTTGGACAGCCTGTCCAATTTGATCATCGAGTGTCCCAATCAGGATGTCCGCACCGTGTGGCAGGTACCGGTGAGCGGCCTTAGCAACACGCCGAGCAACGTTGGCCTGAAAATCAGTGGATTTACCCTCGTAATCAAGCACCACGGTGTAGTCAAACTGATCCTCAGCTTTAACCTTGGTCTCAATCAACCAAGCGTGGCTGACTTTACGGATATGCTTCAACTCTCGCGAAATTGCTGCTTGGAGTTTCTTGGGTGTTGGGTTGATAATCCGAAACTGGAAGGGTTCCTCACTATCACCTTCCGGAAGACTAACCGGCACTACTTGATGAATATAATGCCAGTATTCGTGGGTCAGTGGGAAATTCTGATAACCTGGATTGATCAGGATGCCAGCAATTTCTAGACTGTCAGCCTCATCCATCAGTTCTTGACTAGTAAACTCAAACGAACGCAGAGGTTCAAGTTGCGGTGTTCCGCTCAGAAAATGGTTCATCTTGGTCTGATCGGTAAACACCGGAATGTACTTTTGACCGTCTGCTAGGTATGTGGTGACCGCCACCGACAGCGTTAAACCTGGTTTAGGCTGCTTGGCCGACGCATTTCGCTTACCGGCTTGAACTGGTACCACGAAACGCATGGTCAAGAGTGTTGCCGCAAACTGACTCTCCAGATTGGCATCCATCGGGTGATTCATGTACCGCTGCAGGTAGTGGTTAAAGCCGGTCGCTCGAAACGGCATGATTGAACCACTGCTAGTCGCTGGTGTTTCCACTTCCGGCTCAGCCCGGTCTGCTGACTTGGATTCTTCCATCTCACTTGCTCCTTTCTATAATGGTATTAATCTCTAAATATCCTTAACGATTCAGTTGCGAAATGGCGTCAAGCAGTGATTTCGCACTATCGACTAACTGAAGGACTTGTTCTTTCTCACCATCATTGGCGGCACTTTCGATCCCTTGAGCCACCTTTTTCATGTTCTGGCTCAGCACCTTTACAGGTGTTAAGCCAACCAAAGCTTCAATATCTGAATCTGAGTTGTGTTTTTCTTCCATGATTTACTCCTCCTTAACCCCATCTAACAACGTTAAAGTTCGAATCGTATCTAGTATCTTCTTCGATGAATCTGATAGTGCTGCCACCGTCTTGGAGTCATCCGCTTCCGCCATACTGTCACAGATCTGCGACAAAGCGGCCGCTAACAGTGAGGCTGGTGATGTCGGCTTTGAAGCTACCAGATGACTATGCTGCGATGTTGCGGACGATTCAGACTCCGTTCGTACCGGTGCCTCTTCGTTAGCATCACCAAAATTAGCTTTATCGAAGATTGATGAAACACTCTTTTTTGTTGACTCTGCAGTGGTACTAGAAACTGGTTTAGCATCCTCGCTTGGCTGCCGCAAATCGTCCAGATCGGGTAACTTCCCATCTGGGTCAATGGTCAACGCGGTTTCCATCTCATCAACTTTGTTCTTTTCCTCGGGTGTTAAACAAACCAAGTTCGTCTTTTGATTCGGTTCAGCAGGCTGAAAATGCATTGGATCTTCAACTTGTTTCCCTAAACCATCATCGGTCATTACATAATAATGATGTCCGGAAATAACTGGTAATTCAACGCGTGCCACTTGATCAGGCTGATCACTGTTTCTAAGTGTGATTAATTCTCCAGCCACATCGGTTAATCCGTGGTACACCTGCAACGTACCGATCCGATCGTAAACCAGTCGGATCACTGCTGGTGTGGTGGTCATCGTTCTGGTCAGCTCGTCAGGTTTCTTGATCAATACATAGCCCTTTAGAATTGGCGTGGCAACTTGGTAACTTTCGTCAATCGCCTTAAAAATTTTAAGCGGTTCCATTATGGTGTCGCCAGCTTTTGTTTCAAACCGAACTTCTGCGTAATTTTGCCCCTGATGCTTCTCCTCGGCCTCAGACATTTACTCTCCCCCTTTTCAAACGTTCCTGATGTATCTATCATTACCTATAATTTTATTCAATAAACCTGCTTATATCCATGCATATATATTGAGTTTTGTTCTCACTTTTTAATAATAATTAAAAAATGATGAACTCAATATCTAAATGTGTTTATTAATTGATTGGTAACTATTTGACTGAAGAATCCATTCAAGCCTTGTTACCTGAGCGTTTCACGAGTTTCAGAAAACTTAACTTGATGTCAAACAATAATGTGTAGCACACGATTTTTATCATGTTCTACACATTATTTGGCTACATCATTCTCACTATCCCAACTTTTCCCGGATGGGCTATTACGAATGATGACTTAACTTTTGATATTGAAACGCTTATTGACGTTTTCTTCGTGGCTGAATTTTGATTCCAAACCAGCCTAAGATCGTGGCCAACAGCATACCTAGGAAACCGAATAACCCACTGTGACTGACTTGTTCGTCGGTCTGTGGTAACTGTTTAACCGCACCGTGACCATAACGGGCTGTCCGAGTGGCGCCTAACTTTTCAGACCCAATTCGCGATGGTGCCATTACTGACCGCGCCGTTTGATAAACAACGCCTTCGCCATCCTCAGTCTTATTATTGGTATCTTCATCATTACCATCGACTGATGCCGCTTGAGTGTCAGTGGATAGTGGCGAATCGCCAATCATTGACGCGTCAGAATTGGTATTGGTATTGCTTTCAGTTGTACTGCTCGTTCCGGCCGTGGTATCGCTATCAGTTGTGGTACTGGTGTCGGTGGAAGTCGTTTTGCTGGTTGAAGCCCCTGTGCTGGTTGTGGTGCTTGTGCCAGTTGTTGTGCCAGTACCAGTTGTAGTACCTGTTCCGGTTGTGATACCAGTGCCAGTTGTGGTGCTCGTACCAGTCGTTGCACCTGTGCCAGTTAGTGTGCTGGTTCCTGTTGTGGCGCCAGTACCAGTCGTGGTACCTGTGTCGGTTGTGGTGCCTGTTCCGGTTGTGGTGCCAGTACCAGTTGTGGTACCTGTGTCGGTCGTGGTGCTTGTTCCAGTTGTAGTGCCGGTACCAGTCGTGGTACTTGTTCCAGTCGTAGCACCAGTTCCTGTTGTTGTACCAGTATCAGTTGCAGTACCCGTCCCTGTTGAAGTCCCTTTATCAGTTAATTTGGTATAAACCAGCTTAAAGGTCTGATTGTTGCTTGAATTCGTATCATAGTTTACCGGGGTGGCGGTTTCGTCCGTAATCAATCGATAGCCGTCTACCGTCTTGTTCACACTGCTAAAATCAATCGGTGATCCTGACTTACCAGAAACTGAGTAGCCGATTGCACCCGAAGTGTTCGATACCGGATGGTCGTTTTCGTCAACTAAAGAAATAACTGCAGTTTGATCAGTGGTATCTTCTTTAATGGTGAACGTCCCCGCCTTCGTTGTAATATTGTAATTTGGATTTTTTCCGAGAGTAATCGTGATTGGATAATCGCCAGCCGTTTCACCCTGATCACGGGTAACGGTGTAATTAAGTTTATCGCCGCTCGGATAGACGTGGTCTGGCGTTGCTGTCAGCGTTGGATCAGATTGCCCAACTGTCTTGGTTTGATTATCAGCAGTTAAAGTGACATCGGCTTGCTTAATGGTGGCAGTACCAGCAGTCACGTTCTTAGCTGAGAAAGTTGCGTCGGGATTAACGGCTAAAACGGCCGCGATCCCCTTATCATTCAAGGTCACTGGATACGTTCCAACGTCAGGTTTAACTTGACTCCAGTCGAAATCATCCGCAGTGAAGTTGGCCTGATTCATAGTAGAGGCACCGTCGATCTTGAAACTGAGGCCTGGATAGCCGCCATTAAAATTACTTGTGCCATCATAGGTCTTTGAAGTCGTTCCAACCACAGCGCTAATGGTGGCTTTAGTGTCGCTGGGATTGGTGCCATCAGCTTGAATGGTGAACGTGCCATTTTTAGTAGTAATGTTGTAATTTGGATTGTCTCCAAGCGAAAGCGTAATGGCGTACTGGCCAGCCGTTTCGCCAGGTTCGCGCTTTAGCGTGTAATTTAATTTATCCCCATTCGGAAAAAGCTTGTCTGAGCTGGCAGTTAAGGTTGGATCTGGTGCGCCCACCGTCTTGGTTTTATTATCTGCGGTTAAGACCACGTCAGCCTTGTTAATGGTTGCGGTACCAGCCGTAACATCATCTTTTGTAAACATGGCCCCTGGATTGGCTGCCAGCACGGCCGAAATACCATCTTGATTCAGCGTTACTGAATACGGTGTTGTACTGGCATCCGGTTTAACGTTCGACCAGTCAAAGTCATCCGCAGTCAGTGTGGGTCGGCCAAACTTATCGGTACCCGATACTGAAAATTTCACCCCTGGATAACCACCATTAAAGTTGGTTGTACCATCATAAGTCTTCTCAGTGCTCTGCACAGCTGCCTTAATCACAACCGACTCAGTTGGAGTGGCTGCGGTGTTGGTGCTATCACTATTTGTTGGATCAGTGGCTGGTGTTGTGGCAGCGGCTCGCTGAGTTGCTGGCGTACCCGTACTTGGATCAGACGATACAGATGCAGCACCAGACTGGTTGTTGTCCTCAGTCTTTAAACTGCTATCCGTTGGTGAGGTCGTGGTAGCGCTGGGTGTTTTGGTTGACGTGGCAGTGGTTGATGAACTATCCGGTGCTTGTGATTGATCACCAGTAGTTGTTGCGCTACTGCTAGTCGTCACATTAACGTTAGTAGCCGTTGCCCCGTTATCTACCGTGGCAGCCCTGGCTACCGTTGGCGTGCCGTCAAAGAAATCAACACCATTCGCCATTTCAGCTTCGTGGATACCAAATAACACGGCAACCGTCGAAAGCCCCCGAATCGTCCACCGAATTTTGGCACTGAACAAACGTGTTTTGGTGATCGGATCGGATTTGAGTTGTTCATAACGATATCTTTGCAAAATGTACTCCCCCCTGTAATTTTTCTCTGTTTCAATATTTAATCACTATATCTACTTCTACTTATAATCTTAAGAAAGTCATAAATGTATATCTATATTCAGACATCGAAATAATTCTGTTATTTTATCGATTTCACAAAAAAATGAAACTAAGGATACATATCGTGACGAACGTCGACACACAAAAATCCCGTAGATCCACTGGAATACAGTCGAATCTACGGGATTTTGTATCTATAAACGATTAAAAACTTAGTTTAGTCATTAATTGTTCGTTTGCTAATTGACGAATGATGTTTGAATACTTCACTTCGGAGCGTACTTATCATATATGAATATGATGTTAGCACTTCTTGATCCTATTCCTCCGCACGGTTGTTTAATTCGTCAACTTCGTGGGTGGTGACGATAACGTAATCTTGCTGCAACTTGGCTGACAACTTGCTCAGCTTGGCCTGCGCTTTTTCGATAACTTCCTGCGTGTCTTCACCCGTGACGATATTATTATTGATGCGAACCAGTCCCTGCGCCAAAGCAACATAATCCGGCAAGTCATTGTACATAAAATCTGAAATATTCAGTAACTGCCGCGGTGCACTGAGTAATTCCTGAAAAGTCTGTTCGATGACCCGTAAGTCGTTGTCATAACTGGGAATATATTTGACAACTTCACGCCTAATCTGGCGAAGATATTCCAACTGGTGGTAGGCGTTACGGACTTCCCGTTTGAAAAAGGTCCGCTCAGAACTATCCAAACCGCTTTTGGTTAGTTCCTGATCGCTAATGAACAAGGACTCGGTCATGCCGCTCTCGTTGACTTGTTTAGCATATTGACGAAGCTTGACGCGATGCCAGACGTTCATCCCCACGTTCACCAGAACAGTGATGAGTATCAATAAAGGCATTAGCCCATAGGCCACGGTGTATAAGTCGGTAAAACCCGTTTCCGTTTGAAACATCATCACCAAGCTCATCAGGGCTAAAATCATTGCTGGTATGACAACGCCCCATAACCAGCGGGTGCTGAAACAAAATTGCAGCGGTACGGCTAATAACAGATACAACCCAATCACACTATTGGCACTCTGATGAAAGACCAAGAGCATGGCAAAGGTCGCCAGCGTAATCAAGGCGCCGAGCCATCGTGTTCGATACTGTAGTAATAACTCCATTTTGCGCCCTCCTATTCGGCTGTCACACCGTTGCTTGACTTGATTGAATTGAGTTGAACATACTTGTCGTGGCCGCTATACCCAATATCAGCATCTAAGATATACACGTTATCCGGGTAAACGGTAAAGCCAAGATCCACTTTTCTGGAATGGCCGTTTTTAACGTTAACGTTATTACTGTCCATGGTGAGCAAATGGTGATCAGCCTTCAATAATTTGCCGATATGGTCACTTTTGCTCAAGATATCCTCACTGTTAGGTCCGCTGAACAGCTCATATTCGTCGGTGCTAATGTCATGGTCGCCGTCGATGGAAGACGTCAGCGAAACGGTGGCATGGATTATGAGATATTGTTCCAGTTCGTTCGTGTCGGCCGAATCATAAGCCGGCTGTGGGCTTTTCAACAGTTCATAGCCGGTAATGGTTAAGTGCGTCCCCGAAGATTTTAATGTCAGTGGCTGCCCCGTGAACTGGTATGAACGCTGAGCTTGAGCCGTAACCGAAGTGAACATGAAAGTCACGATTAGACTGAGGATAATCATTAATTGTTTCATTTCAATACCTCCAAGTCCTTCGTTTTAACGTGGAAAACAATCGACGTATCGTCGTCTTTAGCTGGTACATTATATTGATAATAGAAACCTTGATAGAGAAAATCAAAGCTGGCAGACTTGGGTCGCTTCACCACAATATTGAACGGTTTGCGAACCCCTTCCGAATACTCATCGCCGTACCAGCCATTGGTATCAAGGATATTCATCACCGGTTTATTCACCCCGCCGACTTTGATCTTGGTACCGATAAAATCGCGTGCTTCTGAGTAATCATCACTATCCGCTTCGGTTTTATCGCTCCACTTGCGGTACACCTCAAAGGCATCGGCACTTAAACTAGTATCCGAATGTCTGGGTTGTACACTCAGATTGACGATGAGTACCGGATCACCCTCGTCAGTCTCCGCAGCATAAGCATGATGAACCTTAAACTCAAGGTTCCGGCTGCGATAAGTCGTATTATCCTTTAACGTCACCTTTTGATGTGAATCATTTCCCGAGATGTGGCGGGGTTTCACATTCGTAGACCCAAACGCCACCGCATTACCAACCAGCAGTACGGCACCCATCATGAACAGTTGCATTCGCAATTGCCGTTTCCGGACCTTTTTTCTTGGCTGTTTAGCGATTGCCATTTGCGGTTGAGCACCCACAGCACCATTTTTCAGGTAATTAACCGTTGCTAAAAAATTATTCAGTTGAGTGGCATCAAACCACTCTCTGTTTAAAGTAATCCCACTGCGCGATTGTAAATGAGGACGCTTTTTCCGGTCAAATCGCAGGGCCCGTTGCCAATCTAAGTGAACGTTGCTGCCATTCTTAACGATTTTAAGCCAGTCGAATGGCACGTAGACTTGTTCTGTCCGAAAATAGTAGCGGGTTAACCAGATGCCGGTTTGATTTTGATTAATCTCGATCAGTTGATAATCCTGGCTTCGCAAACTATGATAACTGAACGCGATGGCGGCCAGAAGAATACAAGTGGCAAACCAAAAAACGCCCACCATGATCAACGGCTGAGCAGAACTGTAACTATGCTTAGCAGCAAGTTTGATAATCACAGTGCCGACGATCATGATTCCGACAATCACCCAGCAAGCCTGAATTAACGCACTGAGAATCGATTGTGCCCTGAATTTCAATGTGTTCTGCATAGTTATTCCGCCTTTGGCTGCTGCTTAACGGTTTCAACTAACTTAGTCTTTAAATCCGACTCCATGGTTTGGAGCTGATTTTCAACTTCTTTCCGCTTGACACTGCCCTCTTGTTGAATCTTCAGGGTTTCAGTGATTGTGTTGATCAAATCATCCTGGGTCTGTTTTAGCGTATCAATATCCACAACCCCACGTTGGCTGGCCTTGGCCACCTCAACTGCGGATTGCGATAACAGTTTGCTATTCTTTTTCAATAAATCATTAGTGGTTTCAGCCACCGCGTTTTGAGCAGCCAAAGCGTCTTTTTGATTGAGTAACGCTAACGCAATCACCACCTGATTTTTCCACAGTGGAATGGCGGTGGTAATCGACGACTGTATCTTTTCAGCCAGCACCGTATTGCTGTTTTGAATCAGCCGGATTTGTGGCGCTTGTTGGATCGTGATTGCCCGGGTCAACATGAGATCCATCATCCGTTTTTCCAGTCGATCCTGGGTGGCAGCTAAGTCTTGAACTTGCTGAGCTGCCATTTGATCAGTAGCGGTGCTTTGAAGCTGCTGAATTTGTTTAGTAATTTCATCATGTTTCATCGACGCGCCCACGATAAGTAGGTTTAGTGATTGATAAAATTTAAGATTCTGCTGATACATGTCGTCCAGTAAATCATTATCTTGTAGCAACTTAGCCTCTTGCTTACTCAACTGCTGGGCTGATCGATCAATCTGAACGCTGACTTCTTGATACTTAGCGGTCATTTCAAAAATGGATGCTTTCACCTTTGAAAATAGTTTCGCAAATAGCGAAGCATCCGACTGACTGAGTTTGTCAGGATTGGTTTCGTTCAAACTCGCCACTAATTTCCGCAGACTATCCCCAATTTCACCTAACTCATTATTTTGAACCTTCACCAGTACCGTGTTCGAAAAACTCGACAGACCCTCTTGCTGAGTTTTACCGTAATCCAAGATGGACGATTGTTTATCTTCGCTAATCGTAGCCGCCATATTAGCGGCTTCCGTCAGTTCCTCAGGACTCAGTTTTTCCTTAATCGAAGTTGCTAGTGCAACTGGTGTCGTCTCATCGGTTTGACTAACTGGCACAACGCTTTTATCAATACTTGTGACATCTTTCATTTTGATTCCTCCAAAGTGTGTTAGCAAAAGTTAATACCCCAAAAATGACTTAACTTGTGTTTTTGATAGTATAACGTAATTTGTAATTGGGCGCAAAATTCCTTGGAGAAATAGAAATATGTAGGTGTACTGTGAAGTAAATTGCAAGCAAATCAATAATTGCAACGTTGCCTTAACATATTTATCCGTAAGCTTGCTATAATATCCTTGAAAGAGGTATTGGCAACACCAGCATTCACATATTCTAGTTAAGATTGCCAATGCTATTAAATTCCCCGAAAGGAACTGATACCATGGCATTAAACCGGCAAAATAAAATCCGAAATTATTCCGTGACTTCTGCCACCGACACCATTAAAGAAACGCTAGCTTATCGGCATCTGAGTGCTGACTGGTTGGCGGACATGCTGCACATGGATCACGAGGAAATGAATAAGGTGTTGAAACGTGAAAACTATTTGACCATGGATCAGTTAAAACAAGTTCAGTCCTTAATCGGTGTGTCAGCACAGTTGTTAAGAAAACTAGATTCTAATTTTCTTGAACACCATTTGACGCCAGCGGAACTGGCTAAAATTGAAAAGCTTGAGCAAAATTCCACTGATGCTGATTTTGAAAATATTGATGATCTTGATTGGGATAAATTGTGATGTGAGGTGTATAAGATGCCAAATAAACGACAGCGGAAAAAGAATTATAACAAGTGGGCTAATAAAATGGTTCGTCAGATCTGGGATCGACGCCCTAAAGATCTTAAGACACAGGAAGAAGCTGACCGATGGCTTGATGAACAGGTTGAAAATGAAGGTATTCTCAATTGGCGTACACAACAAGCCGTAAACGAAGCGATTTATGATGCGAAATCGCCACATTCAACATTAAAAACATATGATTCGGTTGATGAATTGATGGCTGACTTAGAAAGCGATGACTGAAATGGCAAATAAACGACAGCGTAAAAAGCAGTATAAAAAGAATATGAAGGAAATTGCTCGCTTGTCAGAGGCAATGTCCCCTAAAACGTTGGACACTCAAGAAGAAATCAATGCATGGTTGTTTGGGGATGACGAGGAAAATTTCGCTAATTCATCAAAAACTGACGATCATTTTTGGGATGAATCCAATTGGTCCGGTTTCCGTGACAGTATCACCGACGAGGACCGCGAATGGGATACCACGAAGCCTGTTGGTAAAGAAAAACTCAATGCCAGTGATGATTTGGTCGCACTGTGGCGAGTGTTAGATTCACGAAAGAATGACAAAGCAGTTGATTTAGACGAAATGATTGCTGAAGTCGATGTTGAAAATCAACATGATGATTCATCAGATTTTTGGAATACCATTGATGATCAAGCTAAAAAGTACGGGTCAGTTGACACTCCCGAAGTTGACTGGGGGCAAGATGTCGAAATGGACTCTGAGGATAATGAGGATTAACAAGCTTAAATTTTATGTGCTCTTTTGCAAAGAGCGCTTTTTTGATTCAAATTAGAGTGTGAAATGATATAAAGCCATTCTTTCTGGTAAACTAGGATTGATAGTTTTGCTTACATAAACATAAAATACCTTTGCTAATGAGTTTATCTTTCATAAGGGAGCATCAGGAGTCATGGCGAAAACAAATAATTTTCCCGTAACAACACAATTTTCCAGCTTATTCAATTTAACTCGTACTTTGATTAAACCTTACTCAAAGTATCAGCATTTAAGAATCGTAGAATACTTGCTGTATCTTTACACCACCATTGCCGTAGCCGTAACTCAAGGATGGATAATTCATCTAAGCCAAGGCATCCGTAATGATTTTGCACTCACAGGTCCACTTATACTTACCGGTATAATCTTGATCTTTGTTCTTAAATGGATAAATCACCGACGTATAATAAAAATTATTCATACTTTTCTACCGATTAATCAAGATGATCAGTATCAACGGCAATATCAAACTATTCGAAAAGCTGCATTGCATCCGGTTACAACAAAATTTCAGCAAGCCCTAGAAGGCTTCGTTACAATCGTTACCTTCATATTCGTAATGCCTATCATTTTCATGTAGACGAAAGTGATATATTAATTCAGAACGTATCAGATTCAATGATTATTGTTTATTTTCCCATACAAAATTTAGTGCTGCACTATTTGGAAATTTCTAACGATACTAAAAAACCGCCCAGAATAGCCTTGGACAGTTAACGACGGTTCTTTAGTTGTTTAAGGTAGTCTATAGGTATCATTCTACTGTTAACACGACTCAGTTATAACATGAGCCGTAGTATTTTTGTAACTTGCTGATTAAAATCCGTTAAGTACTTGGAATTCGACTTTTTAAAAAGATTTATTATGTGAACAGCACATAACTCTAATTTACTAATTTACTAATTTATAAAATTTTTTCGTAGTATTTACTCATCAACCTTGTTTATCTTGGTCGATGCTGCCCGTAATGTTGTCCGTACCGTTTTAAATCCATTCTAATTCGCTCAAATAACCCAACTGATAAAAAAAGAGCCAACCCCTTCGGATCAGCTCTGCACCGCGTTGTTCTCTTAAGCGGGTGACGGGAATCGGACCCGCGACTCAAGCTTGGGAAGCTTGGATTTTACCACTAAACTACACCCGCATAACAGTAACTATGTTATCATATTCAGCTTAATCTGTCAGCATGAAATTGCATAAAAATCAGCTTTTCTGAAATAGTTTACCGTTATTTTCATTATTCGGCTTTTGCTTTTGCCGGTTCAGCGTCTTCTTTACGCACAATAGCGCGGTTGTTAAGTTCACCAACCAAAATACGATCACTCTTGTTATAACTTAAAATGTGAATTAATACCGAGTTTTCATAAATTTTCTCGATTTCCCCTTCAAAGTCATGTTCAAAAGAGCCAAATTTCTTACCCTTTACATAGTCGCCAACTTGATGTTCTGCCATTGGGTTATCCCCTCCACTTCGCATGATGAAAAAGATGATAACAAATTTAGCCAGTGAATACAAGGCTTATTTTCATAATACTGAAACTTTCCGTAAACTTAATCTTCCTTAAGATTTTCAAATTGAAAATGAGTTTCATAACGCCTTCGTGGTAGACTTAAGATAACAGTAACTAACGATAACTACTACCAATATGCAATATATTTTATTCTAGGATGTGACTTGTATGTGGCTGACCATCTACTTCATCAGTTTAATATTACTTATCCCAGTAACCATCATCGGTTTAAACCGAACATCTGAGAAAAAGATTGCCCAGTGGCTCATTATTGACCGCTTAGTTTATCTCATCATGGCGTGTGCAACCGTTGTACTCATGATTCGAACTTTTCACCACGCACCTTTCTTGGTTTCGCTAAAGGGCGCACTGGCAATCATCGTCGTTTTAATTATTGAAATTGCTTTTGGTCGCAAACAAGAACACAGTCTCTCCATTGCTTGGAGTATTGTCATTACTCTGCTAATTTTACTCACGGCCGCAGTGGGCATTATGACAACACTACATTCCATTTAAAATCAAAAAGATTAGCCAGTTTCCCAAATGGACACTGACTAATCTTTTTTGCTTATTTCTTTTGTGCTTTCAACGCCAATTCCAACGACCGATCAACCAAGATTGACTGGCTATCAATCATCGGCTTATCCGTCACTGGTTCACGGTCCTGTGCCAAAGATAACTCGGTACAGCCCAGAACCAACGCGTCACAGTGGGTTTCGTCAAACATTTGCTGAACTAAACCATGATACAGCTGACGGTCTACAACGTTGTTATCTTTAATACAGTCATAGATCAGCTTGTTGGTCTGGTCTTGCACAGATTGGCTGGGAGCTAGAAACTCGTAGCCCGCATCCATAATTTCATGATCATAAATATGGTCGTATATGGTACCTTCAGTAGCGATTAAACCGATTCGCCGCGCTTCAGGATACTTCTTACCGATTTCCTTCACTGCTTCGCGAGGCATATGCAGAATTGGAATATCGGTAGCGGCCTGCATCTCATCATAGAAATAGTGCGCCGTATTACATGGTAAGGCAAAAAAATCAGGCTTTAACTGGCTTTGAACCTTAATATCATTCACCAGTGGTATCGCTGGATTCGGCTGGCTATGATCTTTAATATAGCTTGTACGGTCTGGCACTGTCGCATGATTGACCAGAATATAGTTGAGATAATCCTGATCCTTATTAGCTGGCGTCCGTTCGTTTAACTGATGAATGTAAGTTTCAGTGGCTTCTGTTCCCATGCCACCAATGATTGTAAAGAAGTGTTCCATAAAATCACCCTTTGTTTTCAGCAAAATAACGGTCAAAATTCTTCGAGTAATTATGATTCATCCATTGAATCAATGCCCAGCGCTTCAGGTTCATATCGTGTGAATACTGATAGGTGGTCCCATAACGGCCTGCTCGGATCAATTCCAGTGCCCGGTCTTTATCGGCATTCTCACGGGCGTATTTTTTAAAGACTTTAGCTGGTACTCCCAACCAAAGCGCGTGCTTACTTTCGTCCTGATTACCATAAACAGTTGGTTGATCAACCAGATCCTGCTTAACGTAGTCTTTAACAACCCAATCAGCTAAATTATAGCCGTTGAGTGTCACAAAGAAGCTACTGCGCCCCTGTCGGAGGTTAATTTCGAATAATTTGAACGTATCATCACGTACATCATACTTCATATCAAAGTTAGCATAACCGGTAAAGTCGATTTTTTCCAAGAAATCTTTGATTGTCTTGTAAATGGCTTCGTTATACTCCGGCAAAATTGCCACGTAATTACCAATTGCGGAAGGTGCTGGATCTTCCAACAACGGGTGACCCAGACACATCATCTTAACGTGGTGATACTGATCCACGTATGCATTCAGTACCCGCATGTTACTGTCATCGCCAGGAATGAAGTCTTGGAGAATAAAATCTGACTTATACCCGTTAGCATATGCAGCGTCCAATACCTTGTCAAACTCTTCGCGAGACTGGATCCGGAAGGCTTTCTTCCGACCTTCAAAATGCACGTCCAGCCATTCCACACTATTAGTTGGCTTCAAGGCAACCGGGTAGTCAAAGGGCTGTTCAACAACCGTCTGACTGTCATGTTCTTTCTTAGAAATCGTCCGCGTCTTAGGATATGGCAAATTGTATTTGTCACAAATTTTGTAGAAACGTTCCTTATTGTTTAATTGCTTCAATAAATCATAGTCGATGTATGGGCAAACAAACACCTCGGATAACTCATCCTTATGTTTAGCAATTAGCTCAGCATAACCGTCACCACAGCCAATCAGGATCACTGGTTCTTTATGGTCACGATAGCGTTCCTTGATCTTACGCATTGAGTCGATCCAGACTGGATCCTCAGAGAAGCCTGGGATCAGTTCCAAGTCAACAATTTTGGTGAATCGAGTTGGGGCTAATTGGATGGACGCGATAGCCTTCACTGGTTGATGGTAGAGTTCATAAAACGAACGTGCCATGCCGTATACATTAAAGTCGCTTCCCAATAAAACTGGGGTAAATTCTGGTGTTTCTTGCATCATCTAAAGTTCCTCCACAGCGTTTTTAGCAATCGTGACATCGGTTGGGTATGGCGTGTTGACACCATTCACTTTCTGGAAGGCATCTTCACCCTTACCAGCAAGCACCACGATATCATCTTTCGTACTCATTTTGATAGCCGTTTCAATCGCAGTTTTGCGATCCATGACGTACTGCACTTTGACTTGCTGATGATCGATATGAGCATCGATTTCCTCAGCAATTTTCTTCGGATCTTCATAGGCGGGATCATCCGTCGTCAAAATCGCCACGTCAGCCTCTTCACTCAGTGCTTTACCAAAGCCTTCGCGACGGGAAACACCCTTATTTCCAGTGCTCCCAATGACAACGATGACTCGACCGGCACCAGTTTGAACCTTCAAGAAGCTCAACAACGCCTTTAAACTACCGTAGTTATGTGCGTAGTCAATATAAATGGTGCCGTGATCTTTGCTGGTCACCATTTCCATCCGTCCAGGAACGTGAACATCCGTCAATGCTGTCTTTGCATCATCATAACTTGCGCCAGACAGCGCACTGGCAATGATTGAACTGGCGGCGTTACTCTCGTTAAAGTCACCCGGCACGTGTAATTCATAGCTACCGTCAATAGCGAGCTGCTTCGCTTTTTCGGATACCGCAGTCACTTGAAATTTGCTTTGATGCAACGTCTCACTAGTGTTCTTGAAAGTCACATCAAGGTCCAGTGGCATCTCCAGCTTGGCACCTTCTCGTGCATACAAGTAAATATCTTCTGGTTGCGTCGTAGTTTTAGCAGCGTAGTACACATCCGCTAAATGCGTCGTTTCCGCATTAATAATGCAAGTTTCGGCATTCACCAGTAGTTGTTCCTTGCAGTGCAAATAGTCTGCGAAGGTTGGGTGTTCATTTTCACCGATGTGGTCCGGCGAAATATTGAGAAAAATTCCAACGTTATACTTTAATCCGTACACCCGGTTCTTCTTGTACGCTTGTGAGGACACTTCCATGACTAAGTGTGTCATGCCATTATCCACGGCATGCCGCATATCGTGGAACAAGTCCAATGACTCAGGCGTCGTTAAGTCCGACTTGAACCGGTCTTCAGGTGCGTTGCCCACGATACGATCAATGGTTGAAAACAGTGCTACTCGGTCATGGGTATGCGTCCGTTCGATACCGTAAGTAAAGTAAGCTGAAGTTGTCTTCCCCTTTGTTCCTGTGAAAGCAATGATAAAGAGGTCATTTTGAGGATAGCCGTAAAACGCAGCACCTAGTAATGACATGGCTTTTTGAATATCAGTCACGATAATGCTAGTCAATCCTTGCCCCTCATCGTAGCTAGTCTCAGAAACGTAAGCCGTGGCCCCTGCTTCTTTAGCACCTAGTAAATAAGCGGGTTTAAAATTCCCCTTACAGAAGAACAACGTATCGGGCTTAACCGTTTGTGAATTATAGTTCACGTGTTGAAACTGCTGCTGTGAATCAGTCATTGTGACCGTTTTTAATAAATCATGTTCATCTAATAAAGTCACCACTTGGGTTATATCAAGTGACACGCGTTTCATCTCCAATTAATTGCGTCCTAAATTCTATTAGTTCACGGTTTTATCCAAAAAGAAACCGACATTTCAGCCGGTTTCATATGGAAAAATGCAGTTTAGTTAGCCACTGGAATCTTATCGATATCCGTACGACGAACCTTGCTAATAGTATCTGCTGAAGTATTCTCTGGGAAGTAGACTTCATACCAAAGAATAAAGGTGTAGATCGTAAAGATCTTTTGCATTGATGACTTACCGTTGATATGTTCTTGAAGAATCTCAAGTAATGCATCCGTGTTGAAGAACTTCTTAGCAACGTCTGAAGTAAAGGCTTCTTCAATCCGCTTACGGTACTTATCTTGCTTGATCCAGGTAGCGATTGGAGATGGGAAACCCATCTTTTCCTTCTTAGCAACCCGTTCTGGTAATTCAGCTAACGCAGCCGTCCGCAGAGAAACCTTGGTTTCAGTACCGCGAATCCGCGTCTTGATTGGCATGGTAGCAGCAAACTTAGCAACTTCCTTGTCAACTAGTGGTGTCCGAACTTCCAACGAGTTGCACATGCTCATCCGATCAGCTTTATGCAAAATATCGTATGGTAACCAAGTGTTGATGTCAAAATACTGCATTTGAGTCATCTCATCTTTGTCTTTAACATCATCAAAGATATGCTTAGTGTATTCACCAGCATCACGATTCAAATCAGGGTTCTTCAAAATCTTTTCACGATCATGATAATCAAAGACGTAGTTCACCCGGTAATAACGTTCACTCAATGGCTGTGCACCACGAACTAAGAACCGACGCCCATGGAATCTTGGCAAATTAACAACGGCTTTAGCCAAACCCTTACGAACAAAACGTGGCACGGACTTTTGATAACGCTCAAACGGCTTTGCTTCCAAGTAGGTGTTGTAACCGCCGAAGAATTCATCGGCACCTTCACCAGACAAGGCAACCTTCACGTGTTCACGAGTCCCCTTTGACAGGTAATACAGCTGCATAGCTGAAGGGTTAGATAACGGTTCATCCATGTAGTACATAATGGTTGGTAAAATGTCGAAATAATCATCACCCGTCATGGTTAACGGTGTGTTGGCTTGATGAATTTCCTTAGCAAATTCAGTTGACCAGCTCAATTCACTGTACTTAGAGTTATTAAACCCTAAGGAGAAGGATTGAATTGGCTTGAGTTTTGCGGCTTCGTTAAGTACGTAGCTGGAATCGATCCCGCTTGATAAGAAACTACCGACTTCAACGTCAGCGATCATGTGGGCATCAACGGAATCATCAACGATCTTACGGATCTTCTTAGCGTCTTCTTCGATGGTTTGATTCTCATCGATATTGTCATAACTGAACTTATAGTATTCGTGAGTTTCAGTGTGACCATCTGCTTTATGAATGAAGTAATGGCCAGGCATTAATTTGAAGACGTTCTTAAACATCGTATCCTTTGAAGGAATAAATTCAAAGCTCAAATGAATGGCTAATAGATCTTCATTAAGTTCTTTTTTGAAGTTTGGGTGTTCCAAGAATGCTTTGATTTCTGAAGCCCAGAGGAAAGTCTTGCCATCATCGTAATAGTACAATGGCTTGATACCAAAGTGATCACGGGCACCAAAGACTTCACCGGTTTTAGAATCGTAAATAACGAAAGCAAACATTCCGCGCAAATGCTGAAGCAAATCCGGACCCCAGGCATCGTAGCCGTGAATCAAAACTTCTGAGTCAACGTCTGTTCGGAATTCGTAACCTAACTTCTGTAAATCTTTACGAATATCTTGGTAGTTATAAATTTCACCGTTAAAAGTCAAAACTTTAGTTTGATCCCGGTTATACATGGGTTGTTTACCATGCGCAAGATCAATAATTGATAAACGACGGAAGCCCATCGAGACCTTATCATCATTAAAGTAAGCTTCATCATCAGGTCCACGATGACGAATACGATTGGCCATCTTCACGATCGTATCGCTAGGCACATCTGTTTGGTTAACATAACCAACAAATCCACACATGTTGTAATCCCCTTTTTAGCATTTATTTACCGTTTCATGCGACGCATCACGTACGCCGGCCTCACGACTTGAACGATCACTAAAAGATGTCACAAGACGTAATTCAAAACAATGTTCATTTTATCAAAAAAACCGCTGTAATACTAGGAAACATCGTGGCTTATAACGTTTTCTTTAAACTCGTCTCCTGAAAGCGTTTGCGGTATAATATAAGTGAATCAAGAATGGAGTGATTTTAATGGATAATCTTATATTTTTTAACCCTGGTGATTCAATTGCCAACTTCCACGACTACGATGAAGCAGTAAGGAGTGCCCAGATCTATCGCCAGAATCACGTTCAGGCTGGTCACGTCCTGGTTGTTAAGGGTATGGAAAGCGAAAAGCAGTTTGACATTTTCCTGTCAGATAACGAAATTTCCCATGATAATGAGTTGGGGAATTCAAAACCGTATAAGGTGTCGAAAAAGTTCTAGGTGCAATCTAGGTGTGGAAGTGAGCGCTTAGAGAGCGGAGTGTAACTGTGAAACGGTGGAAGCCCTGGTTTTTGGGGGTTCTACCGTTTTATAGTTACATGCAGCTCTCTGCTCACTGGAGCCCGATAATGTCTAGGTGTGGAAGTGAGCGCTTAGAGAGCGAAGTGTAACTGTGAAACGGTGGAAGCCCCTGGTTTTTGGGGGGTTCTACCGTTTTATAGTTACATGCAGCTCTCTGCTCACTGGAACCCGATAATGTCTAGGTGCGGAAGTGAGCGCTTAGAGAGCGGAGTGTAACGAGAAAATGGCGGAAACCCCGGGTTTTGGGGGGTCTGCCATTTTGTTGTTACATGCAGCTCTCTGCTCACTGGAGCCCGATAAAACATAGGTGCCTAGAAAAACTGTGAAACGGTAGGTGCCCCCGGTCTTGGGGATTCTACCGTTTTTTATAGTTACATGCAGCTCCCTACTCATGGGACCCCAATCCAGCTCTACACCAATTACTTCCCAAGCTTCTTCGCATACGGCAACGACATATCTCTTCCATCTGACCGAACACTTAGAAAATGATCTTGATCATAACGCACAAACGTCACCGGTGGCTTAACGCTAAGTTGCGCATACTCACTTGATAGTGAGAGCAGTTCCTCGCCACTAGCCGAAAGCTGATAACCAATACTGTCAAAAAACAGTTTAATTTCCGCCTTACGTGCTCGGATACGTAATTCTGCAACATCGCCAATCAGCAACTGCATCTTCAATCATTCTCCTTTTTCGGTAATGTATCGTCAATATAGTCAATCGCCTGCAATAGATGGTCTTTGAACCCAATTAAATCATCATATGCCATGGATTTTGACGGAATTGAAACAATTTGACTCGATAAATCTAAAAGCACTTGTAAATACCGCCGGTGCAACCGTTGAGCAGCCATCGGTTCACGCCTGGAAAGTCTTTGATTGGCCTGATAGCTATCCCGAATAGCAAGCCGTAACTGATGGTTAACTTCAATCACTGCGTCAAAGTCACTCCGCTTTCGAACTGCTTCTTCAACGTTGCTAATTCGCCAACGCCACTGCTGAAGCTGGATTAAGATAGCTCGCTTAGCATCTGCGTAATTGCTAAAATCAATCTTACTTTTGTCGATCGTCGAGTGCCTGTTTTCCCTTCTCCGTTAAACCACTGATATAGGGATCTGCGTCAATGTAACCTGCATCAATAAGTGGCTGCGGATTACCACCAATCACGTTATCGCAATAGTCCACAAAGTGTCTCGGACTAGTACCAGGTTCAACTTTACCTGAGGCAATTGCATCTAAAATATTATAATCAGTAGGCGTTAATTCCATTTTCTTTTCCTCCAAATTCGATTTAAATTGAGAATAGTCTTGTTCTTGTTGAATCGCAAGTGATTATACTAAAACGCATGCTGCAGCATAGTTGCTGTAACATGCGTTTTATTTATGGTGTTAAATCCGCCAACGATTCACCCTTTTCATACCGGGTATTCAAGGCAGCTGCTTTAACCTCAATGACTTGATTGTCGTTGATTCGGGCAAAAGCTAACACCTCGTTAATCAAACGGTCAACGACCGCTTGATCTTCTTTTTCTTCGATCGCATTCTTAGCCGCTAAAAACTTCAATCTAGGCAGAAAATAAGTGACATGATGTTCTGAACACATCTCCACACCCTTATCAACCAACTTTTGACTCGCCTTTAACTGACCAACAGAATTGTAGTAGCTAGCCGTGAAGAAAATCATGGTCAGCAATCGTAAGTAATTATCGCCAACTCGATTGAAGTAAAGCTGTTCATCCTTTAAGACGTTGCGAATAAACGAATGGACCTTTTTAAAGTAGAAATTAGCACGGTCCGCTTGTTGCAGCCGGTTATACATCACGCCAGATCCCACATAAACTAACTGTGTAAAGATGGTTTCATGTGACTCATCCAAATCGTTTAAAATTTGCGAAAAATCATACAAAACTTCTTCAGGCGCCTGATTGATCAACGCACCCATCAGCCCCCGTAAATAATAGAACTGCATTTTTAACAGCATGGAATCCAACTGTTTTTCATCAATTGCTGAAAGACCCTTTAAAACCTTCTGGTAATTTTCCATCACCAACTCCCGCTCAAGCGAATCCAAATCCTCCTTGAGCTGGTTAGCACTAACTTTATTCGATTCGTTCAAGTCATCAATGGTGAGGCCGATCCTGGCGCAAAGTTTCGATAAGATTTTCAGTGAAGGTACATGGCCGCCACATTCAAACTTACTCAGCGTTGATTGCGTACAGATGCCCTCGCACATCCTGACCTGAGAAATATGCAGCGATTTGCGTCGCTGAACAAATTTTGCGATATCCATTGAAATCAACCCTATTCTTATTGACTAACCGTGAATTCCTAAGGCAACCTTTGCAAATCGGCTCATCCGATCAATACTCCATGCTGGTTCCCAAACAAGATTTATATCACAGTTTTCAACACCATCAACTGAGGTAACCGCTTCAGTAATCGAATCTGCTAATAAATTACCCAGTGGGCAACCCATGGTCGTCAAGGTCATCGTAATCACACAGTTACCCTTATCATCCACTTTAATGTCATAAATCAGACCCAAGTTAACCATATCGATCCCTAATTCTGGGTCAATAACATCTTCCAACGCTGCCATAACTTTGTTTTCAACTGGCGAAAATTGTTTTTCAACTTCTTCAGACATACGTGCACTACCTCCTCGTGATCATGCAAAGTGCCCTGTCTTGCTTGTGATTCCTAGAATATCGACACCTTGATCATTCACTCTTCTGCCTTAAATCATACCATAATTATGACCAAATAAGACGCATTTCGCGTGAAAAATCGTGATATCCGTAGTGCTCACCTGCTTAACAAGCTGACTAAAAACAGCACTGAACGTCATCATCATTCAACCGGTTACCAGCAAACTATTCATCCCGTTTTAACAACATGGCAGTAAGCGTTTTTAAATCAGATTTGACTTGATACTCAGGCAACTGATCAATTAAGGCTAGTGCTTGCTGCGTCAGTTCAGTAGCTTCCTTCTGCGCTTTTTCAACACCCTGATTCTCGGCTACCAGCTGCTGAACGGTCTGCAAATCAGCTGAGGTCATCCGCTCTTTTTTAGCCAAATAAGGCTTAAAAGCACTCTTAGCATCCGCCATGGCTAAAATTAACGGCAGGGAATAAACGCCAGCTTTTAGATCCTCTAGCACCGGCTTTTTCGTCTTCTGCGATTGACCATCATAATCTAAAATATCATCTAAAATTTGGTAGGCTTTACCAATCGTCATGCCGATTTCACCCGCTAAGTTAACCACTTGATCATCGCTATGACTCAGGACCGCCCCCTGCCGACAGCTTAACCAAAACAATTGAGCCGTTTTACCGGTAATTTCGCGAAAATAATCCGCTTCCGTGACGTTACGCTTATAATTGAGCTTCATCTGTTCAAGTTCACCGATAAGAATATTGCGCATACTTGTGATGTTTAACTGCAGTTCGGCCATATCATGGGTCGTTTTCAAAACTTCTTTAAAGTAAACCGTAAACAGGTAGTCCCCAGCGTAAATGGCGTTTCGAGAACCGTAAAGCGTATGTATTGTTGTGACACCACGACGCAATGGTGATTGGTCGATGACATCATCATGAATCAATGTCGCCACGTGCAGTAACTCTAATGCAGCGGCACCAGCACGCAACACGTCGTCATCGTTTTGCTGGCCAAACTCACTAAAGAGGTAAAAGAAACCCGGCCTTAATAGTTTGCCACCCGACTGCAGTAACGCTAATATTTGGTGATGAATCGGTTGATTGGGCAGTTGTACTGCTTCCAATAAGTATGGTTGAAGCTTCTCTAACCGTTTTTCTATCCTCGGAAACTGATGCCAAAGTTTGTGAACCATGTGCTGCCACTCCCCCTACTTAAAATTACCCATCCACCTGATGGTCCCCTCGATGTGCCATCATGGTGTTTTAACCATGTTACCACATGATTGTGAACTCATGCATCATTAGAACATTAAAAAGCCCGTTCAGCCAAAAACTAAACGGGCTTTTAGTAGGCACTTAATCTGAAAGCGACTTGATCTGGTCTAAAATATTGAGCAATTGTTTTGCGGCTTGTTCGTAATCCGCAATTTGATTACCAAACTGCTGATTAAACCCGTCAAGACCACCCGCAACAAAGGCATACTCGTATTGATACACTTGCTGATAAGCTGCCGTTAATTGCGATAATAATTTCGAGTGATCTGGCTCTGACAGCTGCAGAGCAATCTGAATCACCCGTAAATCCGTATACCCTAACTCAAACTGAATTGCCCAAGCGCGCATAAACTCATGCTGAGCCTGGATGTGCAGAAAATGATGTTCCGTATTCCAAGCCAGACGATCAATTGAATCCTCGATTTTAAGCATTTTAAACCTCCAAAGTTTGTGACTTCGACACGACTACGCCAACAAAATACTCAATTTGAAGGTTTGAAGCAAGTCATTGCACTTGCTACTTTTCTGATCCTAGGTGGCGCAGTGCATGAGCGCGATTCAGCAGCGTAAACACACTGTGAACTAATACCGTTCCAAAGAAAATCACCGAAATCAATCGAACGGTAAACAGTGCAATAATCATCCAGATTGAGTAGTGAATATACCCCAATTTAAAGACTTCATACGTAAAGGCAACGATAGTGGTGGTCACGGAAGAGGTCAATAAGCTTGCCCAACTCCAGTTTTTGTAGCGCCAAGCGGCAAAGCCAATCTCAGAACCCACACCTTGAACGATTCCGGAAAGCAACGCTGCAATGCCAAAAGTACCACCAAAAATAACCTCAGCCGCAGCGCCCAACACTTCACCGACAACCGCTGCCCCAGGTATCCGAGTTAAATAAATGGCAAGTGGTCCCGCCATGATCCAAAGGCCAAATAAAATTTCGTTAGCAAACGGCCCCACAGCCATGGAAAGCACGTTGTACAAGTAATCTGTCCCCACAAAAATAGCACCGAAAATCAGAGCAATCATGGTGATTAAAATAATATCTTGAAGGTGAAATTGTTTTTTCATTGTCGTCATCCTTTCATGCTTTAGGCTGTGAACACCACGTGACGATAAAATCAGCCATCACTTTAGTGTAATCAAGCAATTGTGATAGTTGCACCATTTCATTGTCACTGTGAGCTTGTGCCATTTGTCCTGGACCATACGTCACCGCGGGAATATGATAAAAATCAAACCAGCCACCATCCGAAACTGACGTTGACATATTAATATCAGGCGCTGCTCCCAGCTGTTGCTCATGACTTTGCTTCAGTAACTGTACCGCTGGCTGCGTGGCGTCAATCGCTAATGGCGGAAAAACTTCCCCTTTATCTACCAGCATTGAATCGCCACCCCAGCTAAAGGTTGGTAATGTTTCTTTTAACCAAGGATCGGCTTTAGCAGCAGCAATCACAGCAGCCTCGATTTCTTGAGTGACCTGGCCAATCGTTTCGTTGGGGTAAAAATGAACCGTGATCCATAATTTACACTCGTTGGCGACAAACGCAGGATGAACGCCGCCTTCAATATAAGCTGGATTAATGGTGTTGGTTCCTGCAGGGAAACCTTTGTAGGTCTTAGTGACCGCCCAATAATGCTCCAGCTTCTGAAGGGCTTCAATGACTACCGGCATTTTCTCAACCATACTGGCAGCCTTCAAACCGCCACCGGCTCGTAGCATGTTCACCCGGTTGCCGTCATGATACGTATGCGGGCTTTTAAGTGTGATCCAGCCAGTTACCACACCACCTTGTCCTTGAAATGCCATATTGCTGGTGTCGCCAACCACTGCGAAGTCAGCTTTCTCGCCCTGTTCCAGCAAGGTTTTCGTACCCGCTTCACCGGCTTCTTCACCAACCACTGACTGGAATCGTAAATCACCCGGTAAATGAACGTCCAACTGTTTTAACAACTGAAAGAGGTACAGAAAACAAGCGACCGCGCCCTTCATATCACTAACACCACGACCATATAATTCATCACCATGCTGTACAAGTTGGAACGGATCTGTCTGCCAGTGGTCAAGATCCGTCAGTGCAGCCACATCCACATGGCCGTTTAATAGGAGACTGTGATGGTCACTGGCTGCGTCACCGCTTAGCTGTCCCGAAACCAGTGAATCTTGATCATAGAATGATTGTTGCTTAACAGTAAAACCGGCTTCTATGAGTTGCTGTTTCACGTAATTTTGAATTTCCAACGTATTTCTAGCCGGTGGTGATACCGTTTGAAAGGCAACTAACTGACTTAAAATAGCGAGTAAACTTGACTGTTGCTCATCAATTGCCTGTCGTAATTGTTGCTGTAATACCGTCATTGCTTCATATCCCTTCATGGTTCGACTCAGCCATGAACCTGGGTGAAACCAACTAAAAAACTCCCGAAGCTAGACTTCAGGAGTTTTACACACGTTCAATCAGCTTTCCTACGTGAGTGCTAACTCTCAGGTTCAAAGGGTCTGGCGTTTGCCATCTCAGCTCTATTAGAGCACCCCTAGCTTGTAAACTTATCATGTCATAATTAGTTGATTAATGCAAGTACTTATCTTGGTTCAAATTAAAAAAGGAACCGCTCAAAAGCAGTTTCTTAATTTCAACGGTGTTATCGCTCCAGCCAACGCGCAATACTTGGCCAGCTATTCTTAGTGATAATCATCCGTGGCGCTAATTTAAGATCGTTTTCGTTGGTCACAATCCCATTATTTAACGTGTAAATCACCTGTAATCTCGGTTGATGAACCAGGAAGTTTTGAACCAACGGCGTTCCGCTACCATACGGATAAGTAAAGATGGGCGTCGTTTGGCCAGTTTTCTGCTTCATCACCTTCTGACTGGTAGCATAATCACGGACAAATTTCGGGTAATTACGCTTTAAGTTAAACGCTGGCGTCCCTTTAACAAGATAATGCATGTTATTAGTATGAACGCCCAACGTCATTTTGGTGCCCTCAGACCGGTACAATTTCATAATCTGAGACCAAGTAGCAAGTTGTTCGCCACCGATATACTGACCGGTTGATCCCGTAATGATTGAAGCGGTGAACGGATAGCCATAATGTTTCATGATAGGCGCTGCATTTTCGGCCATCGTCCGGTCAATGTCGTCGAAGGTCAAGACAACGTATTTACCATGAACTGGCTGATTATTTTTCAGCATACTGATCATTTGTGCGGTAGAAATCACTTTAATATGGTGCTGATGCAAAAACTGCATTTGTTTTTTAAATTCGGATACGTTCACGTTATAAACGTGGAGTTGATTATTTGGCGTTAAAGATTCCACACTTTTAACCATCGTGTCATTATCGTTCAGAATTCGATGATAGCAAAAAACCATAATGCCATTTTTGATTTTGGTATCACTGCTTGCCAGCGCATAGTTTTCCCGGGTTCCCAGTTCAAACTTGGTACTCTTACGAACGTTGACGGCAACCAGGCTAATGAAAACAACAATAATCAATCCTAATATCCATTTACGCGTTGTCTTTGTCATTTGCTGCCGCCTTTCGTTTAAGATTCCGAATGTGGATCACACCGTACACAACGCTCAGACCGCCAATAATCAAAATGAGATTGCCTAATAGTTTATAGAGGTGAAACGACAAATTGAACAGCGAATAATTCACAACTAAGCCATCTGAATACACCCCAAAAATAAAGCAGAGATTAATAGCTAAGACATAAATGGCGAAGACCCACAAAACAATGAGCAAAATCATCCGCCGAAACCGTGACCAAATGGAAGTCTTTTTACGAATCACCAATTTATCTTTATCCATGTTAGACCCCCCGATCTGGACTGGCCCAGGTTCCTTTTCGTTTTGGATCAAGGAAGAAGGAACCAAGCGCGGTAATACAGCTGATCAAGTTAACGACCCAGTAGAAGACAAAATACATCGGCAGTAACAGTAAATCTTGCCAGTCAATGTAGCCTTGACGCTGGGAACTTGTAAAACCAATGATGAACTGGACGATACTGATCAGCGTCAGCACAAATAAGATACCGCCGTCTAAAATTAAAGCGTGAGAGAAAATCATGGTCAACAAATACAACACGATCATGAAAAAGCAGCTCAACGCCCATAGATTACTGATCACCATATCGATCAATAACCACTGTTCAGCGAGTTTACCCGTAAAGATCAACTGTCGGTTGCGAATTAAAACTTCCAAGCCGCCACGGGCCCAGCGCCGTCGTTGCCGGATCAAGGCGTTCATATGCTCTGGAACCAGAATCCATGATACAGCTTGGGGACAATAAGCCACCCGCCAATTGTGCGAGTAAAGTTTCCACGTCATGTCGATATCTTCGGTTAACGCTTCAACGGTCCAGCGGTGAACTTCTTTAATGGCTTTCTTACGATAAACCACGATCACACCCGAAACTGTAGTGATATGACCGGTAATAAAAGACTGTCCCCGCTTGATAATATCGATGATTCCAATATATTCCAGCAACTGCAGACGGCCCAATAATGTTGTTCGGTTACGAACCACTGGACGTCCGGCAACCGCACCGACGTTTGAGTCGTTATAGAATTCCAGCATCATGTGCTTTAATGCATCCTGGTCAATGTAAGAATCGGAATCCAAACAAAGTAGGTATTCACCCGTGGCGCTATCTAAGCCAACATTCAACGCATTGGCCTTACCACCGTTTTTAATAATTGGCACCACTTTGATTGGAAACTGAGACTGATATTGTTTTTGTAACTCATACATCACGTTTAACGTTTGGTCGACACTGCCATCATCGATCAAAATCAGTTCAATTTTTTGATATGTTAATCGTGCCACCGATTCAACAACTTCATGTAACGTTTTTTCCTCATTATGTGCTGGGATTAACACCGACACTAGTTGCTCCGGCTCCCCTTTTCCAGGCTTTTTCAAAGGAATTTGACGCTGCTGAACACTAAAAAAGATTGCACCCATGATCCAAACAAGTGATACGATCATGGGATACAAAACTACAAATCCACTAAGTATATTCATTTAAAAGCTCCCTTGACGATATTCTCGTCGATTTCTGTCAAATCGCTGATTGCTTCGTCATATCTGCTTAACATGTCCCATTATGTTAGCTCAAACAACAACTTTCACATTGTACTTACGCAAAACAACTCCGTCAAGGTAGGTATCATTAGAACATGTTGGACAAAAATTAAGAACTTAATTATATCGGTTATGTAAGCGCAACCATCAACGTGATTTCAATAGATTAAGAATTACTTAACTTGACAGTTAACCCATTTTGCGGATGTCTTTTGACACTAGTCGCTAAGGTTATTCTTAGTTAGTATCTGGCAGTGAAACGAACTTTTTAGGCTTGATTATCCCAAAATCATGCATGGAAAAGCAATGACTTGCACAAAGTGGCTGTGTTCTGCCTCAAGATTTACCCCACATCAACTTGAACCGTTTGCAAGAAAATGTGAAAAGTACGCATAAAATGACTTTACAAAACAACTCATAATAGTGTATGATTATTCTTGTTGTGATGCCCCGGTGGCGGAACTGGCAGACGCGCAGCGTTCAGGTCGCTGTTTGGGCAACCAAGTACAGGTTCGAATCCTGCTCGGGGCATAATATAACTAGTGAAAACGTCTAGAAATAGGCGTTTTTATTTTGCATATTTGTATAAATGGATAGTAAAAGTAGCCGTTTGATTTTAAATCTAGCTTCCAAACTACATTTTTAGGCTTTTAATCACCCCTGACATTTTCGCTACATTTCTACTGTTTTGTGCCTATTAACACCTACATATAGGTGTTTCTAACCAATAATGGTAAAATTAAATAACCAAATATAACCTGTCGAAGTGCATTATGTTCAAGAAAATCAAAGATAAGCTCTATATGCTTCCATTTTTCATGCCACTCATCATATTCCACGTGTACGAATCCTGCTGCTTCTTCATTCCAATAACACATCGTATACTCCGATCAACACTAATAACGGCTGGCATATTCGCACTCCTCTGGCATTATCGAGATTATATCGATTTCTAGTGAAAACTATGAATCAAAACTAAGCAGACATCTCTGCTTTTTCTTCCAGATATTTGGCATCACACCATTATCGTATTTTACTCTCAGTGTAACCGACTCAGTAGGGGTAGTCCGACATCAACTTGGACTACTCCTTTTTGTAGTCGCTTGCCATGATGTAAATTAATTCAATTCTAATGTTTCAAACTTGAATACGACAAATCAATTATTCAAACTCAAATGGCCAGATCGATTTTACTTATACTTTGTGAATGCATTTTCATGTATATTAAAACTAAAGATGAACCAATACTTTTAACGTAAAAGTGCTACAAATGTTGCATTGTAAACGTTCGTGGAACCTTGCCTAATCCAAAAAATCTAAACTTTTTTTCTGATGAATTAAAAACATTTCAATTCTCACTTAACCTTGTCATATCAGCACAAATTGCGTTTTATTCACTTGATTAAAATTTAATTAGGATATTGTATATTTAATCATCATCTTGTAATTAAATTAGAAAGTTTTATAATTTAATTTTAATAACTCAAGGAGATGATCATTTGCTACAGACACTTCTATTTGCTTTACTCCCTATCATCGTCACCATGGCTTTAGGTTATTTCGCAGCTGCACGTCACTATTTTAATGACAAAGACAGCAGTATGCTGGTTCGTCTGGTCATGAACTTTATGTTGCCACTTAGCGTTTTTTCTGGCATTTGGAGTACCCCACGAAAAATTATCATTAAAGATATTCCGTTAGCCTCTTGGCTGTTAGTCAGCATTGTTTGCTGTTACCTGATTTTTTTAGTCATCAACCGATACTTACTGCACACTGACCTACATATTGCATCACTTAGAGCGATGTCAGTGGCAGACCCTTCTGTTCCGTTTATTGGATCGGCCATTTTACCCTTGATTTTCGGTAATTCTTTAAGCGCCATCACCATTGGTGTATGTACCTTGATCATTAATATTATCCTGTTGCCAGTGGTCTTCGGCGCCCTCAGTCAAGGAGAATCACTAGGATCTCGGGTTGTCAGCACTTTACGTAAACCGCTGGTGGCTGCTGCTTTACTCGGCTTTATTTTAGCGTTATTGGGCTGGCAAATGCCCGAAGAACTCGCTGGTTCATTTGAACTGCTAGGTAAAGGTGCCGGTGGTTTGGCTATCTTCGCAACTGGGATTATTCTGTTTACTCGTAAGATCTTGGTTAACCGCACCATCGTTGCCACCGTTTTTTCGAAGAACATCCTTTTCCCTATCGTCATCTGGGGCTTGATGCTATTACTCAACGCGCCTTCGGAATTACAACGAATCGTCGTACTAACGTTGGCCATTCCAACGGCTACCATGCCAACCAGTCTTGCCATTCAATTTAAAGTTAACGAAGCTGAGCTGGCTTCAACCCAATTTTGGAGCACCGTTTGTTCATTCGTTACCCTAGCAGTATTCTTAGTCGCACTTAGTTAGTCAAAAGGAGGATCAGTTGCATGTCAGAAACATCTATTACAGTAAAAAATGGTCAGTTAGTCACACCTGATCATCCCACTATTCCGTTCATCAAAGGCGATGGCATTGGCCCTGAAATCTGGCAAGCGGCACAGCAAGTTTTCGATGCTGCTGTTAACGTTGCTTATACGTGCAATCGTCAGATCAACTGGCTGCCACTTCTAGCCGGTGAAACTGCCTATAAGAAAACGGGGCAGTGGCTTCCAGACGAAACACTGAGCACCTTAGACCACTACTTAGTGGGTATTAAAGGTCCTTTAACAACCCCCATTGGCCAAGGTCACCGCTCAATCAACGTGACCCTACGTCAAAAATTGGATTTGTACGCTTGTTTTCGTCCTGTGACGTATTATCCGGGAACACCTTCGCCAGTTTTACATCCGGAACGCGTTAACATCGACGTTTTTCGGGAAAATACCGAAGATATTTACGCCGGCATTGAAGCTGATGTTAACACTGCAGAAGCAACTGATTTGAAACAGCTTTTAGGTCGTTACGATCAATTGGCCAAGGTACGTTTTCCAGATACGGCAGCCTTTGGCATCAAGCCGGTTTCTCAGGAAGGCTCTACGCGTCTAATTCGCGCGGCCATTGAATACGCCCTCAACCATGACCGTCACACACTTACCCTCGTCCATAAAGGTAATATTATGAAAAAAACTGAAGGCAGTTTCAAAAAATGGGGTTACGATTTCGCTGAGACTGAGTACGGTCAGCAGGTCTTCACCATGGCAGAATATGACCGGTTAAGAGATGCCCAAGGAAAAGCAGCGGCGGATTCTGCCTTAGAAAGGGCTAAAGCAGAGCAGAAATTGATTATCAATGATGTGATTACCGATAACTTCTTCCAGCAAACCTTACTGCACCCAGAAAACTTTGAAGTTGTAGCAACCATGAATCTAAACGGTGATTATATTTCTGATGCCTTGGCCGCTCAAGTTGGCGGTATCGGTATCGCACCCGGTGGTAACCTGAACTACCAGACTGGCCACGCACTATTCGAAGCCACTCACGGAACTGCCCCGCAATTCGCGGGTCAAAATAAAATGAATCCTACTTCTCTCATTTTATCTGGCGCAATGATGTTTGACTATCTTGGCTGGTCTGAAGTAGCGACGTTGATTCGAGATGCCATTAAAGCAGCCATTGCCAGTCAACACGTAACTGCGGACTTTGCCACGGATAATCAAGCGACCGTGTTGAGTACCAGTGCGTTTGGTACTTACGTCGCTAATTTAATCACCTCAAAGATTACTGATGTTGATGAATAATCAGCATCTTTTTTTGAAACAAAAAGCTAATCGCTATCCCATTGAACTGGAATCACCATTAGCTGCTTAAAATGTCATTTTTATTTTTCTTGATCTGTTTTTTCAGCACCAGCCTTTTTCTTTGGCAATGAAATAACCGTACCATAGCCATGCACCACTAAAAACTTAGGCGCAACACTCATCCGCACGACTTCCGTGTTAAAAGAAACATCCACGATGCCATCGCCTTGCTTCTTCTGAGCTTGTTCAAATAATTTTTGCTTGGCCTGATCAAACAGACCATCAAACTTGGAAAATTCATCTGGCTTTTCCGAACTGAGCATGGTGGAAACCGTCACTGCAACAACGCCTTTAATAATATGGGCCTGATTAAACCCACCAGTCGACATAAACATCTTACCGCCCCCTCACTGCCTCATTATACCGAAGATAGCAGACATTGGCATCATTTCAGGTAAAAACGAATTCAAATGCTTGACTATATCCAGCTCATGTTATAATTTTTAACATAACTTAACCTAGTTGGAGGTCAATTATGAGTTCGAATCGTTCTTTGCTTAGTTGGATCCTAGCCAGTCAGTTTGCGGCGATTCTAGTCGTCTGTTCGAAACTGACGATTCCCCTTGGTCCCATTCCGTTAACTGGTCAAACTCTGGCAGTAGGTATTATTGCTTCATTGCTGGCTAGTCGAACGGGACAAAAAGCCATCTTTTTATATTTATTACTTGGTTTGATCGGATTGCCAGTCTTTGCTGGTAGCGCAACTAGTTTAGCTGCACTGTTTGGCCCAACTGCCGGGTATTTATGGGGCTTCTTCGCTTATGTCAGCCTCACCGCTTGGTGGTTACAAAGTCGTCAAAAAACTGTCACAACATTGTTCATCGCCAATCTATTTGGATCTATCGTACAGCTGATTATGGGCAGTCTCTGGCTCACTATCAGTAATCAGTTAAGTTTGACCAACGCGTTTTTGACCGGCTTCCTGCCATTTTTAATTCCAGCCGTCATCAAAATCGTCATGGTGGTCGCCATCGTTCAACTGATTCAGCAACGCGTTAACTTACCTTTAGGAAATGACGTCAATTAATACCATAAATATGATAATAATCATCTCGACTTTATAGACAAATTAGGCCCAACACGATAAAATGGCAACAACGAAGCAATTTAGTTGCACACGATTAATCCATCCGTGCAGCAATCGGAAAGAAGGTTCATTCATGTCAAATACCACGCCGCGTCGATTAGACGATCAACTTTGTTTCGCCTTCTATAGCGCCAGCAAAAAATTCAATCATTTTTATCAGGATGCTTTAAAACCATTTCATTTAACTTATCCGCAATACATTACCTTGTTAGCACTTTGGGAAACCTCTCCGATGACTGTACGAGAACTTGGCAGTCATTTAAATCTCGACAGCGGGACGCTAACTCCCCTGCTGAAACGATTAGAAAAACAGGGTTGGATTTCTCGCAAACGCAGTGAACAAGACGAACGGCAAGTCAACGTGTCCGTTACTGATTATGCGCTGGATAAGCGCGATGAAGTCTATGCACGGGTCAACGACTGCATCGATTTAATGTCGTTTGACGGTGTCGATTATCAGCAACTGATCACTCAAATCCATCAGGTAATGGGCGAATTAGATGATATCAGTACTAAAGATTTAATTCACGAAGCATAAAATCAGATTAATTTAAATAGGCGTTATCCCAATCAAACACTGGGGTAACGCCTATTTATATCCAACTCAAAAAACTAATGAATCATCGCCGCCATACCAATCATCGCAATCAAGTTATTCAGCATGTGTAAGCCAATCGAGGCACCTAAGTTATTGGTTCGGCGATACGTATACGCCAAAAAACATCCCAGTGTCATGTAAATCAGATAACTCACAATGGTGGTACTTGCGTGGGCCAATGAGAAAAACACACCACTCACTATGATTGGCAGCCAAAAACTGTCTGGGCTAAAGAACCCATTCATTAAATAACCTCGAAACAGTAATTCTTCAGCGAAGGGAGACAGGAAAATACCCGAAAACATCAGTAAATAAAAGATCCAGTGATCACTGGAAAGTAACACTTTAATGGTGGCATTATTCGCTGTCTGAGACTGATGAAAGACGCTTTGATTGACTAGATTCAAGACCATCTCAACGGCGATTGCACCCACAAACGCAATCAAAATCAGTCGAAGATCTGACAACGTGGGCCAATGCCAAAACGACCGGTCAGACACGCGCTTCAGACTGAAAATTAAACCAATAATGATGACAATGAAGGCACCAATATAGAATATCGCTAAAACACTCCGTAATAAAATTTGCGATTGCGCTGCGTTTCGAATCCAAATCAACACCACTGGCACCGCTTCAATCGCGACAAAGAACGTCGCAAATAGTAACAGCCGTGTGAATATCGATGGCTTTGCCGGATCGTTTGGAAGTTTAAGTTGTTGCATGTAGCCACCCCTGTTTGTATGTACGGAAGTCAGCAAAATTAACGTTGTTGGCTTTCCTCGTGATTTTGTTCCGTCTGTTTTGACTCTTTTTTCTGTGCAGCATTTGGTAAATAAATCAACAATAAATACAGCCCCGTCACGATGAGCATGGAAACCAGCCAAGCGGCGGTCCAAGTAACAATTGTCAGTATGCCGGTTGTTACCCAGTTACGCGTCAAGTACACAGTGGTCCCTATGATCAGTGCTGGAAATAACACGATTAAAAAATAAGCCAAGCCCTTCAAGCGATAACCTCTTTTTCTAAATTAATGATAGTCCTTTGGCATATAACGTTCCAGGATAGCTGTCATGCCATACGTCTTAAAACTGCCAATTTCAACGTAATTAATATCCGCATACGCTAATTTGACCTGCCAACGTGCCTTTAAATCCGAGGGATCCACATCGTTCAAGCGCAACTTTTTGTGTTTAACCGATGCAATGAATCCCGTATAAGTTTTTTCGGTACGACCTGGATGGATACCTAAACTAACAACCTGGTCTGCCTTAAACGCCCACTTCAATGTGGCTTTTAAAATGGAGCGGTGACTAAAATCCAGTTCACCTAATAATTTATCCACATGCCAAATATCAACGTAATGCCGCTCACGTGCTAACGCCATCACTGCGACCAACGACTTGAGATAATCGGATTGTGCCACCAATTTTGAAATGGTGTTGATCCTAACAACCACGGCACCATCCGTTGCCCCGTTTTGATTAACCCGCTTCAACAACACAAACTTGTTATCCACTGCAACGATATTTCCCGCTAAAAAATGATGCTCATCACCATAACGGAAAATTGCCACCAAACGGCCCTTCTTTTGGGCAGCTGCCAACTGTTCTTGAATTGTTTCCATATCTTTTGATCCTCCGTGTAAGACATCGATCAGGTCCGTATTCACCAGTTGCCATTTCTTCTGTGATTTAAAGGTAGCAAGATTAGGTGAATAGTTCAAGTATATTGTTACCAATCTGCATTTTTATTGCAACTCTGGCTTAAATTTAGATATGATGGCATTAATCAATCAATATGAGGTGAAAATATGTTAAAAGATTTTAAAGCGTTTATTGCTCGTGGCAACGTGGTCGATTTGGCTGTCGGCGTTATTATTGGTGCCGCGTTCACGTCAATCGTGACTTCACTGACGAAGAACTTGATTAATCCACTGATTGGCCTGTTCATCGGTAAAATCGATCTCTCCGGTCTGGTTTTCAGTGTCGGTAATGCTCACTTTCGTTACGGCCAGTTTATCGATTCCATCATCAACTTCTTGATCATTGCGTTTGTGGTCTTTCTGCTAGTAAAAGTTATTAGCCGGTTGATGCCTAAAACCAGTGAAAAGGAAGCTAAACCGTCAGCTTCAGAAGCATATTTGAAAGAAATCCGTGATCTATTAAAAGATCGATCAATTTAAACAAGCACCTATTTCACAATTATAAGCGTTATCCCTTAGTCTTTACGGGATAACGCTTATTTAATAGCTGTTTTTCAAGCTAATATCACACTAAAATAACAATTTCTATTTTAAGCTTACCGCCGGAAATTTTTGCCTTATAATGGGCGTAAATTATCAACTATTGGGGGCAACTTAAATGGACGCAAACGATGCTTTTCAAATTCACTTGCAAAAATTACCGCCGCAAGATGAAAAAACGTTTGAAACAATTTATACGTTGGGTAACGGACACTTTGGTATTCGTGCTTCTAATCCACTGCAGGGAAACAGCAGTCACTTTAACGGTCAACCAGGCATGTTTGTGAATGGCTTTTACGATTTGACTGAACTGTCGTATGGCGAAAATTATTCGGGTTATGCCCAAAATTCGCAAACAATTTGTCAATTGCCCGATCCGCGATTCATTATTTTTGAAGTTGACGGTATTCGTTCTGATGAAACACCCTACGACGTTAAATTAGTGGACAAAAACCTGGATATGCGTACTGGGGTGTTAATGGAAATCTTTGACGTAAAAAGCCCAACTAATAAGCAGTTTCGTCTGACCCTGCAATCTTTCGCCTCTCACGCGGACAAACACTTATTTGTGATTAAATATAGCGTGTCGGCACTTAACTTCACCGGTGCGTTAACTGTCATCAAACAGCACCCCTACATTGATCAACAAATTAAGTTCCACACCGATGACATGCGCGCTTCTCAACCCGAAACCATGCTGGACCGAACCTTTATCCGTAGCAAGCTGCCTATCATGCTCATCAGTACCCGAAAAAGTCAATTAGCGCTGATTGTTGCCCAACAGGCGTTAAATGATAATCCCATGCAAGTCAATATCATTGACGACCTGCCAAGCTTCAGCAAAACTTTCGATTTAACTCAAGGAATGTCACAAAGTTTTAGTTTCGTCTACGCCATCAGTTTCCCTCATCCGCTTTTGAAAACCACTTTAACCCAGTCCTCCTTTGCAGCTGCATCAGAGAAACGACTGGCAGATAAATCATTTAAGCAATTATTGGATGAATCTGCAGCTAAAATCGACCAATTTTGGGAGAACAGCGATGTCGAACTGTCAGGGGATGCTACCTTAGCAAAGGGAATTCGGTTTAACCTTTTCCATCTGTACCAAGCCGCAGGGAGTGACGGTCTGACCAGCATTCCCGCTAAGGGCCTAACGGGGTCCGGTTATGAAGGCCATTATTTCTGGGACGCGGAAATGTTTATGCTGCCCTACTTCATTTATACCGAACCCGCCATCGCAAGGCAGCTGCTACTCTACCGTTACCATACTCTGCCACAAGCACAGCACCGGGCACGGGAGATGGCGGTAGACAACGGCGTGATGTTTCCCTGGCGGACAATCAATGGCGAAGAAGCCAGCAGTTACTACCCAGCTGGCACCGCCCAAGTTCACATTAATGCCGATATTGCTTACGCTGTCGATACTTACGTTCGGGTCACTGGTGACGATGATTTTCTGACTGACTATGGGTATGAAATTATCATCAAAACCGCTCGTTTTTGGTTGGCATATGGGCACTGGGCAACCGATGACGCTCATCAAGGTAAATTTGTGATTGATGACGTTACTGGCCCAGACGAATACACCGCCATGGTCAGCAACAACTACTTTACTAACCGGATGGCACAAAATAATTTGAGTATCGCAGTTAAGTATTCTAATCAGCTTAAACACAGTCACCCGGAAAAATTAGTCACCTTAAACGTGACGGATAAGGAAATCAACCAGTTTAATCGGGCGGCCGATGGCATGTATTTACCGTATGATCACGAGTTAAAAATTAAAAAGCAAGATGATCTGTCCACCAGCAAACCCGTTTGGCCCATCAAAGAGACCCCACGAGATCAATTTCCACTCCTGCTTCACTATCACCCCATGACCATTTATCACTACCAAGTGAATAAGCAGGCGGATACCGTGATGACCGATTTTCTGTTTCCAAAGGACCAGGATGCCGCTCAGCTTAAACGGGACTTCGACTATTACGAAGCCATCACCGTTCACGATTCTTCGCTATCACGGGCCATTTTTGGGATTTTAGCACACCGGCTGCACCATGCTGACGATGCCTATCACTACTTCATGCAAACCGTCATGATGGATTTAACGAACTCTCAGGGCAACACTGGCGACGGCATTCACGCAGCGAATATGGGCAGTACTTGGCTCAGTTTAATTTACGGTTTTGCGGGACTGGGCTTAGAAAAAGAAAGCTTTAACCTATCTCCAGAACTGCCAGAAGCCTGGGACAGTTTACGCTTTCGAATCTGGTTTCACGGCCGGCAAATCGAAATCACCATTACCCAATCTGCTGTCACCGTCAAATTATTATCAGGTGAACCCTTACAATTTTACTTGAAACATAAAACCTTTCAGCTAACAAAGGGACGCCTTGTTAATCAATTTTTAAAGTAAGAACACGTCGTCAATCCGTGACTCATAACAGTTAGTCCTCCTTTTTACATTAATTTACTATTGGTTAATGATAATCGTAATGGTTACAAAAGCTTTAAGAATACGGCATTCACTATTTTTCACGAGCCGGTTATTTGCGATATTTGTAGCAACACTTTATCATTGACTTATGAGGCATTAAGAATCACTCATAGGAAAGAGGACTGATTATGAGAACAATTGCACTACGAGTCAAACGAGACTCGATAGAATTGCTGTATTCTGAAAATGATAATCAAGAACCCTTCAGAAAGTTCATTATCACTTACAATACTGAGCAGACAATTGGCGATAACCTGGAAAAGATCAAGGTCGCATTGGCTGGTTTAAAAATCGATGCTGCGATTCTTTTAAACTCTTTAGAGTATGAATTTTCCGACACCATCGTCGGTATTAATCACAACCGTATCGACATTGGCTTAGCCATCACCAACATGATGAACATCCCGGTAGTTTCACAAAGCGATGTGGCCAAAAATGGCCTCGCTAAAGCCGTTAAACACAAGGAACGCTATAACGAATGGCACTTGGACTACTTCGGTGAGTATGAAAAGAAGCGTAACTATGGTCAAGAAGCCATGCTGACTATCGGCAATGGCTACTTTGGACTGCGTGGCGCCTACGTGGAAGCCCACGCTGACGCCGACAACTATCCTGGTACGTACGTTGCCGGAGTCTATAATCAACTGACCACCAAAATCGGTGACCGAGATGTGACCAATGAAGATCTGGTCAACATGCCAAATGGGCAATTTTTAACCTTTGGTGTGGATGGTCAGCCACCGTTTACGATTAACCAAAAAGACATTCAAGATATCTACCGCAGTTTGGACCTTAAACGTGGCGTTCTCAGGACCGCTATGCACGTTCAGTTATCTACTGGCCATGATTTATCAATTGTGACTACTAAAGTGGCTAACATGCAGAATTGGCACGATTATGCTATCCAGTACGCCATCACACCGTTAAACTTTAGCGGTACCTTACAGATTTATTCCGAGATCGATGGTACCGTCACTAACGGTAACGTAGACCGGTACCAAGACTTTGATCAGCACCACCTACAAATTACTGGCATGAGCTCCCGCGATAACGAGATGTACATGACTGGTGAAACTAAAAACTCCCACATTCATTTCGTTGTTGGGAGTAATTTGCGTCTGCTTAAAGCTAAAAAGCAGCCACCAATTGAAGTTAATAATCAGGAAAACCGTCTGCAACAGATTCTTTCTACGGACGTCAGTGTTGGTAAAACCTACAACTTTGAAAAAAACGTCACCATTTACACTGACCGCGAGACTGCTGCGGATTCGTTAAATGAAACGGCTAGTCAAGATATTGCGAGCGCTTCATATGACCAAACTGCTAAGCAAAGCGAAGACTACTGGAAACAGGCTTGGAACAACTTTGACATTAAAATTGACACGGATATTACCAGTCAGAAGCTGACCCGAGTTAACCTATTTCACAGTATGGTTTCGGCAGCCGCCATTGGCTCAGGTAAACTGAACGCTTCAGTTGGCGCTCGCGGCCTGCACGGTGAAGCTTATCGTGGTCACGTGTTCTGGGACGAAATGTTCGTCTTGCCGTTTTACACGTTACACTATCCAGAATTGACGAAACAACTACTCATGTATCGCTATCGGCGTTTGGACGCTGCCCGCGCCTATGCCAAACAGGAGAATTACGATGGCGCCATGTACCCATGGCAATCCGGCCAGACTGGTGACGAGCAATCGCAATTTGTTCATTTGAACCCTATTACCCACCAGTGGGATCCGGACAACAGTCGCCTGCAACGACACGTTTCATTGGCAATTGCCTATAACGTGATCAACTACACGCAAGTTTCAGGCGATCACGAATTCATGGATAAATACGGTCTAGAAATGTTGCTGTCAATCGCTAAATTCTGGATCAGCGCGACAACCTATAATGCTAAAGAGGATCGTTATAGTATCGCCCACGTCATGGGACCCGATGAATTCCACGAAAACTATCCCAACGCTGATGAACCAGGACTGACCAATAATACTTATACCAACATCATGGTGGCATGGTTATTTAACTATCTGGTTGAACTACAGCCGGAAGTCCCTAAGAGCACTTTCAAGAGTGTTCAAAAGAAGAGTGAATTCGATGATTCACTGTTCGATAAAATGACTGATATTTCACATAAGCTGAAGCTTGATATCAATAAGAATGGTATAATGGCACAGTTCGAAGGTTACTTCGATCTACCTACTCTTGATTTCGATGCTTACCGTCGCAAGTATGGTGACATTTCACGAATGGACCGCATTTTAAAGGCTGAAGACAAAACACCTGACGCTTATCAAGTTGCCAAACAAGCTGATACTTTGATGGCTTATTACGTCCTTAACATCAAGGAAGTTGACCAAATTCTGAATCAACTTGGTTACCATATGCCAAAGGAGTATCTGACTAAAAACATTCAGTACTACTTGAATCGGACAACTCATGGGTCAACGCTTTCACGGATCGTTTATTCAGTACTGACCGAAATGGACGACAACATGGATCAATCTTGGTCACTGTTTAGTCAAGCACTGTTCTCTGACTACTACGATATTCAAGGCGGAACCACCGCTGAAGGGATTCACCTTGGTGTCATGGGAGCCACTTTAATGATTGAAACTCGTAACTACGGTGGTGTAGACAGCTTGGGTCGTGAGATCAACTTGCACCCTAACCTACCGGCTGAATGGCGCTCAATTTCATTTAAACAACTCATCCGTGGGCACTGGTATGATTTCGTCATTACTCAGTCTCAGATTCACGTCACCGCAGACGCAGATTCGACCGTTCAGTTCAAGGGTAAACCCGTTGAATTGAAAGCCAATCAAGAAAAGGTAATTGATTATTAATTTCACTTAAGGAGTGTTTTTCATGGCAACTTTTAAGCAAATCAAAGGTTTCGTTTTCGATTTAGACGGCGTCATTACCGACACGTCACTCTACCACACTAAGGCATGGCGTCAGTTAGCCGAAAAGCTGGGTGTCGCTTGGAATAAAGATCTAGAGGAAGGACTTAAGGGAATTTCCCGAATGGACTCTCTCGAACTGATTTTGAAGACCGGTGGGAAGGAAAACGACTATTCACACGATGAAAAGGTTGCTTTAGCCACCGAAAAGAACACGAACTACGTCAACGAAATCAAGAAAATGACCCCAGCTAATATTTTGCCAGGTATCAAAGACTTCCTGGACGATTTACGCGATAAGGGCTACCTGATTTCGTTAGCTTCTGCTTCCAAGAACGGTCCAACCGTTTTGAAGCAGCTGCAACTCACCGATTACTTCCCTAAAGTGGTTGATCCTGCTACCTTGTCTAAGGGTAAGCCAGATCCAGAAATCTACACCAAGGGTGCTGAATTACTAGACTTAGCACCAGAAGAATGCATCGGTGTTGAAGACGCTGAAGCTGGTATTCAAGCCATCAATGCAGCTCACGAAACGTCAGTAGGTATTGGTGACGCTAAGACGCTGGCTGCTGCGGACGTCCGTTTTGATGACACCGCTCAGATGACACTAGCTAATATTGAAAAAGCAATGGGTTAGTTTTTCTAATTAAACAAAAAAGCCACTCCGATAATGAACATCGGAATGGCTTTTTTACGTTAAGTTGTATCACACTCTAAACGTGCTGCACCAAGCAGAGACTTGCATCTAAGGGGCTTCGGCAAAAATCCCCAAAACCAGGATTTTGCCGAAGCCCCTTAGACTCCAGTCTCTAAACGCTTGTTTCCACACTCTATTATCTAGGTTTCAACCCATCCAACAAAAATTCACAAACTTCATCCGTCGTCTTATCAATATCCAACGGCGTCTCACTCATGATAACGTTGGGAATCAGATAGCCCACGATCACACCGCTAGCCATCCGAATAATCCGCATGGAGTCCCAATCGACCAACTCGCCCTTTTCCTTATACTCGTGAAACAGGGTATCGACCCCGCCCTGAATCAACTTGCTTAACCGGTTCGTCAGCGTGGTCATGATAGCCGGATTCTTCACCATTTCCTGAATAAAGATCTTCATCTCTTGGCGATTATCCATCGCGTAAGTCATCCGGTCTTTAACCACGTATCTGATAAAAGATTCAAAGCTATCAAAGATACTTTCATGCAGTGCATCGATAAATTCGCCTGCAACTCGCGGAAAAATATCGTGCATAAACGGATTTAAAATTGCTTGGAGCAACCCATCCTTGGTCTTGAAATGTTTAAACACAGTACCTTCAGAAACACCGGCCAAATGAGCAATATCCAGGGTACTGGTATTCTCATAGCCCTTTTGCGCAAACAGCGTCAAACTCGCTTGCAAAACCTTTTGCTGCTTCTCAGATAGGTCTGTCGTTTTGATATTATCCGCGAACAGCGTTTCCACATCAGTATGTTTCATGGCAATTTCTCCAATTTATTCTGTCATTTTTACCTGCCATTGACTGTGCTGCCAACTCGAGCCAATTGTGCTTCAGCAGGATGCTGATTTTCAGACACTTTTGTTTTTTCAGCTGCTAAATTCTTATTAGCAGTTGCTAACATTAACCGAATCCGGTTCAACTGGTTAACAACGGATGTCCCAGGATCATAATCGATTGGTGCAATGTTGGCACCCTTGAACTGACGTCTGAGTTCCTTGACCATCCCTTTACCTACAATATGGTTAGGCAGGCAGCCGAATGGTTGCATGCAGATGATGTTTGGCACACCGCTCTTCAGCAGTTCAATCATTTCACCCGTTAGGAACCAGCCTTCACCAGTCTGGTTACCCAGTGACAAGATCTTGCTAGCATCGTCGGCGACTTCTTTAATGGCTTCGCTTGGTTCAAACCGTTTCGAAGCACTCAAAGCCTTTTGCATGGGTTGCTCACACCATTTGATGACTTGCATGGCAAACTCAGCAAACCACTTAGCCTTAGCTGACGCGCCTAAATGCTGATACCTGTAAATTTGGTTGTAAAGCGAATAATTCATGAACCCAACAATGTCAGGAACAACGGCTTCGGCACCCTCTTTTTCAAGTAAGTGTACCACATCATTGTTAGCAATTGGTGAGTACTTTACCAAAATTTCACCAACTAGACCGACTTTAGGTTTACGAACTTCATTAAGCTTAACGGTATCAAAATCCTGAACGATTTCGTTGACGTTACGCTTGAATTCCTTGAAACTGCCCTTTTCAATGGATGGACGAACCAATTTTAACCAATCTTCATGCATCTTATCGATTTGACCAGGTTTGGTTTCATATGGCCGAGTCCGGTAAACCACCTTTTCGAACAAATCACCGTATAAGAAGGCAATGGCAACTCGACGAAGCAATGGTAAAGTCATCTTAAATCCAGATGTCTCTTCAACACCCTGATTTCCTAGTGATAATGAAACAACGGGCACTTGGCCAAAGCCAGCATCTTTCAATGCCTTACGAATCAAAGGAATGTAGTTAGTTGCCCGGCAACCACCACCAGTTTGCGTCATCATGACGGCAGTATTGTTCACGTCATACTTGCCGCTTTGGAAAGCTTCTACCATTTGACCGATTGAGATGATTGCTGGGTAGCAGGCATCGTTATTCACGAACTTCTGGCCCACATCAACTGATTTCCGGTCATTCATTGGCAGGTTAACCACGTTATAGCCTGAAGCCTGTAATGCCACGTCAACCAAACCATGTTGGTGAATGGGTGACATCATTGGTAACAGCAGTGTGTAGCCCTTCTTATGCATTTCTGGCGTAAAGTCTACTGGCTTTTCGTTTTCATGCAGCTTCATCGGCATGATCTTCCGGTTTTGACGTTCCTTAACAGCTGCTTTCAGTGAACGCAGTCTGATCCGGATGGCACCCATGTTAGTTCCTTCATCGATCTTCAATGACGTGTACAGCCGGTTATACTGACTCATAATTTCTTCGACTTGGTCAGTATCAATGGCATCGATCCCGCAACCAAAGGAGTTTAATTGAACAAATTCCAATTGAGGGGTTTTAGCAGCTACTCGTGCGGCCGCGTAAAGCCGTGAATGGTATACCCACTGGTTAACCACCCGTAAACCTTTAACATCGCCAAGGTGTGCGATTGAATCTTCAGTCAGCACATGGAACCCTTCAGCAGTCATGATTTGTGAAATACCATGGTTAACTTGTGGGTCCAAGTGATATGGCCGGCCAGCAAGCACGATACCGTGTTCACCAGTTGTCATCAGCATCCGCATGGTGTCTTCACCACGGTTACGGATTTGCTGCTTGAAATCTTCTAGCGCTTTATAACCAGCGTCCAAAGCATCCTTAATTTCAGATTTACTGATGTCAAATTTGCTCAAAGCATCAACCAGGTTGTTAACAGTTCCCTTTTTATCAGCTAAGTTCAGGTATGGTGAAATCAAGTCTACTTGTCCAGAAGTGATTTCATCCACGTTGTTACGGATAACGTTGGGGTATGATTGAACGATTGGGCAGTTAAAGTGATTATCTGCATCTTTGTTCTCAGCCACTTCATAAACAACGGCTGGGTAGAAAATCGTCTTATAGCCACGGTCGATCAAGGCCTGAATGTGACCATGAACTTGCTTAGCTGGGTAGCAAACTGTATCTGAAGGGATGGTTTCCATACCCTTTTCGTATTGTTTAGCATTTCCTTTTGGTGATAGTTGCGCCCGAATGCCCAAGTGACGGAAGAATGTTTGCCATAGTGGGTAGTTTTCGTACATGTTTAATACACGAGGAATCCCAATGGTCCCACGATAAGCGAGCTTCTTTCTTAATGGCCGATAACTAAACAGTAGCTTATACTTTTCGGCGACTAAGTTCACCTTGCCATTATCCTTTGGCACACGTTGCTTCATCCCGCGGGCTTCACCACGTTCGCAACGGTTACCAGTAACGAAGCGACGACCATCGTTAAAGACGGTGATGGTCAACGCACAGTTGTTTTCACAGGCACCGCAATGCATGTATTCTTTCTTGAAACTCAAATTATCCATTTGGTCAACGGAAAGCAACGTGGTCTCGTCGCCAGCCTTGTAACCCTCTTTGGCAATCAAAGCGGCACCGTACGCACCCATTAAACCAGCAATGTTTGGTCGAACGACTTCAGTATCCGCGATTTTTTCGAAAGCCCGAAGAACCGCTTCATTATAAAAGGTTCCGCCTTGGCAAACGATATGGTGACCCATATCTTCTACCCGACGCATCTTGATCACTTTGAAGAGTGCGTTCTTGATGATTGAAACCGACAGTCCAGCCGCAATATCACCAATTGTGGCACCTTCTTTTTGTACCTGTTTAACCTTTGAGTTCATAAAGACGGTACAACGTGATCCTAAATCTGAAGGATTTTTAGCCAGCAAAGCTGCTTGAGCAAAGTCCTGGATCTTATAGTGTAACGAGGTCGCAAAGGTCTCTAGGAAGGAACCGCAACCAGAAGAACATGCTTCATTTAATTTGATTGTGGATAACGCATCGTTCTTGATGGTCATGGCTTTCATATCTTGACCACCAATGTCTAAAATGAAATCAACATCGGGATCGAAGTAGTGTGCCGCACGATAATGGGCAACGGTTTCCACTTCACCAATATCTACCATCAGAGCGTTTTTAATCAGATGTTCACCATAACCGGTGACAGCCGTTTTACCAATGGTAACGCCTGCTGGGATTTTACTGTACATGTCCCGCAGGATCATCTTGGTTTTCTCCAGCGGATCACCATCGTTGCTATCATAATACGTGTAGAGAATCTTGTTATCATCACTCATTAAAGCAACTTTTGTCGTGGTTGAACCGGCATCAATACCAAGAAAGGCAACACCCTGATAACTTGCCAAGTCACGAGTTTCAACCTTGGCTTGCGCATGACGTTTCCGGAATTCCTGCAATTCATTGTCATCCTTGAATAATGGGTCCAACGAATGACTTGGATGCATACCAGAATCATCGCCGTTAAGTAACTGATCCAATAAATTGTTTAAAGTCGTCTCTGGTTGATCAAAGGCGTACAATGCAGCACCCTTTGCCACAAATAATTGTGGATCTTCAGGGAAAACGACTTGTTCTGGTGTTAAGTTTAAGGTTTCAATGAACCGGTAACGTAATTGATCCATGAAGTATAATGGGCCGCCTAAGAAAGCGACGTTGCCCCGAATTTTGTGACCGGCAGCTAAACCAGAAATGGTCTGATTAACCACGGCTTGGAAAATTGACGCTGCAATATCAGCTTTTTTAGCACCATCGTTGATCAATGGTTGCACATCAGTTTTAGCAAACACACCGCAACGACTGGCAATGGGATAGATAGTCTCCGCATCCTTTGCCATAATGTTTAAACCATTAGCGTCTGTCTTAAGCAGTGTCGCCATTTGGTCAATAAAGGCCCCAGTACCACCGGCACAGCTCCCGTTCATCCGTTGTTCCAGTGAATCACCAAAGAAAGTGATCTTGGCGTCTTCACCACCAAGTTCAATGGCCACGTCAGTTTGAGGGATCAAGGTTTCAACTGTTTTGGTGCAGGCAATCACTTCCTGAATAAACTTTAATTGAAGTAAATTAGCCAGTCCAATACCGCCTGAACCCGTGATCGTGCAAGCAATTTTTACATCCGCCCCTAATTCAGAAATTGCTTCGCGGAAGATTTTTTCAGTGGCTGCTTTAACGTCAGAATAATGTCGTTCGTAACGTGAGAAAACGGTTTGGTTGTCTTGATCCATGACCACGAGCTTGACTGTGGTTGAACCAACATCAATACCGCCAAAATATTTCGTCTCTGTCATTTCACTCACCTCTACTTGTCTGATAACGCAACGTCTGGACTTAATGAGTTGCATTATCTACCGAATAACCTCGCTTTACTCAATAAAGTAAAGTGACTACTCACTTAGATTAAACCATGATTGACACCGGTTTCAATAGCATATTAATTTATTAACTTTATACATAAATAAGTTGGAATTTTTTGCCGGAATATGCTTGGAATATTATTCTTAAACAGAGTGTGGAAACAAGCGTTTAGAGACTGGAGTCTAAGGGGGGGTTTGGTGAAAATCCTGGTCTTGGGGATTTTTGCCAAAGCCCCCCTTAGATGCAAGTCTCTGCTTGTTGGAGCACGTTTAGTAGAGCGACGCACAACTCAGTAAATTTCCGTATTCAAAACAAATAATCCCCGTTCTGATAATGTTCACCAAAACGAGGATTATAAGTAAAAATAGGAATATCCCCTACTTAATTAAATTGAAGTGTTTCAAACCGTTGACAATCCCATCATCCATATTGGAAGTGGTAACGTAAGCAGCCTTCTCTTTAGCCAACTTGTGACCATTAGCCATAGCAATTGGGGTATCCACCATATCAAACATCTGTAAATCATTCAGCTGATCGCCGAAAGCATAAGTATGAACGTTCTCCAAGTGAGCTGCCTCTAGTAAGATTTGAATCCCAGTTCGCTTTGAAACACCAGCATTCATGGTATCCAAAGCCCGTGGATTATTCCGAACTAACGAAAGTACTCCTTTAAAGCGTTCTTGATATTGTTCTTCCTTATCTTCATTAAAGACGTTCATAAAGTTGATTTTTTCATGATGGTAGAAATCAGGGTCCACTTTAGCATCCAAACGTAACAGTTTGAAGTTTTCCTTCGTGGCATCATTTTCCTGGCTCAGCCGGAATCCGCGGTTATTAAAGTACCCCACTGGATCACCTTGCTGGTTAGCATAATCAGTAAATTCATCGAGGACTTTTTCTGGGATCACTTCTTGGTGAAGCTTTTTACCTTGATACTGGACGTAACTACCATTAGCACTGACGATGGTATCAAGACCAGTTTCGTCAAGGACGTATTGCACTTCAAAAATATTACGGCCAGTGGAAATAACGGAAAGAATATTATTCTTTGACATCTGCTTAATAGCATCAATGCTACTTGGCAGAACGTTCTTCTGGTCATCAAATAAGGTCCCATCCAGATCAAAAAATACGATTGCATCATACATCATTCATGCATCCTCCTTTATCCGTTACATTCATTATACTACGAGTGATTTTGACTCTGGGTTATGACGTCTTATCAACAAATCGATCTTCCAAAAGCCACGTTTCTAGGGGGGTAAAGCGGTTACTATTTAAAAAAATAAAAAGAACATGTAGTATCCATAGAATCTATGGTACACTATATGTTGCATATTTTATTAAAAGAGGGGCTATTATGGTGATTATTACAGCCGGAATGATTGGTGTTGGAAAAACAACTTTAACTGGAATGCTTGCGGAACACTTAGGAACCAAAGCATTCTTTGAACCAGTGGGCGAAAACCCAGTACTACCTTTATATTACTCAAATCCTAAGCAATACGGGTTTTTACTCCAGATTTATTTCTTAAATAAGCGTTTCTCCATGATCAAGCAGGCTCTGGCCGATGATAATAACATCTTGGACCGTTCTATTTACGAAGATGCCTTATTTACTAAGGAAAATAACGCAGAAGGTAACATTAGTGATACCGAACTGTCCGTTTACCTTAAGTTATTAGACAACATGATGAACGAACTGAACTCGTTACCAAAGAAAGCACCAGATCTGCTCGTTTATGCCAGCAGCGATTTTGAAACGATTCTCTACCGGATCAAAAAACGTGGCCGGGATTACGAACAAATCGATGGTCATCCTGAACGAGAAGCTTACTACTACAAGATGTGGTCAGCTTATCAAAAATGGTATGATGATTTTGATGTTAGTCCTAAGATCAAAATTGATCTGCAAAAATACAACCTTGAAGATCCTCAGAACGTACAAGTTGTCTTAAACCAAGTCGACGAAGCGCTCGCTAAGATTAGAAATACTGACTCCATCTCAAACGCGATGTAACCTGTTAAACTAAAACCGGCTCCGATGCATGTGATTATGCACCGGAGCCGGTTTAATTTATTTTAAAAAACAGTTAGTTGCTGATTATCCAAATCAGTCCGAACGATTAAAACGTCAGCTTGGGCATTGGCCACAACGTAGCTTGCATTAGACCCCATCATCATCCGTTCAACCACGTTAGCACCAGTGGCACCAATGATAATTAGATCAACTCCCAACAAGTGCGGCAGATTTTTAGCCAGTTCTAGTTTGGGATTACCAAACGTGACATGGATTTCAACTTGTTTAACACCATGCTCGATTGCTTGGTCACGGTAGCCCGCAACTAGCTGATCCATTTTACGTTTAAACTCGTCTAATACTTCTGGGTCCACTGCACCAAAACCAAATTGAGACTTGCCAATACTAGTCAGTTTACTAATATTCAGCACACTGACAATATAAAGCGTTGCCTGATTTCGTTTAGCAATCGCAATCGCCTTTTGAACGGCTCGCTTAGCCTGCTTTGAGCCGTCTACACCCACCATCACGTTTTGATAATTACTAAGCTGTGCCAATGTCACCACTCCTTAGTCTGGTAATTCGTTTGCCAGCGCCTCAATTGAACGGCCGTAAATCGCCATGGCCATCATTAAATCAGAAATTGGTTGGAACTCGTCCACTTGGTGCATGGTATCTGGCGTATGGTCCATGAATAACGCGCCAAATGCCACACCCCGTTTCATCAACCGGCCGTACGTACCGCCACCCACAACTTCCGGCTTAGCGGCTTTCTTGCCAGTCATTTCACGATAAGCATCCATTAAAGTTGTCACAATGGGATCCTTAGGGTCAACGTAGTGCGGTACCATCTCACGGCCCTTACTTAATTCAAAGTGGTTTTGATCAGCCACTTGGGTCAGTTTCGTTTGAAGATCATCGGCAGTCATCCCTTTAGGATAACGGAAATTCAATACGATTTTCCCTGGTTGGCCAGCTTCAAAGTCCATAACACCGACGTTCATGGTCAAATCTCCCATAATGTCATCGGTAAACGCTAAACCGAGTTTATGCACGCGAGAATCATCGTGAAGATTACCACCAACAAGTTCTAGGAACGAGCGTGCATCACCACCGAAAGCTAAAGTTTTCAAGAATGATGCCAAATAAGTACCGGCGTTGATGCCGTTTTTAGGCTCCATACCATGTGCTGCTTTCCCGATAACATGGAAATGAACGCCATCCGTATCAATATGAACATCACCAGTAACTGGCGCTTCATCAAGAAAGGCAGTAAAGGCACTTACCAATGCTTCATTATCATCCGTTTCAACAACTGCATGAGCATCCCGTGGCACCATGTTTTCGCGTAGACCCGCACTAAACTGGTTCAATCGGTAATCGCCGTCGTTTGAGCCCTGCGTCGTCAACGTAAAGGTGGCGTTCCCCTTTTCACCGTTGATCAATGGAAATTCAGCATCTGGCGAAAAGCCCATGGTTGGTTCTGGCTGCGTCTCAAAGTAATGGTTCATGCCAGTCCAGTCACTCTCTTCGTCAGTGCCCAGAATGAAACGAACTTTCTTATTGAGTTTAATGCCCTGTTCCTTCAAAATCTTTAAGCCATAGTAACATGCCAGCGCCGGCCCCTTATCATCTGAGGTCCCACGCCCGTATAAATTACCATCCTTTTCAGTCAGGGTAAACGGTTCCGTTGACCAACCCTCACCAGCCGGCATCACGTCAACGTGAGCTAGGATAGCAATGGTTTCGTCACCTTCACCATATTCCACAAAACCGGCTAAATTATCCAGGTTAGTGGTCTTGAAGCCATCACGCTCAGCCATTTTCAAGAAGGCCTGAAGTGCTTCTGCTGGTCCTGGTCCCAATGGCGCGTCAGCCGTTTTTTTTGAATCGTCACGCACACTTTCAATGGCGATCAGCTTCGTTAAATCATCTACGTAAGCTGCTTGGTGTTGCTTAGCAGCTGCTTTCCAATCAATTGACATTTGAGTTCCTCCAATATTGGTTTCTCACGTACTATTCTAGCATATAACGAGGTTTGTGAGGAGCAAACTGCTGGGCTTCAGCTAAATTACACCAGACTTAGACGCGTTTGTCTGAAAGTATACCTATCGAAATTGAATACCGAAATCAATCACAGATTTAAATCATCATGCTATACTCAAGTTAAGTATTTAATTATAGGAAGGCGATAATCGTGGAAACACTCACAAACGAAATTCTTTCTCAAACCATTCGGATTCGGCCAGAGGAAAGTCATAAGGGCACCTATGGTCGGGTATGTTTGGTTGGCGGTAATGATCACTTTGGCGGTGCTATCTTAATGGCAACTGAAGCCAGTGTGTACAGTGGGGCTGGTCTAAACACTACTCTAACCGATTCCAGCAACTTTGTTAGCCTGCACGCCAGAATGCCTGAAGCAATGGTTGCTGATTTTACCAATCACGCCGAATTAACTGACTTGGTCTCATCTGCCAACACAGTTGTAGTTGGTCCCGGATTGGGAACAACGTCCCAGAGTTTAAGCGTGCTTCAAACTGTTTTTGACACCGTTAGCCCTACTCAGACACTGATCATTGACGGATCAGCGATTACCCTAGTTTCTGAAAAATCCCTTAAACTACCTCAGGCAAACCTAGTGTTTACACCTCACCAAATGGAATGGCAGCGACTATCCGGCATTAAAATTGCCGATCAAACCGATGCGGCCAACGAAACCGTCCGGCAGCAACTCGGTGGTACTGTCGTCCTTAAATCACATCAAACCAAGATCTACACACCAACTGGCAGTTATTTAAACACTGCTGGTACGCCGGCTCAAGCAACCGGTGGCATGGGTGATACATTGGCTGGTATGATCGGCGGTTTTACAGCTCAGTTTGAGAATCAAACAAATGCCGTTCTAGCAGCAGTTTACGCGCATAGTGCGATTGCGGATGAACTAGCCAAAACGCAATACGTGGTTTTACCTACGCAAATTATTCATGAATTACCACGGTTCATGCATGAGCATCAACACTAAAAAGCTTCGCCATTTCCCGTTTCGGGAGATGGTGAAGCTTTTATTTTAATCTTTATTTGATATGCAACATCGTTCTTAATCGTCTCATCCGATCACCTAAGACCGTATCAGCTAACCGTGTGCGAAGAACAAGGTAGACGTACAGGTATCCTGCAATCCCAACTGCAATAACCACCACGATTAAACTACCAACACGTGAGTCAACAACCATAAACGTGGCCAGTAAATGACTCACTAATTGAACCAACAAGTAAGCCACACCGCACATAAGCAGTGAGAATGCCAAGACACCGTTCACCTTCTTGGAAATAGCTGGAAAGTCAACCCCAAAGGATTTATTCAGCCAGTTTAGGATCAAAATATTAGCAACTAAGAAGCCAAGCGTGGTCGCCACCAACGGACCAAAGACACCCATGTAATGAATGCAGGGCCACTGCAATGCCAGCTTAACAATGGTGCCCACCGCAAAGTAACGAACCGCACGTTTATTCTGAGAAACTCCTTGCATAATAGCGGAAGTGACGCTGAATAGACCTAACATGATTGAAACAAAGGCTGAAAAGGCCAAAACGGCAGTGGCTAAATCTTTGTGAGATGTCCCATAAAAGATGATGTTCAAAGGATGGGCAATAGCTGCCATCCCTAAAGCGCTAGGAATCATCACAAACGCAAACAACAGCATAGCGTTCGTCAGCTGATGGCTGATATCTTCACGATCATTGCGTGTATACGCTTCGGACAGTAGCGGAACAACGGTAATCGCTAGTGCAGAAGACAGCGAAACAATGATCATGATCAACTTGTTGGCGTTAACACTGAACATGGCGAACAAATTGTTCAGCATCACCGTTGAAGTAATTCCAGTACCGCGCATAAAATTAAAGAAAGTGTATTGATCGATCAACTGAAAAATAGTGATACCAGCGCCAAGCACGATGAATGGCAAGGCTTGCTGCAAAATTTCTTGATAAAGCTGCTTCGCTGGAACGACAATTTCATTTTTACTATTTGCCACCAACGAATTAAACGTCGGTCGGTTCTTAAGATAATACCAAGCTAGCGTCAAGGTCCCCGCAATCGCACCCACACAAGCGGCAAAAGTTGACTGGGAAACAGCGGTCACCCAGCTACCATGAAGCACCCGCATAATGATAAAAGCGGAGCCTAACATGTAGGCTACCCGAGCAAGCTGCTCTACAAATTGCGAAATGGCAGAAGGCGCCATTTGCTGATACCCTTGGAAAAAGCCACGAGAAAGACTCATCACTGGAATAATCAAAACTGCCCAAGCCAGTGAGTGCAGCACGGGTACGACCCGTGCATCACCACCGTCGAACATTGGTGCACCAAAATAGAGTAACGCTGCACAAACCAGGCCTGTCAGCGCAGCTAGAATAAAGCCATGCTTATACAGCCGAAAACCAACCCCGTATTCGTTCATAGCGTTATAATGGGCCACTTGTTTCGCAATTGCCGATGGAATCCCTGCAATAGCCGCAATCAGAAAGAAACTATATATGTTATAACCCTTCCCATAGAGTGCATTACCTTGGAAAAAGTAACTGCCAAACCAGATTCCCCAAGGAATGATGTAGACAGCACCAAGTATCCGGGAGAAAATACTGCCAGCGGTCATCCAAGCGGACCCAGTAACCATCTGGTCTTTTGAATCCGGCACCGTGTTGCCGTCTTCATTGTGATTTGACATCTCAGTCATTAAAAATACCTGCTTTCATTCGTCCATTTTTTGCAAATTACATTTTATTTTAATATTTTTTTGAGTATTGAGCAATGCTTTCTACTGAAGTCGTTCAATCTCCTACACCATAAGCTTTAATAATAACAGTTTTATAGCTGGTCACGCCAATTTTTACACTTATTTAATAATTTAATCGCTAATGGCAAAATAAAAACACGCTGATTTCTCGGCAAGGAAAAATCAGCGTGTTTTTGTTTAACTCTTATGCCGCCGTGTTAACAAATCTTGTTACTGTCCAATCGCATGAAAGCCAATGTCATGCCGGAACGTATAGCCACTTTTATCAACGTTAGCATCCAGCACAGCGTTAACTTTGGTTTGAGCAGTTTGTAAATCTTTAGCTTTCGTAGTGACCATGAGGACTCGGCCACCATGACTGACAATTTGCTCACCATCTTGACTAACTCCAGCATAGCTAATAGTTACGGCCGAATCCTTAATAACTGGTAACGGACGGCCATTCACAACTGAGCGTGGATAATCACGAGAAGCCACAACCGTACCCAGATAGAATTCACCATTTTGCCATTCGGCCACGGGTTGCTTCCCCTGTTTTAATTGCAGAATCAGGGCTCCCAAATCACTCTTTAGTTGCGGTAAAACCACTTGCGTCTCGGGATCACCCATTCTGACGTTAAATTCGATAACTTTAATACTCGCTGCCGTATTGATCAATCCGGCGTACAGAAAACCGCTAAACGGTGTGCCAGCATCGGCCATACCAGATAAAATAGGTTTAATAATTTGGTCGATTGCCGCCTGTTTCAGACTAGCATCGACGTGCGGAACTGGGCTATAAGCACCCATACCACCAGTATTAGGGCCTTCATCACCGTCGCCTAACCGTTTATGATCCTGGGCAATCGGCATAGTAATGAAAGTAGTGCCGTTAACCATAGCAAAGAGTGAGAATTCTTCTCCTTGCAGATAGTCTTCAACCAGCAATTTTTTAGACCCGGCAGTCAATAATTTTTCGACTGCATCAGTCGTCTCCTGTGTAGAATTGGCAATGATAACGCCCTTACCCGCGGCCAGACCATCCGCTTTAATCACTAACGGCGGTTGCTGCGCCTGCACGTACGTCAAAGCCGACTTTAAGTCCGTAAACTCCTGATAACTAGCCGTTGGAACCCCACTATTTTCCATCATCTGCTTAGCAAACGTCTTGGATGACTCTAACTGAGCTGCTTGCTTATTTGGTCCGAATATTGGTAAATTTTTAGCCTCGAAATAGTCAACGATACCGGCTGATAAAGGCTGCTCTGGTCCGACTACGGTACACTGAATATGCTGTTTTTCAGCAAATTCAGCAAGCTCTGAGAACGCCATTTCGTCAATCGCAACCGTCTCCACCCTGGGAAGCTTAGCCATCATGACATTGCCAGGCGCTACGTAAACTTGACGGTCCGACACTTTAGCCAGTGTCTGAGCCAAGACATATTCACGGCCGCCACCGCCAACCACTAACCAATTTTCCATGTCATTGCCCCCAATTCAATATTAGTGCTTGAAGTGACGTACACCAGTAAAGACTAATGCAATCCCGTATTCGTCGGCCTTATCGATGGATGCTCGATCTTTAATGCTGCCGCCGGGTTCAACAATGGCTTTAATACCATGTTTTGCAGCGTATTCAACACAATCGTCCATTGGGAAGAACGCATCTGATGCCACTACTGCTTCATCGTAGCCCGACTTTTCTTCAGCTTTGTCCACCGCAATCTTCAAGGAGTCGATCCGGTTCATCTGACCGGCACCAACGCCCAAGGTTTGGTTAGCAGTGGTGACGACAATGGCGTTACTCTTCACGTGTTTAACCACTGTTTGCCCAAATTCCAGTGCCTTTAACTGAGCTTGTGTTGGTTGAGCCTTAGAGACAACTTTGAAATCACTAGCAGTTTCATGAACCGTATCAGCATCTTGATACAAAGCACCACCGAGAACCGTGACCATATCTTTTTGATTAGGATTCATCTTACCAAAGTCCAGGGTCATGATTCGTAAGTTTTTCTTCTTAGCCAAAACCGCATAAGCATCGTCATCGAAAGCCGGTGCAATAATAATTTCTAGGAATAAAACGTGCATCTTTTCGGCCGTTGCCAAATCCACTTTGCGGTTCAAGGCAATAATGCCGCCAAAAATGGAAATTGGATCGGACTCATAAGCTAAGTTCCAAGAAGTCAGCAGGTTGTCACTTACCCCAATTCCACACGGGTTCATATGTTTTAAAGCAACTACAGCCGGTTTGTCAAAATCAGCAATGATTCGCAAAGCAGCGTCAGCATCCCGGGTATTGTTGTAAGAAAGCGCCTTACCATGAAGTTGTTTGGCATTAGCCAGTGAATAATGATCTGGGATCGGTTCCTTATAATAAGCAGCAGCTTGATGGCTATTTTCACCATAACGCATATCTTCAACTTTTTCGTAAGTCACAGTCAGTTTATCTGGGAATGGTTCTTCAGTCATATATTTAGCGATCAGTGCATCATAAGCTGCCGTCTGACGAAAGACCTTAGCTGCTAAATGCCGGCGATAAGCCTTATCTAACTGATCCGCGTCAAATCGTTTCAAAAATTCTGAATAATCGGCTTGATCCGTGATTACCGTGACATCTTGAAAATTCTTGGCGGCAGCGCGGAGCATCGAAGGACCACCGATATCGATCTGTTCGATTGCTTCGGCATCCGTCACACCGTCTTTTTGAATTGTTTCTTTAAAGGGGTATAAGTTGACACAAATGAGATCGATTGGTTCAATACCATTTTCCTTTAATTTAGCCATGTGCTGAGGATTATCCCGTTTCGCTAAAATACCAGCGTGAATCCGAGGATGCAAGGTTTTTACTCGCCCATCCAGCATTTCCGGAAAGCCCGTCACGTCCTCAACGGGGGTCGCTTGGACACCACCGTCAACCAACGTCTTTAGGGTTCCGCCTGTAGAAATAATTTCATAACCGCGCTTGGTCAGTTCTGAACCAAATTCCACGATGCCAGTTTTATCAGACACACTCAATAATGCTAATTTAGCCAAATTAAAGCACTCCTTTTTCAATTAATTGACGTACTGTTTTCGGGTATAACTGATGTTCAACAGAATGAATCTTAGCTTCTAAAGTTGCTAGTGTATCCTGATCCGTTCGTGAAACCGCCTCCTGAGCAATAATCTCACCTGTATCGACCCCGCCATCCACATAATGAATCGTCACACCAGTTACCTTAACACCGGCATCGTAAGCATCTTCAATGCCCTGACGACCCGGAAATGACGGCAATAACGCAGGATGAATGTTAATGATTCGCCGCGGAAACGCCTTGAGTAAGGTTGGTCCGACGATACGCATGTAACCGGCCAATACTAAACCGGTAATGTGGTAAGGTGCCAGATTTTGCAATAAAGTTTGTTCCCTTGACGCTTTATTAACGCCCTTTTTTGGTAATGACAGGATCACTGGAATCCGATGATTCTTTGCTCGCTGAATCACCGGTACATCCGGTTGATCACAAACTAAAACACAGATTTTAGCTGGTAGATCAGCGTTGACTAACGCTTCAAAATTAGTCCCGTTGCCGGAAGCAAAGATAGCAATCCGAGCCTCATTCTTGATATTGGACTGGTTGTTCACGTCGCTTCACCACCTTACCAATCATTTGGTATGCCGTTTTTTGATTATCTAAAACTGCTGAGACTTCATCAACCTCCGCTGGTGAGACCACCAAAACCATCCCAATACCCATATTGAAGACCTGTCGCATCTCTGCTGTAGTGACTTCGCCAGCAGTTTGTAAAACGTTAAAAATCGCGGGTACCTGCCAGCTATTAGGATCAATCAAAGCAGTTAATGTTGCTGGAATCATGCGGCCAAGGTTATCCGCCAGACCGCCACCAGTAATATGCGCCATGGCATGCAGACTACCAGTCTGAATCAAGGGATAAACTTGTTTATAATACAATTTTGTGGGGGTTAACAACTCGTCAATCAGCGAATGTTTCAACCCAGAATAAACCTGGTTTAAATTCAAATCAGCGTCTTGAATAATTTTACGAACCAGTGAATAACCATTGGAATGAACACCACTGGAGCCCAAGCCGATGAGTAAATCGCCTTCTCGCACGTTCATCGAACCAAGCAAGCGGGGTTTATCAGCGATACCAACCGCAAAACCGCTTAAATCGTAATCCGCTGAGCGATAAATACCTGGCATTTCAGCCATTTCGCCGCCAATCAATGACAAGCCGGCTTGTTGACAACCTTCAGCGATGCCCTTAACAATCGTCATCACCTTGTCAGGCTCTAGTTCACCCAAGCCGATATAGTCCAGAAAGAATAACGGCTTAGCTCCCTGTGCCAACACATCATTAGCACACATTGCGACGAGATCGATACCAATCGTAGCGTGCTTATTGGCTTCGATTGCCAGTAATAACTTGGTACCGACCCCATCCGTACCAGAGATCAGCACTGGCTGTTTAAGCTGACTAACCTCTGAAGTCAATTCATATTCAGCGCCAAAACCACCTAAGCCACCTAGGACATTGGCATCGTGCGTTTGACTAACGATGGTCTTAATATCACGAACTGCTTCCTCACCAGCGTGAATATTCACTCCTGCTTGTTCGTATTGACTGGTCAAAGTTTATTCGCTCCTTCATATAATCCTAGACGTGCAACTTCAGCATCAAAGCCGGCCTGGTAATCGTAAAGTGGGGTTGGATATTTACCATCAAAGTATGCCGTACATAGACCATGATTAGGTTGATCATTCAAGTCACCAATGGATTTAACTAACCCATCAACACTCAAGTATGCCAAAGAGTCAGCCCCAATCATCTGGCAAATTTCTGGTACGGAATGATTAGCCCCAATCAGCTCCTTAGTCGTTTGAATGTCAATACCATAATAGCAAGGAAACTTTAGAACTGGGGAAGCAATTCGCACGTGAACGGACTTGGCCCCGGCTCGTTTAAGTAAACCAACAATGTAGCCACTAGTTGTGCCACGAACGATGGAATCATCGACCAACACAATGTCCTTACCTGCTACCACGGATCTCACAACTGATAATTTCATGCTGACCCCGCGAACTCGTTTGGCTTGCGTCGGTTCAATAAAGGTCCGGGCAACGTACTGGTTCTTGATCATTCCCATATCGTAATGAATGCCACTGGCTTGCGCATAGCCAATTGCAGCTGACAGAGATGAATTCGGTACACCAATGACAACGTCAGCCTTAACTGGTGCTTCTTTAGCGATGGCTGCTCCCATTCGTTTACGGGCTTCATGGACACTAATTCCCCGAATGACTGAATCAGGTCGGGCGAAATAGATATATTCCATTGAACAAATCGATAAATGAGTGTCAGTGGTGAAATGATCAATAGTCATGCCGTCATCTGTCACAATAATAACTTCACCAGGCTCCACGTCCCGTACGAATGTGGCGCCAACTTGGTCTAACGCACAGGTTTCACTGCAAATGACGATGGCACCGTCGTCCATTTTACCAATTACTAAGGGCCGGAAACCATTTGGATCAAGGGCAGCCACCATCATCTTGGGGGTCATTAACAAGTAAGCAAACCCACCCCGAAGCTGATTTAAAGATGCTTTGAGCTGTTCAATAAAATTCTTTTGGGGGCTCGTTTGAATTAATTCACCCAGCAATTCACTATCGGAAGTAGCTTGAAACTGGACACCTTTTTCTTTCAATTCATGTCGTAAGTGTGTGGCATTGGTTAAATTGCCGTTGTGGGCAAGCGCGAACTGTCCCTCAGCCGGATGATCAAAATACATCGGCTGGATATTTGCAATCCCGTGATTTCCTGCGGTTGCATAACGAACGTGACCGATTGCAGCGTGACCAGGTAAAGAAGTCATTTTCTGAGGATCAGAGAAAACTTCACCTAACAGGCCTAAGCCACGTTGACGGTGAAACTGACCACCCTGATTACTCACGATGCCCGCGCCTTCTTGACCACGATGCTGAAGGCTGTGCAGACCATCGTAGGTCAACTGGGCCGCATTGTCATGCCCCCAGATACCAAACAGCCCGCATTCTTCGTTAAGTCCTTTTATTTCATTAGGCATCCTAGAGCACCTCCGAAAGTAGCTTTAAGATCAGCGCAACTCGCTTTCAATTCACCATCAGCAGTCGTGAGGCTCACTTGATCTTGATCAGTGGTGTGTCCCAGTAAAACCGCTTGGTTACCTGCCAATGCTTCAAACTTGGCTTGGTTTCCTGCGTCTACGCTGACAATAAAGCGTGACTGAGTTTCGCTGAACAATTGTGCATTCGTTAAACTGGTTCGACCTTCAAAGCCCAGACTAGAATCGAATAACGCCTCTGCCAGCGCAACACCTAGGCCACCTTCGCTTAAATCATGAGCACTCTCAAGCAGATTTTTTCGGATGGCTTTTTGGGTCAGTTGCTGATGAGCTGTTTCGGCATCCAAATCAAAATTCAGTTGACCGGTTGGCGGTACTTGGCCCTGTAGCTTCTGGAGTTCTGAGCCAGCAAAATCATCACCAGTATCACCAATGAGATACACTGCGTCGCCAGCATGCTTAAACGATTGAGTCGTAATGTAGTTAATATCTTCAATGAGTCCAACCATGCCAATCATTGGCGTTGGATAAATTGAATGCCCATCAGTCTCGTTATACATAGACACATTTCCGGAAATAACTGGTGTATCAAATCGTTCACACGCCTGAGCAATTCCTTGAACTGATTGATCCAGTTCCCAGTAGCTCTCGGGATCATCCGGACTGCCAAAGTTCAAACAGTCTGTAATTCCAATTGGAACACCGCCGCTAGCAACGATATTACGTGCTGCTTCACTAACCGCGATTTGACCGCCAACAAAGGGATCAAGGTAAATATAACGCGCGTTGCAGTCAGTCGTCATGGCCAAGGCTTTCTTAGTGTGACGCACTCTAACCACCGCTGCATCACTACCAGGTGTTACCGCCGTGTTCGCTTGGACCTGTGAATCGTACTGTTTATACACGGATTTCTTAGAGGCAATGGTTGGCTGAGCCAGTAAAGCTTTCAACGTCTCAGCCGGATCTTTAATCGTTGGTGTTTGAGCTGGCTGACTGTTTTCCAAACGTGCTGGTTTACGACTTGGTTGCTCATGTTCCACAACGTCATCGACCAAACTGGTTACCGGAACATCAGTCACTAACTGGCCATGCTGATAAAGCCGGTACTGTCGGTCATCCGTAACGTGACCAACTACCACAGCGTCCAAATCATACCGGGCAAAGATATCTAAAACAGTCTGTTCTTCACCCTTCTTGACACACAGCAGCATCCGCTCTTGGGATTCTGATAACATAATTTCGTAAGCACTCATCCCCGGTTCACGTTGGGGAACTAAATCCAAGTTCATGGTGACACCGCTTTTAGCTTTTGATGCCATTTCAGCTGAGGATGACACTAGGCCAGCAGCACCCATATCCTGAATACCCATCAAAATTTCGGCGTGATCATGAATAATTTCAAGGCAGGCATCCGTCAGTAGTTTTTCCATGAACGGATCACCAACTTGGACGGCTGAACGGTCCGCCTCTTTTTCTTCACTGAATTCGTTTGATGCGAACGTAGCGCCATGAATCCCATCACGACCAGTTTTAGCACCAACGTAAATGATGCTGTTACCAGTTCCCTTAGCACGACCTTGTTTCAAATCAGCTTGATCCATTAAGCCAACACACATAACGTTAACTAGCGGATTGCCATCATAAACCGCATCGAACCCGATTTCACCACCGACAGTTGGAATCCCAATACAGTTACCATAAGCAGCGATTCCAGCAACGATTTCGTTTACTAAGTAACGATTCTTGGGATTATCCAACTCACCAAATCGGAGACTATCTAATGAAGCAATGGGCTTGGCACCCATAGAGAAAATGTCGCGGATGATACCGCCGACACCGGTTGCAGCACCTTCAAAGGGTTCCACAAAACTGGGATGGTTATGACTTTCTGCCTTGAACACCACTGCTTGACCATCACCGATATCCAAAACACCAGCACCTTCGCCGGGACCTTGGATAACTCGAGAACCATCATTCCAAAACTTCCGCAGAATGGGCTTAGAATTCTTGTATGAACAATGTTCACTCCACATAACCGCGAATAAACCGGTCTCAGTATAATTTGGTAAACGACCAATTAACTTTTGGGCAATGTAATCATATTCCTGCTCTGAGAGTCCCCAAGCTTCATAGGGTTTTTGTTCACGAATTTCTTCTGGTGTTAGTTCCGTTTTTAGTTGCTGCATACCCTCTTACACCGTCCTTAAATGAGCTTGTACTAGTGATTTAAATACTAATAGGCCATCCGTGCCACCCTGAATATCCTCAACTGCCCTTTCTGGGTGAGGCATCATGCCTAATACATTACCGGCTTCGTTAGTAATACCAGCAATGTCTGATACACTGCCGTTGGGATTGTTCTGATACGTGAACGCAATTTGATGATTTTCACGTAGTTTAGCTAAAGTTGCGTCATCACAGTAGTAGTTACCTTCACCATGCGCAATCGGCAATGTGATCTGCTGCTGATCTTGAAAAGCCGATGTAAACATTGTCCGATTGTTTTCAACCCGTAATGGTTCGGGTTCACAGATAAACTGCATTTGTCGATTATGCTGTAAGGTTCCGGGTAACAACCCAGCTTCGGTTAGAATCTGGAAACCATTGCAGATGCCTAAGACAGGTTTACCAGTTTGTGCAAACGCCTTAACGGCTGGCATCACCGGCGCAAACTTTGCAATGGCACCGCCACGTAGATAGTCACCGTAAGAAAAACCACCAGGAATCAAAACGACATCAAAACCTGATAAATCAGTGGTCGTATGTGGCACAATAGTTGCAGCTTCATGTAAATCATCAGTAATGGCATAATACAGGTCTTCATCACAATTAGAACCGGGAAAACTCACCACTGCAAATTTCATCATTGATTAGCCAGCTCCTTTATATCATAACGGTAAGTTTCCATATTCGGATTAGCTAACAGTTGGTCGCAGATTGCTTCAATTTGTCTTTCGGCTTCATCCGCTGTGGAAACATCCAAAGTAATTTCAAAGTACTTACCTTGTCGAACCGCCGTTACCTGGTCAAATGCTAAACGGTGCATAGCATCTTTAATTGCAACGGCTTGAGGATCTAAGATTGAGGGTTTGTAGGTCACGTGAACTTGGGCTAAGAACATGTTTTGAGCCTCCTATTTAGCTGTAGCTTTCAGACGTGAAAGAACGGTACGGTAGCCATCCATTACATCACCGGTATGTTTTCTAAAGACGTCTTTATCCAATGATTCATGGGTAGTTGCATCAACTAATCGGCATGAATCTGGTGAAATTTCGTCTCCCAGGATCAAGTTGTTATCAGCGTCAAAACCAAATTCAACTTTAAAGTCAACTAAGGTGATACCTGATGCGGCAAACAACTTAATTAAGGCCTGATTGATTTTAAAGACTTGGTCACGCATGATGCCTAACTGTTCTGGCGTAGCAATCTTTAATGCGTGAATTTGTGAATCGTTGATGAAAGGATCGTCTAAACGGTCGCTCTTGTAATAAAATTCCTGAACTGGTTGTTCAAATGCCTGCAGGTACTCAGTATCAAATTTTCTTTGAAAACTACCAGAAGCGTAATTTCTGACAACGACTTCTAGTGGAATCATTTTCATTTTTTTAACCAGTTGATCACTAGCAGATAGCCGCTTGATAAAATGCGTAGCAATGCCAAGATGATTCAAATATTCAAAAATTAAGCTATCGATTTGGTTGTTAACTTCACCCTTATCGTCGATATGCTCTTTTCGTTTGCCGTTTAAAGCCGTTGCTTGGTTCATGTAGTGGACTTGGATCACATTAGGATCATCCGTTGTAAATAACTGTTTTGCTTTACCTTCATTAATCAATGTTGCCAATCTTTCCAGATCCTTTCTGATTATCTAAACTGACTCACAGATGCTAACAATGACTCAATTGACGGTCCCGTCACCGTGATATGTCCCATCTTACGGCGGTCACGAACTTCGGCTTTGCCATAGTCGTGAAGATGCCATTCAGGATGTGTGGGCCAGTCAGTACGGGCTGTCAGTAAATTTTTACCTAACAAGTTAACCATGACCGCGGGTTCAAACTGCCGAATTGGTGGAATCGCCAACCCGCAAATACTTCTGATATGAGCATCAAATTGAGAAATATTGCAGGCTTCAATCGAATAATGACCGGAGTTATGTGGTCGCGGTGCCAATTCGTTGATCATTAACTCGCCCGAAGATAATTCAAACAATTCGATACCTAGTACGCCTCGTAGGTTTAGCGCTTCTGCTGTTTGGATAGCAATATGCTGCGCTTTGCTCTTCACTGCATCAGTCGTTTGAGCTGGAATAATACTGGTGTGCAAAATATGGTGCTGATGCCGGTTTTCACTTACCGGAAAAGTAATCACTTGATCTTGCCCATCCCTAGTTACCATGACTGATAATTCGCGAACGAAGTCTTGTTTCAATTCATAGATCCATTCGGTTTGTTCAATTTCACTTTCAATCAGGTGCCAATCAGTCTGTTCGTTAATATCAAACTGGCCGTGACCATCGTAGCCGCCTTCAACCGTTTTCAATAGCCCAGGCTGACCAATTTTTTGAATCGCCGCTTGCAGATCTGCCATCGATTTCACTGAAGCAAAGGGTGTTACCGGTAATCCATGCTGCCGGCAAAACGTTTTTTCTCGTAAACGGTGACTCGTGATGGTTAATAACTCAACCCCTTGAGGAATTCGGGTTAGATTTTCAACTTGTTTTAACGCGGTCTGATCCACGTTTTCGAATTCATAGGTTAGGACATCGCTTTGCTGTGCAAGTTGCGTTAACGCCTTTAAATCATCATATTCAGCAACAATTTGGAAGTCAGCTACCTGACCTGCGGGAGCATGATCAGTTGGGTCGAGGACGCCAACTTTATACCCCATTGCCTTAGCTGACAACGCCATCATCTGGCCTAGCTGTCCACCGCCAATAATACCAATTGTCGACGGCGGTAAAATTGGACTACTGTAATTGGTCATTACTTTCAGTAGCCTCCTTTGTTTGACGAGTTCGAAAGGCTCGTAATTGAGCCTCAACGTCTGAGTCTTGCAAAGCAATGATCTCAGCTGCTAACAAGGCTGCATTTTTAGCACCAGCGCTGCCAATCGCAACTGTCGCAACCGGTACGCCAGAAGGCATCTGAACGATTGAAAGTAAGGAATCCATACCGTTCAGTGCTTTAGATTGAATCGGAATCCCGATTACCGGTAACGTGGTATTAGCTGCCAGCATACCGGGTAAATGCGCTGCACCGCCAGCGGCAGCAATGATCACTTGGTAATGTTCGTCTTTTGCTGTTTCTCCAAAATGTTGCAGTTCACGAGGCATCCGGTGTGCAGATATCACGTGACTGTCGAAACTAATGTGTAACTCGCTGAGCAGATCAGCCGTAGTCTTAACTTGTGGCCAATCGGAAATAGATCCCATTACAAGTGCAACTTGCATTATCAAAATCTCCTTTGCCTTTGATACTCATAGAGTAACAACAGTTTGGATAACTGTCAACACAAAAATCGAACTATAACATCACTTGTATATTTAATGTTCGTTTTTAAACCGTTTTATGAACTTTTATTTGCTTCATTTTTGGTAAAAAACTGTAACAGAAAAAGGACCCGATTAACCGCCAATTACTGACGATCAATCAGGTCCCTTAGTCATTCAATTTTAACAAATCAAATCGTGATTATTTTCCAACCACGATATTAACGATTTTCTTTGGTACAACGATCACTTTTTTAATATCATGACCATCTGTAAAGCTCTTAACAGAATCCTCAGCTAAAGCAGCATTCTTAACCGTGTCATTATCAGCATCAGTTGCAACAGTGACGTGGCCCCGAACTTTGCCGTTTACTTGAACAGCTAATTCAATGCTGTCAACAACTAGCTTAGATTCGTCATAAGTTGGCCATTTTGCATAGGCGATGGTCTTATCGTGACCCATCAATGACCAGAGTTCTTCAGTAATATGTGGTGCGATTGGCGCCAGCATCTTCACTAAGCCTTCCATGTAAACTAGTGGCAGACTATCAGCTTTATATGCTTCATTAACGAAAACCATCATTTGAGAAATGGCCACGTTAAACCGAAGTTCAGACATATCTTCTGTAACTGTCTTAACAGTCTGGTTGTAAATCAGATCAAGTTTACCGTCGTTGATAGTAGTGACCCGATCACGCAAATGATTATTGTCGTCAATAATCAACCGCCATACACGGTCAAGCCAACGATAAGCACCGGCAATACCCTCAGTACTCCAAGGCTTAGAACCTTCCAGCGGCCCCATGAACATTTCGTAGACCCGCAGCGTATCAGCACCGTACTTATCCACGATTTCGTCAGGGTTGATAACGTTCCCCTTCGACTTAGACATCTTTTCGTGGTTTGTCCCAAGAATCATTCCTTGGTTAACCAACTTCAAGAAGGGTTCCTTGGTTGGAACAACACCGATATCGTACAGGAACTTGTGCCAGAACCGGGCATACAGCAAATGCAAAACAGCATGTTCCGCACCGCCAATGTAGAGGTCTACAGGCAACCAATACTTCAGTTTTTCAGGATCAGCAATCATCTTATCGTTATGCGGATCGATATAACGCAAGAAGTACCACGAACTCCCAGCCCATTGCGGCATGGTATTCGTTTCACGCTTCCCCTTACGGCCATTCTTGTCCACTACGTTAACCCAGTCATCCAGGTTTGCCAATGGACTTTCACCAGTTCCAGAAGGTTCTAGCTGCTTAGTTGCAGGTAGACGCAATGGTAATTCGTCTTCTGGAACCAAAGTCGTTTCGCCATCTTCCCAGTGAATAACGGGAATGGGTTCGCCCCAGTAACGTTGCCGAGAGAAGATCCAGTCACGCAAACGGTAGTTGACCTTCTTCTTGCCGGCATCATGTTCTTCCAACCAGTCAATAGCGGCCTTGATAGCCGTCTTCTTATCCATGCCATTCAAAAAGCCTGAATTGATATGCTTACCGTCACCGGTATAAGCAGCTTCATCAACGTTGCCGCCTTCAATAACGGGTTTGATTGGCAAATGGAATTTATGAGCAAATTCGTAGTCACGGTCATCATGTGCAGGAACGGCCATAATTGCACCAGTTCCGTATGAAGCCAATACATAATCACCAATCCAGATTGGTAATTTTTCACCGTTGATTGGGTTGATGCCGTAAGCACCGGTAAATACACCGGTCTTATTCTTGTTTAAGTCAGTCCGTTCCAAATCAGAACGACTTTCAATTTCTTTTTTATAGGCTGCTACATCCGCAGCTTGTTCAGGTGTCGTAATTTGATCAACAATCTCGTGTTCTGGTGCTAAGACCATGTATGAGGCACCGAATAACGTATCGGGACGAGTCGTGTAAACTTCAACCGACTTGTCTTCATGACCAGCAACTTTAAAGAAGATGCTGGCACCTTCAGAACGACCGATCCAGTTACGTTGTTGTTCCTTAATACTTTCTGGCCAATCGATGTCATTGAGATCTTCTAGTAAACGATCAGCGTACTTGGTAATCCGCAATACCCACTGAGTCATTGGTACCCGATAAACCGGGTAACCACCACGTTCAGTCTTACCATCGATCACTTCTTCGTTGGCAACCACGGTACCACCCATGAAATCAGGTGCCCAGTTAACCATGATCTTATCTTCATAAGCCAGTCCATGCTTGTACAATTGTTCAAAAATCCACTGTGTCCACTTGTAGTAAGCAGGATCAGTCGTATTAATCTCGCGATCCCAGTCATATGAAAAGCCTAATGACCGAATCTGACGCTTAAAGGTCTTGATGTTTTGCGCAGTGAAGTCTTTTGGATTGTGACCCGTCTTCAAAGCATATTGTTCTGCAGGTAAACCGAAAGCATCCCAACCCATTGGATGCAAAACATTGTAACCCTGCATCCGTTTCATTCGGGAAATAATATCAGTTGCTGTGTAACCTTCAGGGTGACCCACATGGAGTCCCTGACCTGATGGATACGGAAACATATCAAGCGCGTAAAACTTCGGCTTTGATTGTTCATCATAAGTTTTAAAAGTTTTATGTTCTTTCCAATAATGCTGCCATTTTCGTTCAATAATACTGTGATTGTAAGCCAAACAAATACGCTCCCTTTCTCATGTCGGACAAGCTGAAAACTAAAAAAGCCTACAAGAAAACAACGTTTCTTGTAGGACGGAAATTCCGCGGTACCACCTAACATTCCCGCAAACGCGGGCTCTCATTATTTCGTAACGCGAAAATCACGTCTCAACTTACTTCAGTTCAGTTGAAAAACTCAGAGACGAGTTCGGTGTGCAGCCGACGAATTCGCAACAACCATCCGCTTTCTGAACAGCGTCACACACCTAATAGTCCTCATCAGTCTTTAATTTTTGTTCAGTGATTTCATAGTACCAAATTTAACCAGGAGAAGCAAGTGCATTCGGGAAGAAGACTGAAAACTGCGCATTTATCGGTTGGTCAAAATCAGTCATCCGTGCATACATGAATCATTTAGATTAAACGATTATAATAGAATTATCCAAACTTTGAAAGGAATATCTAATATGAATCTTGAACCCGCTGTTAATTACAGCCATACCCTTTTAAAACCAATTATCATTAAAGGTGATACCGTTGTTGATGCCACCGTGGGCAACGGCAACGATACGATTTTTCTAGCCAGTCTAGTCGGCAAAAGTGGCCTCGTATTAGGCTTTGATGTTCAGCAACAAGCACTAGACAAAACAGCCACCCAGTTAACACTAACAGGAATGACGCACCAGGTTCAGCTGATTCACGATGGTCACGAGCACCTGAATCAATATTTAGAACCAGAACAGCAAATCAGTGCTGCCATCTTTAATCTAGGCTATTTGCCTGGCAGTAATAAAAGTATCATTACTCATGGTGCTACCACTCTAAAGGCATTGACTACTTGTTTAAATCACTTGCGACGTGGCGGAATCGTTGCACTAGTGGTTTATTATGGCCATCCTGGCGGTGAAGTAGAAAAAGAAATGGTGCTCAATCACGTCAAAAAACTGAATCAGCAAGAATATTCTGTCCTGCAGTACGGGTTTATCAACCAGATTCACCAACCACCCTTTCTGCTCGCCATTCAAAAACGGTGAAAAAACACAAAGGGCTTCGAAGATCATTACATCTTCAAAGCCCTTTTAGTTTACACTTCTTCCTTAGGCAACATCACAATTTGGCTGCCACCGTCATCGTACACCCACAACGAATCCGGAAAGCTTTCCGCATACGGAAATGGTGTATCAAAGCTGGCTACCACAGCCTCTTGCTGTAAAAAGTCAAAGGTAAGGTGGTTATTGTGATTCGTTAAGTTGAAGCTGATAATTTCACTTAACTGAAACATGCCTTGTAAATTATTATCAATGATGTACCAAACTTGATCAATAATTTCGCCAGGTAAGGAATTCACAATTCCAAAACTAGCGTATCTAGGACGATTGTTTTCAAACACGGAGATCGTCTCACTTTCTGTTTATATCTAGCATCAAGTATACTTCATTTAGCTAAAAATATCAGGCTTCAGGCTTGTTGAGATGGTCCAACTGATTGATCAGATAGCTTAAAACCACAAGGCCAAGTGCCACGATGAAAATCCAGTGTAACCCGCTATAAAGTATTTGACGTAAAGGTTTAAGTAGTGTGCTACTTAACGTCTTAGCCGTTTGCGGATTGATCAGCCGATTCATCATCGCAAGGTTGGTGCCCTGATGTGTCGCGACACCACTTGCCATTTTAACGTTCATAATAATTCCAAAAACGGAGATCATCAGTGTTTGACCTAACGTTCGAGACAGCGTATTCAGCGACGTTGCTACACCGACATCCTCCTTTGGTACCTGATTTTGCACCGTTACCGTAGTCGTGGTAATCGTGATCCCAAAACCAGTTCCGCAGATGGCCGCAATCACGAAGAAACTCCAAAACGGTGTTGCCTGTGGTGCTAGAGCCATCGCTAATCCCCCTACTAAAATGAAGGTCAGGCTGAAGTTGATAATTTGTTTGGGTGAGCGGTTCAACAGCAGTTTACCAGCAATAAACGATCCAACAATCCACATTAACGAACTAGGAGTGATTGCAAAACCTGCCAGTGATGCCGGTAATCCCAGTAATCCTTGGGTCCAAGTCGGTAGATAAACTTCAAAGCCCATCAAAAAACCACTAATCAGCGCTGCTACCAAATTTTGGGTCACAAACGTTCGAATTTTAAATAATTTGAGCGGAATAATTGGGTTAGCGACTCGTCCTTCTTGACGAATGAAACCTAAGAAACTGAGTACCGAAACCAATAAGCTGAGCAATAAAATTCCCCAATTAATATGAGTATCGCCCAGCACCTGAAAACCAAACATGAGGGCTAAAAGTGCCACTGAGAGCCAAACACTCCCGAGAACATCTAATGTTTGGGTACTCTTTCGGGGCTTTTCCTTTAAGAAAATCCAAATGCCTGCCATTGCTAGCAAGCCTACCGGGATATTAATGAAGAATATCCAGTGCCAAGACATCTGATCAACGATGAAACCGCCTAAAAGTGGCGCCACGATGGATGCAATCCCCCAAGCTGACCCATTAAAGCCCATCACCTTTGCCCGTTTTTCAAAGGGGTAAATGTCAGCAATGATAGTGAACGAAATCGGCATTATTGAGCCGGCACCAATTCCTTGAACTGCCCGCCAGATAATCAGCTCAGTCATACTGTTCGACATGCCAGATAGTGTGGACCCAACGATAAAAATAGCCAACCCGAATAAAAATAACCGCTTGCGACCAAACATATCTGACAACTTCCCGTAAATGGGTGTCGCCATGGCATTTGTCAGTAAAAAGATTGAAAAGACCCAGTTCATCAGTGCAACGCCACTTAGATCACCAACAATTGTTGGCATGGCAGTAGACACAATGGTTCCCTCAATCGCACTCATAAACGTCGCAATGAAGATAGCGCCCGTCACTAACGGGACATTGGTTTTACTTGAACTCATAATTTTTCCTCACTTAGCGCTGGCCCGCACCCCCAACGCAGTTTGAGAGCCATATACTCCCGCCATAAAAATAACGACCAGCCCGAGAGTTAGTCGTTATTTATAAAACTCAATTGAATTTATTTGCTTACTGATTCAATCTGCTTTAGTACTTGTTTTAATTCGTCAACCTTATCAGTGTGTTCCCAAGGTAAATCAATGTCAGTTCGACCAAAGTGACCATAAGCAGCCGTTTGCTTGTAAATTGGTCGCTTCAAGTCGAGCATTTGGATAATACCAGCTGGACGTAAATCAAAGATTTGACGAACCGCCTTAGTCAGTTCAACTTCAGAAACGGTGCCAGTACCAAACGTGTTTAAGGAAACCGAAACGGGTTGTGCTACACCAATCGCATAAGCTAATTGAACTTCTACCTGATGTGCTAAACCGGCAGCCACAATGTTCTTTGCGATGTAGCGAGCTGCATAACTAGCTGAACGGTCAACCTTAGTTGCGTCCTTACCAGAGAAAGCACCGCCACCATGATGAGCGTATCCACCATAGGTATCAACGATAACTTTCCGACCCGTTAAACCAGCGTCCCCTTGAGGACCACCAATAACGAATCGACCAGTTGGGTTGATCAAGTAGCGGGTGTTATCATCCAATAGCTCAGCTGGAATGACTGGCTTGATGACTTTTTCGATAACATCCTTGCGAATTTGGTCAAGCGTTGCTGATTCGGCATGCTGTGTACTTAAGACAACCGTATCGACTCGGAAAGGCTTACCATCATCGTCATACTCAACCGTCACTTCTGACTTGGCATCTGGACCAAGATAGTCCAAAATGTTTTCTTTGCGAACTTTAGCAATTCGCTGCATCAATTGATGTGCTAATGAAATCGCCAATGGCATAAGCTCAGGTGTTTCGTCAATGGCATACCCAAACATCAAGCCTTGATCACCGGCACCAATTTGGTCCAACGGATCAGTCTCACCGTCACGCTTTTCCAAAGCATCGTCAACACCTTGGGCAATATCAGGCGACTGTTCATCGATTGCAACTAAGACCGCGCAATTATCACCATCAAAACCATACTTACCACCGGTATAACCGATTCCTTTGATGGTTTCACGAACGATATGCTGAATATCAACATAAGCACTTGTAGAAATTTCACCAAAGACTAATACTAATCCGGTAGTAACTGATGTTTCACAGGCCACACGAGCGTCTGGATCTTGTGCTAGCATTGCATCCAGAATAGCGTCACTAATTTGATCAGCAATCTTATCTGGGTGACCTTCAGAAACTGATTCTGAAGTAAATAAATGTCTTTCTTGCATTGTAAAAATTCCCCCTATATCATTTTTCGGTTACAAGGCATCTTCACTAAGTCAAGCTAGTGAATCCTATCGGGAATGAAGACTCATAACTTTATTATTTTAACACAATTTTTTCAGCATAGAAAGTTGGCTTGCAACTGACTGAAAATTATTGAGAGTTGACCCGTACTTTGAAAATGGTAAGCTATTTATATCAAACAAAAGGAATTATTGAATATGTTAGAAAATATTGAAACGTTTATCGTTCATCATCGCCGCTTGCTTCAAGGCTTATTCTTTGGCGTCATTGAAATGAGCGGTTTGTTATTATATGCCAATGCAAATTCATTCCAATCCTATACCCGACCACAACAGCTACCGCTATTATTACTGTCACTGACGACCATCCTTATTTTTACGTGTCTGTACGTGATTAGAACAACCTCTGCACGTAGTAAAACCGCACCGATTGTTTTGCTGATAACCATTGCTTTTATCGTTTTCAGCATAACCAAACTCCCACTGTTGGTTAACATCATTAACGGCTTAGCAATCATTGTGTTGCTGCTGATTCGCTACTTACCTCGATGGTTTGATAATGAATTGGGCATCGTACTCCTGGCACTTATGCTTGCCAGCTTGACGGCCGGTAATTTTCTATTGTCGCACGATTATTTATCAACGAGTTATTTAACGACAATTTTTCTCCCGTTACTACTATATAACTATTTTTTCCTGCCACAAAAAACCTTTAATTTTATTCTCTTGCCAGCAGGACTCGGATTCTTAACACTTGTGTGGCTACTTTTTCTCCATTTGAGTGTGATCATCATCGTCTTTTCGTTAGTCGTATTGCTGGTTTGGTTTCTCATCCAAACTATGTGGCGGCCGTCCCCTTCCCGAGGTTTACTCATTGCAGCGGTCTTACAGGCAATTATTTTTATTTGCAGTCGATAATTAAAACTTTCTAAAGCTTCCCCTCAACCATTATAGTTATCTGTAATTTGTCATATGATGATTATGCAATAACCATTATGTTTGGGGGCTTTTGATTGATTCAAATTAAACTTGTAGGGGATATTTGGAGCGGTAAATATCAGCCTGCATTAACAGGTAACCGAATTGTTGATACTGCACTGCTGACGCAATTTTGTACTAAATTAATGTCCTGGTTTTCACAGCAAAATATACAGGTAAACGTTAAAATTGAACATGATTTTAGCTTACCAAACGCAACTGGTAACGATACCCTTTACTTAATCGATTCAGGCATTGCGAACGCACTTTCTGAAGACATGTTAAGTAAGGTTAATTTTCTACCAATTAAGCATTTGGACTTGCTCCATGGCGATCCAAGCGGTAGCTACCAGTCAATTTTAGAACGGCTGAAAATGAACTTAAAATTGCAACAATCATAAAAGGTTAGGTCAAAACATCTTCTGTTTTGTACCTAACCTTTTATGATTTAATTATACGAAAAGTCCGGGGAAAATAACGCTGTTAACATAAGGCTTGGCAATTTGCCTTATTTCTGGTTCAATATGACTGATAAAATAATCCTTATCAACTTTATGATTTCCCATCCAACCGATGAAATACTTTGGTCGGTATCGTCGATTTGAGATTTCAAAAGCATGATAAGCCTTTAATTGAGTGCCGCGATAAATGACTTCGATCGCTGCAATTCCCTCACAGATAAGTAACTGTTCAGCTTTTTTAAGCTGTTCGTTACGAACATTAAATTCATGATCATTTGTATTATCTTCCAAGTGCAAAATAATTTCCATCTGACAATTAGCTTTTAAAAACTGCCGACTGTTGTGTAACAAGTTAAGGTATGAGCTTATCAGTTCTTTCAGTGTTGTTTCACCGAAGAGCATTACGGGTAGCCTCCTAAGGATGTCTGTCTGTAAGTTTTCGTTTTTATCAAGCGTACAATTTGATTGCACGCAGAGTATATCATATTTTATTGGTATAGACAATTAAAATATGATAAAAAAAAGAACCAAGCCATAAATGCTTGGTTCAAAGAATGATACCGGAGGTGGGGTTCGAACCCACACGTCCTCAACGGACACTGGATTTTGAGTCCAGCGCGTCTGCCAGTTCCGCCACTCCGGCATATTAAGTTAATGCTAATAGAAAATTGCTTAGCCATCCCATTGACTTGGGAAAGGCGGTAATCGGATTCGAACCGACGATGGAGGTTTTGCAGACCTTTGCCTTACCACTTGGCTATACCGCCATAATCATGATTCAATGGGCTCCCCAAACTGGGTTAGCTGGATTCGAACCAGCGCATGACGAAGTCAAAGTCCGTTGCCTTACCACTTGGCTATAACCCAATCATCAAGGGCGGTATGTGGGACTCGAACCCACGCGTGCCGGAACCACAATCCGGTGTGTTAACCAAACTTCACCAATACCGCCATTATACCAAAAACAGGGATAGCAGGAATCGAACCCGCACTAGCGGTTTTGGAGACCGATGTACTACCGTTATACTATATCCCTATGGTGGATGGGAGTGGATTCGAACCACCGAACCCGAAGGAGCGGATTTACAGTCCGCCGCGTTTAGCCAGACTTCGCTACCCATCCATATATGGCGCGGGACGGAATCGAACCGCCGACACACGGAGCTTCAATCCGTTGCTCTACCAACTGAGCTACCGAGCCATGTAACACATATTCACTTGTTAATCAATATTAACAACGGTCCGTACGAGACTCGAACTCGTGATCTCCTGCGTGACAGGCAGGCGTCCTAACCAGCTAGACCAACGGACCATCTTTTATGGAGGATACAGGGCTCGAACCTGTGACCCTCTGCTTGTAAGGCAGACGCTCTCCCAACTGAGCTAATCCTCCAAGATGTTCTTTTTAAACTTACTTAATCAACCTAAAATTGATTAATGACCCGTACGGGATTCGAACCCATGTTACCGCCGTGAAAGGGCGGTGTCTTAACCACTTGACCAACGGGTCATACAAAAAGTTGTTGACGGAGAGTGAGGGATTCGAACCCTCGAAACAAGCTTTTACTCGTTTACACCATTTCCAGTGGTGCTCCTTCGGCCAACTCGGACAACTCTCCAATTAATTCCCGGCAGACTTGTCGTGAACAAACTTATAATTTAAGAATTATCCCAACAACAAAGTTTGCCGGATATATCGCGTGGCAACGTCCTACCCTTGCAGGGGGCGATCCCCCAACTACTCTCGGCGTGCTGAAGCTTAACTTCTGTGTTCGGCATGGGAACAGGTGTATCCTTCAGGCTATCGCCACCACACTATTGAGAA
>Ga0214925_100101_pt1 | contig 81609 bp, 81 predicted proteins | sample Stichaenrichment_FD_168299 | JGI IMG/M metagenome (GOLD analysis project Ga0214925, IMG submission 168299) | Xylose enriched microbial communities from anaerobic bioreactor in Madison, Wisconsin, United States - 63SRT | ecosystem: Engineered > Bioreactor > Anaerobic > Unclassified | place: USA... | reverse complement strand
TTTAATCTTAAAAATTTTATAAGAAAGAGTCTTTTAATTTTGGATTAACTTTAAAATGCTATTTTTCCATAAAAAGTTAATCTATCTGTTCATCGTATTTTAAAATGTAAACATATGCATACTAATTTTAATTCAATGAATCTGATAAAACATTTTAGATCAATTTTTTAAATCTTAAAATAAGTTGTTTTTATTGATTTCTAATAGACTTTATAGATTTTAAAAAAAGAAAAAAATAGTAATTAGATTATAAAAATCTAATTATGGAAAGATGTTTTGTTTAATGATTTTACAACAATTTCGTTTTTTAAAGTTTACTTCTTAGATTTTTTGAATTTTACAATGCTTCCAATAGTGTTTGCACCACTTGAAATATTTTTCATGGTTTCTAAATCTAATGGTTCAACTTTTTCAATTAGATTAATATTTAATGCCTTTTCTAATTTTTTAGCAGTTTTAATATCGGGTTCCATTTTCTCGGATTCTATTTTTGCAATGACAGAAACCTTTTCGAAAACCTTTTCACCTAATTGCTCTCTAGAAAGATGTTGAGCTTCACGTCCTTGTCTTACAACTTTACCATAATTTTCAATTAACTCATCGGTTGGCTCTTCAGGTCTTCTAGAGTAATTGTTTTTGTTGTTATTAGAATTATTTTTTCCAGATTTTTTATTTTTCTGTACATATTTTGGGCGTCTAGGGACTTTTTGTACCTTACCAAATTTGGAGCATTCTTTACAAACATCCATTGTTGCGCCATCAATTTTTATTCTAATTGGTTGACCTTTAATAGGTTGACCACACATTTCGCAATCCATATTTTATAATTGTTTTTTTCTTTTTTTAAACTTTTCTAATATACTAATTTTATTTTATGGTTCTGTTTTTTAAAATGTTGTTCAAGTTTATTTAATTGTTCTATTAATATTCATATTAAGGAAAGTTTTAAGAAAGTATATATATTATGTTTACATAATTTAATATGATATATAAGGACATATTTGTTAAAAATTAATGAAAAATAACTATTGGGTATGTTTAAAAATATTGTTTTCCGGTGAGTTTTTATTTAAAAATGAGTTTTCGCCGTAAAACGTTAGATAAAATGGAATTAAATATTTGAAATGTTTGTTTTATATTATTAGAACAATCTATTATTTTTTTCCTTTTTATTTAATTTATTTTTAATATATGGATGAACATTAATAGAACATATTTCAATTAGGAGCGTTTAAAATGGATGAACATGAAGAAAATTCTTCACAGGCATTACTTACTAAAATCGAAGAATTGAAAGATGAAGTAAACTTGCTTAAAGAAGAAAATACCAAAACAAAACGCAATTTAATGTGGAAAGTTAGAAAACTTGAAAAGGATAAGGTTCTAACTGAAAATGAAAAAATCAGACTAGAAAGGGAAGTCAAATCATTAAGGGGTGAAGTTGAAAGATTTAGATCACCTCCTTTAGTAATTGCTACAATTAATGAAGTAATCGACGATACTAGAATGACTGTTAAAAGTAGTACTGGTCCAAATTTTTTAATCAATTATTCTAAATTTATTGATCCTAAATTATTACAACCAGGTGCAAGAGTTGCCTTAAATCAACAAACATTTGGTGTGGTAGAGGTTTTACCTTCAGAAAAAGATCCAAGTGTATCTGGAATGGAAGTTGAAACTAAACCTGATGTTACATATGATGATATTGGTGGTTTAGATGACCAAATTGTAGAGGTTAAGGAAACAGTAGAGTTACCTCTTACTAAACCAGAATTATTTAAAAAGATAGGTATTGATCCACCTAAAGGTATTCTTCTATATGGACCACCTGGAACAGGTAAAACGTTGCTTGCTAAGGCAGTTGCTAATGAGACTAACGCAACCTTTATTAAGATTGTCGCATCCGAATTTGTTAAAAAATATATTGGTGAGGGTGCAAGACTTGTAAGGGAAGTTTTCGAACTTGCTAAGGAGAAAGCCCCTGCCATTATATTTATTGACGAGATTGACGCAGTAGCTGCTAAAAGACTTAAAAGTTCAACAAGTGGTGATAGGGAAGTCCAAAGGACCTTAATGCAATTACTTGCAGAACTTGATGGATTTGAATCCCGTGGAGATATAGGTATTATTGGAGCTACCAACAGACCTGATATTTTAGATCCTGCTCTTTTAAGACCTGGAAGGTTTGATAGGTTTATAGAAGTTCCTGAACCTAATGAGGAAGCAAGAAAACAAATCTTAAAGATCCATACATCTAAAATGGCTTTAGATGAGGAGGCTGATTTAGATTTACTTGCAACTTTAACCGATGGTTGTTCTGGTGCTGATTTAAAAGCGATCTGTACTGAGGCAGGTATGTTTGCAATAAGGGCAGACAGAGACAGTGTTACTGTCAGCGACTTTATGGATGCAGTTGATAAAATCATGGATGTAAACAGTGATGACGAATTCCAAAAAGAAGCTGGAGTAATGTTCGGTTAAACATATAAGATAATCTAAAATTTCAATTTTCAATTTTTTTTGGAATTTTGATTTACCCTTAATTCTATTAAACGAGGCCAATGATGAACCCTATGAGCTCTGATATGTGATGAATGATGGGCGAACTGAGGCCTTTTTTTATTTATATTCTATTCTTGTTTTTAATTTTTATTGGTTTGCATGGTTTATTTCACTGGTTTGTCTGTGGATTTTTCTATTTTTGAATATTTTTTGTTGTAACTAGTTTTATTTATGGACATTCCTGTTTTGTGTGATTATTTTTTCCGGTTGTTTTTTTTTGTCTGTGGATTTTTCTATTTTTGAATATTTTTTGTTGTAACTGGTTTCATTTAAGGATATTCCTGTTTTCTGTGTGGTTATTTTTTTCTGGTTGGTTTTTGTTGTCTATTTTTTCGGTTATACATTTTTAGTTTAGTTAACCGGTAAATATCTGATTGTAAATGCCTGTTCTATTTGGATAAATAAATGATATTGGATACAATATCATGTGATTTATAGATTGTTTTCTTGGTAGCTATTTTCTATAGGTGGTCTGGTATTATATATTCCATAGAAAATTAATAGATTAATTTAAATAAGACCTTTCAATTAATAAATATGAGAAGGCTTTTTGTATTTTAATATTTAACATTATTGGAAGAAATTAAGTTGTATCGTTTTATAATTTTATAGGATTTTTTCATATGAAACGACAGAGTTTAGCAATTTATATAATGATGTTAGGTACTTTCAGTATTCTAAGTACAGAAATGGGTATGATAGGTATTTTGCCTCAAGTGGCTCATTACTTCAATATTACTATAGACCAAGCGGGACTGTTTGTAAGTCTTTTTGCAATAGGTTCTGCTGTAAGTGGATTAATATTACCACTTCTATTTGGTAGGTATAACAGAAAAAAAGTTTTTACCTTATCCCTTTTAATCTTTGTAATATTCACGGCAGTAAGTGCATTTACAACTGATTTTTATATTGCACTTTTATGTAGGGTGATCATATCACTATTCATGCCTATATATTGTGGATTAAGTTTAACTGTAGCTGGTGAAATTGTTCCGAAAGAGGAGGCCCGCGATTCAATTAGTAAGGTAATAATGGGTGTCAGTGCTGGAATGATTATTGGTGTTCCGATAACAGCATATTTTGCTAGCTATTTCGGATATGAAATTGCAATGTTATGGTTTACATTTGTAAATCTTCTTGCATTGGTAGCGACTGTTGTGCTGTTTCCAAGTATTCCCGGAAAGGAACAGTCTTATGGATCCCAGGTATCTGAAGCCAAGAGCATGATTTTCATTGTCTCAGTTTTAGGTGTAATAATGCTTAACTGTGGCCAGTTCTTATCTTATTCATATGTTTCAGAATTTTTACAATCAGTAACCCATATTATTAACCTGGATTTAACAATACTGTTATTCTTATATGGTATCACATCCATATTCGGTAATTGGGTTGGCGGTAAATTACTTTCAAGCAGGCCCCATATAACAGTGATTTTAACTCCAATATTTTTATCTTTAATATTTGTAAGCTTGTTCCTTGTTGGCAGTTCAACAATTCCAACAGGTATTCTTGTAATATTCTGGGGATTGATAGCAGGTATTATTAATAATATACTTCAATTTTGGATTGTTACCGCTGCGCCAAAGGCACCTGAATTTGCCAATGGAATCTTTTTAAGTATGGCAAATATTGGTGTAACCATTGGAACTAGTATTGGTGGGGTTATTATTGTAAATCAGGGTACCAGTTTTATATTCCTTGGTTCAATTGTGGTTTTAATGATAAGCTTAATCCTGTTTGGAGCTAGAATTAAATTAGAACCATCAGCCGATAATTCCTAAAATTAAAACTGGTTTTTTTTTAGTTTTTTTTTAAATCATCATTTTTTTTATTCTAGAATCAGATTTCATAATCCGATTTGTTTAAAATTATATATCGTTTTCAAATTCTTTACATGGATTTATTATAATATTATTCGATTATTTCATGTTTATCTGGATTCTATGGAATAATGTAAATTAGATTAATTCTAATTGTTCTATTTGATTAAACAATTTTTATAGAAATTATTGTAAATATAAATACGAAATGTTATATATGTTAATCGATATAATAAAAATCATGATTAAATATTGGGAGATAATATTTAATCCTCTTTAATTAAGGGGAGGTGGAAAAACTGAATAAGAAGTTAATGTTTGTTATACTATCATTAATATTATTCTTATCAATAGTATCTATATCTGCTGAATCTACAAATGATACAGGAAGTGTTCTTTCTGACAATTCAACCTTCATAGAAGATAATGATACTAGTAATTCTACTGTTAATATTTTAGATAAAACAAATGTGATACTTCAAAATAAATCAGTTATATCAAGTAATGACTCAAATTATACTGTCAGATTAGTTGATTCCAATTCTAAACCTATTGTAAATCAAACTGTCCGTGTTAACGTAAATTCATCAATCTTTTCAGGTGTTACTAATAATGAAGGTTTTATAACCTTTGATTTTAGTGATATGGGGGATGGTAGATATGCCTTAACAGCACTATATAAGGGAAATGAGTTTTATGACTCCTCATCAAATTCAACCACATTGTATAAATATGATGGTGTTTTAATTTCTAGTAACCTGAATTCTTATCAGATACAGAATATAATAGACAAGGCAAGTCCCGGTACTAGACTGTATTTTACAGATGAATATTATAGTAATCTATATTTGGTAATAAATAAACCCTTGAGTTTGATTTCATATGTAGGTTCTACATTAAATTCAAGGAAGGATAAACCTATAATAACTATAGACTCTACAGCAGGTCCTGTTGTTGTCAGCGGTTTTAATATTAACAGTACCAGAACCGATGGTATTGTAATTGAAAATGCCTCCAATATCACAATTTCACAGAATACCATTACAAGTAAATCTAATGGAATTAAAGCGATAAAGGTGGAAAACCTTAATATTATAAATAACAATATTATTGGAAATTCCAAATCTGGGGCTTCAATTTCAGAGGGAAATAATATTGACATTTCTAATAATCTAATTCGTAATAATGATTATGGTGTTGGATTGGCTCAAAGTTCTAATATTAAAATATGGAATAATTCAATATTGAACAATACAAAGGGTGTATACTCTTCTGTTGAGTTGAATAACTATATCTATTCTGAAGGGGCTAGTAACCTTAGTATGATGTATAATACTGTTAAAAACAATCATAATGGTATTGAACTAGAAGATGCCGGTAGTGGTATTCAAATATTGAATAACACTATTTCAAATAATATCAATAAAGGTATTAGCTTAAATAAAGTAGGTTCCAATACAATTACCCAAAATGTAATCGAACGTAATAGTAATGGAATCTATTTCGGTACCTATTATATTAAACCTAAAGGTCAGGATATTAGCTATAATGTTATTCAGTCTAATACTTTTAGGGATGTAAATGCTAAGGATTCATCATATGGTTTTGGAAATGATCGTTTAGAAATTGGAAATAATTGGTATGGTGGAAACCCTGCAATATGTAATAAAATTAAAACTGGTTTAATTACATTTGGGGTTAAACAAACCGGTACCAATACAGCAACGGTTACATTTTATAATCCTGACGGTTCTGTGGTAGTTTCTCTTCCTTCAAGAACTATAAGTTATAAAAACAATAATGGTAGAGTCACCTCTATCAGTACAACCGGCTCTTCAACTAAAATAAGTATTGAGGGATCTAATGGTGATAAAATCACTGTAACAATTGATAAAGCTAATCAGCAAATAACTTATCAAGCTTCAAGTGATGATTTTACAGATCCGTCACTTGGTAAAATAGACAGTGGTAATGTTAAGACTCAGGATGATGTGGATAAGAATTGGCAAAAGATTCATGGAAACGGGGGAAACTCCGGTACTGATACTGGAGGAAATTCCGGTGGAAATTCAGGTGGAAACTCTGGTGGAAATGGAACTTCCAACAATCAGGGAAATGGCGGATCAAATTCCGGTTCAAATTCCAATAGCGGAATATCTGGTTCCAGCACTGGAGCAAATACTGCTATAGGATTTTCAACTGCCGCTACTGCTGTTGCTTCATCTGCATCTGGTTCAAGTTCATCATCAGATTCATCAAGTAATGACGGATCAGATTCTGCATCCTCTTCAAGTGATGGTGCTTCTGAATCCTCATCAGCAGGTTCTGATTCAGGACCTAAATTTATTGATTTGGATGAAAACCAGGTTACTCGTATAGCTGGAGAATTTTTAGTATTCTTAATTATTTTACTATCCTGTTACATATATTATAGGGATGATATTAAAAATTTAAGATAATTTTTTTCATTTTTCTTTATTTTTTTTTAGGATTTGGCTAATTTTGTTTTTTATTTATTTTACTTTAATGTCTCTTCTGATTTCATTGTTTATTTTATTTATCTGGTTTTTTTTAAAATTTCATTGGTATTTTTATTTCATTTTTTTATTAAATGTCTATTTCTTCATTTTTTATTTTAATTAGCTATTTTATTATCTTTTTAAGTTAGAGGTTATTTTTAACATAAAAAAATTCCTCAAAGAAATAGTTTTTAAATTTAATTTATAATATATTCATTTCTGATATAGGTTGATTATTTTAACCTTTTAAAGTCATAAAAAATATATACTATTTTTTTAATATTTATTAATGTTCATATCGTGATTTATTTAAGAATCGTTAGAAAAATAATTTAAACCTATTATTTTTAAAAAAATGATTGGAGATTTTGTTTTTAAATAATATATTTGGTTTTAAATCCTTATTTTTGATTATTTTTTTATAAATAACATTAATTATTTTAATGATATGTAACTGTTTACTTTAATAAAAAGGAGGACAGGTAGTGAATAGAATTAATAAAATTTATTTGGTTTTATTATTTGTGGCTATTTTATATGTAAGTATTGGTGCTGTATCTGCTGTGGATTCGGATAATGTTACTATTGATTCATCAGAATCTAATCTATCTCTTTCTACTCCAATATCAGATTCCAATATATTACATGATGACAATTCTACTGTTGATACTGTATTTGTATCTGGTAATGGTAGTGATAGTGCAGGTGATGGAACTATAAATAATCCATATGCTACTATTCAAAAAGGTATTGACAATACTCCCGATGGTAAAACCTTAAACATCTCTAATGGTACCTACTACATTAATAGTTCATTGTCCATTGACAAAGCCATTACAATTAATGGAAATGGACAGGTAATAATTAATGGTGGAGGTCAGACTAGGATCCTATATTTGGGTTCAAACTCAGAATTAACCATGAATAATATTGTTTTTACGGGGGGATATGCAGATAATGGTGCCGCTGTGCATGCGTCTAATATTAATCATCAGACCACCTTTAATAATTGTACTTTTATAAATAACACCGCTACATCCCATGGTGGTGCATTTTATCAGAGGGGAAACGATAACTTTAATATCTTAACTGCAAATTCCTGTACTTTTATAAATAATAGTGGAGGTACCGGCGGTATCTTCTATGGTATTGGCTATTTAGGTCTAGGCTTATTCAACTGTATTGTTTATAACAATACTGATGTTCCTTATTATACCAGTGAGGGATTCTCAACTGTAATTGGCTATAACTATTGGGGAGTAAATAATCCTTCAATTTATTTAAATAAAACCTATGTAAACAATTTAAATGTTAGTAAATGGTATGTTTTAGATTTATCCTCTGATAAGGATGAGATTTCTGAAGACGGAACCAGTGTATTCACACTTAAATTTTTAAATAATGATGGTGAGGATGTTTACTCTGGAATTTATATACCTTATATCCCTGCGGAATTCTCATCAAATGGAGGTAACTTAAGCATTGCATTAGCTAATATTACAGATCACCATGTATCAGGTATATTTACACCTTCAAGTTATGGAACCTACACGATAAGTGCTAAAGTTGGAAGTGGACAGGTATTAAACAAGAACATTACCGTCACTAAGATTCCGTTATATGTTTCCTCAGATGCAGAGGATGGTGAAGGTAATGGAACTTTAGCTAATCCCTATAGTTTAAATGATGCAATTAGTAAGGTGAATACAGATTCATATTACGATACCATTAAATTCCTTCCTGGGGACTATACCTTGTCCAATACCATAAATGTTCTATCAAATTTAACAATTAGAGCATATGACGATGAGGTTGTAATTTCCGGTGAATCTAATTACAGAATTTTCAATGTTAAATCTGGAAATACTTTAAAGCTATTTAACATTACACTAATTAATGGAAACGTTACTGATGGTGGAGCAATATATCTGGATTCTAATTCCACTCTTGAGCTTACTTCATGTGTAGTTCGAAATAATAAAGCTGTAAATGGTGGAGCTATTTACGCATCAAATTCCACAAAAGTAGATTTAAAATATAACCAATTTAATAATAATTCTGCAGATAACGGTTTAGCTATTTATAATGCAGGATCTTCAATCATTAATGGTGATTATAACTGGTGGGGTCAAAATCAAGGTCCATCTAGAAATAATATTGTCTATGGAAATATTGTTGCTAGCAAATGGTTAATCGTAGATCTTAACACTACAAAAACCTATTTAAAATCCGATTCTACTGACACTATAACAATAAGATTATTATTAAATGATAATTCAAGCTTCGAAGAATTTACACCTGATTTGAAACTTACCTTCAATTTTGAAAATAGTACTGATGATAATTATTTAAGCATGTTTGACAATTATACTTTGGAATATGTTGTCGGTGGTGCTACAGGGGACATAAACGGTAGTGCGGTTATTGATGATGAGACTTTAAACTTTTCATATAAATATGTCCCTACATTAGATACTATCTATGTATCCGTTGATGGAAGCGATATAAATGGTGATGGTAGTGAATCTAATCCATTTGCAACAATAGAACATGGTTTAATATATGCTAAAAGTTCCGGATCTACTATTTATCTAAAAAAAGGAGTTTATAATCTTAACTCAACAAATATAAGTGATGTAAATATTACAATCACCTCTTATAATGGTGAGGTTATATTGAATAGGGAAAATTCCTATAATATATTTAAGGTTGATTCTACTGGAAGCCTATATTTGAATGGCCTTATATTTGCAAATGGTAATGATAAAACCTATTTGAATTCTGCAATCTATGTTGATGGCGGTTATCTAAGCGTAAATAATTCATTGTTTACTAATTGTAGCTCAGGTAGCCTAGCGGGATATGTCTATATTGTAGACGGAAACGGAACAATTAAAAATACAAACTTCACTAACTTGTATGTAATTGGCGGTTACCGTTCATCCTCAATCGTATCACGTGGTGAAAATTCTTATTTGGAACTTGAAAATATAATATTTGACAATAATGGATTAACTGTAAATGGCAGCTCTGCTCCATCTAGTGAAACTAGCGGAATCCTAAATTATGGAGGGGTTTTAATTGCTAAAAATACATTATTTAATAACTCTTATGGTAGGGCCTCATTTGTCAGGGCTGGAAACTCAAGATTTATTAATTCAAGTATTCTAAACAATCATGATGACTATCCATTATATGTATCTGAAGGCGGCATACTTTACCTTATTAATTCAACTATTGCAGGAAGTAATTACACGGCCATATCCACAGATACATCTAATGAAAACACCATTTATGTAAATGGTTCAAACTTTACAGGAAATAAAGGTGTTAATGGTGGTGCAATTAATTCAATTGGAACTAATCTTCAAGTATATGGTTCAATATTTGATTTTAATACGGCTGTAAATGGTGGAGCTATCTATACTGTCTATGGTACGGCTGATATTATTGATAATAAATTTATTAATAATGGTGCATCATCAAATGGAGGTTCCATTTATAGTGAAGGCTCAGATGTTATTGTAACTATTAGAAATAATACTTTTAATCAGGGTTCTGCAAATATTGGTGGTGTAATTTATTCAAATGGAATTACAACATTATCCTCTAATATTATGATAAATCCAAATGCAAGTACTGGTAAATACATATTCAATGATTTAAGAATTGGAAATACATATATCAAAATATTAGATAATAAAACAGTATCTGCAAGACCTAATGTTCCTTGTTCAATCAAAGCTATCTTAACCGATGATATGGGTAATCCAATTAGTGGGGGATCTATAATACTTACAGTTAATGGTGAAGACTTTGCAATTGCAGTTAACGAGGGATCAGTTTCACTAAATTATACCTTTACTAAGCCAGGTCTCTATTTAATAAATGGTACTTACAATGGTAGCAGAGGCTATGATGTAATTGAGTCTGACGGTGCTGTAAATGTTTCAAATAATCAAACAGGTCAGACTATTATAGCAGACAATCTTGTAAAGATTTATAAAAACGCTACTAAATTCACTGGATTGTTTTTAGATAAGAATGGTAATCCGTTAGTTAATATTCCTGCAAGCTTTAAAATCTCAGGTGTTACTTATGTAAGGTATACCGACGCTAATGGTTTTGCTGGTTTGAATATTAATCTTAGGCCTGGTGTTTATCCTATTGTTGTTAAGAATTCTGTTACTGGTGAGTCCAGATCTTATAATGTTACTGTTTTATCTCCAGTTAGGAGTAGTAATTTGGTTATGTATTATAAGAATGGTAGTCGTTTTGTTGTTAGGATTGTTGGTTTGGATGGTAGTTATGCCTCTGGTGTAAGTGTTAAGTTTACTGTTTGTGGTAAGACTTATAGTAGGGTTACTGATGCTGATGGTTTTGCTAGTTTGGCTATTAATTTGGCTCCTAAAAAATACACTATTACAACTACTTATGGTGATTTGAAGGTTTCCAATAGTATTAGTGTTTTGTCTAGGTTAAGTGCTAGTAACTTGAATATGAAGTATCGTAGCGGCTCTAAGTTTGTTGCTAAGTTGGCGGATAATCATGGTAAGGCTTTGTCTGGTGTTAGGGTTAAGTTTACTGTTTGTGGTAAGTCTTATTATAAGATCACTGATTCTAAGGGTCAGGCTAGGTTAAACATTAACTTGAAAAGGGGTACTTATACCATTGTCACCTATTATGGTACTATGAGGATTTCAAATAAAATAAAGGTTTCATAGGGTCTTTTTTAAATAACCCTATTTTCTATTTTTTTTAAGTTTCTTATTTATCCATTTTTTAATTAAAACCCTATTTTTATATGTAAATAATTAGATAATCTTTTTTTAATCCAATTTTTTTTAATAAATGCAAAAACTTATTTAAATTAAATTACTAAATAACTAAATAATGATGTTTGATGATGATGAAATATTAGCTAATGAAGAAGTATTATATGAAGGGAAACCTAGTTTCATATTTTTCTGTAAAAATGTTATAATAGGTTTTATTCTAATATCTTTTATATTAGGTAGTGCTATGACTGTAATCAGTTCCATTTCTAATATGCAGACATATACACTTAACTTCGTTAATCGTCCTATGGCTGGTATTGTGGCTTTAGTAATATATGGAATCGTATTTCTTATCCTTATCTGGATGGTTTGGAATCTGATCAAATGGTATAATATTAATTATATAGTCACCGATAGGAGAATTATTACTAAGACCGGTGTTATTAGACAAAACAAATCATATGTATCATTTAAAAATATTCAGGATATTCAGGTATCCCAAACTATTTTCCAGAAGATATTGGGCGTGGGCACTATTGAGATAATGAGTGCTTATGATAATAGTGATGTTTCATTAAAATGTATTAGTGGACCAAAGGATATTGAAGAGATCATATTTGATGGAATGAACAATATATCCTCCTCTTTCAATCAAGGATATCCTAACGATTATTATCAAAATCCTAACTATGGATATAATCCCCAGAACAATATAAAAGGGGATTATATTAAAGAAAACTATCCCGATTATAATCCCGAAGAGGAATATCAGAAAGGAAGATATTATGATTCCTTATCTAATTTAAGTAACCAACCATTAGATTCTTATAACGATAATGAAATCTATTATAATGATTATCATGATCCCGATGAACTTGATGAGACTATAAATCGTGCTGTAAGAGATTTGGATGGTAACCTAAAATTCAAGGATGACAAGGTCATGGACAACAATATTCCTAGGGGATATCCCAGATCCAATATTACTTATCAGGGTCATTCTATTGAAGGTCAATATGGCAATTTATTGAATAACCGACACTCAGATAGTAAAGTGGATTATAGTGGTAACTATAACAATAGAAACAATTATCATAGAACCAACCATAATGGAAAACCATATGTAAATCCTAACAGAAATTTTGATAATAGGGGCAGTGGAAATTATAATGGAAACTATGGTAACGTAAATTATGGTAATAGGGGCAGTGGAAATTATAATGAAAATTACGATGTAAATTATAATAATAGAAGCAATGGAACTTATGATAATGGGATAGATGAAGATTTCAATAGATATGATAACAGAGCTAATGAATATTTAAATGAGGATAGCAGTTATCACAAACATAAACAGGAGAATCATTACAAATCTAATAATAAACATAATCGGATATTTAATAATGACTTTCATGGTGCCGAGAATAACACTCCTAATCATGAAAACGGTGAAAAAACAAGTAGTGACGTTTTAGCAAAACATGCTCGTAAATTTAGAAAAAATTAATTCTTGTTTTTAATTTTTTTTTTAGAAATTTTTTAGGTTTTTATATGCTTTATGATTTTGATGTGGCGATAGTTGGTGGAGGACCTGTTGGTTCAAGTTTAGCCTATAGACTTGCCCTTCAGGGTATTTCCGTAGCTGTTTTTGATAAGAAGAAATTTGTTGGATACCCCCTACAATGTGCGGGAATATTAAGTAAATCAGTCTATGAGCTTAATGACTTACCAGATGACGTAATTATTAATAAGGTTAAAGGGGCGTTTTTACATTCACCAAACTATACCTTAAAAGTTGAAAAAAATGAGACTGAGGCTCTAATTATTGATAGGGTAGGATATGATCAGTATTTAATCAACCGTGCTGTAAACCATGGTGTTAAAGTATTCTTACAACATAAGGTAATTGATCTAAATCTCAAAGAAGGTATTGTAAACACTAATAAAGGGGAATTTAAAGCAAGGATAATTGTGGGTGCCGATGGCTGTAATTCACTTGTGTCTAAAACCATGGGAAATAAGTTAAAATATTCTCCGGCATGTCAATATCTAGTTAGATTAGGTGATAGTGATACCTCTAAATTAAGCTTGTCTCATGTTGATGTTTTTGTAAATAGTAGTGTTTTGCCTGGTTTCTTATGGTCCATACCCCTTGGGGATAATCTGTTTAGAATAGGTCTTTTCTCGGACAATAAAATCAAAGGGGATTCTAATATTCTTGATGATTTTTTAAATAATGGAGGAGAATTTGAAAATAATAATCTTAACATTACCTATTACGAGATAATTGAGAAATATCGTGGAAACATCCCATTTTATGATAAAAACAAGATTATTGTTAAAGATAGGGCTATTTTAATCGGTGATGCTGCAAGTCAGGTAAAACCTACAACCGGCGGTGGATTAATCTACGGATTTTCAGCCATAGACATTGCTGTAGATACGATTAAGGATACACTTTTAAAAGATGATGTAAGTGTTTTAAAGAATTATTCAAAGGAATTTAAAAAATTATACTCTGGAGAATTAAATACCGAGGTTAAGGTTCATAATACATTAAATATTCTATCTGATAGGAATCTTGACTATCTATTTAAAAAAATCAAGGAAAACAATGGTGAAGGACTTATCTCAGAATATGGGGATATGGATAAACAATCCGTTCTTGTAAAGGAAGTGTTAAAAAGAGGATTGTTATTTAAAATTACTCCAAAGGTCATATCAAGTAAAATATCCCGTATTTGGAGTTAAATCCATACTTTTAATAATGATTATATGTTTATATTTTGATTTAAATTTATTAAAAATGAATTTGTTATTTATTTAGGAGCAAAAATATGGAACTTCTTTTAATTCAATCTCAGGAACATGAATCTTTACCTATTGCAGAACTTAAAGCCGTTCTTGAAGCCGAAGATTTCAGGTGCAATATAGAGAAAATAAGACCCGGTTTAACGATTTTAAACTCAATCAATCCGGATGAGATCGATGATATCTATAAAAGGTTGGTTGAAAGGTTGGCATACACTCATCAAATCAATCAGGTAATATCCAATTCCAATTTGGATGATCTAAAAGAGGATATTTCCAAAATAGATTGGAATAATATAATTGATAAGACCTTTGTAGTTAGGGTTAAAACATTTAACAAAGATGTAAATGTTGAGGATTATGAAAGAAAGATAGGCAGTTTAATATTGGATAACTCTGAAAACCTTAAGGTGAATCTAACCAAACCAAATACAAAAATCAGGTTAATTGTATATGAAAATACTGTCTATATTTGTATGGAAAAATATATTTTAAATAAAAAGTATTTCCAGGATTTTAAGCCTCATAAAAGACCTTTTTTCCATCCAGGTTGCATGTCTCCGAAACTTGCAAGATGTATGGTTAATCTATCTAGAATAAAGAAAGGCCAATTACTTCTTGATCCATTCTGTGGTACCGGTGGCATGCTTATGGAAGGTGGATTGATAGGTGCAAGGGTAGTTGGAACAGATATTGACTGGAATATGAAGAATGGTTCCGCCATTAACTGTGAATATGCAGGTGTTAAGGATTATAAAACCTATCAAGTGGACATTAATGAACTTAAAATGTATGAGTTATGTGATGCGGTAGTAACTGATCCTCCCTATGGAATATCCACCACCACTGGTGGCCGTAATGATTTGATCTTTAAGGATTTTTTACTAGCAATAAAAAGAAACATGAAAGAAAATGCCCTTTTGGTCATTGCCAGTCCACATTTCGTTAACATAGATCAGTTTTTGGATGAGGTGGGCTTTAAATTATTAGAAAGATACCAGATTAAAATGCATAAAAGTCTAACACGTATCATTTCTGTAATAGCTCTGGATAATTAAATCATTAGAATTTTCCTTTTCTTTTTTATTTTCTTTTTTATGCAATAAATGTAAATATTAATAAACTTGCTTTTTTTTTAAAGTTTTTATACAAAATTTTATAAATGTAAATAATAATAAATTTACTTAATAATCCATTTTTTATATTTAAAAAATTTATTATAGTGATAAAATGAAAATCAATGTATTAGATACGACTTTAAGAGATGGAGAGCAGACTCCAGGTGTTTCTTTAACATCAAATGAGAAATTAAGAATAGCAAAGAAATTAGATGAGATTGGAGTAGATATTATTGAAGCAGGTTCAGCTATTACTTCAGAAGGAGAAAAAGAAGCTATTCGTCAAATTACTCATCAGGGTTTAAATGCGGAAATATCAAGTTTTGCACGTTCTCTCAAGGGGGATATCGATTCATGTATTGACTGTGATGTGGATTGTGTGAATCTTGTTGTATCTACTAGTGATATTCATATTAAATATAAATTAAACTCAAGTCGGGATGAAGTTATAGAGAATATGGTTTCAAATATAGAATATGCAAAGGATCATGGTTTAATCGTGGAACTATCTGCCGAGGATGCAACAAGAACCGATTTTGAATATTTGAAGAAAGTATTCCAGACAGCATTGGATACAGGTGCTGACAGATTATGTCCATGTGATACCGTAGGGGTACTTACCCCTGAAAAGTCCTATGACTTCTATAATAAACTGTCCTTTTTAGACGGACCTCTAAGTGCACATTGTCATAACGACTATGGTCTTGCAGTTGCAAATACTCTGGAAGCTATACGTGGTGGAGCAACAATAATTCATGGAACTATCAATGGTATTGGTGAACGTGCAGGTAACGCGTCTTTGGAGGAGATTGTAGTTGCATTGAACAATCTTTATGAGGGAAAATATACTACCGATATTAAAATTAACCAATTGTACAATGCCTCAAAATTAGTATCAAGAACAACTGGAGTATATCTTCAACCTAATAAAGCTATTGTAGGTGAAAATGTCTTCGCACATGAATCAGGTATACATGCAGATGGTGTAATTAAGAATGCATCTACCTATGAGTCAATCACTCCCGAGTTATTGGGCCGTCACAGAAAATTTGTGGTAGGTAAACATACAGGAACCAAGGGATTAAAGAACCGCCTTGAAGAATTGGGTATTGATGTGGATAAGGAGCAGCTACTTGAAATTTTTAAACAGGTTAAGGACTTCTCCGATAAGGGCAAATGTTTAACTGATGTGGATCTTCAGGCCATATCTGATAAGGTTCTTGAAAAGGATATGAAACAGAAAGTAAATCTTGAAGAGGTAACTGTGGTGTCAGGTAATAATGTTACACCTACCGCATCTGTAAAACTTAAAACAGGTGATTCTGAAATTCTAGAATCCAGCACTGGTTTGGGTCCTGTTGATGCTGCATATAATGCAGTTAAAAAATGTCTTAATGAATTTTCAGATGTTGAATTAGAAGAGTTCCACGTAGATGCAATTACAGGTGGTGCAGACGCACTTATTGATGTAATTACCAAGGTAAGTTTGGGGGATAAGGTAATATCCTCAAGGGGAACAGATTCCGATATAATTATTGCAAGTGTTGAATCATATCTCACTGGAGTTAACAGACTTTTAGAGGAAAATGATGAGGATTTATGACTAGTCTAATCTATTGTATTCTATTTTAATAAAATGGAATATTTTAAATCAATATTCCTTTTTTTTAATTGAATACATTCATTTTATTTATATTGTGAATTTGAAATCTATTTTTGGATTTGCATTATAATAGGTTTAAAATTCATTTATTTATTCTAATTTACATTATAAATTTAATAGAGGTTATTTATTTGGATAATATTACAGACAATATTAAAATACTGGGTTTTACAAGTGAAATTGATGATGTGTCAAGAACATTAAAAGATATTGACAAATTAAAGGATCAGTGTTGCGATGGGGTTGTTATTCAATTAATTGATGCTAAGGCTATTGGAGGAAAACGTCATGTTCTTCAAGGTACAATACAGGCTATTAAAGCCTTTCAAAGGGGAACTAATTTAGCTAATGATCTGGGTATTGAGTTATGTATCAGGATATCCGCCCAAAGACAAATCTCTAAAGCCCTTAAGGTTTTAGGTCTACATGAAGGTAAAATGGATATTTGTGTTGTCATGATTGATTGTCCAGATTATTTTGTTGATGAGTTAAATGACATGTTTTCTAAAAACAATGATGTATTCAAACCGGACATCGAATATTTGAAAGGTCTTTATAATATTTCAGATAAACAGTTTGACTCAATGTATATCGAGGATATATTAATTGATAAAACTACAAATTTAACTGTGGAAATATAAAAATTTATAAGTATTTTAACTTTTTAACCTTAAATTAATTTAATTAATTCCTGGGTCAAAAAAAATAAATTGTCTTTTTTTTAATAAAACAATCATTATTATGGTGGGAAAATGGATTTATTATTTAAAAAACCTCATGAAGAGACTAAACGAATCATGTCTAGAGTGGCTATCGGTAAAACTCCTTTGGATGAGAAGGATATGTCTTTTACCGAGATTGCCCAATATAATCTTGAGGAGACTATAAATCATAAATACGCTCATATTCTAAACAGTGGTAATGGAGCTATTTTTACGGCTCTGGCTTCTGTTACAGGTAAGATAATTCTACCTAACCAGGGTGGATGGAATGGTTTCAAGCAGATTTCTAGATTTTTAGATAAACCTTTTGAAATGGTTGAAACAGATTTGGGATTAATAGATCTTGAAAACTTGAATGATATCCTATCTTCCCTAGATAAATCCGTAAAAAACGGATTTGTTCTAACTAGTTTTGCAGGGTATACTGCGGAGCAGAACATTAGGGAAATATCCAAAATATGTCATGATAATGATGTAATATTAATTGAGGATGTATCAGGATCTATAGCGGATAGTAAATCAAGACTTGCTAATGGTAAATATTCGGATATTATTGTAGGTTCAACAGGCAGTCCTAAAATATTAAATGTCCGGGACGGTGGATTTATCACATCTGATGATCCGTCCATATTTGAGGACAATAGAATATTACTAAAATCCTTCAAGTCAAATGAGATTACAGCAAGCGGTATCGTATCCGAGCTTTCATTTGCTGAGGATAATCTTAATAAAACAATAGATGCTTGTATGTATATTAAAAGTAATTTGGATAATGTAATATATCCTGATAAGAGGGGTATAAACGTTATAGTTAAATCGGATAATCCTAAAGAATTATCATGGAATCTTAAAAAGGAATTTAATCTTGATGAACATGGTATGATAACCAGATGTCCCAATTATAATAGGGTTAAAGAAAAGGCTGTAGCTATTGAAATTAAGAATCTTGATATATCAGAGCTTGAAAAAGATAACTTGGATAGGATTATTGAAGTAATTAAGAAACATCAAAATTAGTGTTTAAAAAAAATTAGCATTTAAAATTATTTTAATTCTTAAATTCCTGGATTAAAAAAAGGGTTTAGTTTGGATGCTCTTTTTTAAAGAATGCATCTAAACTTGTTTGTTTCGTATGTAAAAGCTCATTAAGTAGGTGACTTGATTTCACATATCTGCTTAATGGAATATTTAAATTGGAACCGACATATCTTACAGCTGATTTTAAATCTTCAAACTCTTTATAAGGTTCCTCCATGGCTTTCTTAATATTTTCCCTAACATTAAACACGCCCATTGGAACGTAACCTGTATAGGCTTCCCTTAATATTAAAAGACCAGATTGCAGATTCATTTGTTTTAGCGCATCTAATACAACCATTTTGCTTGTATAGTAACAGCCGCCAACTGAGGAATATTCTTTCTTGTCCTCGTTAGTTTCATAATCGGAGAAAATTAGTTCCTCATTATTTTTAACTTTATAGAATGCCTCGATCCATTCAAATTGCCATTCTGTAGGTGTTAATATGATTCCGTAATAGTTATTAAGATCCTCATTCTCGTAAACCCTATAGGTATCAAGAATCGGATTTTTCCTAACATCCTTAAGTAGTTCATCTGCTAGACTTGAATCGACAGCGGTAATGGACCATCTGGTTGGTACTAACTTTCTATTTTTGCCAATTCCGAACGCACCTACAGAGAATGATTTCTGAATTGCTGAGAAAGGCACATTCTTCTCATGTAACCTCATTACAGCATCTTTGGCTGATAGGTCAGTATCATAATATGATTTTTCAAGTTGTCTGTCCCATTTTACAGCATCTATATCAAAGTTTTCAAGTATTCCACTAGGTCCATGGGGCATAGACTCCTGTGATAAGCTTGCACCCCTTGGCCTTTTGAGGAAATTTGCTTCGGCATCAGTGGATTTTGATGCAAGTGAAATGTCTTGAAGTTTTTCAACAAAAGGATTATCCAAGTCATCTATCCTCATTAATTGTTTTCCACGTACTAGATTCATACGATACTTTAAAATATCGTCCTGACTTTTATTTTGATTTAACCAGGACTCTGGTGAATCCATGATATAGGTATCTCCTAATTGGTTAGCCATCATTGGTCCTGCATATACTTTAGGATAGTTCCAACGACCTATAAAAACAGAAGGCGGGGTACTACCTTCAAGGTCCCTACCTACATTTACGGATTTCATCTTCATGTCTTTGGTCAATCTCTCAAGATAAGCATGTTTTGTTGTTCTTTGATTTTTACCTTTCATTTTATCCTTTAAAATTTTTTAATAATGTAAAATTAAAATATTCAAAAACATGTTAATTAAAAGTTTAAAAATAAAAAGAGTTGTTTTAATTTATAATCCTACATTGCCAAAAACTGTAGACTATAAAAAATTACTGATAGGAATGTCATTATTAAGAATATCATTAGAACTATTATAATCACTAAAAATATTATTTCTCCGTTGGTAAAGCTACGTCTGATTGGTAGGTTTCTTTCCTTGACTTGCCATAACTGGTTCATTGATTCCTGAACATTACAGAATGTCCATACATCACCAATGATAGGTATGAAAATAAATATTAAAGTGTTTAAGATTGAGTCATAGGATTCTATGTTCTCGTTTCTAATTAATTTTTCATAGTCCCTAAGTAGAATATAATACATAAACCAGTTAACTATAGGTATTATAAAACCAACTGTACGCCAACCTGGACGAATATCCTTGTTAAACCTATCTTTTAATAATGTGTTTGATTTATAATACCACCAAACTGAGTAAAACCAACCACCAACAAGTAAAAGAAGCAACTGTCTTCTAATTGGCAGTATGTCGGAATATTCCTCATTAAGATTATATTGGGTATTGTCTTGAATACTTTCTTTTCTTGTTTCTTCTTTTTTATTTTTGGATTTCTCTTTTAATTCCATTTCGTGTTCTGGTGATACATAACTATTGATAAAATGATTTCTTGAAACGTCGTCCTCATCTTCTTGCCATTTAAGACAGTAAGGACATTTCTTAGTATCTATTGGTATTTTTTTACCACAATAAATACAGTATTTAGTTGTTGTACCATGCATTTTTCTCATCTTTTTAGTTTTTTATTAAGTAGGGAAGGTTTTTAAATTTTAATTTTTAATGAAATTAATATCATTTAACCTTCACTATCATTTTAAATTCTTAAGCAAATTCAATAGTTGCAGGTGGTTTATCACTAACTGAAAGGGATACATGTGTAACTTCAGGAACTTCGGAGGTGATTCTTCTGGATATGTTTTTTATGAGTTCCCAAGGTATTTCAGGAACATATGCGGTCATGGCATCAAATGATGCAACCATCCTTACCACAACTAAATATCCAAAGTCCCTTTGATCCCCTTTAACACCAGTTACTTTTGTGTTTGTTAAAGCAGCAAAATATTGCCATAATTCTTTATCAAATCCAGACTTTTCAACCTCTTCTCTGACAATTAAATCGGCATCTTGACATACCTTTATTTTTTCTTTTGTAAGTTCACCTATAACACGAACAGCTAAACCTGGGCCAGGAAATGGCTGGCGATGTACTATTGCATCAGGAAGTCCTAACTCCTCACCTATTTCCCTAACCTCATCTTTATATAATTCACGGATAGGCTCTACAACTTCTAAAACCATTCCACTTGGAAGTGCAAGGTTGTGGTGAGATTTAATTTTTCCCTGGCTTTCAATCCAATCAGGTGCAATTGTACCTTGAATAAGATATTTCGCATCTATTTTTTTAGCCTCTCTTTCAAACACATCAATAAATTTTTTACCTATTATCTTTCTTTTCCTCTCGGGATCTGTAATGCCTTTAAGGGCATCTAAAAATTCCTCTGATGCATCTACATAAATGAAATTTAATCTATCTTTAAAGGTTTCAATAACCTGTTCAGCTTCACCTTTCCTAAGTAATCCATGATCTACAAATATGGCAGTTAAGTTATCTCCAATGGCTTCACCAACAAGAACTGAACATACAGAACTATCAACTCCACCAGATAATGCTATAACCGCTTTCTCATCCTGGATTGTTTCTTTAACATTTTTTATAGCCTCATCTATAAAACCCTTAGGTGTAAACATAAATCATTCCTCAAAAATCAATTTATTCTGTGTCTTCAGGAGGTTGGAAATCGTCTACTAATTTTAAAAGTATTGATTCAAGACCGTCTTCATTTCCGGCATCCACAGCTTCCATAATAGCATCGTATTTGATGTATTTTTCTATTTTAATACTTTTTTCACCAATGCCTGAGATTCTAAATTCATAGTCTTCGCTACCTATAGGTACGACTAATTTTTCTCTTTTAAGATTTGGTTTATATTCTAATGCTTTGTTTTTCAAGTCTTCTGGATTGTCAATCATTTTTTAACCTCTTTTTAATAGTTTTACAAGTGTAATATCTTTTAAATTTAATCGAATAATATTATTTGAAGTTTAAATCAGTTTTATAAACTATTTTTACATATTTCATAGAAGTTTAAGAATACCTCATCTCCTCTAGGGGTGGTATGTACTTCTGGGTGGAATTGAATTCCGTAAATATCTTTATCCTTATGTTTCATAGCTTCAATATCACAGACGTCAGAGTTGGCAAGTATTTTAAAGTCTTTTGGTAAAGTCTTAACTTCATCCTTATGTGATGTCCAAACATCCATGTCAGGTCCAAGACCTTTTAGAAGTTCCTCCTCTTCGGTAATATTAATTTGAACCTGTGCATAACTTTCGGTCTTTGAGGTTTCTACTTCACCGCCATATTTTAAGGCAATCAATTGATGGCCTAAACAGATTCCTAATGTAGGAACATCAATTTCACCAATATAATCGGAACTATTTCCACTTAATTCAATGGATGGACCTCCACCTAAAATTAGTCCCATTGGCTCTTTTTCTTTAATTTCGTCAACTGTTAGGGAATTGCTTACAAGCTCACAAGGTATATCTAAGTTTTGTAGGCTTCTTTGAATCCTGTGATTATATTGACCTCTATTATTTATAATAATAATTTTCATAATATATTCTCGCTATGATTTTTAAAGTATCTAATGATATTTTTTTAGATATATACTATAATTATATATAATTATAATTCTTTTATATTTTTTTATAATTCAAATGTTTTATATACTAGATTTTTAATATTAATAAGTATGGAAACTCAGGATTTAGTATTTATTTTAATTGCATTACTATTAGCAATTGTAGTATTCTATTTATTTATGTGGTTATTACCTGTAATAGTAATTCTTTTAATTACATTCTTCATTTATATGTTCTTAAATGATAGGTTTGGTAATGGCGGATACTAGATTGTTATGTTAATTTTATTTTAATAATATTTTAACTTAATTTTAAAATTAAGTTATTTTCCTTTGTTTTTATTTATTCGGATTCTTGTTTATTTTTACCTGTTTTCAATTGTCTTACTGGAATTTTTTTTATTAAAGACATCAATTTTTTCATGAACTTTTTTTTAAAATATTGTATGGTTGTTTTTTACTAATTTCTCTTAATTTCCATAAAAAATTAAAAAGTAAATGGAAGTTTTATATTTATGCTGCTTTTGAATCCGTTAATTAAAAGTTTATGTCTATAAACGTTTTTGAATCTCCTCTTTTACTATTTTATTTACAGTACTTCCATCTGCCTTACCTTTTAGTTGTTTCATACTCATACCCATTAAAGGTCCCATCGCACCCATCTGACGTTCTTTAATCATTGAATCGTTTTTATCTGCAATTTCTTCAATGATTGCTTTAACATCATCTAAACTTAGTAGGCTTAAATTATTTTCCTCTGCAACAACCTCGGCACTTTTATCAGGGTTTTTACACATGGATTCAATTAACTTTTTAATCGCGTCTTTAGATATCTTATTGGCCTCAAGTAATTTGAATACTTCAATTAATTTATCCTCAGTAATGGAAACTACATCGGTACCTTCCCTTCTAATATCCCTTAAATCATAACTTAATGTGGATGCGACTACTGTAGGATCCACTTCTACCTCTTTTAGGATATTCTCGAATTCATCACCAAGGGCTCTTCTTACAATTTGGCTTGCAAGATCCTCACTTAAATTATATTCCTTGATGATTCTTTCCTTTTTAACATCAGGAAGCTCGGGAAGATTATTTTTAATAGGTTCTATAATCTCATCTGTAATTTTAAATAATGGTATATCGGTTTCTAGATACATCCTATTTGCTGTTGCAAGGGGTCTCATATATTCAGTATTACCGTCATCTAATGATTTACGTGTTTCTTCTACAACACCTTCAAATGCAAGTTTGGCTCTTCTGATAACTTCCTCAAGAGCTGATTCTGCAATATCGGGGTCATGTGCTACTATAATTATTGCATCCTCCGGTTTCGCATCTAAAAATTCTCTTAAATTGTCTACCTCTTCCTGGGTAATACCGTATGCAGGTAGTTCGTCAGTATGGAAAAGGCCACTTACTCCACGTTTTTTGGCATAACTTGAGAGTTCTGTACCGAATCTTCTGCCTTCTTGAACTTCAACACCTATAAGTCCGTCAAATCCTTTAAGTATAATTCCTTTAATGGATTTTGCTGATTTTAAGATTTTACTTTCGGTATCCTTGAATACCTCATCTAAGTCATATATTGTTTCATCAACTTCAGCATGACGTTTTTCAAGTTCTTCCTTAATTTCTATAAGTTTTAATTGTCTTTCAACTTCCCTTTCAACTATTAAAGGCATTAATTCAAGATTTTGAACACCTTTAATCTCAACTCTTGCACCCTTTGCAATTGAAACGTTTAAATCTTGTCTGATTGTTCCAAGTCCCCTTTTTACATTTGTACTACGTAGAACCTGACCAATCATATATGCGACTTCTTCAACCTGTTTAGGGTGATGCATGGAGGGATCTGTTGTAATTTCTACAAGGGGTATTCCAAGTCTATCTAATCTAAATTCGGTAAATTCACTATTGGTATCCACTCTTCTTGCGGCATCTTCCTCAAGACCTATCGTTTCTATTTTAACCCTACCATATGGGGTATCCAAATATCCGTCAGTTGCAAGAAGTCCTGTTCTCTGGAATCCACTTGTGTTACTTCCGTCAATAACCTGTTTCCTCATGGTATGGAACTCATCTACAATATGCATGTTTAGAAGTGTGGATATTGTAATTGCAAGTTCTAATGCTTCTTGATTTAATGCATGAGGTGGTTCATCATCACATTCTACAAGACAGGTGTGTTTATTAAATGACTCATAGTTGAAATTCAAATTTCTCATTGATTCTTGAAGGGCAGCTCTATCCATTTGACCTAATTCACTTTGAGTAGGTCTTAAATTTCTTCTAATCGTTAAATCCACATCATCATCAACAAGTTCAGTAGGACATGAACAGAATAGTTTTGATTTTGTATTTAATTGTTGATGTATTTCAAGTCCCATTTTAAGGCCTAAATCTTTCCAATCATATTTTTCGCTCATTGTCTCACCTAATTTAAAAAGTATTTTGCTGAGGTTCTGTCTGTAATTTCACCAGCAATGTTGGTTTCCATAATTCTTCTAACTTCATCTATATCATCAGTCTGTCCTAAAGCACAGCATAGTTTAACATATCCCACCTCGGGGGTCATGTCTTCACCTGATATGAGATGTGCATCAATAAGTTTACGTCCTGTACTGTAGACATTCATATTTACTCTTCCATAAATACACTGTGATGTCATAACGCAAGGAATACCCTCATCAGCCGCCCTTTCAAGTGATGGAACCATATACTCAGGTACATGTCCGAGACCAGTTCCCTCAATCAAAAGACCTTTATATCCTTTATCAATGTGATAATCGATGAGTTCATGGGAAATTCCTGGATAACTTTTAATAAGACCAACTTTGTCCTCAATATTGTCCTGAACTTTCAGTTCTTTTTCATTCCTCTTGACGTATGGTCTTGTGGTCTCTTTTATTTCACCATCTTTTAGATATGCAATAGGTTCTGAGTCAATACTTCTAAATGTATCCCTTCTGGAAGTATGCATCTTTCTTACTTTCACGCCACTATGTAATGCACATACGTCATCGTTTAATGAATCATGCATACAGACACCTACCTCTGCAATATCGGATTTTGCAGCTCCAATGGAATTGATTAGATTTAAGTGCGTATCTGTAGAAGGTCTGTCGGAACTTCTTTGAGCACCTGTTACAACGATAGGTACAGGTGTTTCAAGTAGGAAACTAAGTGCCGCAGATGTATAATGCATTGTATCTGTACCATGAGCCACAATAACGCCTTCTGAACCAGATGAAATATCATCTGCAATGTTTTTAGCAGCTTCTAACCAATATTTTGGTTCCATGTTCTCACTTAGAATGTTATATAAAGCTTTAACGTCATAGTTTGCAAGGTCTATGATTTCAGGATTTGCCCTAAGTAAATCCCCAGCTGTAAATGCAGGATGAACCGCACCGGTACTATAATCAATGATTGAGGATATTGTACCACCGGTGGATATAATGGATATATTCATCTTTTCAGGATCCTTAGTTAATTCTGTCTCATCGTAACCAATTTTTGGTTTATCTTTATGTTCAATTAGTTCAATTGAGGCATCGGTAATTTCAATACCTACATTATATCCACTGTCTAACTTTATAACTATATAGTTATCTTCAGCATCTTCGGATCTATCTAATAATATACCTGTATAGGAGGTTCCTTCTTTTGAAACTTTCACCAAATCCCCTATGGTTATATTTGCATTAGATAAAAAGTTTTTTGAATTTTCTTTATAAGCCATTTAATCACTTTAAATATTTGTTTTCTATAAGCATGGTTAATTTAAAATTTTTAAAATAATAGTTAAGATTAGAAATTAATAATGTCTAATTTCAAATCGGTCTTTGGGTTAAAATCTATTTTTGTTTATTCTTTTGCTCTTCGGCATATTTTTTTAGGTCTGCCTCACGAATAACCTTCCTTATGATTTTTCCATTAGATGTTTTAGGTATTTCATCCACAAAATTAATCATACGAGGATATTTATAGGGAGCGGTAACCTTCTTAACATGATTTTGAATATCTTTCTTTAATTCCTCACTAGGTTCGTAACCTTTTGCAAGAACAATTGTAGCCTTTACAACTTGACCCCTTATTTCATGAGGATAGGCAGTAATCGCACATTCAACTACGGCAGGGTGTGAAATTACAGCGCTTTCCACTTCGTAAGGTCCTATACGATAACCTGAACTTTTAATCACATCATCATTTCTGCCAACAAAGTGGTAATATCCATCCTCATCCTTCCATGCCTTATCCCCACAATGGTAATGGCCGTCGTATCTGGTTTCATGGTTACGTTTAGGATCATTATTGTACTCGTCAAATAGACCAGTGTTATCCGCACTTAGATCGAAACATATTTCTCCCTCTTCACCATAATCGACGGGTTTGCCCTCTTCATTTAAAAGGTCAATTTTAAATACTGGGTTTGGTTTACCAACAGAACCTAATTTTGGTTTTAACCATTTGAAGGTACCAATACTGATAACTGTTTCTGTCTGTCCAAATGCTTCCTTAATTTCAAGACCAGTTAGTTCTTTAAATCTGTTAAATACCTCCGGAGGTAAGGATTCTCCAGCTGTTGAAACATGTTTAAGATTGGAGAAGTCTATTTTTGACAGGTCTTCCTTAATGAGGAATCTGAAAATTGTTGGAGGTGCACAGAATGTATCAACATGATGTTCAGTAATCTTCTTAATTAAATCATATGCGTTGAATCTCACATAATCATAGATGAAAACAGCGGAACCACAGATCCATTGTCCATATAGATTACCCCATACGGCTTTGATCCATCCGGTGTCAGCTGCGGTATGGTGAAGTCCATCTTCTACAACCTCATGCCAGTATTGTGCAGTAACAATGTCTCCAATTGGATATCTTCCATTATGTTTAACCATTTTAGGTTCTCCGCTTGTTCCTGATGAGAAATACATTACAAGGGGATCATGGATATCTGTAGCCTGACTTCCGGTAGGTCTTTTAAAGGTATCATATTGTTTATCCATCTCTTCATGAAGGTTATACCAGCCATCGAATTTTTCATCACTAACTGTGATTTTTATGGTATTCATTTCAAGCTCATCAACAGCCTTATTATAATCTCTAATAAGGTTATCTTCATCAATAGTGATGATAGCTTTCATATGTGCTTTTTTAAGACGGTATTTAATATCATGAAGTTTCAACATATGTGTTGCAGATATTGCAATTGCACCTATTTTATGAAGTGCAACCATTGTATACCACCATTCATACCTGTTTTTTAGGGTAAGGATTACACAGTCTCCCTTTTTGATTCCTAATTTTTTTAAGAAATTAGCAACCCTGTTTGATTCTTCTTTAATATCTTTGAATGTGAAGATCTTATCCTCATTATCGTCACACCAAACAAGTGCCCTTTTATTGGGATCTATTTCGGCGTATTTGTCAACAATATCAAAACCAAAGTTAAAATCTTCCGGTATTTTAAATTGAAAATTTTCCGCGAAATCTTCATATGAGTCAAAATCTACTCTATTTACATATTCACTTATTAACGATGTCATTATATTACCACAAAAAATTATAAAAAATAATAATTTACATTAACACAACTAAAAATTTAGCTTCTTCATTATTTAAAGCAACCATTGCATGGTCATTGGTTGAATCAAAGAATACACAATCTCCTTCATTTAAAACAATTTCATTATTTTTGATATAAAGTTTCATCTGTCCTTTCAGGATATAGTTAAATTCCTGACCTGGGTGGTTATTAAAGGAAGGACTTACGTCCTCTTTAGGATCTACTGTTACAATGTACATTTCCGCTTTCTTGTTGATGAAACGTTTACATAGGTTTTCGTATTTGTATTCTTTTCTTCGTTCAACGGACACGCCTTCACCAGCACGTGTAACATCAAATATTGACATTCTACTCTCTTCACCGGTTAAAAGCAATCCCATATCCACTTGAAAAATACGGGAGATTTCATATACAACGCTTGCAGGAATATCGATTTGGCCACTTTCATATTTTTCATAAAGTTCTTTATCAAGATTTAATTTTTCAGATAATTCTTCAGTACTAACATCTGAAAGTTCTCTAAGCTCTTTAATTCTATTTCCGATATCAATATTGTATTCATTCATATTTATAACCTCGATATTTCTTAAAATTAGTTTAAAAAAATTATAATTGCATTAAAATTTTATTATCTTCAAAAAATTAAAACAGTAATTCCATGGGAATCTTAATTTAATATATAAATCATTATAATATAATATTATTATAATATATCTTATAAAGATATTTGATTTAAAAAAGTATTATCTAAAATGGGTTTACCAAAACATTAACTTTATAAATCATAAAACTATATTCTTTAATCAATGTTTATATTCAACTTTATGAATATAATAAAAGTTTGATTAAAGAATTTAAATAAAGTATTGTATTGGTCTAAATAAGATTATTTCATGGTATCTATTAAATTATTAAGTAGATGTTTAGTTGAATTAATAATGTTTATTAATTTTATATAAGTTGAGTTAATGAAATAAAGTTGTTTTAAATAGATTTTTATAATGATATTTTATTAAATTGTTAAGTAGTAGAATTTAAATTGGAATAGTCTATTTCAGAATATTTTAATTTTATAAAATCATTTGAAGGTGATATTATGACAAACAATGAGATTTCAAATGTAGTTTTATTTAAAAGAGGCGACGGTGACAAATTTGAGTTTGATGATAAGTTTGTACGCTTAAAAGCTTTAGATGAGGACATGTTTGTTTTTACTGTAAATGCACCACAGGAAATTGTAGGTAAATCTATGATTTTCTTTGAAGGATTAAAAATGTTTGAACCTGTAAAGGTAGATATTGGTGGAACTGGTGATATTCCATGTTACTTTAAAGGTGTTTCTCCAATTGTAAATAAAGGTTCAAATGGTTTAGGTAACAATGCATTCTTTACAATAACCTTACAAGAACTTAAAAACCCACCTAAATTTGAAGAGGAACATGAATGTGTAAATTGTGGTTTCCATAATTTTACAGCCTAATTCTACACATTCTTTCTGTTTTTTTTAGAGGTTTTCAAAAGTTTATTTTAAACATAATTCCTGATTTCCCATATTTTGGAATTATGTAATCTATTTTTTACATTCTTTGCCTTATTTTTTTATTTTTATTAGAAATAAAGATTTTCTTAATTTTTATTCGTAAAGACTATTTTTTAATTGTTTATTTTTTAATAGAATTTATCCAGACTTTTTATACAAAAAGCTAGTTTACTAACAAATAAATTAGCTATTACTTATTTTAAATCAATATATTTATATTGAATAAAAATTAATATAATAATATTATATTTGAAAATTTACTGTTTTTAATTTTCAAGATTTATTTTTTATTTTTATAAATTTTTATATGTGGATTTCGATGGAAGGAAAGGATATAGTTGTAACTGGAGGTTTAGGTTTTATTGGTTCTCATATTGTTGATGAATTGGTAGAAAATAACAGGGTTACAGTAATCGATAATTTTTCATCAGGTAAAATTGATAATCTTAAATATCCGAATCATGAAAATCTTAAAATCATTAAGGGGGATTTAAATGATCTGGATTTGGATAAAATTTTAAAAGGCACTGATTATGTGTTTCATTTAGCTGCACTTGCAAGTGTGCCTGAAAGTGTTGAAAAACCTTTATTTTCCAATGAAAATAATTTGGATGGAAGTTTAAAATTATTTGTTGCGGCTAAAAATAATAATGTTAAAAAGGTAGTCTTTTCTTCGTCAGCAGCAATATATGGGGAGAATCCAAATATTCCCCTTAAGGAAACTGAACCATATATGCCGGAATCACCATATGCAGTACAAAAAGCAGGTTCTGAATTGTATCTTAAGGCTTTTAATGAAAGTTATGGCTTGAATTATGTTTCATTAAGATATTTCAATGTTTTCGGACCTAAACAAAACATCAACTCCTCTTATGCTGCAGTAATTCCTAATTTTATTTATGGTTTGTTAAATGGTAGACAGCCTACTATATTTGGTGACGGTGAACAGACGAGGGATTTTATTTATGTAAAGGATATCGTAAGGGCCAATATTCTTGCATGTGAGTCTGACTATAATGGTATAGTAAATATTGCAAGTGGTAATGGTCTTTCAATTAACCAACTATATGATATTATCACCGAGGTATTGGGCAGTGACATAAAGCCTATTTATGAAGACGAACGTATTGGTGATATTAAACATTCTATTGCGGATATATCTAATCAGAAGAATATCGGTTTCACTGTCGATTCAAATAACTTTAAAAATCAACTTAAAGAAACTATTAAATGGTTTATGGATAATCCTCAATAGTATTGTCCGATTATTTTAATAGGTTTTTCCTTTCTTTCCTTAAACCATGCTTTTTTTCACTTTTAATATTCTGATGTTTTAAAATACTATATATGTCGAAATAAATTGAACATTATAAAATAGTGTATATTAAAATTTCCTTTCTCTTATATTCAAACTAATTATTATTTTTAAAATTAATGTTTATCTTTGTCTTATTTATTTATTTGAGTTTAATTTTTAATAGATTTGTTTAAAACTAGTTTTATTGATTTTATTTCTTAAAAATACAATTTTAAGATATAACTTTTTATACATAAAATTTATATATTATTTAATCGGATAATTAATACTATGATATATCTAATTAGTGAAACCTCATTATTGTTAAATTATCTAATTACAATAATAGTTTCTATTGCAGTGGCTTTACTTTTAGGAATGCCATTTCTTCCAGAAAAACCTAGAAGGTTTTCATGGACTAAAAGTGCTGTTTTTCCTACAGCTATTATAGCTATGGGTATTTTAGCATTCTGTTTTTCAATTAATTTCTATTGGTTATATGATGGGAAATTACTTGCGATAATTATAGGTGTTTTATCAGCAGTATTTGTGAAATATTTATTCAGATATGTATTTCCTGATTCACCAAATGCAGAAGGTGGAAATAATGAATGAGATTATCGGATTAATCATAGCGGCAATTATTTCCTGGCTTAATTTTGTACTTATTGATACGTATTTAGGTCTTCCTGAGGAACCTGGTGTTAAAGGGGCAGATAATGTTGGACACTCTATTAAACAAAGGGGCGGAGATTTATCTGGCGGATTTTTCCAAGGAAATATATTATGTTCTCCAGATGCATCCGCAGGAACTTTACTTGCAAGTATTGGATTTATGGTTATAGGAATTAATGGTGGAATCCTTGCTGCATTTTTAGTTTATATTGGAAATAGATTATGTGCAGATCCAGGATATGCGGGAACTACCGGTGCTCTTACTATGACTGTAATTCTTACAATATTCTGTGATTATCTCGGATTCAAGCCGATTATGTTTGTTGTGGGTATGGTAATTGCAATATTTGTAATACAGGGTATTCACCATCCTGCAAGTACTAAACTCCTCGGTACTATTGCAAGGAAATTTAATAGGTATACTAAATTAGAATAATTATTGAAAAATATCTAAAAATCTATTTAGATAAGTGGTTAAGTTTTAAATAAAGATATGGGGCGATAAGATGTATATGGAAATTTTGGGTATTATTACTATTCTCATGGCATTAAGAGCTTTAATAACTCAAAATAGGGCTGAGAAATTATTGTATATTAATGTTATCGGATTTTCAGTTCCTGCTATGATTGCATTATATATTAATACACCTTTTGCATTGATAGTTGCAGCTGTATTCTTTGTCTGTTCAACAATTAGTTCTAATGCAATTGCATATACATTAAATAAATTAGATGATGAAATTGTCTTAGATGGAGAATAAAAATGAATTTTCTAGGATTTTTTAACATTACTACTGTTGCTTTAGCTTTAATGTTTATTGGTTCAATTGGTATGTTAATTGTAAAAAAACCGATAGATAAAGTTATCTTGTACAGTATTGTTGATGCTGGTTTTCTACTTGCTGTAGTGACATTTAAGTATCTGGATGTTGCATTTGCCATAGCAATTTTAGGTCCTGTATCTACTATCATTTTCTTAATGTCAATTTTAAAAATTGATAGAATTAGGCATAATAATCGGGAAGGTGGTCCTAATGTTTAATATTTACATATGGTTTTATGCAGGAATTATTCTGGCTGTTGTAGGTACTTTAGGTGCTTGCTGGGGTCCCGGTGTAAAAGATCCGGTTGTTAGGACTATGAATACTGAGGTTGCTTCAGTTGGTGTTTCATTAATATTATTATGTTATAACCATACATTAGCTCTTTTAACAATGATCGCTACATCTGTTATATGTACATTAATTCTATTTAGAGCTATTTCACGTTTAGAAGAAATAGGAGCTGATGTTTAATGGTATTAAAGTTTAAGGGGTGTAACTTATGAGAATAGGAGATTTATGGAATAAGTTAGCTACTCCTAAAAGAATTCCACGGTTATTTGCTTTGATTTTAGGTATCGCTTTAATCATTGGTCTTTTAATTCCGGTCGGATTAAATGTAGACCAAATTTATCCAAGACCTGAGCCTCAGGTTCAAGTGGATCAGGGTATGGCAATGGCTCCTTATGCCCGTGGAGGTGAACCTCTTAAAGAGAGAGGTATAACTATATCTCAATATCCACAGTATGAGCCTAATTTAGGTTGGATTAACTCTTACGTTTCACCACTGTCTCAATTTGTTATGAGCATATCACCATACTTTGGTACGAGTATCTACTCATCTCCTGGTGGACTTATAGACGAGATTTTATACTATACCAGAGGTTTCGATACGGTTCTTGAATCTTCAATTTTAATGATGGCATTTATTATTGCCTCATGGTTATGTGTAAACTATACCATGAATAGAAAGAATGATCCTGAAAATATTAAGAAAGATATGAAGGTTGCAATATCTGAATCTGATAGATTGGCTTCCGAGGTTGAGATGAATAATCGTAAAGCTCATATTAAGCAGAACAGGAGGGACAATTAATGTTAGTTCCTACAACAGTTCCCCTTATATATGCAAATATGTATCTGCCTGCATTTTACACGGCAATAATTGTAGGTTTCTTTACATGTATTGCAATAGCAATGCAGAAACGTGATATCCATGTTCTTATCTTAACCGATTTAATTGGATTTGCAATGATTATCGTAGTTGCCGGTGTAGGTACAGATTTGGCTGAGTCATTTATTCTACCAGGTTTGGTTGTGGAACTTGCGGAGATTATGGCAATTTCCGAAATCTTAATATCCCGTGAAATGAGAAAGATTTCATCAAATCAACCTAATGTATCTTTTGCTCCAATGCCTATGGATTACAATATGGAAATATTAACCACCGCTCCAAACTTCTTAAGTTTGATTTTACTTGCTTATGGAGTTTTCTTAACTGGATTCACAGGTGGTGCAGTTGCAGGTGGAGGTATCTTATTATATATCCTTTCAAGAAAAGCAAGAGGATTACCTGTACTTGAATTAAATGGTATTTCCGGTATATCTGGACTTGGCTGGTGTATGTGGATTATATCTTTCTGGTTGTTCTTTACCATGCCACAATATTGGTTATTATGTTTATTCCTTGCAGCTTGCGGATTACTCTTAAAAGTTGCAACAAAAATGGGATTGATCGGAGTCCTTATGAGAGAAGATTTTGGTAAAAAATAATTAATTAGCTTAAACTAATTAATTTTAATATTTAAAATATTAGTTGTTGAATTAAAAATTTGATAGAGGAAAATTATGAGTATTGCAAGTTTAGGTGGAAATTTACTTGGGATAGTACCTTTAGGGGATATTGTATTCTATTTAAATCCATTTCATTTGTTCATGTTTGTGACTATATTGATATTCACGTTTCTTATTGCTATAGGCCATACGGAAACTCAGGTTGAAGCCGAGTTCGGTACACTTGCAGACAAAAGAAAATCTGTAGATATTAAGGAGTTTAAAGCAAGAAGATTCTTATCTGTGATTTGTGGTATAGCTACAGCAGGTGCAATGATTACAGGGGATTTATATAATTTGACCTTATTTATGTCCCTTGTCGGAATCTTAAATATTGGTATTATATCATCAGTAAAACAAGTAGATGTTTTGGATTCTGTTTTCCAATATGGTTTAATTGCGATGATGTGTAGCTTACCATTATTTGGAGGTGCAGCAATTGTTCTTGGAGCATGTGGAACAGTAAGTTTACTTGCAATTCAAAGTATGAAACCTACTGCAATGATGATTTTCGGTGCAATATTAATATTTATCGGAGCCTGTGGTGAATCAGGTATAGCGCCATTCTTCGCATCTAAAGCAGAGATGTTTAGGACCCCAGGTTCTCCATTTTTATTAATTGTACATTTAAGTTCATTATTTATTATTATAAGGGTAATTGAAGTATTACTCATTATTTGTACTTAGAAAAGGTGTTAAAAATGAATAAATTAAAAACTGTAAGTAGCATATTACTTATCATATCAACAATTGCAATATTATATGCCTTAATATTTAATCCTGCAGATTGGATTGTCTATGCTGTAGCAATTGTATTTATACCATTTTTTATCCTTTCATTAGGTTTACTTACTATGGCTAAACCTAAAAAAGATGAGAAGGAGGAAAGAATACAGGAACCATTTATTGGATATTAAATCCTTTATAGAGTGTGTATTCGATTTATATGTATAATTTAATGGCAGATATTCTAATAAATGTAATGATAGCTTTTCTTGCTGGGAGCTTACTTTTAGGTTTACATAGGAAAGTTATGGCTCGTGTTCAGTTAAGGCCAGGACCTCCTTTGATTCAGTATTTATTACATTCTTTAAAATTTTTCTTTAAAGAATCTTCATGGCCTAAAACAATTTCAAAACCATTTTACATAGCAATTGTAACTATATTATGTGCTATATGGGTTACTGGTGTAATTGTTGGTCCTGTAACCTATGGATCCTTAATGGTAATGTTTGGTATCTATGCGGTTCATAAGATTGTAGAACATAACTCAGGTTCCTCATCAGGTTCTCCCTATGGAAAACTTAGTTGTGTAAGGGCGGTTTTCTCTGCTTCATCCGAGCTTTTATTGTTTGCAGCTATTGTACTTGTTTATTTGGAAACTCATACAATGAATATTGGACAAATAATATCTTATCAATCTGCACATGGACCACTAATATTTTCAATTCCACTTGCGGCATTGATGTTCTTTATGATTATTATTACAAAGGCTCCATATTCTCCATTTGGAATTACTACAGGTAAGGATATTATTTCCGGATTTGAAACGGAACATTTCGGATTCCTAAGAGGATTCATAATGTTTTCCGAATCTATGTTATGGTATGTTCTATTATGGTTGTTCCTTACAATATTCTGTGGACCTTTAACAATAGTGGGTTATGCAATTGGAATGATAATAATATCTGTAATTACAGGTTTTATAAGTGCCACAACACCTATGTTAAATCCAAACCACTCAGTCATGTCACAGTTTACAATTGCAGTTATATGTGTATTTGGAACATTAGTTCCAATGGTAATTTAATTAAAAAATGAAATACGGAGAGAGAAAATGAGTCAAGAAAAAGACTTTTTAATACTTACATCATTAGTAGCTATTGGTATTATATTTATTAGTGGACTTGCTGTCATATTTCAAAGTCCTGTTGTTTTGCCACTTGTAGTTATAGCTATACTTATTGCTCCGTTAATATTATATCAATATACAGAGAAAGGTTCAGAACTTGCAGAAAATCTAGAGAAGATAATGTTTTTCATTACCTTTGCTGTGATCTGCATTTCAATTATATTATTATACAGACCATTATAACAGATTATTTAAATTAAAAACAAACCAATCAGATGATGATTATGATAGAACAATTACATGTTTTAATATATCTAATAGTTTTTATAGTTGGGGCTATTCTTGGTCTTCTATACAGCTATCAAAAACATTTAGAACCATATATTATTAAAGAAACCAATATACCAATATTAGTTATGGCTATTCTTGGTTGGTTTTTATTTGTTAATTACAGTCTCCTTAACTTTATTCCAAGCTTTATTGTTATAAGTATTGGTCTATTCTTAATAGGTTTTGTAATAGATATGAGACCAGGTTATGGTAGAAGAGAAACTGTAATTGGTATTATAGTTGCAGTGGTAATTTGGTTTTTTACACAATGTTTATTTAATATAATTTAATTTTAGTCTATTGGTGATTATATGGATGATGAAGAGAAAATGAAACTTTATAAATTAAGAATTCTTAGAAGTTTCAAATGGCATGATGATTTAATTGTTCCTTTATCTAAAGAACTGGGAATATCTGTTGAAGAGTTTGAGGATATTCTTATGAAAAATTTAGACATGTCCTCATTGGAGGCACTTCACTCAACATATGAATCAGCAATTCCTGAAGAAATTATGATGAGATTACATATTGATTTAAGATTTATATGGTATGTGGATGTACTTCAATTGCTTTCACAGGAGGAAGCAAGGGATATTAAATTTAAATTGACAGAGGAAATCCTTCATGGTAAAGATTACAGTGATGCGGTAGATGAAGGAAGAAGGATATTGGTTGAAAAATTAAGATAATTTTTATTAGATAATAATTTCAGTTTAGAGGTAAGAAAATGTTAGATCGTCTTAAGGATATTGTACGAAAAACCTCAATTAATGTTTGTATTGTTAATTGTGGCGGATGTAATGGATGTGATGTAGAACTCGTTGCATGTTTATCTCCTAGATATGATCTTGAACAATATGGTATTTATTTACAAAACAACCCTCGTGATGCAGATATAATACTTTTAACAGGACCTGTCACTGAACAGTGGGAGGATAAGTTAAGAAGAATATATGCTAAGACTCCAGAGCCAAAACTTGTTTTAGCTGTTGGAAACTGTCCTCAAACGGGAAGTGTTTTTGCTCAAGAAGGTGGTAGGGTTAGTGCTCCAGCATCTAATTTTATCCCTATAGATGGGGCTGTATCTGGCTGTCCTCCAAGTCCTCCTGAAATTATTAATGCAATTTTAAATGTTGCGCCTGATGCCATGGTTGCAAAAAGTCATGAGAACAAGAAGATTAAAGATGATGAGGATGAGGTGTAAGAAATGATAGTACCTATAGGTCCGGTCCATCCAGGTTTAAAGGAACCTTTAAGATTAAAGCTTGAAACTCAGGGTGAAAGAGTAGTCAAAGCTGAAATAGATTATGGTTATGTCCACCGTGGAATAGAGAAGATTATGGAAGGTAAAACCTGGCAAAAATGTATTTATCTTGCAGAAAGAATATGTGGTATTTGTTCCTATGAACATACCCAATCATTTGCAGAGGTTTTAGAGCATATGGCAGGAGTTTACGCACCTCCAAGAGCCCAATTTTTAAGAGTCATCACTAACGAATTGGATAGAATTCAATCTCATTATCTGGCGAATTCCACATTCTTTAAATGTTTGGACCATGAGTTATTATTCATGAAAGTATTGGAACTTAGGGAATATGCTATGGATTCTATTGAATTGTTAACAGGTAACAGGGTTAATATGGGTTGGAATGTTCTTGGTGGAGTAAGAATGGATGCCAATGAAGAACATTTCAATGCCATACTTGAAAATCTTAAGGTCATTGAGGAAAACCATGATAGGATAGTGGAATTATTCTCTGAAGGTTCTGTTTTAGCTTTAAGGACTAAGGGTGTAGGAGAAATGACCAGAGAAGAGGCATTAAAAGGTCGTGCAGTAGGCCCTATTGGTAGGGCATCAGGTCTTAAACATGATTGTAGAGAATTCCATCCTACCTATAGAGACCATTTGGATTTCTCTCCTATTTGGAGAAAAGAAGGAGATAATTATGCCCGTGTTATGAATAGATTTGATGAGATACCTCAATCAATTGATTTAATCAAACAGGCTATTGATAACATGCCTAAAGGTGATATTAGAGTACCTGTTGAAGTTAATACAGGTTACAGTGAATGGGTAAATGAGGCTCCTCGTGGTGAAGTAAAGTATATGTGTGAGACAAACGGCAATTTAATAAAACATATTTCAATACGTACTCCAAGTATTACAAATATAGATTCATGTGCTAAATATATGTTGACTAATGTTCCAACTGTTGCAGATGCAGTGGCTACATATGCATCATGTGATCCTTGTATTGCATGTGCTGAACGTGTTCAAGTTTTAAATAGAGACACTAATGAAAAAATCGTAAAAGATATGTTTTAAATTCAATTAAAAGATGATGGTTTATGAGTTCTTTAATTTGGTATGTATATGAATTTGCAAGAAAAACCTGGATCAATCGTTTTACTGATGCAAAATCTCATAAAGAATCAGTTGAAAAACCTTCTAGATTTAGAGATTTTCCAGTTGTTATTAAGGAAAATTGTATTGGATGCGGTTCTTGTATTGCAAGTTGTCCATCTCCAACAGCAATTAAGCTTGTAAGGGATGAGACAACTGAAGAAGCAGAAGGTTTAGTCTATCCTGTAATTAATGAGGGTGGCTGTATTAGATGTGGTTTCTGTGCTGAGGTTTGCCCGTCTAATCCAAAAACTTTAGAATGTGGAGAAAATCATTTAATTAAAGAAGATTTCAATATCATTCCATCTAAACGCAGATATATTGTTGATGATTATTTATGTATTAAATGTAATTCATGTATTAAAGCATGTCCCGTAGATGCGGTTTCAGTTGTTGACGGACATGTAAAAGTAAATCAATTAAAATGTATTGCATGTGGAGAATGTGTTAAGGCTTGTAAAGTTAAAGGTGCTATGAAAGGAATATTTATCGATAACCTACAAGATCAAAGAAAATTGATTAAACTAGTTGTTGACAGTCTGGAAAAATATATTGAAGCTCAACAGGAAGATTTAGAAAAATTGGCTCCAGAATCATTGTTACAATTAAAATTTCCAATATCAAATATCTGGGATGAGGCATTAAAGATTATTCCGGATACTGAAATTGCACATGAAATAATTGAAAATGCAGTTGACAGATTAAAGATTAGGGTTATTACATGGAACAGTGAAAAGTGTATGAAATGTCAAATGTGTGTTAAGGAATGTCCAATTGGGGCAATTAGTTTTGATGAAGAGAGAGATACCATTGTAAGAGATCATGATAAGTGTTGTAGATGTAGTATTTGTTTCCAAACTTGTCCATTTGCAGTGATTAAATTATTCCTTGCTAAATTTGTACTTGACTCTGATGATGAGGGTAATGAATATGCCTTTATCACCGTTACTCCTTCCCAATTAGATCATGATTTTATAAAAGGTGAGCACAATGCAGGCTAGAGAAGATTATGAACGTTTCGGAAAACCTATACGTGAAGTGGAAGTTCAATGGGATATTGATGATAATAAATGTGCTCATTGTGTTGAAAAACCATGTTTAAAATCATGTCCAGTTGAAGCCATCTATTTGGATCCTAACGGCAATATTAGGATACATGATTCATGTTTTGGCTGTGTACTATGTAGAAATGAGTGTCCTTATGATGCCATCACAATGACTACAAAGATTGCGGAACCAATTAAGGAAAATGTTCCAAATATTAACAAGGCATTATGTAGAGCATGTGGGGCATGTGTAGCTAATTGTAAAACAGGGGCTATTCACCTACGTTCAGAGGGTTCTGAGACTTTCAGTGAGATCGATGAAGATAAATGTATGAGATGCGGATATTGCTATAGGGTATGTCCTACAGATGCAATTAAATATGGTGAGATATTGCCTAGAACTGTTAAAGGTGGAAAGGCGATTGTTGTAAACCATAAGAAATGTATTGGTTGTTTAACCTGTGTAAGGGTATGTCCGTCTAAGGGTTCCATTATTATTAGTAAAACATTAAAGCTACCATACATTAATCCAGGATACTGTGCAAGATGTGAAGAGTGTATGCATGCATGTCCTTCCACGGCAATTAAATTCTCCTCACGTAAAAGAGCATATGCCCAATATAGTAAGATTAGAACCTCCGATACCATATCAGAAATTGTGGATAAAGATGTTTCAGTGTTGTCTCATAACATTTCAAGAATTGACAGGATCTTATCTGATTTATCACTTCAATTTTCAAAACATTTGGATGAGGTAACTGTAGAGAATGTAAAACCCGATGATATCATTGAATCCGAGAATTTATTTGAACTTAAATTTAACGCATCAGAGGTAATTACTAAAAAATTTGAGGATATCACTGGTTCAAACTTTAAAATAACAGAAATGAATAATTTGATTGATTCATTCCCACCGAAAAGAAGAATATTTATAGATGAGTTCAGATGTATTGGCTGTGGAGAATGTATGAATGTATGTCCTGTAGATGATGCATTATGGTTAGATACTCCTGCACCGGTACATGTTACAGATTCATGTGTCTTTTGTGGTAAGTGTGTTGAAGCTTGCAGGTTTGATGTCATTACGATTTACGAGGAATCATTTGAATCCAAAGGCGATACAATCTATTACTTGTCCACAGAGATTCAAAAGCCTAGGGAAGGTAAACTAACATTATCCAATATTAGATGTTTATCTTGCGGTGTATGTGTGAATAACTGTCCTACAGATGCACTTGAGATGGTAAATGATAAGGTTGAATATATCGAGGATAACTGTATTTATTGTAGGGAATGTGAATGTCTATGTCCTGTAAATGCAATTGACATTGACATTATTAAGGATTGTCAGAACCCTGGCGGTGAAGATACTGATTCAAATAATTCAGAAATGTTGGATTCTGATAATGTTGATGCTCAAGCTACAGATTCAGATGATGGTGAAGATTCTATAAGCAATAAAACAGGCTCTGATATTGTAGATTCTGATGATAATAATCAACTTACAGATTCTTAAAAACCAAAATACTGTTTCATTTTAAATTTTATTTCATTAATTTTTATCATTTTTTTTAAATACTTTAGATTGGGAGGATTAATTTGAGTAAGAAAGTTTATGTAACAGATTGTGAAGGTCCATTAACTATTAATGATAATGCTTATGAGGCATGTTCCCATTTTATTCAGGATGGCAGTAAACTTTATAAGATTTTAAGTAGTTATGACGATTACTTAGTTGAAGTAGAAAAGAGGGAAGGTTATCATGTTGGTGGAACCTTGGCATATATCACTCCATTCTTTAAAGCTGAGGATATTACTAATCAGGATTTAATTGATTATGCAAAGGAAACCTTAAAAACTGTTAATGGTGTTGAGAATTCATTTTTCATTGCAGAAGAATTCATTGACTCCTATATTGTAAGTACAAGCTATGGTCAATACATTAGAGCATTATGTGATAAAATGGATTTTCCATATGAGAATACTTATCATACCGAGGTTGATTTGGATTCAATGCCTATTACAGATGAGGAAAAGGTTAAAGTTGAGGAATTCAGATGTAAAATCCTTGAATGTAATCTCATGCAAGATTATAGAAATAATCTAGATTCAGAAGAGCTTGAAAGGGAAGGAGATTTACTTGATGATATCTTCTTTAATCAATTTAAGAACATGAGTTTTGCAGAGGACATGTTTAACATTAATCCCGTTGGGGGTATTGAGAAAGAAAAGGCCCTAAAAGATATTATTGAAAAAAATGATATCGATCCTAAAAATGTGATTTATGCAGGAGATAGTATTACAGATTTGGAACCTCTTCAATATGTAAAATCACATGGGGGTTTGGCAGTTGCATTTAATGGAAATGAATATGCAATAAATGCAGCTGAAGTTGCAATTATATCCGAGGATGCAATTCCATTTACAGTAATTCTTGATTTATTCTATAGAATAGGTAAATATTATACAATGGGATTTATAGATCAATACGAATTTTTACCTGAAGGTATGTATGAGGGTTTCAGAATTAGCCACCGTTTCTTAGATTACTTTAAGGAACATTTCGATGGTAAAAAATATCCCCTTATTGCTAAGATTACCGATAAAAATAGAGACGAACTAGCTGATAAAAGTATTGAAATGAGGGCTAAGTTACGTGGTAAGGATATTGCATCAATTATGTAAGTTAAGTTTATAATAAGCAATTGCTTATTTTATAATATTATTAAATTCGTGATTCAAATGACAGATTATAGTTTAGTTGAAGATACATTCTTTGAAAGTTTCAGAGGAAAATATATACGAGCATTAATTACTGCTGAAGATGAACAAACCGCAAAAGAGGCAGCATATGATTCTACTGCAACACCAAGTTCAGTTATTGGAAGAATTGAAGGTGGAGTTGAAGGACCTGTATCTGCCAATTTCACTCCTGACGGAAGACCGGGATATATGGCTCAATATTGGTTTGGTCTTGATGATTTGAAAAAATATGAGTTGGAACTATCCTATAGGATTAGACAGGATATTTTAGTAAAACCATTTACCTCAATGTTTTCAGCAACTGAAAACCCTGACGGTTACATTGGCATGATGGAACAGGTAGGTCATTGTGGTGACGGTTACGAATGGGAAGAAAATATCTATGGTAGGGATATGATTCATGTCCCTATTGCCGTTCCCGACTTTTTAATTGATAAGGAAATGGGATATGGTAATGGTATTATGGGTGCTAATTTCTGGTATATGTGTAGCACTAAAGAGGCAGTACTTGAGGCAGGAAGAAATATTGTTGATGCAATTCTAAATGTTCCCGGAGCATGTGCACCATTTGGTGTTTGTTCAGCTGCAAGTAAACCTGAAACTAATTTCCCACAGATCGGACCTTCCACAAATCATCCATTTTGTCCTTCACTTAAAGAAAGATTAGGTGATGAAAGTAAGGTACCTGATGGTGTAAACTATATTCCTGAAATTGTTATAGATGCTGTAAATGAGGAGTCTATGAGAAAAGCCGTAAAAGCGGCAATTGACAGTATTTTAGATATTGATGGAATTGTAAAAATCTCTGCAGGTAACTTTGGTGGAAAACTCGGAGAGGATACCTTTTATTTACATGATATTTTAGGTATTTAAATTGGTATAAATTAAGTTAAAATCATTATCATGATTTATAAATGATAGATAGGTTTTTAACCAATAAATCATTTATAATTCTTTATTTATATTGGTTTAAAATTAATTATAATTAGGTTATTTAGGTGTTTAAATGGAAATTGTTGATGATATCCAATATGATGTTATTGGATTTGGTGCATTGAATGTGGATAAACTATTTACGGTTGATGAGATTGCATGTCATGATGAAGAAAGATCTATCATATCCGAGGAGGAAAGTCCAGGTGGTTCTGCAGCCAACACAATAATTGGTCTTGCAAATTTAGGTCTTACAACCTCATATATAGGTAAAATTGCAGATGATGCAGAAGGGGAATTACTTGAATACAATCTAGCAGAACATGGAGTATACTTAAATAATCTAATCTATTCAGATACCGGTGTGTCAGGTAAGGTTTTAGGTTTTGTAGATCAGAATGGTGAAAGGGCATTATATGTCGACACCGGCGTTAATGAAACAATTGAACTAGATGAGATTAACCCTATCGAACTTGCACGTGGTCATATTATACATTACACTTCAATGTTTGGTGAGACTTTCCAAACTCAAAAGGATTTAATCTCAAGACTTCCAGAATCCATGATTTTGAGTTTTGATCCAGGTTTGATATATGCGAAACTTGGTGTGGATGAACTTAAAGTAATTTTAGATAGAACTGACATCTTGCTTATAAATGAAAACGAGATGTTTATTCTATATGAGGATTATTATAGAAAAAGTGATAATATTCCTGAAGATGAGAACTTAAGTTTTAGGGACTTGGCTATTAAAATCAGAGATGACGGAATAGATACCGTAATTGTAAAACGGGGAACTAAAGGGGCATATGGTATAAATTCCAATGATGATGAGGTAAAGGTTCCAGCATTTTTAGTAGATGCAAAGGATACGACCGCTGCAGGTGACTCATTTAATGCAGGATTTTTATATAGTTATGTGAAAGGTTTCGATTTAGAAAAATCTGTCACTGTTGGAAATTGGGTTGCATCTAAAGCCGTTCAGGAAATGGGTATCTCTGGTCTTCCAATGATTGATGATTTGGAAGATTTCTTGGAAGAATATGACAAAGAAAATGATGGGGATTAAATTTTATTTAAAAAAATTAATTAATAATAAAGATATATAATTAATTAAGTAATTTAGTGATGGTTGATTAAACAGGTATTTGCAGGATGATAGGTTATGGAACTTAAATTCAAAAAACAGATGAAACTTATTGAAAAAGAGGTAATTTTAAAATCTGTTGATTTAGATGATGATTTTGATGATTTTGAAGTAGATATAGGTGATTTTGAATCTAATGAAAGGTTCATGGCTATATCTCCACGTTGTATTAGATGTAACCTCTGTGTTGAGAATTGTCCTGTAGGTGCTATAAGTGATTCAACCTATTCAAAACGTGCTAAAATTTTAGATAATTGTGTAAAATGTGAAATTTGTGTTCAAACTTGTCCTGTATCAGCTATTTACATATTTGAATCAGAGGCAGTAATAAATAATGAGGCTGATGACATTGAAGACCAAACCTTAGACTATACATTTAAACAGGTGACAATACCTCATAGGATTATACGCCTCAATGATATTGAAATGGATAGAAGTAAATGTATCGGTTGTGGTCACTGTGTTAAATATTGTCCAACTAAAGCTAATAAGCTAAAGACTAAAGAATATATTGAAGAGGCTGAATGCCAGGTTTATGATAACTTTGAGAAAGGTCAGTTATATCCATTTATTAATAAGAAACTATGTGTTGGCTGCGGATCATGTAGTAATATATGTGCCCAGGGTGTTTACAATATAGATAATTATATTGGTCCCCTAGTGCAGACCAAGAATCTTTTAATACACGATGATAAATGCGTCTCATGTTTCTTGTGTGAGGATAATTGTCCTACAGCAGCAATTGTTTTAAATTCAGAGAATATTCCGGAATTAGATGCCGATAAGTGTATTCGATGTAATACATGTTCAGATAGGTGTCCTGTAGGTGCATTAGAGTTAGTGGATGTTGATTTAAATTCAGATTTATAATAATAAATAAATGAAGGGTATAATATGAAAGCAAAAGAAATGATGGATAAGAATTTTTTAAGTGTTCATGCATTTGATTCAATCAGTGATACTTCTAAATTGTTAGAGGATCATAAAAATTTCACATGTCCCGTTGTGGACGATAATATGAAATTAATAGGTTGGATTACTGCTTTAGATTTAACAAAAGGATTACGTGAAGGTAATGAAAAGGTTGCAGAGATTATGCATCCTCCCGAGGAAACTAATTATCTACATGAAAACGATTCAGCAAGGGATGCAGTACTTGAAACCGATAGTAATAAAGTTATAGCTATTCCTGTATATAATGATGATGAAATATTAACAGGTATTATACGTTCCTTTGATATTATACATACCTTCTCAGATTTATATGAAACTAAAGTATATAAATTCTATGAAGCTATGTTAAAACAATTAAAAGGAGTTTCCTGGGAAGAGCTTATGGAAGCATCAGCTATTGTTACAAGACGTGAAACCGGTGAAAAAATTACTCCTGAAGAGTATGATAAAAGGATTCATGCAGTTACATTTGGTAATGCTATATGGGCAACTGGTGGTCTTGAAAACTTCTTTACAGGATTAATTTCTGTAGGGGAATTAGTAATGGCTCGTAGAGTCGGTTCTAGACCTAGATAAAATTTAATTTAAATTTTATATTAAGTTTTTATTTATTAGGATTTTACTTTAATAAAAACTATTCATCTTTTAATTGAATTTCTTGTTTTATTGGATGTAGTAAGGACTTTTAATTTTTCTATTGAATTTCTAGTTTTATTGATGGTAGTACGGACTATTCATCTTTTAATTGAATTTCTTGTTTTATTGGATGTTGTAGAGACTTTTAATTTTTCTATTGGATTTTTGTCTGTATTGTTTATTCTAGTTTCTATTTTTATATTTCTTTTCATGAAATAATTCTATTTTTATTGGATGGCCCCTTTTTTTTAAAAACTTAATTTATTTATATGAATATTAACAAAAAGATATATTGATAAATTATTAAATATAATCAAATTTCTAAAAAATATAAATTACAGGGATTTTTCATGAGAACATATAATGAATTTGAAGGAAAAACGATTTTAATAACTGGTGGAGCAGGTTGTGTAGGAGGTAACCTTACACGTAAACTTTCTGATTTAGGTGCTGAAAAGGTAATTATCTTGGATAATATGTCTTCCGCATATCATTGGAATGTTGTAAAAGCGGATAATGTTGAATTTGTTGAGGGAGATATAAGAAGTGATGAAGACTTAAATCGTGTTTTTAAAGAAAGACCGGATTATGTTTATCATTTAGCAGCTCACTTTGCAAATCAGAATAGTGTAGATCAACCTGAAACTGATTTAATGGTTAATGGTTTAGGAATTCTCAAGGTTTTAGAACATGCACAATTAACTGGAGTTGAAAGATTTGTTTATTCCTCATCTGGTTGTGGAGTTTATGGTCTGGATTCCAAAATGCCTTTTAAAGAAGATGATATATCCATTTCATTGCACACTCCTTATCAATTAACAAAGTTGCTTGGAGAATTATATACCAATTATTTCCATAATTTATATGATTTACCAATTGTAAATGCAAGGTTCTTTAATGTATTTGGTCCTGGAGAAGTTCCAGGTAAATATAGAAATGTAATTCCAAACTTTTTCTATTGGTCTATGAATGGTCAGGCTTTACCTATTACTGGTGAAGGTACTGAAACCCGTGATTGGACCTATGTTGGAGATATCTGTAATGGTCTTTTAGCAATGGGTATTGAAGAGGAGGCTATTGGTGAGGCTATTAACCTTGGTTCTGGTAAAGACCATAGGGTTATAGATATGGCTAATAGGGTTAATGAATTATCTGGAAACGAAGCAGGTATTGAATTTAAAGAAAGAAGAAATTGGGATGCAAAGACTAAACTTTTAAGTTGTATTGACAAAGCCCATGATATTCTTGGATATAAACCTACTGTTTCATTTGATGACGGTCTTGTAAAAGTTCATGATTGGTTTGTGGACAATTGGGATAATATACAGGAATCAGCTGAGTTTGATTAGATAAATTATTCCTTTTCTCTTTTTTCTATTTTAAATATTTTTAATTTTAAATAATTCAAGCTATTTTAATTGATTATTATGAAGATTTTAGTTGTTCAAGAGTCTGATTGGTTAAAGAGGAATCCTCATCAACAACATCATCTTATGGATAGAATGTCTGTAAGGGGTCATGAAATTAAGGTAATTGATTATCCAATTGATTGGCCTAAGGATGACCCGGAAGGTTTTAGATTCAATAGACAGGTAGTAGACAATGTTTATAAAGTGGATAAGAAGGCAAATATTCAGGTTATAAGACCAGGTTTTATCAAGAAACCTGTACTTAATTATATTTCACTTTACAGATCCCATAAGGCAGAAATCAAATATCAGATTGAAAATTTTAAACCTGATGTAATTGTTGGTTTAGGATTACTTAATGCATATTCAGCATCTAAGCTATGTATGAAATATGATATGCCCTTTGTATATTATTTGATTGATGTATTATATGCGTTGATTCCGGAAAAGACATTTCAATCATTAGGCAAGAAAATAAATAAAAAGGCTATTAAAAATTCTAGAAAGGTCATCACCATTAATGAAAAACTATCAGAACTTGCAATAAGCTTAGGTGCAAAACCAGAGGACACAATTAAAATCGATGCAGGTATTGATTTAAAGTCATATGATCCTAATCTTGATGCATCAGCTATTAAAAAGGAATATAATATTAATGATGATGATATTGTGCTTTTCTTTATGGGTTTTATCTATGATTTTGCAGGAATGAAAGAACTTGCAATTGAACTAGGTAGAAACAAGGATAAGTATCCCAACTATAAAATCCTTATAGTTGGTGACGGTGATGCATATGATGATTTGGTTAGAATTAAAAATGACTACGATCTTCAGGATCAATTGATATTAACAGGTCGCCAGCCATTTGAGAAAATCCCGGAATTTTTATCAGCAGCTAGTTTTTGTCTTCTTCCCGCATATATAGACGAGGAGATTATGCAAGATATTGTGCCAATTAAAATATATGAATACCTTGCCATGGAAAAGGTGGTTATTGCAACAGAACTTCCAGGAATTTCAACAGAATTTGGATATGATCATGGTGTTGAATATGTTCGCGAGGCAAGTGAAGTTTTAGATAAAGCTCAATCGATTATTGATAGTGGAAGGTATGAAACACTTTCAAAAACTGCACGTGAATATGTAAAGGATAATGATTGGGAAAGTATTGTTGATAAATTTGAAGATACATTAAATGAAATTACTGGCGATTGTAAAAAATGATTTGGAATTACACTTAAGTGGGAATATATTATACTTTCATTTATATTGTGAACTAGGGGGTATAATGGTAGATATATTTATAAATGATTACCTTTTCGGTATTAGAGTGGAAACATATTGGAAGTATGCTTTATATATGGTAGAGGAAATTAAGAGTTGGTAATCTAAAATCAGAAATGTTAGATATTTCTATTTATTTAAAATTCATATTGTCGGGTAACTTAAATTAATTATTTATTTAATTAATTAAATTTTTTGATTGGTTTTAAATTTATTTTTATTTAATACTATTATAGAAAATTTACTTGATTTTCCCTAAAATAAATGGTTTTTAATCCTAAAATCTGGGAAAATATAAAAATTTTTAAATATAATATTAACTATAATTATATACATAATAGTGTGAGGTAATTTTATGATTTACAATATAGATGCAAAGAATACTAGAAAAGGTAATAGTATTTCTTTTTCTTTAAAAAAAGATGAAGGAGACTATGATTTTTATTACGAAGATGAAAATACTCATGAAAAGGTTAATCCTGAAGTGATTTCAAATAACAGTATTAGAGAAATTTGTAATAATATTATGTTAGCTAATTCTCCAATGCGTACTTTAAAACCAGGAGAAACTGCTGATTTTAAAACTTTGACCTATGAAGGTAAAATTACTTGTAACTAGATTTAATTCTTATATTGGATTTTATTAACTGCAATCTATTAGTACAAGTATAAAAAAGATGTGACATTTAAAAAAAATTTATATTGCAGCTAATAATTTTCTTTATTTATTAAATCTTTATACACTAATTTGTTTTTTGTTTATTTTTTTGAGTTCTTATTTTTGATTGAAGTTAATTTTATAGATATTTTTTCATTAAAACATAATTCTTATTTGTCTATTTATCTTTATTTTTATAGGAATTTTTATTGTTTTTTTTATTAGCTATTTCTTAAATTTTATTTATCTGTATATTTTTTATAGTTCCGCTTTAAATTCTATTAAATATTATTCATTTTATTCCTATTTTAATGACTTTTTGTATAATTATTTTGAGTCAAAAGTATTAAATAGAAGTATTAATCTATTCTTAATTAAATATAAATGGGTTTTGAAATATTTTTAATTTTACCATTATATATTTGTGATTTAAGGTGACAAAAATGAATGAATTATATGAAAAAATGGTCAACGAGGCAGTTGCCGCACAAAGGGCTGATGTTAACGTAATAAAGGAAAAAAGAGGCGGTAAATTTAAAATAACTGATGCTAAGCCATATATGGAAGCTGCAACTAGTATGAAACCAATAGGCGATCAAGCACAATCTGTATTTGATTTACATACTAATTCAGTAAAGTCCCATTATGATACCCTTGTAAGTTTAGCAGATACCATAAGACCTGAAGACGATCCTATGGTAGAACATTATCAAACACCTCCAGTACTTGAAATCTTAAAAGAAGAGGACAGTGCGTTCAATGACAGTGTCGAAAAATTCGCAGAATCTATTGCAGAACATGAGGCTATTGTTTCAAAAGAATCCATTAGACACTATGCAGGATTTTATGGTCCTACATGTGTTGTTGACTTCGCATTAATTCCTGGAAGTACCAGTAATATTGTAAACCAAATTCTTTCAAAAACAGATATTCCAACTCCTCATAAACAGGCTATTTTAGCTTCTAAATCATGGGGTATGAATACCTCTTATGGTGTTGGAGATGCTTTCTCTCAAGCTCTTGAATCTGGTGCTACAGCTTCTGAAGCCACTGAAGTAGAAATTGCTCAGTTACAAGATATTTACTTAGATCCTATTGAGGCACAGGGAAAACTTATGGATGCAGCAAAGGAATCTTCTTTTGATGTAAGGAAATATATGAAAAATTATAAAAAACTGATGACTCCTTATGTAAAAGCGGCAATGGATGACGGAGTTCATTATGGAAATATTGTAACTGTTCCTGCATATTGTGTAGGGGATATTGGACACCATATCTCTCAATCTACCTATAACATGTGTAAGGATGATGTTGTAATGGCATGTATTGAAGCTACAACAGATGTAATTGAATCTACCTTACGCAACAACTTGGAGAATTTCAAATCCAGTACTGATATTTTAAATTTAACCACCGGTGCATCTGCATGTGCAACTGAATATATGTTGGAATTAGACGGTTTTAATGCTGTAATGATTGTTGATTTACTTACAAAACGTTTCCACAACTTTGTTCAAATGTACCCAACTAGAGGTGCCGCTGCAGAACTTCATAACTCTGACTTTATGGATATGGTTTACAGGGGATATGGATATATTGAAAAGGCAAGAAAGGCAAGATCATCAGAACCTGATCCTTTAGTACCAATGATTAAAGGTTATAAGGTAGATTTAAGTCCTGTTGATAATAATGAGGTGATCATGAATCCGCAAAGGTATACATATCCATCATGCGCTATATCTGTCAGGTTCTCCTCCCTTATGCGTCTTGCAGATTATCCGTGTTTACTTACCTCAGAACCAATGACCGCTACTTTAATGACAAATGTTATTGCACTTAGTAAGGAAATTCCTAACTCACCAGTTAGAGGATGTAAAAACTGTGCTGTCGCATCTCTCATGGACTTCAGACATCATTACTGTCAATGGAGGGAAGCTGTATAAGAATAAATAATGGAATCTATTTATGATTCCATTTTTTTATTAATTGGTTAAAAATTGATTAATATAATTAAAAATTATCATTAACTATTATTTTTTTAATTAAAATATTTTCAAGGAGGAGAAAAAGATGGCTAGTTTAAGTAAAAAATTTTTAGCTGAGTTAATAGGTACATTCTTTTTAGTGTTTGTTGGTACCGGTTCAGTAGTGGCTGATACTTTAATCTCACGGACTGTAAATCCTAAACTTGTTGGTATAGGTATGGTTGGTGGATTTGCTGAATGGTTTGGTGTTTCTTTAGCTTTTGGTATTACAGTAATTATTTTCATTTATGCTGTAGGTAAGATCTCAGGAGCACATTTTAATCCAGCAGTTACATTAGGATTACTTTCAACTGGAAACATTTCAGGAAAAGACTCAGTTGTGTATATTATTGCACAGTTGATTGGTGCTGTAATTGGAAGCATTTGTATTTACTTCTGTTTCGGTCCGACATCTGCAACAGTTGCAGCATTAGGTGCTACCTATCCTGCATCAAATATTAGTTTTATACAGGCAACCGTTGCTGAATTGATCGGTACATTCTTACTTGTATTTGTTGTAATGGGTGTCGCAGTTGATAAAAAAGCAGAACCTGGATTTGCAGGTGTTGCAATTGGTTTAACTGTTGCCGCAGCAATCTTTGTTCTTGGACCTATTACTGGAGGATCTATTAACCCGGCACGTACTTTTGGACCATACCTAATTGATTCATTAGTAGGTGGCGGAAACCTATGGAATTATTTATTAATTTACATAATTGGACCTATTGTAGGTGGTATTTTAGGTGCCTTAACTTATAAAGGTCTTGCTACTGGAACTGAAGAATGTGATATTGAATAGGTATTGAATAATTAACCTTATTCATACTTATTCTTTTTTTTTTATGGGATTCTATTTTTTTTGAGATTATTATTCCTGCTTTTTTTTAAACCAGTTTATATTTCATTTTGGACTTAATGTATCTACTTTTAATTTCAGTTATCTTTTTAGCTTTTTTTTGATTAATCTTTTATTTTTATTTTAGTTTTTACTTGATTTTTTTCTACTTTTCTATATTAATTTAAGGTTTTTTCGGATTTACAGATTTAATTTAGTTGATTTTATTTCAATAATACTTTTTTTAAAATTCATACACAATTTTAGGATTTATTACAATCCGTCTTTCATATTTTATTTAATTTTCAATATGTCTCTATAATACTTATTAATTGTCTATTTTTTAGCTGTTTTTTTGATAGTTAACAAATTTTAAATATTAATTTAACCATAATATTAAATATAATATTTTAGGTGATTTAAGTGAAACAAGAGAAATTTTATAGTAATTCAATGGATATTATAAAAGAGGATTATCCAGATATCTACGATACCATTGTAAAGCTTAATGAAACTGTATATTCCGGTAGTTCATTAGATTATAAAACTCAGAAATTAATTGCTATTGGTATTGCAGCTTCCAAATGTGATAAACAAGCTACCAGGAAACAAATTAAAAGTGGTATTAAAGAGTTAGGTATAACCAAAGAAGAAGTTATGGACGTTTTAAAAATAGTTCTATTAACTTCCGGAATGCCTGCATTTATGCATGCCGTAACAATCCTGAATGCATTAGATTGAATCTATTTTTATAAATTTTTTATTTTTTATTCTTTTTTTATATAATTAACATAACATTTATATGTGATTATAACCAAAATTTTATTATCGTTGTAATGTTTACTATTTTTACTATGATTAATATTATTCAATGATTTTTCAAATATTAAAGAGTTTTATAGTTATCAACGATAAACTTTTTTGGGATTTATTCCCTGGATGTGGCTTTTAAGCTGAACAAAAAAGGTGTTTATTTATGATGTATAAATATATTAGAGATGCATGGAAAAACCCAGATGAATCTTATGTAAGAGAACTCATGTGGGAAAGAGCTCCTAAATGGAGAAGACAACCAGTTATAACTAGAATTGAAAGACCTACTAGATTAGATCGTGCACGATCTTTAGGTTACAAAGCTAAAAAAGGATATGTTGTAGTAAGAACTAGGGTAAGACGTGGTTCAAGAAGAAAATCTCGTTTCACTTCAGGTCGTAAACCATCTAAAATGGGAGTAAACAAGATTACCGCTTCAAAATCTATCCAAAGAATTGCTGAAGAACGTGTTTCTAAAAAATACCCTAACTTAGAAGTATTAAACTCCTACTGGGTATGGGCTGACGGTAAATTCAAATACTACGAAGTAATTTTAGTAGACCCACAAAGTCCTTCCATTAAAAACGATCACAAAATCAACTGGATTTGTGAAAGTCAACACAAAGACAGGGCTGGTAGAGGTTTAACTAGTGCTGGTAAAAAAGGTCGTGGTCTCTCCGTTAAAGGTAAAGGAGCTGAACACGCAAGAAGAGGATAATTCCTCTTACTTTTTTCCATTTAATTATTTTTTTATTCTATATAAATTCTTCAATGGATTCAATCCATTTAACTTTGGAATGTGTTTTTTAATTTAATAAACTTATTTGACTTTTTAGAATTTTTTTTTTAATTAAGTACTATTTTTCATGATTTTAACTAATTTAAAATGATTTATATGATTCACAATATTAGATATCGATTATTTGTATATGAAAATGAAGACGAAGAAGAATTGATTAATGGTTTACATAATATTTTACCAGATGTGGTGCCAGAGCTTGAAGAGGCAGAGGGAATGCTTGGTGAAGATGATAATATTTTAATATATTCTGGTATTGTGGATAAGAAAAGATATCTTAAGGATTTCTTATTTAATTTAATGAATCAATTAGATAATGATCAATTATTGAAACTATATGATGATTTGGAAAGAAAAATGGATGATCAATGTAATCTTTTCTTAAGGTTTTCAAAGGATGCTGCAGTAGATGAGAAATGGCAAATTGTTGATAGGGGAGATAGTATTCATTTAAAGATAAAAATTGCCGCTTATCCTGCTAAAAAAGATATTGCATTAAAAAACTTTAGTGAATATTTAATTTCCGAGATTGAGGCAAAAGAGGATTGATTTTAAAAAATTTAATCTTATCCTAGGACTTTCCTGGAATGGGGTATACGTGACTGATTTTCTAAGTAGGTTTTATTTATCCTAAAAATCTAATTTTAGAAATATTTCTTCCAGATTAAAAATACATTTATTAAATTGAAAATCATAAATCTAATAATAATTAAAGTTTAAGAATGGTTTTACATGATATTCTATGATTTAAATCTTAAAGGTTCTAATTATAATAATGATTATAACTTAATTAAAGAGGCATATAATTTCGGTTGGAATTATTTAAATTTACAATATTCCCCTGAAGAGTTTCAAAATGCATTGGATTATAAGGATAAACTCATTGAAGAAATTTCAACATTTGCTGTTGAGAATAAACCTTTAGAGATTAATTTTGGTTTAAATATTAATTCATCAAATGTAGATACTGTTAGAAAAACAGTGAACAGATTTAGAAACAAATCAGATTTTATCTCAGTTTTCGGTGGAACTAATGAGATTAACAGGGTATCCCTTGAAAATCGTCATGTTGATGTTTTATCCAGGCCTTATTATAAGAAAAATGACTGTGGATTAAATCATGTTTTAGCTAAAGAGGCTTTTAAAAATCAGGTAGCCATAGAATTATGTTTTAAAGATATTTTAACTAACTTTTTATCCTATAGGGCTAAAGTTTTAGCTAATTTTAGAGATATTATTGCTTTACAGAGAAAGTTTGAATTTCCTTTGATTATAACCACTGGCAGTGAAAGTATTTTTGATATACGCTCTCCGATAGACATATCTAATTTTTTTAAAGTTTTAGGTTTAAATGATCGGGAAATAAAAAATGGATTGATGGAATATCCTAAAAGCATAGTTGATTTTAATAAGAATAGGGAAAATTTCTTATTTGAAGGAGTTCATATAGTTAATAAAGATGACTAACAAGATTATAATCCAATCACTTATTATATTGGATTCCATCATTAATTAAAATCGGATTTATGAAATTTTATTAAGAATGGCCATAAGAACCTTATAATATTTATTTAAACTATGTGTAAATCAAATATCATGGTTTTTATATTAAAAATAGTTGATTAAAATGAAAATGAAAGTATTACCCCCAACACTTAGAAAAAATAATCGTTATCTCACATTGGATATTAAAACATTAGATTATTTCAATAAAAATGATTTAATTTTAGCTGTTTGGGATTCTTGTATTAGATTATTTGGAGAGATGGAAACTAGTAATTTTAATCTATGGCTAATGAGGGTTTATTATTTAGATGATCGAACTGATTGTCATCATATGAAAGCTATTTTACGTTGTCAAAGAGGATATGAGGGAGAGGTTCGCAGTGGTCTTTCAACCATTACCAAATTTAATGGTCGTCAGATTGCAATAAATACAATTGGTTTATCCGGAACTATTAAATCCTCAATTGAAAAATATATCGAGTAGTTTTTGTATAACCTATTAATTTTTACTTTTTTTAAGCTTTTACCATTTTTTACATATTTTTTTTTTAAAAATTTATTATTTTTTTATCTTTTTTTTTAGCTTTTACTATCTTTTACTTATTCTTTTAAAAATTTACTATTTTTTAATTTGTTCTTAAGTTTTTATCATTTTTTAATTTATTTTTTTAAGAATTGTTGTTTTATTTTTTAAAAATCAGTTTTTGAATCTAATAAAACAATTAGATTTATATATTATCTATTTGCAATAAACTTATAGATGAATATAATATTTAGTGAATTTTTTAAAAAAAATAATTTATTTTCAAATTAAAAATAGATACATTTATTATATTATAAAATTAAATATTAATTAGGACATTAGGGTAATAAAAGTATTTAATCAAATCATGGAGATTTGATTTATTTTTTTTAATGAAAATAAAAAAATAGTTAAATTTTTTTTAAGAATTTTTTTTTAGTTAACTAATTGATTAAGTTAGTAAAAGTGAGGTAATAAATATGCAACCTTTACAAAATGCTGGTTATGATAGGGCTATTACTGTATTCAGCCCAGATGGAAGACTTTTCCAAGTCGAATATGCAAGAGAAGCTGTTAAAAGAGGTACTACTTCCTTAGGAGTTAAAACCAAAGAGGGTATTGTTTTAGCAGTTGATAAAAGATCTACTAGTAGATTAGTTGAACCTAAATCTATTGAAAAAATTTTCCAAATTGATGATCATATTGGTGCTGCTTCATCAGGTTTAGTTGCTGATGCAAGAGCTTTAGTTGATAGGGCTAGAGTTGAATCTCAAGTTAATAAAATCACTTATAACGAACCTATTGGTGTTGAAGCACTTGTTAAAAAGATATGTGACATGAAACAAATGTACACCCAAAATGGTGGTGTAAGACCATTTGGTTCCGCACTTATTATTGGTGGAATTAATAAAGGTAATTGTAGATTATTCGAAACAGATCCTAGTGGAGCATTAATTGAATATAAGGCTACTGCAATTGGTGCTGGAAGAAATGAAGCTATGGATGTTTTTGAAGAAAAATATGATGATGATTTAACTTTAAATCAGGCTATTGATTTAGCTTTAGATGCAATATATGAGGCTACCGACGGTAAAACTACAAAAGATAATGTTGAAATTGCAGTTATCGAAAAAGAAACAGGAAAATACAGAAAACTCGATGACGATGAAGTAGCTACCTATGTTGAATCACTTTTAGAACGTAATAAAGAAGAAGATGAAGAAGATTCCGAGGATGAAACTGAAGAAGATTCTGATTCTGAAGAGGAATAGGCATAAAATAAGTGTTCTATGGAGTAAGAAATATGGTAAATGTTGATGATGCAATTATTGCTAAACTAGAATCTTATGGGGAACACTTTGAAATATTAGTTGACCCTGATTTGGCTGCCGAATTTAGAAACCCCGATGGAAAGGATGTTGAAGTCGAGGATATTTTAGCAGTTGAAGAGATTTTCAAAGATTCTAAAAAAGGAGATTTGGCTTCTGAGGAAGCTATGGAAAAGGTATTTGATACTACAGATCCTTTGGAAGTTGCGAAACAAATTCTTGAAAGATGGCATGTTCAACTTACTGCCGAGCAAAAAAGGCAAATGCAGAAGGAAAAACGTAAGTTAGTTATTAATAAGATTTCAAGAGAAGCGATTAACCCTCAAACAGGTTATCCTCATCCTCCTCAAAGAATTGAGAATGCTATGGATGAGGCAAAAGTTAAAATCGATCCGTTTGTTTCAGTAGATCAACAAGTTCAAGTTGCTCTTAAAGCTATTAGACCACTTATACCAATTCGTTTTGAAAAAGTTAAAATGGCTGTCCGCTTACCTGGTGATAGTGTAGGACATGCATATTCTACAATTAGAAGTTTTGGTAAAATCTTAGAGGAAGAATGGCAACAGGATGGATCATGGATTGGAGTTATTGAAATTCCTGGTGGTCTTCAGGATAAATTCTCTGGAAAAATGGCTGAACTTTCTAATGGAAATGGGGAAACTAAATTAATTAAATAATTAATTTTTTTAGTTTCTAATATTTTTTATAATGCGATTTAATTTTAAGTTAAAAATCGATATATGTTAAAAATGGATTTTAATATATATTTTAAAGATTAATATTGATAGGTTAAAAATGGATTTTAACTTGTTTATTGGATGGGGAAGAAATATTAATCAAATATCATGTTTATATAATCTAAAGTAAAAATTTTAGATTTTTATTTATTATACGGTGTGTATAAGATGATTTATGTAGAAAATAAAGACTTAGTAATTCCTGGTGATGTTCTTGCAGATGAGGATTTCTACTCAGGAAGAGGAACTTTTAAAGAGAATGGTCAAATCTGTTCTTCTTTAATGGGCTTAGTTTCCTTAAGGAATAAAAAAATAAGTGTTATTCCTTTAAAAAGTAAATATGTTCCAAAGAAGGGAGATGTGGTCATCGGTAAAATCGAAGATGTTCGATTCTCAATGTGGGATGTAGATATTAATTCCCCATATTCTGGTATAATTCCATCTTCAGAGGTTTTTGGAAGAGATAAAAAAAGTCTAAGTAAGGTTTTTGATGTTGGAGATGTTCTATTTTTAAGAGTTGTAGATGTGGATGAGGTTAAGAAAGTTAAACTTGGACTTAAAGGCCGTGGAATGGGTAAATTTAAGGGAGGAATTATTGTAGACATTGCTCCAACTAAGGTTCCACGTTTAATTGGTAAGAAAGGTTCCATGATTAATATGATTAAGGACAAGACTGGCTGTAAAATTGTGGTTGGTCAAAACGGTCTTGTTTGGGTTAGGGGAGAACCTAAGATGGAACAAATTACTAGAGACATTATTCATATTATTGAAGAACAGGCACATACCTCTGGTTTAACTAATAGAATCCGTGATAAATTATGTCTTGAAATTGACGGTGAAATTCCTGATGATTTGGATGAAGATTTCCCTGAGGAGTCAAGAACCTCAGATTTTAATTCTCACAGTAATAGAAAACATAATAAAGGATTCCATAAAAGGTTAAATAAGAAAGACAATTCAGCTAGTAAATATGAGTTAGAAAAGCCTAAACTTGAAAACTTTAAAGAGGAATTGAAAGAAGAGATTGAGGCTAAAAAACAGGCTGAAACCAAAAGAAATAATGATTTTATAAGTAATTTGGAGAATATTGAAAAGGAGAAAAAATCTCACAAGTCTCATTTTGAAATTGGTCGTAAAAAATCAGGTTTTTCTATTTTAAGAGATGATGAGTAGTTGTATTTGAATGTTTTAAAAATTTATGTTGATTAGGTGATTTTTATTAGTGAAGAAAAAAAATTAAGGGCTGATGGAAGAGCATATAATGAACTTCGTCCTATTAAAATAGAAGCAGGAGTATTGGAAAGAGCTGATGGATCTGCTTATGTTGAAGTAGGTGGAAATAAAATATTGGCTTCTGTTTATGGTCCTAAGGAATCATATTTAAGAAGATTTTTACGTCCAGATACAGGTGTTATTAAGGTAAGATATAATATGGCACCATTTTCTGTAGACTCTAGAAAGAGACCAGGTCCTGATAGAAGATCAAATGAAATTTCAAAGATTACAACAGATGCACTTCTTCCTGCATTGATGTTGGAAGGATATCCAAGATCTCTTATTGATATTTCTATTGAGGTTATTGCTGCAGAAGGTGGAACACGTTGTGCTGGTGTAACAGCTGCTGCTGTTGCTTTAGCCGATGCTGGAATACCTATGAGAGACATTCCTGTAGGATGTGCAGCAGGTAAAATGGATGGAGACATTGTATTGGATTTATCTGAGGTTGAGGATAAGACAGGTCAGGCCGATGTGCCTGTAGTGATATTGCCAAGAACTGGTGAGATTACATTGTTACAAACCGATGGTAATTTGACAGATGAAGAATTTGAAGAGGCTATTAATTTGGCTATTGAAGGTTGTATGGAAGTTAGTAAAGTACAGAAGGAAGCACTTAAAGATCGTTATTTACGTACAACCGAGGTACCGGAAGAAGAGGAATAGAGGGATATTATGGATGTAATACCGGAAATTACTATTGATAATATTACAAATCTTGTAAATAATAATGAGAGAGTTGATGGAAGGGCTCTTGATGAATATAGAAACATTAACATTGAAACAGATATAATTCCTAAGGCTGAAGGTTCAGCTTTATGCCAGCTTGGAAAGACCAAGGTTGTTGTAGGAATCAAACCTTCCATTGGCGAACCATTCCCAGATACACCTGATGTTGGAGTATTGATGACAAACTGTGAATTGCTTCCAATGGCTGATCCTGAATTTGAACCAGGCCCACCTTCACAGGAATCCATTGAACTTGCACGTGTTGTGGATCGTGGAATCCGAGAAAGTGAAATGGTCAAATTAGATGAGTTATGTATTGAAGAAGGTAAACATGTCTGGATGTTGTTTATTGATATTCATGTGATAGATAACTGTGGAAATCTTTTTGACTGTGCTAATCTAGCTGTAAATGCTGCACTTAAAACATGTAAGTTACCAAAGGCAACAGTTGTTGATGATGAGGTTGTTCTTGATGAGGAAGAAACATATAATGTCCCCTTAAATCATAATGTTGCATTATCCACCTTTGTTAAAATCGGTGATAAAATGGTTTTAGATCCTTCACTTGATGAGGAACGTGTTTTATCTGCCAGATTATCAGTAGGTATTACTGAATCAGGAAGTATTTGTTCCATGCAAAAAGGCGGTTCCAAACCTTTAAGTAAAGAGGAAATATTTGATGCGGTAAAGGTAGCATTATCTAAAAATGAAATGATTCTATCTAATTTAGATTTTTAAATAAAATTTTTCATTCTTTTTTTAATTTTTATTGTAATGTCCTTTTGAAATTTTATTTAAACGGTCTAAAATCCTTCTCGAATTTTATTTGCTCTTAAAATTCATATATCGAGATTAAGGTTTTAGATGTGATATTTTTTTATTTATTGAAATTTTATATTAAAAATACTGGTAAAAACAATAACTTTAAATACTGTAAAGTGCTAAATTATTATATTAGATAAATTTATGTTTTATTAATTCACAATTAAAGATAAATTTTATAATTTTATTCTTATATTATTTCATTAAATAATAGGGAATTTTTTTCTATTAACATTAATTATTTTTTGATTAGTTTAATAGGCTTTTATTTAGTCCATATATGGATTAATGATATTTTATATTATAATTATTTGGAGAGAAATATAATGGCTAGAACAAAAAAAGTGGGTATCACTGGAAGATTCGGTGCAAGATACGGAAGAAAAGCTAAAAGATCTGTTAAAATTATTGAAGAAAACATGAAACAAAAACATGTATGTCCTCAATGTGACAGACCTGGTGTAAAAAGAGTTGCTGCAGGAATATGGAAATGTAGTAAATGTGGAACAGTTTTCACTGGTGGAGCATACACTCCTGAAACTCCTATGGCAAAAGCTGCAAAACGTAATGTTAAAAATGGGGGAAACTAATTGTATAGATGTCCTAACTGTGGCTATGTAATGGACCACAAAAGTTATGAAGAAAATAAATGTCCTAAATGCAGATACAGAATCTTATTCAAACAAACTCCTGCTGTAAAAAGGACAATTAAAGCAAGATAATTTTTATTTTTCTTTTTAACTTATATCTCTAATTTTTTATTAACTTATTTTAATTTAATTACTTTGTAATTTGATATTTATTTTATCAGTGATTATATGCTTATTTCAACATCTAGAAAACCTTCTCAAAATACACGTAAATTTTGTAAGAATTTAATGCATGCTACAGGTTCAGAATATATTAATAGAGGAAAAAGTAGTATTAGAGATATACTTTTGAAATCCACTACTTTAGGTAATGATTCAACCGCTTTTGTATATGAGATTAAGGGCAATCCTAGTAAAATTACATTTTTTTCAAGGGCAGAAAAGGTTTTATCAATATTGGTTACTGTTAAAACCCAGAATACTCGTCTTCATATGAACCCTAAAAATCTCAAGGTTAAATGTGAAGTGGATGAATTGGCTGTAATTGCAGACTTAATTGATGCGGAATTAGATGATAATCCAAGTGAGAATTATCTCTACATTCATAAATATACTGAGGAAGATGAAAAGGAGTATATAGAGAAGGATTATGTAGATTATAAAATTGGAATAATTGATTTTTACAATAAAAATGGGGAAAAAATTGATTTTCAAATAGCAGTTAGGAAGATTCTTGATAATTAGACTATTTACTTTATTTTTTTATAACTAATTTATTATGTGAGGATTATGGAGAAGGAAAATAATTTTATTGATTCAATTAACCATAATATTACAATAAAATTTGATGATGCAAAACAAGCTAAGATTATATATGATGCGGTTTTACTTGAATTTGAAACTTCTCCAGATTATAGATCATCTATGGATTTAGAGGTTCATGATAATATAATTACTATTAATATAGAGGCCGAGGATGCAACAAGTTATAGGGCATCAATAAATTCGGCTATTAAATGGATTAAACTATCCTTAGAAGTTAATAATCTTATCGAGTAATTTCTATTGATTTATATCTAAATTAAATTATTTTTTCTATTTGATGACCAAATCATAAATAATAGGTATATTAGGAAATTAATTCTCTTTGAATGAATAAATTATTTATTAATAAATAGGTTAAGAGATTTTAAATCTTTTAAATGAGCTTTTCATTTATATGGTTTATTAAATTTTTAGATAATATTAATTTCTTTTTTAATGGGTAAAGTTTTATTAATAATATTTTTTCTGATGATAATCTGACTAATTTAAGATATCTTTATTAAATATTAAATATATAAATTAAATTATAATATTAATATTATTTAATTAAATATTTCAAAAAAGGTGATATTATGGATTTACCAAAAAATGTACAAGAACAATTGAATCAATATCAAAATTTACAACAACAAGCTCAAGCTGTAACCGTTCAAAAACAAAACCTTGATTTACAAATAAATGAAACTGAAAGGGCTATTGCTGAACTTGAAAAGACTAATTCTGATACTGAGGTTTACAAATCTGCTGGTTCTTTACTTATTAAAGTAAATCGTGATGATATTTATGATGAAACTAAAGAACAATTAGAAACCCTTCAATTAAGACAAAAAACCATGGCACGTCAAGAAGAAAGAGTTATGAAAAAACTTCAAGAAATGCAAACCAGTATTCAAAATACTATGAATGGTTTAAATATTAACTAAGTATTTTTAAATACTTATTACTTTTTAATTTAAAATTTTCAAAAGATGACTATATGAGAAAACTTAAAGAATTAACACAAGATGACTTAGATGCTATAACTTATTTTCTTACCAACACTGCAGAAAATAAATTATCACAACATGTATCTTCTAAAGAAGTTATAGATCAAAGTATTTTAACAGACATAAGTTACGAAAATGAAGAACTTAATGTTGATTTAAAAATTAATGTTGATGTTGATGCTTTATCAAATCTAAGTCAGGAAGATATTCAAAATGTTGTAGATGAATCCTATGAAAAATTAGATGTTTTCATAGATGAAAATTATAGAGAATAGTTTTTTATAACTATTTTACTAATTAACTTTTTTTTAATAACGGATTTTTTTAGATTTTTATTTCTATTAAACATCCAATGAATTTTACTTATTCTGTTTAAAATTATATTTTATTAAGGTTTATTTTAATAAATTTTTTTTATTTAGCTCTCATTTATTTTAGAACATATGAGCAATTGTTAATTATTTTTTAATAATAATAATCTTGTTTTGCCTGTTTTTATTAGTTTCACTTTTTATAAACTAGAATTCTGCTATTTTACTTGATATGATCCTTATTTTTTTATAAATTTGTCTATAATATTTTAAAGTAAACTTTAATTATTTTCAAATAACATTTATATACTAGAAAGTTTAAAAGTATGTGTAAGGGTCCAACCTTAGTTTTTATTTTTTATTAAAGGGTAATATTAGGGTTACTTTACCTTTTATCAACAACTTTTTTTATTAAGGCATTTTTTTAATTCTAATAATGGTTTATTGTTTTCTATTTTTATTAATGACTTTATGTGAAAATCCTTTCCTAATAATTAAATTTGTATAAAATTATAAGTAATATAAGGATTAAATATTTTATTAGATTTTTAAAATTAAGTATATTTAATTTCATTAAGAGTTTATACTATTTTAGTGGTTGATAAGATGGAAGAAAATGATGAAATTGTATGGGATGATAATAAGGTAGCTATTTCATGTTGTAGTGGAATGAGCCCTAATGGATTAGTGGGTAGAGCTGTAGTGACTGATGTAGCTATTGATTCTGATGATGTAATGTCTATTTGTATATCCGCAACATCTGCAGATAATGAGAATTTTATTAATCTCATTGATAAATATCCGATTATTGCAATCAATGGCTGTCAGAGTAATTGTGTTAATAAAATATTAAAAAACAAAGGTATTGATGTGGTTCGCCATATTAATATAGATCAGATTTTAAAACCTACAGGTCATGAACCAAATGATTCCGCAAGATTAGATGAGGAAGGGGAAATCTGTGTTGGTATTGTAAAAGAGGAACTTGAAAAGATTATAGATGAAGAGCTTGACAAGGCTAAAAGTTTATAATTTATTATTCATTTAACTTTAATCTTTTAATAATATTTTTTATCTGATTTTCCGATTTTTAATAATTGATTAATCTCATTTATTTGATTTTATTTTTCTATTTTTACTAATCAATTGGCTGATTTCGATTGTTTTTTGATTTTATTTTCTATTTTAATGGTTAATCTATTCTATTATTTTTTTAATTGGCCTTTTTTTAAACATTGTATCCTTTATTGTTTCATTTTATTTTTTAGTTCTATTATTCTAATATCCTCAATTAATTTTTCATTACCCTTACGTATGTTTAATTGGTTTTAAATCTTTTTTAATAGGTTTTATAAATATTATTTCTTAATTTTTAAATTCAATATAATTGTCTTCTATTAAATTTAACCTTGATTAAAATTTTAATTTCTTTTTAGGTAAACCTAAACTCAATAAACTATATATGTGGTAAAAATAATACTTTGTTTAGGTAAACCTAAAATTTTATTTATTAATTTTTTTAAAGAGAGGGGTTTTCTATTTTAGATGGTCAAGAAACAAGAGATGAAAAATTATTGGAAAACAAGAAGGACAGTACAAATTACCTTCATAATGTATTGCTTATAGGTAATCCTAATGTAGGTAAAAGTCTTACTTTTAATAAATTAACAGGTCTTTCTGCTACAGTTTCCAATTATCCTGGAACAACCGTTGATATTGATACAGGTAATTTTAAAATTGATGGAGAAACAATTGAAATTACAGATCCTCCAGGAATGTATGATTTAAATACAATAACCGAAGAGGAAAGAATTGCTAAATTACTTCTATTTAGTGGAGATTATGATTTAGTTGTACATGTTATAGATGCTAAAAATATTGATAAATCGATTGATTTGACTTTACAGTTGATTGATGCAGGTACTGATGTAATTTTGGTATTAAATATGATTGATGAATTAGACCGTATGGGTGCTAAAGTAGATAAGGAAGGATTGTCTGCTAAATTAGGTATTCCCCTAGTCTTAACTTCAGCTGCAAACGATATTGGTTTAGACGAGCTAAAGAATACAATATTAAATTATGATGATATTAAAAAGAATATCGATTCTAATTCAAAAGCCAAAATTGTAATCCATTATGGTAATGATTTAGAAAGTTCCATTAATAAAGTGGAATCTAAATTGGAACATAGATATGATGAGATGACTAATCGTGCAGTAGCCATTCTACTTTTAGAGGGAGATAAAGATATTAGAAATACCGTTAAAAAACATGAAAAAAACTATGCGGATGTTTTTAGTTTAGTAGATTCAATTGAAAAGGAGTATGACGATCCGATTAAATATTTAACCAAATTACAATTGTCTAAGTATGCACTATATTTTAAAGATGAATTTACAACAATAAACAAGGTTAAACCTCAGACAAATGATGATTTTAAAGAAAAACTATCAAGATTGATGATACATCCTGTTTACGGTTTGATTATTCTGGCATTGGTTTTATACTTCGGATTGTATCTATTCGTAGGGGTTTTAGGTGCCGGATATTTGGTTGATTTCTTTGAGGATGTAATATTTGGAGAATGGATAAATCCATTTTTAACTCAAATTGTTTTGGCTGTTATACCATGGAAACCAATACAAGACTTGTTTATAGGTAGTTATGGTATTGTAACATTCGGTTTAAGTTATGGTATTGGAATTATTTTCCCAATTGTGAGTTTGTTCTTCATTGTATTTTCAATACTTGAAGATAGCGGTTATCTTCCAAGACTTGCACTTTTAACTGACAACGCTTTTAAAAAGATAGGTTTAAGTGGTCGTTCAATTATTCCTATGGTTTTGGCAGTAGGCTGTGGAAGTATGGCAACCATGACCACACGTACTCTTGAGACCAACCGTGAAAGAATTATTGCAACAATACTCATGGCTTTAACTATTCCATGTTCTGCACAGCTTGGAGTAATAATGTCATTGTTATCCTCACATCCCATTACATTATGGATATGGCTTGGAATAATCATATTCAACTTTATAGTTGTAGGACTTATTGCTAAGAGATTTGTACCAGGTTCACAGGCAAGTTTCTTCATGGAACTTCCTCCTTTAAGAGTTCCTAAACCTAAGCATATACTTAAAAAACCTGGACAAGGGTTGTAATGTATATTAAGGAATTGTTACCAATATTTATCCTTATAAGTGTTTTAATCTGGGGTCTTGATCTTGTAGGTATCTTCCAATTGATTATTAAATTATTTAATCCGATTATACAGGCTATAGGTCTTCCAACTTCAACAACCCAATCATTTATCTTAGGATTCTTTAGAAGAGACTTTGGTGCAGCGGGAATCTTAAAGATTAGGGATACCTTAACTGGTGTACAATTACTTGTAGCAAGTGTTACCTTAACCTTGTTTGTACCATGTATTGCACAGTTTATTGTAATGATTAAGGAAAGAGGAGTAAAGGTAGCTGTAGGTATTGCAATATTAAGTATTGTACTTGCATTTACAGCAGGTTTCCTACTTAACTTAGTACTTACAACATTTGGAGTAGTATTTTAAATAGGATATTAGACATGAAATGCAGCTGTTTACTAAATTGGCTTATTTAACATGGATATTGTGATGGAATTAAAAATTGTCAGGATATAATTATTTAATTAGTAATATGTGTATTTACACAAATCATTACTATAGTTTTAAAAATATGATTAAGTAAATTAAATCTATAATTAATTATATTGATTATAAATTTTTTATTTTAATTTATTTATATAAAATAATATTTATAATGGGGTTATTTGATTGATGAAAATATTTAATTTATTATTTTTAATTATCAAGTGAATACTTAAATTTAATTTATACTTTTCATAGAAATTATTATGGTAGTGGATTGATAATATTCAATTTTCTAATGATTTCATAAAGGATAGTGGCGGATAATATGTCAGAAGATGTTATGGTAAAATGTGAGTTTTGTGGATATGAATTTAAACTCTGTGATGGTGAAAGTTGTGAAGGCTGTCCAATAGACTGCCAGGTAATTCACTGTCCTAATTGCGGATATGAGATTTTACCGGAATCAAAGTCATATAAATTCATTGAAAACTCAGTAAGAAAGATAAAGGATTGTATTTTTAACAGGTGATTCTAATTTAAACTATAAAAATTTTAGAATTTCTTTTTACAGGTTATTTTATTTATTACAAAAAGTTTGGATTAATTTTTAATATGTAGTTTCATTAAACTAATAAAAGTTTAGAATCATATTTTTAACAGATATAGTATAAAGGGGATTAAAAATGTCATTAAGAACTAAAGACATAGAGGATATTCTTCGTAATCTTTGGGTTAAGGAAAAGGAAGATAAGGACATCATGACCGAAGATCAAATTGATAAGGACTATATTACAGAATTATTTAAAAAAGGATATATTAATATAGATCATCATAAAATCTTATTATCAGAGTCTGGTGAATATCTGGGAAGGGAGCTTGTCAGAAAACATAGGATTGCCGAGACTGTTGTGGCTGATTTGTTCCTTGCAGATAGGGATGAGATGGAAGATTTGGCGGATCAGATTGAACATGTAATGAGTCATGATGTTGAAGACAATATTATGAGGATTCTCGGTTATCCTAAAAAATGCCCACATGGTCATACAATTCCGCCACGTGATGGTATGGTAGTCGATAATAAGGATTCAGCCGTTCCACTTCTTGAAACTGAGGTAGGTGATATTGGAACAGTATCATATATTAAGACTGCAGATGCTAAGAAATTACAGAAGATTATGAATTTAGGTCTTCTTCCAGGTTCTAAGATTCAATTGATTCAAAAATTTCCAATCTTTGTATTTCAGTTAGGTAATACCCAGTTAGCCGTAGATAAAGAATTGGCAAATGAGATTTATGTAGTTGTTGAATCTAATGAGCCGGTATAATTTTTCATTTTTTATAAATCTTTTTTTATCTATTTTAAATTATTTTAATTTTTTTAAAAGTGTTGATTTTTTTCATTTTAGTTTTTTAATGTCTAATTTCACTATTCTTAATTGTTCTATCTTTGTATAATCCCTTTTTTTATAAAACATTAAAGTCCTTTATACTTATTTACGGGATTTCTAATAATTGGCTATTGATCATTTTATCTTAATTTTTATTATTTTTTTAAGAATGTATTATTTTTAGAAAAATATTAAATTAAGTTCTTTTATATAATATAATAATTATTATATACAAGTGATTAAATGATTGAAATAGTACCAGTTTTAGATTTAATAGGTAATCAGGCTGTCAGTGGAAAAAGTGGTAATAGATCTACTTATACTCCATTAAACACAATTTATGCTCCAAACTCAGACCCTTTGAATATTGCAAATGGTCTTGAGCTTAATGGTGCCAAGGAGATTTACATCGCTGATTTGGATTTAATTGAAAAACAGGGTAATAATCTTTATAAAATCAAGGATGTTAATACTGTTTTGCCTGTAATGTTGGACTGTGGTATTAGAGATTTCGAATCTTTTAAGTTTTATCTTGATTTTGCATATAAACTTATAGTTGCAACTGAGACAATTGAATCCATTGACGAGATGAGGAAAATTTTTAACACATTTCCACGTGAGAGGATTGTTGTAAGTGTTGATATTAAAGATGGGCAACTTTATTCAAACAATTTGGATATGAATCTGGAAGAGTTTAGGGATGTGTTAAGGGAACTTGATCCTAATGAGATTATCCTTTTAAATATATCTGATGTTGGAACTGGAAATGGTTATGATATCCGCTTTTTGGATGATTTTAAAGAGTTTAAGGATAAGATCATAATTGGCGGAGGTATTAATCAAGAGGATTTAGAGCCCCTTGAAAGGTATGGTGTAAAAAAAGCATTAATAGGTACTGCCTTACATAACGGAAGTATTTCCATATTATAATTTTAATTAAGGGAATTTTTAATGATTTTCTTATTTTTATTTTTTAAAAACAGTTAGAATCTGTTCTTATTTTAGAAATTATAGGGATATGGAAATATTATTCTTTTTAAATATTGAAAACAGTTAAAGCTTATTCTTGTTCTTGTGATTATAAAATTTGAAAATGTTGTTTATAGTATAAAAATTCCAATGAAGGGAAACATATATATAACTTTATTATTAAATATTAATAGTATAATATTATTGAATAATAACTATATTTTTTTTAAAAAATGTTAATTTAGTGATAAAATGCCAGTAAACGGAACATTATTATTTTCACATATATTACCAGTTGTTTTAGCTTTCTTTGGAGTATTATTTATAATCTCTGGTGAAATGGATAATAACAGATATAAATTAATGGTAGGTATTGTTTTGTTTCTGATAGCGGCTTTCAGTCCGTTTATAGTTTTACGTCCTATTCTTTTAGGATAGTTACTTTTCATGATTCTTGTTTTCAGAATCTATTTTTAGAAAATAAATTATAACAATAGTTAATAATTAAATTTTATATTATAGTTATTATAAAAATAAGATTGCTGTATATTTTAATAGAAATTTACAATGGATATTAAATATTTGCAATTTAATATTAATTTTCGATAATTGATTAGTTTTAAAATTATAGAAAGGAGAAAATATAATGCAAAAAGGTACTGATGTATTAAAAGAAGGTTTTGCTAAAATGACAAAAGGCGGAGTCATTATGGATGTTGTAAATGCAGAACAAGCAGGTATTGCAGAAGATGCTGGTGCTGTAGCTGTTATGGCTTTAGAAAAAGTTCCTGCAGATATCCGTAAAGCTGGTGGAGTAGCTAGAATGGCTGATCCATCCATTACTGAAGAAGTAGTTGATGCTGTTTCCATTCCTGTCATGGCTAAATGTAGAATTGGTCATATTGCAGAAGCTCAAATACTCGAAACTTTAGGCGTAGACATGATTGATGAGAGTGAAGTACTTACACCTGCCGATGATGTTTATCATATTAATAAGAAAGAATTCACCATTCCATTTGTATGTGGTGCTAGAAACTTAGGTGAAGCATTAAGAAGAATTGATGAAGGTGCTGCAATGATTCGTACCAAAGGTGAACCTGGTACTGGAAACATTGTTGAAGCTGTTCGTCATATGAGAATGGTTATGGGTGAAATCAGAACTGTTCAAGGTTTGGATGAAGAGGAAATTTGGAGATATGCAAGGGATATCGAAGCACCAATTGAACTCGTTCGTGAAACTGCAAAACTTGGTAAATTACCTGTAGTTAACTTTGCTGCTGGAGGTATTGCTACCCCTGCAGACGCTTCATTAATGATGCAATTAGGATCAGATGGAATCTTTGTAGGTTCAGGAATCTTCAAATCCAATAATCCTCCTGCATTTGCACATGCTATTGTGGAAGCTACCGCAAACTATGATAAACCTGATGTTTTAGCTGAGGTTTCTAAAAACTTAGGTGAAGCAATGAAAGGTTTAGACATGTCTACTTTATCCCAAGAAGACAGAATGCAAGATAGAGGTATTTAGATATTATCTATTTTTTAAATTCCTTTTCTTTTTTTTTAATTTCATAATTCTAATTTAAAGCCATATTCTATAGAAAACTATTTATTCTATTTTAATTTTATATAATTCTTGATATTTTTTTAAGCCATTTATTGTGGAGGTGATGGTATGGTCAATCTGTTACTTATTGGTCCTATTACAAAGGATAAGAATATTTTTAATAACAAGTCAAAATCCTCAATAGGGGGAGCTGTATATTATGAGTCATATGTCTTGGAAAATTTAGAGTCTGACTACACAATTGTTACGGCTCTATCAAAAGACGATGAGTATCTATTAAACAATTTTCCAAATGAAGATAGAATAATTCCGGTTTTTAAAGATGAAACACTAATCTTTATAAATGAATATTTAAATGATTCAAATAGGATTCAAAAGTCCAATTTTGCGGAAATACCAATTACACTTAAGGACTTTAAAAATCTAAATATTGATTTAAAGGATTATGATGGAATCTTAATTAATCCTCTGCTATTATCCGATATGGACTTGGATTTGCTAAAATATTTAAGCAGTTTTGATTTACCGATATTCTTTTCAATACAGGGAATTTTAAGGGATTATTCATTAAATGGTTATGTTAAAAAATCAATGCCTGATAAATTTAGAGAAATTCTAAAATATGTAAATGTTTTATTTTTAGATGAGTTTGAAGCAGAGTTCATATATGGGGACAGCTTGGATTTGATAGATACAATTAAAAACTTGTCTACTTTAGGTCCAAATGAGATTATAGTAACTGAAAATAGTAAGGGATCTTTAATATATAATAGGTATGAGGAAAGATTATATGATATTGAAGCTTGCCCTACAGGAAAAATATCCTCTCCAACAGGAGCAGGGGATACATATATGGCTGCATATATTGTAAAACGTCTTAACAAATCTAACATTTATGAGAGTGGTCAATTCGCTTCCATTGTATCAACATTAAAATTGGAAAATAATGGTCCATTTAAAGATAGCATATTAGATGTCTTGGATAGATTACTCGATAATTTGGGTTTTTAAAATTAAATCTATTTTTCTAAAAGTTATTTTTTAGTATTGATTAAAAATTTATATTCTTTGGTTGGAAATTGGTGTTTGTAATAACTTTTAGTGAATGTTTAAGTTAAATAAATTTTTAATTGGAATTTCACTTTTAATAAGCTTCTTTTAAGTAGTTTATATTCTATTAATAGTTTCTAGATAATATAATTCTTATTTTATAAATTTAAATCATATTTTTTTAATATCTGTACATATATTCATATAAATCTTTTTTAAGTTATTGTTATATAATAAATAATATGGCACAATGTACAACTGAGAAATCAAAAGATTTTCATAAGAAAGCTAGTGGGAATATATCTATAACATTGATTCTAAGCCTTTTATTTAATATTTTTGTAATCTTCGGTGGCGTTTATACCAATAGTATTGCTATTGTATCAGATGCTATACATGATATGACTGATACATTTTGTCTATTAATTTCATGGATACTTGAAAAATTTTCCCTTAAGGAGAAAAATGATAGATATACCTATGGTTATCAAAGACTTTCTGTTTTAGGTGCTGTAATTACATCATGTACTGTTATAGTGGCATCAGTTATAGTTGTTTATGAATCTTTAACAAGATTGTTTAGTGTTGTAACACCTGATGCAAAAGGAATGTTTGTATTTGCACTTGTAGGTATACTTTTTAAAGGTTTATCTGTTTATAAGGTTTATAAAGGTCAAACCTATAATGAAAAAGCAATCAGCTACCACATGTTAGGTGACGTGTTTAGATGGCTAGCTATTTTAGTATTAAGTGTACTTTTAATGTTTTGGGATGTAGCTATACTTGATCCAATCATATCCCTTGTAATAGCAATATGGCTGATATATCAGTTAGTTAAAACATTAATAGACAGTATTAGGATTTTACTTCAAAGGGTTCCGGATTTATATAATTTTGAAAATCTTAAAGGAGAAATTCTATCAATTGATAATGTTGAGGATATTTTAGATATTCACCTTTGGAGTTTGGATGGTATAGATCAGATTATGTCTGCAAAACTTAAGGTTACATCTGATAATAAGGACGATTTAATTAAGATTAGAAAAGATATTGATGATATTGCTGATGAGTTTAATGTTTCTGAGAGTACTATTGAGTATATTTTCTAATAATCTGTGTTCTATTATTCATTAGCAATTATCGAGTATTTTTTCTATTTTTTCTTATTAAATTTTTTATTCTAATCATTATCTGTTTTATAGTTTTTTTATATTTTTAATTTAATCATATCTACTTTTAATTATTTTAATAATCATTATGAGTTATAATGATTTTAATCTATGAATATACATGATTGAATTATACAAGTTTTAATTATTTTATTTTATTTTATTTTTTTAATGTTGAATTCTTAACTGGTAACTTTTGGATTATAAAAGTTTTAAGATTTTAATATAAACATAGTTTCTAACTTTCAAGGTCTTTAAAAAATTTTGCGGGTTTAATTTTTTAAATGGGATTACAGTAGATTTTTAAGATTTTGAATCTGTTTTTTATTAAAAAACATTTTATATAATAGTTTAAATATAAGATATAATATCATTTTAATAAAAAAATAGATGATTTTTATTTAAATAATTTATTTAAGGAGATACAATGTTTAATATAATGGTTACACCATTATTTGGTGATACCGATGCGCTACAACACATAAACAACAATGTTTTAGGAACATGGTTTGAACTTGCAAGAAATGATATTTTCAGAATCTTTACACCAGACTTATCCGTAAGTCATGATGACTGGAAATTGATTATGGTTAAAACCACTTATGAATATTTGGATCAAATGTTTTATGGTACTGATGTTGAGATAAGAACTTATGTTTTAAGAATTGGTAATAGTTCCTTTACCACATATCACGAAGCTTGGCAAGATGATCGTTTATGTGCTAAAGGTACTGCTGTAATGGTTCATTTTGATTTTAACGAGCAAAAATCAATTCGTATTCCTGATGATATCAGAAAGGAATTAAATAAACATCTCTATGTTGAAGATGAATAATCTTTTTATTTTTATATTTTCTTAAAATGACTATTTTTTTTAATGTTTTTTTCTCTAATTTAACATGCTCTTAGTTTTTTTTAGATTTTGAAGATACCTTTTTTTAATTGACTATTTTTTAATGGTTTTTTTATAATTTGATTTATTCTTTTGTTTTTTTCAGATCCTTGATTTTTCTAGTTACCCTTTAGATTACATAATATTTTTTAAGATTCTTTTATTGACATTATGAAAAAAACTTTATATTTTAGATTTTTTTCCGGCGGAAATTTTTCATCTTTACAGTATCTTTTTTTCAAAATTTTCCGTATCCTAAGAAAAATTCAGTAATATTCTATGAAATTTTATGAAAAAACCATCTTTCTTTAGATTTGTTAGTTTATTTAATTTATTTTTAAAACATTATTCAATTTATAGTTTTTATTATTAATTAATGGGATTTTATATATAATTTTTTTAAAAAACTAAATTATCTGTATCTTATATATTTTTTTAATTTATTACAATTTTCATTTTTTTGAAAATTTTTAGGATTATTTTTTCCGATTAGCTTCTATTTTCTAATTTATAATTTTTTTAAATAATTTTATTCAATATTATATTTTTTTTTAAATAAAAATAATTTTTTTATAAAATTTTTTAATCTTAACTATAATTTGTATAATTATCATTTTTAAAGAATGAGGGTAATCGGAAGTATACTTCCGAAACCTTTATATACTCTTACAGATAATCTTAATATAACGGAACATGGTTTCCGTCTTCCGACTATAAAAATTTTTAAATTGAAAAATTTTTTGTAAAAAAGATGCATAGGTTTGAATAATTAAAATTTAGTTTAAAATCTTTTCCTTGATAATAAAAAAGTTTTATTTTAAAAAAGCCCTTTTAAAAATTTTTTGTATTATATATTATTCAAAACCTATTCACTTTTTAAGTTGGTTGTATTTAATTTATTGTTAAAAAATATTATAGAGAAGAAGATAATATGGTTGTTTTAAATCCAGGTGATACTGCTTGGATGCTTATGGCTACTATTTTAGTATTGTTAATGAGTATTCCAGGTATTGCCTTATATTATAGTGGTCTAAGTAAAAGTAAAAATGTATTAAACACAATTTATTTAACTTTCATAGCATTTTCCGTTGCAAGTATCATTTGGGTATGTTATGGATATTCATTTGCCTTCGGTTCAACAATAAATGGATTGATTGGTGCTCCAGCAAATCTGTTTATGACTGGAATGGGTGTAAATGATCTTAACGGTACAATCCCTGCATTGTTATTTGTTATTTTCCAATTAACATTCTGTGGATTAACTGCAGCACTTATTTCTGGTGGTGTAGTAGGAAGAATGAAAACCTCCGCTTGGGTAGCATTTGTTATTTTATGGGTTACCTTAGTTTACGTCCCTGTAGCTCACTGGGTATGGGGTGGAGGATGGTTAATGGAAATGGGAGCTCTTGATTTCGCTGGTGGTACAGTTGTACACATAGATTCAGGGGTAAGTGCATTAGCATTAGCATTAGTTCTCGGACCTCGTAAAGATACCACATTATTACCTCACCACTTAGGATATTCTGTAATTGGTGCAGCATTCCTCTGGTTTGGTTGGTTAGGATTCAACGGTGGATCAGGTCTTGCAGCAAACGGTCTTGCAGCAAACGCAATTCTTGTAACTAACGTTGCAGCAGCAGTTGCATTAGTCACTTGGATAGTCATTGATAAAGTAAAAGTAGGAAAACCAACTGTATTAGGTGCAATTTCCGGTGCAGTAGCAGGTTTAGTAGCAATTACTCCTGCAGCTGGTTTCGTTGATGTACCTGCAGCAATAGTTATTGGTTTCGTAACATCATTTGTATCTTACTTTGCATTATACTACTTAAAACCAAAACTTGGTTACGACGATGCATTAGATGTATTCGGTATCCATGGTATGTCAGGTTTATGGGGAGCAATCGCAACAGGTATATTTGCAAACCCAGCAATTAATGAAGCAGCTGGATTATTATATGGTAATCCAAACCAAGTTGTAATACAGATCATTGCAGCAGTTGCAACTGTTATATATGCATTTGTATTAAGTTACATCATTGCTAAAGTACTTGATGTCACAATGGGTATTAGAGTAGATGAAGCTACTGAAGTTAAAGGATTAGATACTCAACTCCATGGAGAATCTGGATACAGATTATAAATTCAGATTAAGATCTTCTTCAATTATCGAAGTTTAATAGGTTATTAAAACCTATTATCTTCATTTCATTGATGAAGATGTATTTAACTTAAATCTCGAGGAAATAATTAATTATATTAATTTATTAGAATTGAGATAATTGATTACCTTGTATGTATTGAAGTATATATAACATTAGAATTATATATGGAGTTTGTAAAATCATAAATTTTTTATGAGGTTTTAAAATGAAAAGAGTTATAGCTGTTATTAGACAAGAAAAATTTGAAGATGTAAAAAAAGCTTTAGATGCAGCTGGATTTAAAGGTATGACTGTTATTGAAGTCAAAGGAAGAGGTACTCAATTAGGTGTTAAAGAAACTTATAGGGGATCTAATTATTGTATTGATTTACTTCCAAAAACTCGTGTTGAATTAGTTGTTTCTGATTCAGATGTTGATAAAGTTGTAGAAGCTATCTGCGAAGGTGGTAGAACCGGTGATATTGGAGATGGAAAAATATTTGTCTCTAATGTTGAAGAATTAGTTAGAATTAGAACTGGTGAAACTGGAGAAGATGCTATATAATAGTATTCTTCTTTAAACATTTTTGTTAACTATATAAATCACACAAAACACGGGAAAGTACTATTATTATAGTATTTTCTAATTTACCTTATATTACGGGATTCATATTTATGGAATGTTTGATTAAATTAAATTTTTTATCTTGCCTCTGATTGTTGTTAATTCCTTTTAATTGTATTTTTGTATAATTTAATCAATCATTCTTTATTTTTTTTATTTTTATTATTTTGCTATTTTTTATTAAAGTTAGGTTTTAATTTTGTTTTTAAAAATTGATTGAAGTTTTATTTTTTGCTGTTTTTTATTAAAAATATCTTAAGTTTTACTTATTTTTAAAAATTGATTGGAATTGATTTTTACCTTAACTATGCTTAAGATTTAAATCGAGTATTAAGAAACCTTTCTAGAAAAGTTAAGAGTTTGAATTAAAGGATGAAATTTAAAAATAATTATTTAAAATAAGTTTGTTTATAATTTGAGTTTAAAAAGAACATGAAAATAAAAAATTAAAAAATTTTTAATTTTAAACATTTAAATTAGTGTTATTGGTAATATTGGATATCTTAACAACACCAATTATATTGTTTTTATTAACCCAAGTTTTAATTCCCTCTTCTTTAATGGTATAACCATCCTCGTATCGGTATTTAACTTCTTTATTATCACTAGTTAAATAAACTTCGTTACCATTAATTTGGCTTACTCTTTTTATGATACGTCCATATTCCGGACTATCTGCAACTACACAGTCTCCAACGGAAACATCATGGGTTTTATTTATAATAACGGATTCTCCATCATGAAATGTTGGTAGCATTGAGGTACCCTCCACATTAAAAAACATTGGTAAGGTATCGTCACCAAACTCGGATTTGATGTTAATTTCTGTGTTGGTATAACCATATTTCTTAGTTATGTTGGAAACTCCTGATTTAATGCTGTCCACAGTAGAATTCTCATTTATCATTTCCTCTTTTACATAGTTTGTAATGTCACTATTCATTTGATCATTATCTTCTAGGAAGTTAATAGTATGAATATCCGATTCCACTGTTACTCCATTGAGTTTTAAATCAACAATTAAAGCATCATTAAAGTTCATAAATCCTATGGTTCCAACTAGAGCTAATATGATTATAATAAATGAAAGAATCCATTTAGTATGACTTTTCATTTAAACACCATATTATTATGAGTAATTTAAAAATTAGTTTTAAACTTTATAATACTTATTTAATCTGGAAGTTTCCAAATTTTTTTTTGTTTAGAAGGTGTTATGTTTAAGTTTTTTTTGAGTTTTTTTTTTTATTTAATTGATTTATTAGAAGTTAATTGGATAATATTTTAGTTAACAATTATTTATTTGATTTATTAGGAGTTTTTTGAGTATTTTACTTAAGAGTTTTAAAAGTAACCTGTATTATGAATAATGAGTTAATCTAATTGATATCATCTAACTCGTCATCATCCATAATATCCATATTCAATAACATTTTCATAGTTTCAATATCTAATTGTCCAGGTGCTGTAACATCCCTTCCTGCAGCAAATGTTATTGGTGAATTAAATTTAGATGCCATTACACGTGTATAGCTTCCGAGTTCCCCCATTGAAATTGCAATGGTATCATCAAATCTTGAAAGTATTGCAAGTATAACCAGTGTGTCCTCTAATTTCTCAGGCATTACCGCGACTTTTGCAATGTCTCCAATCTGTTTTTCCTTTTCAACTATGTAGGTTAACTCATTTAATTCCGGTGTTTTTTCAAAGTTGTGATAGGAAATAATGGTTTTTGTACCAGTATTTTTAATTTCCTCGATATACTTATCATCTGTTACAAGCTCTATGTCAATATAATCAACATATGGTGCAATAGATTTTAGAAGTTCAACCCTTTCCTTTTCACTACCCTTAAAGGAGCCTCCTTCAATATCAATTCTATTGGTTGCAATCATTGGAAAGTTGATTTCCTTTGCAATTTCAACAATTAAGTCACTTGTAGGATTGTTCATTGCATCAATGCGGAATTCAAGAATATCTGCACCTTTACGTATACAGTCATGTGCAACTTCAATCACGTCCTCTTTCTCTTTTTGAGCAATTGGTATAGCTATTTTTGTTTGTGAATACATTTTAACATCTAACTAAATTCTTTATTTTCAAAAAATTAAAAACTAATTTTTAAATTACTTAATAATATATTTTAAATTATTAGATATTAAATTTTATTACACATGTTCTTTAATTTAGGATTTTTAAGTAAATTATAAAATAATAAATAATATTAGTTTTAAAAATTATAATTAATTAGATTTAGTAATTTTAGATGATTCAATTAATTAAATAAAAAAAGGGTGTATTATGAAACTTACAGTATTTGGAGCAGATATATCTTCTAATGATGTTTCTTGTAGTAAATCTTTGATTAAAAATATAAATAAAGATATTCCAAAATTATTGGATTTGGGTGCTTACAGGGCAGCTTTAACAAATGTAACTGGTGATGATCTAGTAATTGCCGCTTATGTTGAAGATGATTTACTTGAGGAAGTTAATAGGGGTATTATTCATTTGATGAGGGATAATGCTGAAAATCTCGGTGATTTGACTGGTATTTCAGAGGATAAAGAGAGTGCTGGTGAAGGGGTATCCTATGCTGAAGCTGATGTTCAAGATGATATCTATCCGGATAGCGTAATTTTACATTTTGATACATATGGTGGAGAACCATTTGTTGAAGATGTTGCGAATTCAACAATTCAGGCCGCTTCAAATTTCTTTGCCGTACATGATGTATGTAAACCGATAAGCGGTAAGGTTAGAAAGATCCCTGGTGTAGGGTATGTATCCAATGAAACTGATGATCCTGTAGTCTGTGCTACAGTAAATGGTTTGGAATCTATGGGTACTATAGCCTTTTCAATGATTGGTGCGGCACTTGGTTGTAAGAATACTTATCTTGTAGAATATGGCACTCCTTGTAATGTAATTCCTGGAAGTGTAATTGTAAGTGCAACAGCTTTCATGAATGGAAATACCCTTGATTTAGCTGTTCCGTTTGAAAACAAAACAAGAATTTTAAGATAATTCCTAATTTTTATAACCTTTTTTAGTTTTCTTAAATATAATAATTAGCTATTTTTATAATTTCAAATTACTTTTTTCAATTATTTCATAATAATTATTCAAGTTTTATTGTTTTTATAATTTTAAATTACTTTTTTCAATTATTCCATAAAAACTATTCAGATTTAGCTATTTTTATAATCGGGAATTGTTTTTTTATTATCTGTAATGATTAATATAGAATGGAATATTGACTTTAAGTCTTTGTATAATCTTTTGTATTAATTTTATATTAAATAGCCTTAATTTCTTTTAATGCTTTAAAGTACAGTTTTTATATTCTATTCTAAAAGTCTATTATTTTTTGATTAGATTACCTTTTATATTTAGAAACTTTTATTAATTAATAAATATAAAGTAAATATATTATATAATGATTAAATATTATATTTTAATTAATTTTTATATTTCTAAATTATTGTGTGTTAAAATAAGGGTTTTTAAAAAACTTGTTATGGTTTAGATTTTCAAATAAAGTAATTATAAATTTAAGAATAGTTACGTGATAATATGATTTTGTTAGATAATGATACTAAGATTTTAGTTCAAGGAATAACAGGTAAACAAGGTTCATTCCATACACAGCAAATGCTTGAATATAATACTAATATTGTGGCAGGTGTAACTCCTGGTAAAGGAGGACAAGAACACTTTGGTGTACCTGTTTATAATTCTATTCGTGAAGCAAAAGAAAACGAAGACATTAACTCTTCTATTATTTTTGTACCAGCACCTTTTGCAAAAGATGCTGCATTTGAATCAATCAAAAACTTTGATT
>Ga0214925_100100_pt1 | contig 81811 bp, 73 predicted proteins | sample Stichaenrichment_FD_168299 | JGI IMG/M metagenome (GOLD analysis project Ga0214925, IMG submission 168299) | Xylose enriched microbial communities from anaerobic bioreactor in Madison, Wisconsin, United States - 63SRT | ecosystem: Engineered > Bioreactor > Anaerobic > Unclassified | place: USA... | reverse complement strand
TTGAGTATCGGGTGTGACCGGTACTCTTTTTTTCTGTCATTATATCAAAAAAGCAGGTAGTTAAAAATCCTTGGATTTTTAACTACCTGCTTTTGAATTAAGGGACTTATGTCACAGCCTCTTTTTGATGATCCGCGTTGGCTTATTAACGGCTAATCCTTGTAAAAAGGCGGTGGCTAAAATCAGGGCGCCACCCAGCATTTCCGGTAAGCCAAAAGCGGTATGTAAAACGATGATGGATAAAAACGTGGCTGTTAGAGGTTCAAAGGAGCTGAGCATACCCGTAGTTGCCGGTAAAATGTAATTCAAACTCGTTAAATAGAACAAGTAGGCAAACATGGTTCCAAAAGTGGCCACGAACAACACAGCTGACCACTCTAATACACTTAGTCTGGGAATCGGCGTTGTAATAAGATGCGGCATAAAGACTAAACCGCCAATCAACATGGCCCAGCCGGTGACGATTTTAGCGTCATACTTTTTGAGCAGGCGAATGGGAATCAGGGTATACAGCGCTTGTCCCACCCCAGCCATGACACCCCAGAATACCGCAGCTGGTGCTAATTCAAGACTGTCTAAGCGACCCTTGGCAACTAATAAATAAGTGCCAAGTAGCGCAATCAACATGGAAATTACATCGATCCGTCGTGGTAGCCGCCAATGCCTAAGTGCCAGATAAACAATGATGAAAATGGGTCCAAGAAACTGCAGGATCGTGGCTGTTGGGGCGTTGCCGTATTTGACTGCCATAAAGTAAGAAAACTGCGACGGGATCATGCCACAAATGGCGAATATGACCAACAATATCGCGTCGTGTCGATTTTGCCAAATCGAAATTAGTTCTTTAAAGTTACTGACGGCGCCCCAAATCACCAGTAAAATACCTGCGATGGCCAACCTGACGCCTACTAACCAACCCGGCTCAACCGCCTGATGGGAAAATAAGTATTGTGCGCCAACACCGGACATTCCCCATAACGTGGTACCGGTGATGACAAAAGCGAGACCCTTATGTTCATCGGTCACATTCATTGACCTTCTTCCTAAAATTAAAAGTTTCTGAGTATTATCTTAGATAAGTTTGAAGGCAAAGTAAACCTTCTTTTGACGTAAAAGCGCCTAACTCAGGCTGACAAATCAATTTCTGGGAGTTCGTTGCTCGATATTGGTAACTTAATCTGGTTTATTCTGTAGATTGTTAAGTCGATTAAATAGCAGCACAATGATATTGTTTTAACGTGTGTACACCTTGAACCAGCATAGATTACAAATTGGAATTTTGTGCTTTACTTTTACCTAGACTAAACGTGTTCACCAAAGCAGAGATCTGCACAGAACAGCACCCCACCACAAATCCAAGTTCGGGATTTGGTGCTTTGCTTCTACCTAGACTAAACGTGTTCGCCAAGGCAGAGACCTGCATAGAAGAAGCCCCCACCCTAAATCCAAGTTCGGGATTTAAGGTGGGGGCTTCTTCTATTACGGTCTCTAAACGCCTTGGCTCACACTCTCTGCTGCGTGTTTCCCAGCATTTCTCCCCGAGTAAAAGGCATAACCTACACAGGTACCCGGCATATTAGGACCGTACGTATCACCAGTCAAACCAGCGGCATCATTACCCGCTGCATAGAGGCCTTTAATTGCTTCACCATCTTCGTTCATCACTTCATTTTGCGTTGTGACTTGCATACCGCCCATGGTACAAAAGGCGCCAATGTTTAGCTTGAAACCATAATATGGCCCATGATTAACGCTAACTAAATAGTCGCTATCCTTACCAAATTGTTGGTCATCACCAGTTTCACAATAGCTGTTATACGTGTTAACAGTCTTAGTGAAGGTTTCAACTGGTACACCCATTTTTTCGGCTAATTCTTCAATAGTGTCAGCTTTAAAGATGAATGGTTTCTTCGCGGCAACTGCAGCGTCCAGTTCATTCTGAAGCTTAGTCATCTTTTCACCGCGCTTAACGTAAACACCCAACCCCATGAAGTTACCGTCTTTGATCATGCGGTCAATGACGCCTTGGTCAAGCACACTGTAAACTTGATTTTGGGTATACATCGCGTTACCGGCATACGAGAAGTTGTAAACGACGGATTCGTCAACAAACCGTTCACCCTTCTCATTGACCCAAAGCAGTGGCTGTTGGCCGGCTGCCGCGTTCATTTGTGAAGGCATCATCTTAAATGACGGTTCATCGGGATCCTTTAAATAACCGCCGAATAACATCGCCATGCCAGTACCGTACTGCTTGGCACCCGTTTGCCAGCCTAAACGCAGACCATCACCGGTTCCCTTACCAGAACTAACTGGGATCAACCGTGACGTATCATAAGGTGTTAAATCCGCCATCATTTTTGCATTGTTCAAATAGCCGCCAGTTGCCAAAATGATTGCACTAGTTGAGACGTCTTGCGTTTCTTTGGTTTCCACTGATTGAATGGTGATACCGCAGATTGCATCATTATCGTCAGTATGCAATTGCGTTGCAGTGGTTAACGTCAAAATTTCAACGCCGTTCTTCTCAGCTTTTGGCAACAATGCGTCATGCAAAACTGATTGACCCATGCCTTTGTAAATATGCCAAGTTGCTTCACCGGCACCCATCGCTTGAACGCCTTCGTACTCAACGCCTTGGTCTTTCAACCACTGAACCGTATCAGCACTGTTATCAATGTATTTACGCCAAATCCGTGAATCAGCTTTAAACTTTGAATATTCAACTTCCTCTTTAAGAACATCCGTACCTGAAACTTTAATGCCCTGCTCCTTTTGAAGATAAGAATCAACGGCAAACAACCCTTCAGTATAGTTACTGCTACCACCGGTATGACGACCCTTTTCTAATAAAAGGACCTTAGCACCATTTTGAGCGGCTTCCAAAGCGGCTGAAGTTCCCGCAGCACCCGTACCAACAACGACAACATCGTAATGATCATTCTGACTGATTGACATTAAATATCCCTCCACACATTATGTTTATTATTGAGCATGACTCTCTAACTTATGCCTTCGAATAAAGCTTCGATGAGATTATTATAGTGGTAGAATATGTTATCGAAAACAACCGTTTAGTTCATCAGGCGAACTAATAGTATGAGTAAAAGGAGGCAATCTATGGACCTAAACCGATTAAAAACCTTTTTAAAAGTCGCCCAGTACGGTAGTTTTAAACAAGTTGCGGACGAAAATTTCATTACTCAGCGAGCAGTTTCTAAACAAATGAGACAACTAGAAGACGAACTCAACGTAACACTATTTCACCGAGGAAAAAATAAAGTGACGTTGACTCCCGAGGGTCACCGTTTCATTTCCTCAGCACAAGACATTGTGAATAACTATACGACTGCACTAAATGACTTACACCGTTCAATTTCATCAGACCAAATGTTGCGCGTAGGATACTTCTCCGTATTTGAGAAAAAACTACTGCAAAACGCGCTTTACTCGCTACTCAAAGTGAATCCTAAGCTTTCTCTTACCATCCGTGAAGGCAGTAACGAGCATCTGACCGAAAGTGTAAGAAATGGCAGCTTAGATTTAGCACTATCCATTAGTTACGGTCAGCCAGCTGTTTCTCCTCAATCTAACCTCACCGTTCGAACTATTTTTACTGATGAAATGGTCATGGGAGTCAGCACGCTCAACCCGTTAAGCAAACATTCTGTCTTAACCGCCCAAGACCTTTCCACGTTGCCAATCCTCTACTACAGCCCCGAAACCTCGACTTTCTTATTGGAAAGTTTTATGGCTAGTATGCCGTTTTTAGACGATTACAGCCGTATTCACCGCGTCACAAGTACCGAACAAATGGATATTTTAGTGGCACTCAATCAGGCATTCGCTTTTTATCCTGGTGGATTGATCAATCATCGCCGTATCAGTGCGGACGGTCAAATTCGGTATTTGCCAATCAGTAGCGTGCTTCCTCAAAGTTATGACATCGTAGCGCTTTATAATCAGGTTAATCAAAATCCGATGCTGGGGAAGTTGTTGGGTGAGTTTTGAAATAGGTGACAACGCTTTTTAATCTTACCTAGACTAAACGTGTTCTCCAAGGCAGAGACCTGCATACAACAAAGGCCCACCACAAATCCAAGTTCGGGATTTATGTGCTTTGCTTTTATCTAGACTAAACGTGTTCACTAAGGCAGAGACCTGCATACAACAAAGGCCCACCACAAATCCAAGTTCGGGATTTATGTGCTTTGCTTTTATCTAGACTAAACGTGTTCACTAAGGCAGAGACCTGCATACAACAAAGGCCCACCACAAATCCAAGTTCGGGATTTACGTGCTTTGCTTTTACTTAGACTAAACGTGCTCACCAAGGCAGAGATCGGAGTACACCAAAGGCCCACCACAAATCCAAGTTCGGGATTTATGGTGGGCCTTTGGTGTACTCCGATCTCTAAGCGCCTTGGTTCACACTCTACTTCGAACTCCTCGTATAATCCGCAAACCCCGCAACATGATACGCCACGCCGCTCAGTTTTGGATTTACTAAGTGTGATTCTTTTACATAATATAGTGGGATAATTCCCGTTTGGTCCTGCAAGCGACCCTCCGCCTGCCGCAAGTACTTCCAATAACTTGCTTGCGTTGGTGCCGCTTTGGCTTTATCAACCAAGCTGTCATAGGTCTTATCGCTATAATGACCAGGGTTCATCGTGTTCCCTGACGTCAAAATACCCAGGTAGTTGATTGGATCCGCGAAGTCCGCCAACCAGTACCACTGACTCATAGTGAACTGGCCGTTGGTTTTACGATCCGCAAACCCCTTATCCGGTAAATTACTGATATCAACCTTGGCACCCTTAAGGTTTTCTTGAATCTGACTTTGAACAAATTGCGCCACATTCTTAGTCACATCTTGATCATCGCCAATAATCGACATTTTAACCGTGCCGTTAGAACCCGTCTCCTTCAAGCCTTCAGCCCACAACTGCTGAGCCTTCTTCACGTTCGGCTTGTAGGTCGTACTGGTTTCCTTACTGAAATCACGGCCAGTCGTTGGATCCGTTGCCGTGCCTGGACTAACAAAACTGCTGGCAGGCGTTGAACCATCAGCAAGGACTTTGCTGACCAGTTGCTGCTTGTCGATTACTAATGAAACGGCCTCACGCAATTTCTGATTAGCCATTGGCTGACCCTTACGCTGATTAAGTTGCAGATAATAAGTCCACGCCTTTGGTACCTGCTTAAGATCTTTGTTTTTCTGCAGACTCTTGGCGGTAACACCAGAGATCGTGGCGTCATCTAATTTGCCACTAGTAAACAAATTATGTGCGGTATTGGCATCCTTCACCGTCTGATAGTTAATCTCATCCAGCTTAATGGCACTCTTATCCCAATAATGACTGTTCTTTACCAACGTGTATTTCGAATTTGTCCCCGTCCAACCGGTAATCTTAAACGCCCCGTTTGAAACGGTATTTTTAGCAGATGTCCCGTAAGCCTTGGTACCAATCTTTTCCACAAACTTCTTATCTTGCGGCATGAACACTGGCATGGCGACTAACTTATTGAAATAAGCCATTGGGTGATCCAGCGTAATGGTCAACGTCTTTTCACCAGTCGCTTTAATCCCCAGTGTCTGGTACGACTTCTTTCCGGCAATGATAGCATCCGCGTTCTTGATACCACTGAAGATATAGGTATAAACCGGATTATTCTTTGGGTTCAATGACCGTTTCCAAGAATACTCAAAATCCGCGGCGGTCACGGGATCACCATTACTCCACTTGGCATTTTTCCGAATATGGAAGGTATACTGAGTCCCTTTGGCCGTTGGTTTCTCAATCTTGGTCGCCATGGCAGGAACGGGCTGGTCCTTCGCATTCAACCGATACAACCCTTCAGAGATATTCGTCAGGGTATTGAACTCCGGCATAGTTGCCTGATTCGTATTATCCAAACTCGTTAAATCTGACGTCTGCATCAGCGCAATACTCTTCTTACTTCCCTGACTACTGTTATTGCCGCAGCCAGCTAACACAATGGTGGTTATCAAGGCAAAAGTTCCCAGCAACCACTTAGATCTATTCTTCAATGGAATCCCCTCATTTCTTAAGGCATTCAGTTCGACTATTCCTATAATACATAACTTAGATATCAATTACCAAGAAGTACCGCTGGAAAATTAAAATTAGTCGTGTTTATCTTTTTCGGGTTTGATATAAAAGACCCGTGTCCCCGTATCGATCTGCTCTTGCAAAAGCTCCAATAACAGAAGTACCCAGCCAAAAGTCAGAGTAAAACCAATGATTTCGTACGCCGTTAATGATAAGTAGCCAACAAACTTAAACAGAATCTCGGCCGTCACCAAGATAGCCCCAACAGTATACGACATCCGCAAAAATTCTTTCGGTATTTTAGGCAAGAACCAGCGAATGCCAACGATTAACACAATGATGAAATACACCAGAAATGACGCTAAATGGTCATGAATATCATGTGAAGCCCTATTATTCGGGAAAAAGCCCACTGCCCCCATATCAATTGCCATAGCCGTTAAGAGCACGCGTAAAATCAATAAGCGCACGGAACGAGGATGGTTCGCATTAATTGAAACGAAGATATAGTCAATCAAAGCGACCATGATCAAAGCCGAAAACATCAGAGTCATATTAAATTGCCAGCTATTATTAGCAAGTTTGGTCCCCAAAAAGCTCAGGTTGTACTGCCACCACTTCCGAGTACTGTTTGTAGCCATAGCGATAACTACCCCGCTCATGATCACCAACATAAAAATCCGAATCAGGGTTCGTGAAGAAGTAGAAACTGCAGCGTAGATCATGATGTAATTGATCATACTTTCAAAAATGAAGAAGATGATCGTTGCGGTCAGTCGATCAAACGTTGCGCCTTTAAAAATCGTTCCTAATAACCAAAATACCCCTAATAACGCTAAAGCAAGGATCAATCCAAACGATAGGATCACTACTGGGAAATTTCGCCAATAAATGGTCGCGGAAAAATCATTCGTTTGGCTTCGCCGCCCCCGAATAAAAAAGATGGTAAACAGCAATGTCCCAATCACGACGCCCGCTAAAATCACAGTCGTCCCAAGTGAGGTATTCCCTGACATTGGAATTTGATTTCTATTTTTCATTGCAAAGAAAACGTTAAACGCCAGCGCGCTGATTAGAGCTGGCGCTAAATACCACCAAAGTGATATCCGTTGGAATAGCGACATTTCACTGGCTTCAGTCGTTATCACGGCGTCATGGTTTCGTAATTCAATTTTGACACCCTCGCTATCCTTGATTTTAAGCTGTTCTGCTACCTTATCTGGTAATTCAATTTTCATATTTTTCTGCTACTGATAACTTATAAAAAGTTATAGATTATTCTTGCTTCTCCCTGTCCTGCCTCGCACGAAACTCACTAATACAGTTGATATGATAGTCCACAAGCGTTAATTCCCGGCTAGCCACCGGTACATGCTTTGAAGCCCGTTTTAGTAGGCTAATTCAAAGTTTTTAGTATCCCTGATATTCAGGGCGGCATTAATATCTCGGTCTGCAGTATAACTACATTTAGGACATTGATAGGTGCGCTCACTTAGCTTTAAATCAACTTTTTTATAGCCACATTGATGGCATAACTTAGAAGTTGGTTCAAATCGGCCAGTTAAGTGTACTGGAATGCCTAATTGCTGACATTTAGAAACTAATTTGATTCTAAAGTTGTAGAACCCTTGATAACTAACAGCTTTAGCTAAATGCCGGTTTTTCATCATACCTTTAACATTCAAGTCTTCTAAGGCTACCCACCGTGGTTTGGTTCTCACCACATGGGCAATAATCTTATTTTGATAATTTGACTGAATGTTAGCCAATCGTTGATACAAGCGTTGCACCTTCCGCTGAGTTTTAGCTAGATTAAAATCAGTAGCAGATTTCCCTTCTTTCTGTCTTCTAGCTTTCAGTGCTTGATACTGACGAGACATTTTCCTCTGCAGTCTGCGCAGACGTTTTCTAATGCGCCTTACCCGACTGCTTTTATTCTGATTATGATACATAGTACTATCATTTAAGATGGCAAATTCTTTTAGGCCAAGATCAATGCCGATGGGCTCACCGGTTAATACTAGCTTTGGCAATTCGGCCTGTTCTACTAAACAGGTCAAGTAATACCGACCAGCCTTGAATTTGATCCGGCCTTGTTTGATAACGAAGTGTTCTGAGTCTGTCGGAATGTAGCCAAACTCTTTCAAACGAACCCAGCCAAGCTTAGGTAACTTAATCCGATGACGCTGACAAGGGATGATTTGCGATTTACCGTTTTTAACAAAGTAGTAACTACCTTGACCGCGCTTAAACGATCGCCAATGTGGGAAACCACTTTGTTTCTTGAAAAATCGCTTCATAGCTGTATCGGCATCGATAAAGGCCTGTTTAACCGATTTGGCATATAATTCTTTGATCCACATATCATCAGGATTGGCTTCAAGATATTCATGATTAAACCACTTACTAAAAGCATAGGCATTCAAATAATAATAACCTTGTTCATACCGCTGCCGGTTGATATCCAAAAACAGGTTATAGGCCCAACGACTGCCACCAATATGACAATCAATCTGCCAGGACTGTTTTTCAGTCGGCTTAATTTCGACTTTGTAGGTGAGTAACATCAGTTATTCCGCCTTATTGAATTTAATCACCAAGGTGAGGTGTCCTTCATATTATACGGGATGGATTTAGCCCCAAAAGTCTTTTAATGAAATTCATATAAATCACTACATATAAGCTATTAACCAATACGGAAAATTAAACATCTAACTTTAACCTTGTGATATTTTCTACCAAACTTATAAGAATGCAGAATAGTATAGAAGCACCACTTTACAAAGATTGATATCCTTCTACAGCAAAACAGTTACTGTTCATTTCTCCCAAAGTTTATTATCTCAATTCATTTTGGGATAATTTGCGAAAATTGGCAAGTCCTTTTGTTTTTTTAGCCGAACTTGACCTGCGTCAATTATCCCTATGCCAATTCGCTTTACACTATAGATAATCAAATGATCAAAGGAGCGATCGACATGAAATTTCAACGTTATATTCAAAATCACCAAAACCAAATCACCTTAGCAAGTGCCATCCTGATTGCAATTGGTTTTGCAGGTAAGTACCTTCTAAGCTCAACGGTGGTTTATGACTGGGCGTTCATACTAGCCTCCATCATCGCGGCTGTACCAATTATGATTCACGCTTACCAATCATTACGCGTTAAAGTCATCAGTATTGAACTGTTGGTTAGTATCGCGGTCGTCGGTGCCTTCATTATTGGCGAATATAACGAATCCGCGATCGTGACTTTCCTCTTCCTGTTCGGGAGCTACCTGGAACAACGGACCCTATCCAAGACTCGTCAATCCATCAAATCTCTGACACAAATGGCACCAGAAACGGCCGTTATTCTCCACGACGACGGTACCCAAGAAGAAGTTGACATCGATGACGTTGACGAGGGCGATCACATCATGGTTAAGACCGGTGCTTCGGTACCCGTTGATGGCAACATCGTTTCTGGCTCAGGCTACTTAGACGAATCCGTCATCACCGGTGAATCTAAAGCGGTTGCCAAAACTGCCGGCGATTCCGTTTATTCCGGTTCAATCTTAGGTAACGGAACGTTAACTGTTGAAGCCACCAAAGTTGGTGAAGACACCACGTTCGGTAAAATCATTGAATTAGTTGAAGACGCTCAGGATGCGAAATCCCCTGCCGAATCTTTCATTGATAAGTTCGCCCAGTATTACACCCCTGCAGTGCTAGTCATCGCCGTTTTGGTTTACCTCTTTACCCGTGATTTTCCAACTGCCATTACCGTCCTCGTTCTCGGCTGCCCAGGTGCCCTGGTCATCGGTGCGCCAGTCTCAAACGTAGCCGGTATCGGTAACGGTGCTAAACGCGGCATCCTGCTGAAAGGTGGGGCTGTCATGGACGACTTTGCGAAAGTTGATACCTTCGTCTTTGATAAAACTGGGACATTAACCCTTGGTAACACCGCCGTTTCCGCAGTTAAAGACTACGCTGACGATTCAAAGGAAGCTTTGGCCTTGGTTGCTCGAGCAGAACGGTTATCCAATCACCCACTTGGCAAAGCAATTACCGATTATGCGACCCACGAGAAAGTTGATTTCGAACAATTAGACGTTGCTGAAAACGATACGGTTAAAGGTCAAGGCCTCACCGCAACCATCGACGGTCACCACGTTTTAGTTGGTAACTTGAAGATGATGAACGCTAACAGCATCGCTTTAACCGATACACAAAAAGCTGACTTAACAGACGTCCAGCACACCGGTAGTTCCGTTGTTATGGTAGCCGTTGACGGCGCATTGAAATTAATCCTTGGTGTTTCTGACACCATCCGTCCAGGTATCAAAGCACAGCTCCAAGCATTACGTGACCACGGTGCTAAGCACTTAGTCATGTTAACTGGCGACAACAAGATCACCGCGCAATACGTCGCTGAACAAATCGGGCTTGACGAAGTTCACGCTGAACTCTTACCCGAAGAAAAAGTCGACTACATCAAGAAATTCAAGGATCAAGGCCGTACCGTTGCCTTCGTTGGTGATGGCATCAACGACAGCCCGGCAATTGCTACCGCACAAATCGGTATCGCCATGGGCAGCGGAACCGACGTGGCTATCGAAACTTCCGATGTTGTCCTCATGCAATCCAGTTTCGAAGCACTGGTTCACGCTTACGCCCTTTCTAAAAAGACCGTTATCAACACAAAGGAAAATATCGCCATCGCCATTGGTGTCGTCGTCTTCCTACTCATTGGTTTGATCGTCGGCTTCATTTACATGGCTAGTGGCATGTTTGTCCACGAAGCAAGTATCCTCGTCGTTATCTTCAACGCAATGCGGTTGATTAGCTACGGCAAGATGCCTACCCAAGCACAACAAGCAGCTACTCAAAAAACTTCATTAACTTGATTTACGTCAATTTCAAATCAAGGAGAAGCGACTAAACTATAGATAATCAAAGAAATCAAGAACAACTAAAAAAGGAGATCGTTATTATGACAACAAAACGTGCGGTATTACAATTAGATGGTTTGACCTGCCCATCATGCATGACCAAGATTGAAAGTGCCTTGGCACATCAACCAGGCGTTGAGAAAGTGAAAGTGCTCTTCAATGCCAGCAAGGCTAAAGCCGACTTCGATGACAGCAAAGTCTCCGCTGAAGAATTAGGCCAAGTAGTTGATAAATTAGGTTACGAAGTTAAGAAGATCAAAGTTAAGGACACCGTTGCTACTAAGTAGTCGTGAACCAACAGACAGGAGGAACCAAAATATGACAACCGATTTAAAAGACGCAGTAGAAGAAAAGTATCAAGCCGAAGTGAAGCAAGCTGACATTGACCACCACACCCCAACCGCGGGTGCCATGACCGGCCACATCGTTTCCAATCTACGGGTGCTGGACGTGAAACTTCACCAGGCCAAATGGTTCATGAAGGGCTTCGAAGCCGTTGCGGTTCGCCCACTCTATGACGAACTTATCGACCAAGCTCGCAAGGACTATGATACGGTTGCCGAAGCCCTCTTAGACGAAAACGAGCTACCGCCCTCGACTACCGAAGAATACGGTAACTACAAGATGTTAGACGAAGACGGCCGTAACAAATACCTGACCACTTCAGAAATCGTTGACATTACTGCTCACGATTACAACACCGAAAACCTATTCGTCACCCGGGCAATCAAGTTGGCTGAAAAAGAAGACCGTCCAGCATTGGCTGCTACCTTAACTACCCTATTAAAACAAAACAACCACGCCATTCAACAACTGCAAGCTATCTTAGGCCGCACTGCCTGGGAAGGCTTAGTTGAAGAAGACGATGATGACGAAGACTAACAAAAACTGATTAAATTAAATGGCTGACCGCGAGCAGCAAATTTAGTTACAGCTTTACTTAAAAATTCGATACCAGTGATGGTGTCGGATTTTTCTGTTTTATAAATTATTTAGAATTGTCGTATAATAAATAATTGTGTACTCATTAAAAGTAGGTCACTCGCTTGTTTCACTTGAAACATAGCCCTACTGCTATTAGTACTCAACATCAGAAAGAAGAGAATTGAGGCAATAATGATGGAAGAACCACAATCAATTTCACGAAAAACCGTCTTACTCATGGCGATTGCTACTGGTATTATCGTCGCTAATCTAAACTTTATCCAACCTATCGAAGGGTTAATTGCTACCGATTTTCACCTTTCTAAAGCCATTGTCGGTGTGCTGGCAATGCTGACCCAAATGGGTTATGCCGTTGGGCTATTATTAATCGTTCCCCTTGGTGATATTTTTGATCGCTATCATTTAATTCAATTCATGATGGTCTTATCCATCATTTCACTGTTAATCGCGTTCATATCACCCAATGCTGTGGTGTTCGCCATCGCAACCACGCTAATCGGCATCACCTCCGTGGCACCGCAAATCATTATTCCGTACGCTGGCTTTCTCGCCCCTGCCATGCAGCGTGGAAAAGTCCTGGGAACCGTTCTAAGTGGCCTCTTGACCGGGATTTTATTGTCGCGGTCCTTCAGTGGTCTGCTTGGTAGTGTCATTGACTGGCAATACATTTATCTGATTGCAGCGGTGATGGATCTCATCTTACTGCTGGTAGTCCATCAAGCAATGCCACGAGATCCTCGTGGCCATCAAAATTTGAGCTATGCCAACGTAATCAAATCATTGCCTCGTCTATTCACCACTCAGCGTCGACTACGAGGTTCTTCACTTAACGGTTTTACCATGTTCGCGGTTTCTAACGTCATGTGGTCGACAATTGCGTTCTACTTGGCTGATCAATATCATCTAGGCAGTAACGTTGCTGGACTATTAGGCTTATTAGGGATTGCAGGTGTCTTAGCCGCTCCCTATATTGGTAATCTAGTCGACCATCGCTCACCACGACTGACGATTGGATTATCCGTCTTCTTCTCCAGTTTGGCCTTTTTACTGTTCTGGTTAATCGGTCATTGGATGGTTGGCTTAATCATCGGTATTATTCTACTGGACCTAGGAACTCAATTCAGTCAGGTTTCCAATCAAGCCATCGTTCAATCGCTCAACCGTAAAGAAAGCAGCCGCAACAATTCTATTTTCATGTTCAGCTATTTTCTTGGCGGTTCATTAGGCACGTTATCCGCCACCTGGGCTTGGAGTATTGCCAAGTGGAACGGTGTTTGTCTAGTAGCTGTCGTCTTTTTGGTCATCGCACTACTTGGACATTTGATTTTGAAGGAACCAGAAAAATTACATGACTAATCATCAACTCGCACTTATTTGCCAAAACGACAGAGAAGCGCGAGTTTTTTGGTTGCAACCATCGCAACTCCTATGTATTAGGGTTTTGCGCATTCTTTGCAACTCCCAGTTGCGCAAATAGCAGTTGATTCGGGCGAAATTTATCACTTTGTTTGCGTGTCTTTGCCTTGATTTGCGAGCATAATCAACCTTGAAAGAATAGAGAGGAGACTTCATCATGAAATTTGCAGAACAACTGAAAAAATTACGTTCGGAATTGCATTTGTCACAAGACGACCTGGCATCTCAACTTTTCGTCTCTCGCCAGGCAGTCTCAAAATGGGAAAACGGCGATGGTACACCGGATCTGAAAACACTAGTCAAGTTAGCCGAAATCTTGCACGTTAGTTTAGACACTTTGGTCCTTGGAACCAAACCAGCTACTGGCGACCACATTGACTCTTCAGTTTTCGTGTATAATCCGACAACTGGTTTGTATGAGCGTCGCCGTGGTGTGATGAACTTTTGGGATTTCCTAGCCCAGTACTGGTGGACAGTTATTGCACTAGTTGCAACTATTGGCGCGTTTTTCTTTTAACATTAATATTAAAAACTTCTGTGAAAACTGTTTAATTTTCTAATAATATGTGCTATTATCTATCATAACTTAATACGAACTGCAATGAAGAGAAGAGTAGAAAGATCAGTAGGGTTGGAAAGCGACCATCGTTGGTGAAAGGATGGACCAAAACGTCTTTTGAAGATGAGCTCTGAGCAATTATCAAAAGTGAAAGCTTGCGATACGTGGGAAACACGATAAAATTCCGGGCATGTATGTGCCTTAGAGGTAGTGATGGCAACATCACTACGAACGATGGGTGGTAACACGATGAAGAGTCGTCCCTGTACAGAACATTCTGTGCAGGGACGACTTTTTTGTTTGGAAAGTGAGGGAAATCAGATGGTTGAATGCGATACAAACTTCAGTCGTGGCAAATTACAACGTGATTATCAAACCGGCGTAACTCAGATGTTGGTGCATCATTCGGCCAACAATGGTTTGCCAAAAGTTACTTTCTTACTTACTGAGAAATTTCTTTACGAAATAGCATTTATGTAAAAGTCTCGAGGTTGGAAAAATCGCTTTTAATGGTTCATTGGTTATTTAAGGAGGCTAAAATATGTTAAAAAAGGAAAAAATTCAGGTGAACAAGGATGGTACCCGTCGTGGTCTGTCCAACGTTGCGGTTCAAATGATTGCGTTTGGTGGCTCGATTGGGACCGGACTCTTCTTGGGTGCCGGTAGTACGATTCACAGAACCGGACCATCGATTTTACTCGTTTATTTAATCATCGGTGGTTTCTTCTTCCTCATGATGCGTGCAATCGGTGAAATGATGTACTCCGATCCAGATCAACACACCTTCGTTTCGTTTATCAGAAAGTACGTTGGCTCAAGGTTGGGAAAATTTGCTGAATGGAGTTACTGGCTTGAACTGATTTTAGTTGCCAACGCTGAACTAATTGCGCTGTCAACCTACGTCAAATTCTGGTTTCCACACATTTCCGCTGGCCTAGTTCAACTAGGATTCTGGGCTGTTTTGACCGGCGTTAACATTGCCATGGTCAGTTCATTTGGTCACTCTGAAACCTTCTTATCCGGAATTAAAATTTTTGCCATTATCGCATTAATCTTAGTTGGTATTTATTTAGTCTTTACGCATCACCAAAATCCTGCAGGCACTCACGCATCTTGGGGCAATCTCACCAACAACTTCACCATGTTCCCAAATGGGTTCCATCAGTTTATCATGGCTTTCCCAATGGTCTTCTTTGCCTTTCAAGGAATGGAATTCGTGGGGATTACTACCGCTGAAACTAAAGATCCCAAGCACGTTTTGCCTAAAGCAGTTAACCAAATCATTTTCAGAATTCTCTTATTCTACATTGGTTCACTGCTTGTGATTATGGCAATTACCCCTTGGCGCTCACTGAATCCATCTCAAAGTCCCTTCGTCCAGATTTTTACTCTTGCCGGGTTACCAGCTGCTTCTCAAGTCATCAACGTGGTGGTTATTGCTGCCGCAATGTCAACTCTGAACAGTTCCATTTTCTCAACTGGTCGTCATTTGTACCAGCTGGCATTGGAATCACATGCTAAACCGATGAAACCATTCACTAAAGTTTCAACCAACGGGATTCCAATCGTAGCCGTCTTGTTCTCAGCAGCTTGCATGTTATTCGCTCCCATTATTAGTGCCTTCAACACGCTGAGTGCGGCGTTCACCTTCATCGCTTCTGTTTCCAGTGACATTTACATTCTGGTCTGCATTCTGACCATGGTGGCACACTACAAGTACCGTCGTTCCATCGATTTCCAAAACGATGGCTTCAAGATGCCTGGATACAAATGGAGCAATCCACTAACAATTGCCTTCTTTATCGCTATCTTTGTAAGTCTATTCTTCAGCCACGAATCGCTATTACCAGCCATCGGTGCCATTATTTGGGCGATTGCATTTAACTTGCTACTTAAACGTGATAATGATAATGGATTAAGTGTTAAGACGCTATAACATAATAGGCGTTTTTGGTTGGCTATCTATTAGTGTGTATCTATTCAAGGACGTTCCAGTCATATCGGCTGGAACGTTTTTTGATGTCAAAATCGCTTAGTTTTTCTTATGCCGTTTCCACACGAAATCTATGAGTTCTATAAGTGAAAAGAAGACTGCCGCACCAAGCATCTCGTAAATAAGTGAAGTGGCGTATCTCCAAAGGTAAAGGTGTCCACTAGTAATTAAATCGTAAGCGCCTTTGCCAATGATAAGAACCACAAGCAGAATCAATAGAATTGAAAGGTCAAACAGAATATCACTAGTGAATTTGCGCCACATATCTAGCTCCCTTTAAAATGATGTATGATTTACATTTAGCTTATCATACTAAATCCGCTAATTTTCAAAAAAATGGTCTGATTCCTGTTGGATACAAGAATCAAACCACCATAGCTGATTTAAAAACGGTAATAATTATCAATTTACACAACAAAATCTCTCTAGAAAACGATCACCATTAAGGGCTGTAGTTGAGCACGCTTTAAAAGTTTGTGGTATGAAAGGAAGTTTAGATAGCATTTAAATTGCTATACGTGTCGATCCCCTAATCATAAATCGTCTGGCCAGAGAGATTTAATAATAAGCTAAGCGTTCCTATAAAGCGCTTACAAATTGATTATAACACGATTAGAGCAACTTTTATTAAGCATATATCTATGGATACTATTAGAAAAAATATGAATATGAAATAAAAAAACCTAACAGATTAGTGTTAGGCCTATGAGAACACATCTCGATTGAATTATATATACCATTAGTAATTAATTTAAAACTAACATTATCGATTACATTTTAACTGAAAATAATGCTATTGATTCCTAAAATATTCATGAGATATAAAATAAATACCAAAGCATTAACGGCGGCTGAAATTAAAATGATCCCATAGGAAAACGTAGCCGTGAAGAAGCCAAAAATCATGGGATTACGATACTTTTTGCGCTGGTACGTAAAGGTCCAAATAAGTAACAGCAGTGTTGCAACAGCTTGAACGACTATTCCCAATACGTAAACGCCCATCGATCCTGACTTGACCTGAAAGAAATAAGTAAAGGCGGTAATCACATCGATGATAATAGCTAATAGTGGCATGAGCAGCCCCTCCCTGTAATAAGTACTTCTATTATACACAACCTGATTAACCATGGTGGTCAAAAAGACCGCGCTAGAAAAATCTCAGCGCGGTCTTAACTTATAACAGGCACAATCATTCTTCATGCTGTCTGTGCCAAGCCTTAATTTGATTAAGCCGTTCTTTAAACCGTTTTTCGCGACCTTCATCCGTTGGCAAGTAGTATTCATGCCCATCCACGGACGGCGGCATGGTCTTCATGGTGGTCAGCTTATCCTTAGCGTTGTGAGCCAACTCATAGCCCTCACCGTATCCCAGATCCTTCATCAGCTTAGTTGGCGCGTTACGAATCTGCAGTGGTACCGGGTCGTTAGCGGTTTGCTTCACATCCTTGGCAGCTGCCAAGCGTGCTTTATAAATGGCGTTTGATTTCGGCGCCAGCGACAGGTACGTCACGGCTTCTACCAAATGAACGTCACACTCCGGCATGCCAAGAAACTGGCAGGCTTGAAACACGTTGATTGCCACGTTCAGCGCGTTGGTATCCGCTAAGCCAATATCTTCGCTGGCAAATCTCACTAATCGCCTAGCGATATACAGCGGATCTTCCCCGCCTTCCAACATCCGTGAAAGCCAGTAAATTGCAGCGTCCACGTCACTATTCCGCATTGATTTATGCAATGCGGAAATAATGTTGTAGTGTTCTTCGCCATTTTTGTCGTAGAGTGAAAATTTCCTGGTAATCAACTGACTGAGGTCATCCATAGTGACGGTTGTTTCATTGCCCTGCTTATCGCCATTCAGAACAGCCATCTCTAACGTATTTAAGGCAGTTCTGGCATCGCCATCGGCAAAATTAGCAATGGCTTGAATTTCATCATCGCTAATCTTGATGGTTTGATTACCATAACCAGCCGGATTGCTGAGGGCGTTATTGAGCAAAGTGACAATGTCGTCTTGTTTTAATTCATGCAACACGAAAACTTTGCAACGGGAAAGCAGCGCCGAATTAATTTCAAACGAGGGATTCTCCGTGGTGGCACCAATTAAAGTAATGCTCCCCCTCTCAACGTAGGGTAAGAAAGCATCTTGCTGAGCCTTATTAAACCGGTGAATTTCATCCACAAACACCATCGTTCGTTGACCCACTTCACGGTCCAGTTCAGCCTGTTTCATAATCTTTTTGATTTTACTGATACTGCTATCGACGGCACTAAAACTCAAAAAGCTGGAGTGCGTCTTCTGCGCAATAATTTCGGCCAGTGTCGTTTTGCCCACACCTGGCGGACCCCAAAAAATCATGGATGAAACTTGATCAGTTTCGATAATTTCCCGTAAAATTTTGCCTTTGCCTAAAAGGTGCTGCTGACCAACAAATTGATCTAAATCCTTTGGCCGCACCCGACTGGCAAGCGGGACATTTTGTGATTGATTAGAAAAAAGTGATTCTTGATGCATAAGCAACTCCACCTGCCTTCATCTTCTAGTGATGAAACCATACACTTTAATTATACGCTTTGCACCGGAATCTACTTCATTTTCCTACTATTATATTATGATACATAATATACAACTTAAAACCTGGCCTTCGTTCAATTCTTCAATATAGCCTAATCGTGCTCTAAAAATCAGATTCCAGCCATGTAATGTAAAAAAGCCACTCCGACCAAAAACGTCGAAATGGCTTTTTACGTTACATTTTGGAATTTACCGAGTTATGTCACATATTTTCCCAAACGCTTGTTTTCACACTCTCTAGTGATTATGAACTTGTTGTGCAGTAACACTACGATGTGCAGCAAGTACCGGACGTAAGAAATGTACACCTAAACCTAATACCAAACCAACGACAGCTGGTACGACCCAGTCCATACCAAGGTTTGCGAATGGCAGAACACTTTGCTGGAATCCAGCAACAGCCTTACCAAATGCACTTTGGCTAACAACTGCTGGGAAAGCATCCACCATGTCGAAGAACGCTGGTACAGCAGTGAAAACAACAACGAACGCGTAAACCACGCCATCACGATGGAACAGTGGTGAGAAGACTGACAATAGGATCAGTACCATGGCAAATGGGTACAGGAACATCAACATTGGTGTTGACCATGAGATGATAGTATCCAACCCGAAGTTAGCGGTCAAGAACGATGCGGCACACATAAATCCGAGCCATTGACGGTAACTAACGCGACTGAAGTGTTTGTGGAAATCTTGTGCGAACGCTGCAACTAAGCCGATAGCAGTGGTTAAACAAGTTACAGTCAGCAATGTTGCCAGCAGTGCGTGACCAAAAGTACCTAAGTAGTAAGTGACTAATTGGTTGAAGGCAACCCCACCATCTGCAGAAACTTTGTATTTACCTAACGTAGTGGCACCTAAGAAAATCAAACCAACGTAAATCACACCGATCATACTAGTAGCAAGGACCCCTGCACGAGCCGTAACTTTAGCGTTGCTCGACGGTGTTGTCTTGCCTAGTTGGTTAACGGCCGTAACAACGGTAACACCAAAGGCTAAACCAGCTAAAGCATCCATTGTGTTGTAACCTTGTAAGAAGCCGTTGAAGAACGATGCGTGCTGATAGGCTGTGGTAGCAGCCATTTTGCTAACATTGCCCATTGGGTGAGCAAAACCCATAACGAAGACTGCGAAAAGCATCAGCAGAAAGACCGGGTTTAAAACTTTACCAACACTGGTCATAACGTTAGATTCCTTGTACGAAACAAGAAATGCTGTACCGAAGAAAAGAACTGAGAAGACTAACAAACCAACGTGTGCCCAGCTTGCAGGAAGCAGTGGCTGAACCCCAACTGAAAATGGGATCGTGGCTGTCCGGGGTGTCCCGAACAATGGTCCGATGGTGGCATGAATCATAACCATGAATACCAACGCGAATGCTGGGCCAAGGGGACGACCAATGTCATAAACACCCTTTGAGTGGGTAACGGCAACGGCAAGCACTGAAAGCATTGGTAGCAGCACCGCGGTAACTAAGAATCCAACGGTAGCCATGCCCCAGTGAGCACCGGCTAATTGCCCTAGGTGAATTGGGAAAATCAAGTTCCCAGCACCGAAGAAGAGCCCGAATAGCATTGAACTGACGACTAAGTATTGTTTAACTGATAACGGTTTTGGATTTAAATCTTTGACCTGTTCCATGATTGAAGACCTCCGTAATATGTGTATGATTGCTAAATAATTTAGAATTCATTTGATACTGACTAATCTGACTAATCTGATCTTCCACGGAAACCACCACCTTTATATGTTTGATACGCTATGTAGACTAAAAAGCACCCTCAGTTCACAACTTGTGTAAACTAAGGGTGCTTCTGCACTGTACCACCTTATTTTGTTATTTTATCGCTAAAATAACCTCTTCACGTACGGCCACAAGGACGATACGCTAACTCGATAATGGGAGTGCCCAACGTACGTTACTTAAATTCGGTACGTCGCTCAAAAGGGATGTTCACTGTTCAACTCTGGCTTCCTCTCACCAAACGAAGCTCGCTTACAGGTGCTGAACGGTTACTTAACTTTCTCATAGCGTTTTGTAATTGATTTAACAAGTCCCATACTAATCACTTCGCATGAGAATGTCAACATCAAATTTTAATCTTTTTGTTACTACATTATTATTTTACAGCTTTAATCCCGCTAAAACTGCGGTATTTTGGCCTCATAAGCCTCAATTTGATCTTCGTACTGCATGGTAATAGCAATGTCGTCCAACCCATTAATAAATTTATGCTTCCAGAGTGGATCGATTTCAAAAGCAAAGGTGTGATCGTCGTACCGAACTTCTTGATTTGGCAGATCAACAGTAATTTTGGCATCGGCTGGAGCAGTCGCTAGAATCTCACGCTGATCACGAGGTAGTGTAATGGCCAAGAACCCATTTTTAGTGCTATTCATGTAGAAAATATCACTGAAGCCACCGGCAATAACGGCCTTGAAACCATAGTCTTTCAACGCCCATACCGCGTGTTCACGCGAAGAGCCGCAACCAAAGTTATCACCAGCAATTAAAATCTCCGCGCCCTGCCGCTCTGGCTTATTCAAGATGAAATCAGGATTAGGCTTACCACTTTTATCGTAACGCCAGTCGAAGAACAGGTGCTGCCCATACCCAACCTTCAAGATATTCTTCAAAAATTGCTTGGGAATCAACTGATCAGTATCAATGTTATCCTTCATGATTGGCACTGAAGGACTTGTAATCGTCGTAATGGGTTCCATTATGCCACGCCTGCCTTTCTGATATCTACAAAATGACCATTGATGGCTGCCGCAGCAACCATCGCTGGACTTGCCAGATGAGTCCGTGAGCCAGCACCTTGCCGACCTTCAAAGTTTCGGTTGGAAGTTGACGCACAGTGGACACCTGCGGGAACTTGATCCGGATTCATACCCAAGCAAGCTGAGCAACCGGGTTCGCGCCAATCACAGCCAGCCTCCTTAAAGATTTTATCAATGCCCTGTTTCTCGGCTGCTTCCTTGATAGTTCGCGAACCAGGAACAACCAATGCCGTTACTTGCGGTGCAATATGATGACCCTTCAATACTGAGGCCGCAATCTTCAAGTCTGATAGCCGACCGTTAGTGCAGGAGCCAAAGAAAGCAAATTCGATTGGAATTTCTGGCGCCTTTTGCCCTGGTTTGAGGCCCACATAGTCGTATGCTTTCTGATCGTCAGCGTTTTTGATTTCTGGAAACGGTTGATCCACCGGTACCGCCATGCCGGGATTGGTCCCCCATGAAACGAATGGTGCCAGATCACTGACATCAAAGTCCACCACCCGGTCAAAGGCTGATTCATCATCCGTGTAATACTGTTTCCAATATTCAATGGCTTTATCCATATTCTTAGGTGCATATTTCCGGCCAGCCACGTAATCAAAAGTCGTTTGATCAGGTCGAATGGTACCGACTTTCGCGCCACCTTCAATGGCCATGTTGCTTAGTGTCATCCGCTCTTCCATGCTCATCCGTTCCACGGTATCACCGTAGAATTCAGCAGCGTAACCAGTCCCAAACGAGACGCCTTCACGGGCAATCAACCCCATAATGATGTCCTTGGCGTACACCCCCTTGGGCAACTGGCCGTGAATGTGAATACCCATGGTCTTCGGTTTCGTTTGCCAAATGGTTTGGGTGGCTAAAACGTGTTCGACTTCCGAAGTCCCAATCCCAAACGCAATGGAACCAAAAGCCCCGTGAGTTGCAGTGTGTGAATCCCCACAAACGATAACCATGCCTGGCTGTGTTAGACCTAACTGAGGACCAATGACGTGAATAATGCCTTGATCTTCATCCCCCATACCTGCTAAGCGAACGCCGAATTCCTTGGCATTTTTACCTAAAGTGTCAATCTGCTTACGCGAAATTTCATCTTTAATGTTAAAAATGTCCTTCGTCGGTACGTTATGATCCATGGTTGCAAAGGTTTTATCAGTTCGGCGTACTTGCCGGTGATTTTCACGCAAGCCTTCAAAAGCTTGTGGTGAAGTTACTTCATGAAGTAAGTGCAGATCAACGTAGATCAGTTGCGGGTCCCCAACCTTTCCCGTAATCACGTGCTGATTCCAAATTTTATCAAACATGGTCTGGCTCATATGAATGCCTGCTTTCCTTAATATAATTAATAATTGTCTCTGTCATCTTATCAGTAGTCGCGTGTCCGCCCAAATCAGGTGTCACAACGCCAGCCGTTACTGTCTGGTTAATCGCATCGCTAATTTCCTTCGCCATGTCGTCCCGGTTAAACGAGTGGGTAAGCATCATGGCAACTGAACGAATCATTGAAATTGGATCAGCAATGCCTTTACCAGCAATATCAGGTGCTGAACCGTGAATTGGTTCGTATAACGATGGTCCGTCAACCCCGCGGCTCATAGATGGAATCGTTCCTAATGAACCGGTAGTCTGAGCGGCTTCATCACTGAGAATATCACCAAAGAGATTTTCAGTCAGGATCACATCAAACTGGCTTGGTGAAGCAATGATTTTCATGGAAGCAGCGTCTACGTAGCTAGTATCATAGGTCACTTCTGGATAGTCAGTTGCAATTTCAGCGACAATTTTCCGCCACAATTTACTGGTATCCAGCACGTTGGCTTTATCAACCAATGTCACGTGCTTACGCCGCTTCATGGCCATGTCGAAAGCCACCCGGGTAATCCGTTCGATTTCTTCGTTGGTGTAACGCATGGTGTCCAAGGCATAGTCCGCAGTCGTTTCACGGGGAGTCCCGAAGTAAATTCCGCTGGTTAATTCACGAACGATAACAAAATCCACTGGTTCCGTATTTTTAAGTGGTGAATACTGCTGCATCGCGGTACTGATTTCAGTTGGTCGAATGTTTGCGAACAAATTTAGTGCTTTGCGGATTGCCAATAGTCCTTGCTCTGGTGTCTTTGGCGCACCGTCCCATTTAGGACCGCCAATGGCAGCGAGTAAAACCGCGTCACTTTGCTGAGCAGCTTTAAGTGTTTCAGCAGGTAGTGGTTCTCCTGTCTGGTCAATTCCGGCACCGCCAAAGGGCATCTTGTGAAGCTGATAATCGAAATCCTGATTTTCACTAACTGCGGCTAATACTTTTAAGCCCGCCGCCATGATTTCTGGACCGATATAATCACCAGCAAGTACTGTAATATTGGCTGTCATTATGCGCTCACCTCACTAAATTTGTTCATAATCACTCGAAGATCATTTTCTGAAACGATATCGGTATGATCAGCCTTATCTTTAAAGTGTGGGAAAATAACTTTCATATCATCACGGTTGACATGATAGCCCATCTCATTCAGCTTAGTCATCACGGCATGTGACCCTGAAAGTTTACCAAGTGGCAACGTAGTCTTGTGGGCACCGACACATTCTGGCGTGAGAATTTCATAGGTTTGTGGATTCTTCAGCATTCCATCTTGATGAATCCCAGATTCGTGTGCGAAGGCGTTGGCACCAACCACGGCTTTGTTATGCGGTACCGGCATCTTAGCAAACTTGCTGATCATATCGCTGGTGTGCTTAGTTTCCTTCATATTGATGTTGTTCGTGGCATCATAGTAATCCTTGCGAACATACATCGCTGCTGCAACTTCTTCTAGCGCGGCGTTACCGGCACGTTCACCGATACCGTTGATGGTGCCTTCGATTCGGGTCGCACCGTTTTCAATGGAAGCAAGGCTGTTAGCAACCGCCATGCCAAGATCATCATGACAGTGAACTGAGAAGGTGTACTTGTCAAAGTCGGTCACGTTTTCGCGAAGGTTCTTAAAGAGTGCGGCAAATTCAGCGGGGTTGGTATACCCTACCGTATCCGGAATATTGATAACAGTAGCACCAGCTGCCGTTGCGGCGTTAATGGCTTCAACCAAGAAATCGGGTTCGGTTCGCGTGGCATCTTCTGGTGAGAATTCCACGATATCAAAGAACTGATGGGCGTATGAGACGCAATCGGTAATGGTATCAATCACTTGTTGCTTAGACATATGTAGTTTTGAATCACGGTGAATCGGACTAGTTGCAATGAAAACGTGGACTTGTTTATGTGCAGCATCCGCGGTTGCTTTTACACAGGTGTCAATATCACCTTTTCGGGCCCGCGCTAGGCCAGTAACGCAGGCCTGCTTCACGGCTCGCGACACTGCTTGAACCGCCTCGAAGTCACCCTTAGAAGCCACTGGGAAACCCGCTTCAATCACGTCAACGCCCCAAGCTTCGAGCTGTTTAGCAATCGCTACTTTTTCATCAATACTGAAGTTAACCCCAATCGTCTGTTCACCATCACGAAGCGTCGTATCAAAAAACTGAATCTGTTTAGTCATAATAATCATCCCTTCAAATTTGATTGTTAACCAAAAACAACACCTCATTCGCATCGAATGGGGTGTTGTTTTGACAAGCCCCATTCCATAACGCAAATAGGACTTGACGTGTTACATTGTCAAATCCTAGGTCATAATAATAAGGCTAATAAAGAGGTTGCAAGTGTTGAGTTGTTATTGAATTGAACAGTCATCAGATGTACCTCCTTATCTTTCGTCGTTTTTAGTATGCTCACAGACTAGCATATCAAATGAGAGCTGACAAACCGTTTTCTAATATTCCTGAAAATAAATGAGCTAAATTGCAAGTATACGCCCTACTACTATCGTTTTAGCGAAATGACATTGTTTTCCAACATTCTTTTTTCACAGAAATATATTCCACAATAGTCCATATAAAATCAGAATATAAGGACATCTCAGCTAATTTGTTATGACGAACTAGATCAAATATGCTATACTACTTTAAGAAATTATGAATTTGTTATAACGAAAGGAACCATTTGAGCTTATGAACGAAATCAAATCACAGCGTCAAATCATCCAGGTTGGTAACTCATTGGCAATTACGATCCCCGCAAACATTGCCCGCAAACTAGAAGTTCAAAAGGGAGATGACATCGACGTCTCTTTCCGTAATAACGTGCAGCTCGATGCTCACTTTTTCCAAAGTTTGGAAACGGTCATCGATCAGTTTGAAGGCATATTGGATCAAATACAGGGGGACATGTAATGCGTTATTTAACAGCAGACGAATTAGTTGCTATTAATAGTCGTTTAGCCATCAGGGCTGGCAAGCAACCCGGTATCAAAAACGCTGACCAATTGGATAAAGTCATTGCGGTACCACAATCTAATGCTTATGATCAAAATTTACACGAGATGGTCGCCAATAAAACTGGTTTTTTACTTGATGCCATCATTTCCGGTAAACCATTCGTCAATATGAATTTGCAAACTGCCGCAATTGCAGTCGCTGCTTTAGCAGATTTAAACGATTATGAACTGACTTTCACCGATGATGAACTGGTCGCTCTTGTGAACCGCGACAATAACAAAGAGGTTGAAGCAACGGAACTATTTACTATCTTCAATAATCATTTGAAGCAAAAATAAGCGTTATCCCAATTTTCTTCGGGACAACGCTTTTTTAATTCAATTTAACAGCCTTAACTCTGTGGAATCTTTAACTGTCTCAAATCCTGCACAAAGTGTTCTTCATCTGGCGTGAAAACGTACCCTTGCCGTGTCACGATTGAGACGTTGAAACGCTCAGCTACCGGATCCAGCACCTTTAAGCAGGCTAATTCTTCTTCATCACTGGAACTAACCACGTCACGAGCTAACAGACTGATGCCCAAATTTTCTTTGACTAAACTGGTAATCCAGGAAATATCTGGCGTCTTATAAATAACAGGCGGATTAACCCCCGCAAACTGGCAATATGCTTTAAAAGCCGCTGGGTGAACAAACTTGCGGTTTAACATGATAAACTCTTCATCCGCCAGCTCTTTAAAGAATACACTTCCCCGATTAGCTAATCGGTGCTGCCGACTAACGACGACTACGAATGGCCGACTGCCAATGTGAATCACGTTTAGTGAAGGATCATGCAGCGGCAGTACTGAAGCCAGCAAAGCAATATCAGTTTCACCATTTTTCACCGAATTAAGTAAGCCGCCAGAACCGGTTTCGACAACATCCAAGCGTTGCAGCAGACCATCTTTCAACAGTTGACCAGCTAGTGAGGGAAAGTACAGTGAACCAATAATCGGCGGTAAGCCAAACCGGATCCGGGATAACTTAGCGTTTTCAATCTCTTGATGAGCTAAATTTAAGCTAGCGGTGATTGAACTCGCTTTTTCGTACAATAATAAGCCGGACCGCGTGATTTCGGTTCGACTGTGCGCCCGGTCCACGTGGACTAATTCATCTTCGAATTCTCGTTCCAGTCGCTTCACTGCTTGCGTGACGGTTGGCTGAGAAACGTTAAACGCCTTTGCAACGGCAGTAAAGTTTCGCTTTTCAACTAAGGCTTTAAAATAAGCTAGGTCTTTGGTGTTCATCCGCAAATCTCCTCAGATTAAATCATTCACCATAGCTTATCACAAATTAAAAAGTTGTGCCCACTTCACTAGTAGGTACAACTTTTTTATTATATTCTAAATTTTTACCACATACCAAGCACTTTCATCCAGATAGAACCAATACCACCCCAAACGACGAGGTAGACCAAACCTAGAATAAAGTTTAGACGCCACCAGTCGCTTTGCTTGTTGTACCCAGCACCAAAAATTGCTGAAGCAGGACCGTTAGCATATTGTGTCGTTGAACCGAAGATTGCACCGGTAAAGCCGAGAATCATTGCAGCAAAGGTTGCTGGTGCGCCGGCTGAAATAGCAACGGCCAGCAAAGCACCGTACATTGCCGTAACGTGCGCAGTTCATGATGCAAACAGGTAATGACTGTAGAAGTAGAACAGAACCAATACCACAAGAACGATTTCCCAGCTCATACCGTGAAGACTGGTACCCAAAGCTTTTGATAACCAAGGAATAAAGCCTAAAAGGTTTAATTCATTGGCCATGAAAATCAGGATTGAGAACCAAATGATGGTATTCCATGCGCCAGTTTCATTCAATACATCCTTCACGCTTAAAACACCGGTCAACAGCAATAATCCAACGGCTAAGAAAGCAACCGTGGATGCTTCCAAACCAATAAAGCTAGAAACCATCCAAAGAACTAAGGCGAGCACGAAAACCGCTGCCATAATCTTTTCAGGTAAACTCATCTTACCCATTTCAGCTAACTGCTTGTCAGCCCATTCCTTAGCGTTCGGAGTTTCCTTGATTTCAGGCGGATACATTTTGTAGATCAGCCATGGAACTAGGATTAAGCAAATAATACCAGGAACAAGTGCCGCAATAAACCAACCCATCCACGAAATCTGAACGTGCATGCCTTTAGCTAAAGCAACGGCAACCAAATTAGGTGCCATGGCGGTCATAAACATCCCAGAAGTAATAATGTTACCGTGGAATTCAGTGAACATTAAGTACGAACCAATCTTGCTTTGGGTCCCGTCTTTAGGAGTTGACCCAAATGATTCGGACAAAGACTCGATGATGGGCATAACGATCCCACCAGCACGAGCTGTGTTACTTGGTGTGGCTGGAGAAGTGACTAGATCAACACCAAGTAAAGCATACGATAATCCCAGTGTTCGTTTACCAAATAAGCGAACGAAAATCATCGCGATTCGACGACCAAGTCCGGTATTAATAAATCCGCGTGACAGGAAGTAAGCCATCCCAATCATCCAAACGGTATCATTACCAAAACCTGCAGTGGCGTCTTCCATCTTGACAACGCCAAGTAAAACAGAAATTGTCATTCCAATAAGTGCTACCCCAGCGATGGGCAGGGGTTGAGTAATACAGCCAAGAATCGTGGCAACGAAGATGGCTAACATGTGCCACGCAACCAGCGAAACACCAGCTGGTTTAATCGGTGCTAGAAACCAGATGATTAAACCGACAATAATCGGCAAAATAAATTTCTTATAATTAATTTTATTAAGTGTCATTTTAGATGTTCTCCTAAATAAAGGGCATTATTTTTCATTAATGTAGTTGAAGACTTGTTCGCCGGCTTGACGACCAAAAATAACAGTTTCAGCAATTGAGTTACCGCCGATTCGGTTATTACCGTGAAGACCACCAACAATTTCGCCAGCAGCGTAGAGACCCTTGATAGCTTGGCCATCTTCATTGAGTACTTCAGTTTTATGGTTGATTGCAATACCACCCATGGTGTAGTGAACGGCTGGTGCGATGTGAATGGCGAAGAATGGTGCTGTCGAAATGTCGCGATCCATCCCAGTAGTTCGACCGAACGCTGAATCATTTTGATCTGCAACGGCAGTATTCCAGTCGCTGACCGTTTGCTTCAATGTTTCAGCATCGAAGCCCAGCTGACTTGCCAAATCATCCAATGACTGACCGGTGTGAACCAAACCGATTGAATCGTAGAACTCAACGGCTTTAGCACGGTCACGAATGCCTTGGTCAAAAATCAAATAAGCGCCGTTTTCATTCAGTTCATCGATTGCAGCAGTAACGTTCTTCCGGGTATCCAGTTCGTTAACGAACCGGTCCCCATGCTTATTCACTAAGATTGCACCTTCACCACGAACAGCTTCACCGATCAAATAAGCGTGTGGCGTGTCTTGTTGAACTGTTGGGTGAACTTGAACTTGATCCATATCGACTAATTTGGCGCCTAATGACTGAGCAAGCTTAATGCCATCGCCAGTTGCACCAGGTTGGTTGGTCGTCTTCATGCCCTTTAAATCAGGACGATACTTTGTCAGCATGTCTTGGTTAGCACCAAAACCGCCGGCAGCCAGAATAACTGCATCCGCCGTCAACGGACCGCTTTGCTTCCCAGTTGTGGCACGCACACCGGTGACTTTACCCTCTTCATCAGTGGTTAATTCAGTCACCTTAAGACCGGCAAATAGCGGAATATGCGCCTTTTGAACTTGTCTCAACAGCTCAGTCACTAGAAAGCCACCAATTGCGGCCAGTGAATGAGGCCGGTGGGTCCGCATCTTGCTCATGCCACCAGTGATCGTGATTTCGTCCAATTGAATATCATGATCTGCTAACCAGTCAATTGCTAAAGCAGCGTGTTCACTGAAGTATTTCAATAATTCAGTGTTGTTTTGGCCACCGCCACCCTTTAAGGTTTCATCGTAGAATTCCTGGAAACTGTCCACCACGTGATGTTTTAACTGGACGTTAGTTTCAGCCGCATTCATCCCTGATGAAGCTCGGTTGGTGTTACCACCCAATTTATCCATTTTTTCAAGGATAACGGGTTTTAGTCCTAACTCGTGTGCCTGAATGGCAGCCGTCATCCCAGCTGCACCTGAACCAATCACAATCACGTCATAATGCTTGCGCAACTTCGTGAGTGAGGTTGGTTGAAAATGAAATTTTTCAGCCATTTTTATGCTGCTACTGATAACTTATAAAAAGTTATAGATTATTCTTGCTTCTCCCTATCCTGCCTCGCACAAAGCTCACTAGTACAGTTGATATGATAGTCCACAAGCGTTAATTCCCGGCTAGCCACCGGTACATCCTTTGAAGCCTGTTTTAGTAGGCTAATTCAAAGTTTTCAGTATCCCTGATATTCAGGACCGCATTAATATCTCGATCTTCGGTATAATTACAGTTCTGACATTCATACACCCGATCTTTTAATTTCAAATCAACTTTCTTATGGCCACATTGGTGACACAATTTTGAAGTCGGTTCAAAACGGTGGGTCAGATGTACGGGAATGCCTAACTGTTGGCATTTAGAAACTAATTTGATTCTAAAATTATAGAACCCCTGGTAACTAACTGCTTTGGCTAAATGCCGATTTTTCATCATACCTCTAACATTCAGGTCTTCTAAGGCTACCCACTGTGGCTTGGTTCTCACCACAGCAGTAATAATCTTATTTTGATAATCTGACTGAATATTGGTTAATCGTTGATACAAGCGTTGCACTTCCCGCTGAGTTTTAGCTAGATTTAAATCAGTAGCAGACTTTCCTTCTTTCTGTCTTCTAGCTTTCAGTGCTTGATACTGACGGGACAACTTTCTTTGCAGTCTGCGCAGACGTTTTCTGATCCGTCTTACGCGACTACTTTTATTCTGATTAGGATACAAAGTACCATCATTTAAAATAGCAAATTCTTTTAGGCCAAGATCAATACCAATTGGTTCGCCGGTTAATTCAAATTTTGGTAGTTCAGCCTGTTCCACTAAACAGGTCAGGTAATACCGACCAGCTTTGAATTTAATCCGACCTTGTTTGATAACGAAGTGTTCTGAGTCTGTCGGAATGTAGCCCAGCTCTTTCAAGCGTACCCAGCCAAGCTTTGGTAGCTTGATTCGGTGACGCTGACAGGCAATGATTTGCGTTTTACCGTTCTTAACAAAGTAATAACTGCCCTGACCACGCTTAAACGAGCGCCAATGTGGGAAACCGCTCTGTTTTTTGAAAAAGCGTTTCATGGCCGAATCAGCATCAATAAAGGCTTGTTTAATGGATTTGGCATATAAATCCTTGATCCATAGATCATCAGGGTTAGCTTCTAGATACTCATGGTTAAACCACTTACTAAAGGCGTAAGCGTTTAAGTAGCAATAACCCATTTCATAGCGCTGCCGGTTGATATCCAAAAACAGGTTATAAGCCCAACGACTGCCACCAATATGACAATCAATCTGCCAGGCTTGTTTTTCAGTCGGTTTAATTTCGACTTTATAGGTGAGTAACATCAACTGTTCCGCCTTATTGAATTTAATCACCAAGGTGAGGTGTCCCTCATATTATACGGGATGGCTTTATCTTAAAAAGCTTTTTAATGAAATTCATATAAATCACTACATATAAGCTATCAGCTAATACGGAAAATTAAACGCCTAACTTTAACCTTGTGATATCTTCTACTAGGCTTATAAGCATACGCAATAGTATAGAAGCAACACTTTACAAAGATTGATATCCTTTTACAACAAAATAGTTACTGTTCATACCTCCTGTTCTTAATTGATTGTGTTGTTAAGTTTACTTTTGATCAATGTTAGTCATGTTGATTGGCACAACCCATTTATCATACTCTTCTTCTGTCAATAAGCCTGACTTCAAAGCGGCTTCTTTCAAAAGGGTGCCTTCTTTTAAGGCTTCTTGTGCAATCGTAGCACTTTCGTGGTAACCGATATGTGGTGACAATGCCGTAACCGTCATCAGTGAGCGGTCAACCAATTCTTCCATCCGTTCTGAGTTGACAGTTAAACCATGGATCATCTTGTCGGCAAAACCACGCATGGTTCCTGCAAGTAATTCGGCTGATTCAAGGAATGCAGAAATCAGAACAGGTTTGTAAACGTTCATTTCGAAATTACCTTGGCTTGATGCTAAATCAACGACCACATCGTTACCCATTACTTGAACAGCCGCCATGGTGATGGCTTCAGCTTGGGTTGGGTTAACCTTCCCAGGCATGATTGAAGAACCGGGTTCGTTAGCTGGAATATTCAATTCACCGTAACCGGCACGTGGACCTGAAGCCAAGAAACGCACGTCGTTAGCAATCTTCATCAGATCAGCAGCAAGCGTCTTGATGGCCCCATGGACAACGTTTAAACCAGAGTGGTGAGCCAAACCATAGAATTTGTTGGTATCAGCAGTGAAGTGAAGGCCGTATACTTCGCCCATCTTGTCAGCAATAATGCCGGCAAAACCAGGTGCAGCGTTCAAACCAGTGCCAACTGCGGTACCACCCATTGCTAATTCGCTAAGGGTTTTACCTAAAGTTTGCAGGTAGTCTAAATCATGTTCTAATGCGCTGACCCAACCAGAAACTTCTTGGCCAAAAGTTAATGGAGTCGCATCTTGCAGGTGGGTCCGGCCAATTTTAACCGTCTTCCAGTATTTTTCTTGTTTAACTTTTAATTCATCGATTAAGTGCTGGGTTGATTCTTCCAAGCTGCTAACAGCCTTTGCAGCGGTGATGTTCATGGCTGTTGGGAAGATATCGTTTGAGCTTTGACCCTTGTTAACATCATCATTGGGTAAAATTTCAATCTCAGCGTTAAGCTTAGCTGCTTGGTGAGCTACCACTTCGTTAACGTTCATGTTGGTTTGAGTACCTGAACCCGTTTGATAAACCACCAGTGGAAAGTCCTTACGTAAATCCTCGTCATCAAGTGCTAATAACGTATCAATCGCTTCAACGATCAAGTCCGCCTTAGCACCGTCAATGTTCTTTAACTCTTTATTAGCAGTGGCTGCGGCTTTTTTAATCTGTAATAGCGCCTTGATAATTTCAAGTGGCATCTTTTCGCCAGTTGGGAAGTTATTACGACTTCTTTCAGTTTGCGCACCCCAGAGTGCGGTGGAAGGGATCTTAACTTCGCCAATCGTATCTGATTCAATTCTGTAGTCTGCCATGTTTTTGACCTCCATTGATTTTGTGACGGAATATATAAGTAATAGCAATTATTATTTCGTGATATTATTCACTAACGTATTTAGAATAATAACTGATACCTGTTATAGTCAAACATTCATAACGTTATTACAATTTGTTATGAGGTTGATATATAGGTATTTAAAGGGATAATTTGGCTGTTTTACATTTTTTTACAATTCAAATGAATTTTATTAATGCTAGTTTGCATTTTCACACGAACTATTTGAAAACGATTTCAGAAATATTCAACTTTAATTTTGCAGACAATTTAATCAGGTTTGTATGATTATCGCCCTTTTTATAGTAAAATTAATCTCTAATTAAATTTGCTTTGGGGTACATCATTTTAGGAGGGAAAATTTTGTTCCGCTTTAAACACTTACTACTCAGCTTTTTGATTGTCTTTGCCGGTTGTTGGTTAACGGCTTGCGGTAATCAAAAAAGACAAACTCAACCTATCGATAAACTGGCACTGGTTAAATCAGGCCAGACTGATCAACCACGTATTTGGTATCATTTTTCCCAATCTCATAGTCACGTAACAGCTAAAGATTCAGTTAACGCCCTGTTTGTCCTTAAAAAAGGCAAAGTAACCACCTATATGCTGCCAACGGGCAAAAATAAGGTGGCGCTCAACCGGTTATCTCACATGTCCACGTCAGCGCAAATCAACTGGGCGAAGAATCAGGACAAACAAGCCTTTCGTGCGGGTGTTACCACACAACAAGATAAAGTTGCTAGCAGCATTGCTGGTATTAAATCAGACTTGAAGCGTCTGCAAAAATCAAATAGTGACCCATCACAGGTTAAAGCCTTACAGCAATATTTAAAGATTAATGAAGCAATTCATGACAATCCAAGCAAGTACGCCGCACCAGTCGCCTACCCACTGACGGCAGTCCAGCAATCTCATGGTGAACAATTCGGGCTGAAACTCTACCCGGTAAAAACGGTTCAGTACGGCGACGCTAACGTGATCATGGCCAGTGAACTTTCACTATCCAACTACACTTTCGATAAACGTATTCAGCCTCAAAAAATCGACGGCCATTATTATGGTGGCTATAGCTCTGCCATTAATGATAACCACTACCTGATCCTGACGCAGGTCACCAAACAGACCCGAATTGTTTATGATAAACAAAAAACAACGGGTGTTTCTAAACCGGTGACAGCAGAATAGAGAACAACTCTGATGACACAATCTAAAAAATAGACGCTATTCCGTTTTTATCGGAATAACGTCTATTTTTACTTCTGCTGACTCTCATTCAAGATAGTCGCTTTACCATCCTTGATAGACAAAATCACTGGCCCACTCTTCGACTTCTTTACTTGGAGTGTATAACTCCCCTTCAAGGATTTATCTATCGACTGAGACATTTTCAAATAATTATCGGACATCGTCTTGATATTCTTAGCATTTGTTTTAGGATACTGCCACATTGTGGTAACTGCCTTAATGTACTTTGCGTTCGTTGGCGTAACCGTATACGTCTTAGAATCCTGATCAAAACTGACGTCACCAACATTCTTACTGTATGATTTTTGCAACTGCTGCAAAACGTTTTGCTCATTTTTATGCAGTTGCGCAATTGACGCAGATTCTGAACTCTTTTGAGCAAAATATTGATTAGAATTAACATTCGCCTTTTGTGAAGTCGTCTGCGTCTGCTTTGGCTTCACCCAGCCATTTTTATAAACGTAGCCAAAACTAAACAGTAAGCCAGCCACACTGATAATCGTCAAAAACCGTGTCGTGCCTACTAGTCCGTTATAGTGAGCCGCATACCACCACGATAATCCCCCCATAACAGTCATCATACCAAATATAAATACTAGAATGATCCCCATCTAGATTACCCCCCTAATTATAATATCGAAGCTTTGAACTAATTGTCTTCAATTCTCTTTATTACCTGTCTATTATAAGCCTTTTGTCCTATAGAAGACTAGGGGTGAACAAGGATTCAAAGGATAAGTGTTACGACCCGCAATTATCCCTGAATTCAGCTACATCAGTCAAACCGTAGCGTCCACTACTTGTTATTCTTTCCACTTCATTTTTAACTCAACTTCATCCGTATCTGGGTTCACAGACCGATCTTTGATCCCAAAATCATGATTCTGATAGAAACGAACTGCTTTACTATTTTTTTCATAAACACTCAAACGAATTTGCTTATAGTCTGACTTCAGTGCGAACAGTAACAGGCTACCAATCCCCTCGTCACGGTATCCCGGTTTGACGAACATACCAGCTAGATAGTGCGTCTTCATCACCGCAAACCCCACAATCTGCTCATCTTGCAATACAACGTAAACCGTTGCTTTTTCGAATTGCTTTGAAACTTCAGAGGTTTGATCCTGCCAATATGTTGCAGCAATAAACGGGTGAGAATCTAAATTTCCTGCGAGCCAAATGGCCATCAGCGCCTTCTCATTTACTTCCGTTAAGTTCGATAGTTTTTCAACTTTCACTTTTGACCCTCTCTTCTCTTTTTCTCTTTGACACAACTTTTAAGGTACGCTGCTCCGAGTTAAATGGCAAGGCTTAGGGGTATTAATCGTCCAGCTTCAAATTTTATTGTTTTAATCTTAATTTAATATTGAACTCATTTGTTTTTAATGTTATAGTAACTGCAATTCAACAAAAGGCATACGCAATCAACTTTAGCTTTCAGCATGATGTCTTTTGAATCTAGGAGGTGACGTTGCTGTTTTAAGATTCCGTACATATGTATCATCAGGACTAAATGGAGGACATGCGTATGAAAGAAACTACTGTAAAACGATGATGGTAGCAGGTTCGCAAGCGAGTTTTGCTCATCAAGCAATCGCCACCCTGTCGACCGTAATCAAGACATCTGAACGAACGATAGAAGTGCAAATTCCATTCTCTTAAGTTTAGATCTTTCATGTTAGACAATGAACCGCGTTGACTGTTATATTCAGTCAGCGCGGTTTTGTGTTATCTTAAACTCATAGGAATTTTATGGAAGGCGTGAACCCCAAATGATTCAAAAACAATATTATGGCTTAGGCACTGCTATCACCCTCTCAGTGAACGAACCAGCAACAACCGCTGATTTGGATGCAGGTAATGACCTCATCAAACACTATGAAGATATTTTAACGGTTAATCGTCCCGTTTCAGAAGTGATGTCCGTAAACCACGCAGCTGGTCAAGAACCCGTTCAAGTATCGGATATCACCTATCAGTTAATCAAGCGTGCTGTGGAAGTCAGTCAATGGCACTTAGGCTTTAACACCGCTATTGGACCCCTGGTAAAGTTATGGAAAATTGGGTTTGATGGTGCTAACTTACCAGCCGATGCTGATATTAAACAACGTCTTGAACTGATTGATCCAGCTGATATTCAACTAGATGATCACGATCGAACCGTTTTTCTCACCAAACCTGGGATGGAAATTGACCTTGGCGCCATCGCTAAAGGCTACATTGCCGATGCTGTCAAAACATTATGGCTTTCCCGAGGTGTCAAAAGCGGCATCATCAACCTTGGCGGTAATATTTTACTAGTAGGTGATAGTACTCACACTAACGGCTTATGGCGCATCGGTGTCCAAAACCCGTTGAAACAGCGTCATGTGGCTCTTGGTGTCCTTACCACAACTGCTAAATCAATCGTCACTTCCGGCATTTACGAACGTTACCTCGTGATTAACGGTCACAATTACCACCATATGTTTGATTCTAAAACGGGTTACCCGATTCAAAACGACTTGGAAAGTGTCACCATCGTTAGCGATTTGTCCATTGATGGCGATATTTGGACCACTGAAGCCTTCTATCAAGATATCGATAAAGGCATCCCGTTAATTGAAAAACAGCCGGGACTGGACGCTATCTTTGTCACTCGTGACTTCAAGGTAGCCATCACATCCGGCTTGAAAGACCACTTTGCATTAACGGACAATCAATACCAGATTATTTAGTGAAATAACGTGCCTACCAGTATTCTTACTGATAAGCACGTTATTTTAATACTACTTACTCAGCCTGTTCATCTGTGGCTGAATCACCGTTGACCAGATACTCTTTAACAACACATAAGCAATCACTGAACCAACCAACGCACTAAGAAAGAAACTTGGTACAAATAGCCAAAGCGCACCCTTCGCTCCTAATAGTAGCGCTGCAATTGGGTAAGCGACAATTGCACCTATGATGCCAGTCCCAATCAATTCACCAAACACCGCCGCAATCAACCGTTTGGTGTATCTGAATAGTAAACCACTTAAAAAAGCACCAAACATGCTACCAGGAAAAGCTAAAATCGTACCAGTACCCAGTAAATTACGAATCAAGGACGTTAAAAATGCCTGTGTCATTGCCCACCAAGGTCCTAACAAGGCCCCAGATACAACGTTGATCAAGTGTTGCATTGGCGCAACTTTTGCTACACCTACTGTAAATTCAAACAAACTGCCACCGATTACACCTAATGCCACAAGAACCGAAGTTAGGGTTAAATAATAAACTCTCTTAGTCATCGTGCTCGTTCCTTTCCATTCTTCTCCATAATAAGCCACTCAATTAATCCGTCATCAACGGGTACTTTTTGGTAGCCAAACCTGTTAGGTAAACGCCTAACCCCAGCACCAATAGTAGGAAGAAGGTCGTCCCCAAGAAGAAGTCCAACTTCTGCAACCACGAATAACCAACAACGCCGATCAGCCACCAAAGAAAGTTTAGCGGCAACGAAAGCCGTTGGTGCATCAAGAAGACGCTGACAAATAAAATGGCAAATAACGGTGTGAACACCGCCCCAATAGCGTATAAAAAGTTCTGATAGTACGCCATTGAAACAAACAGCGCAATCAGTAAACCTAATACCGTGACACCTATAGCAACCAAATTAACCGCTTTCGTCTTTATCAAGTTAGCGATATTGGTAGCTGCCGAATAGGCATCCATAAAGGTCGTGGTTACCGTTGAAAAAACAATCACCAGCAAAGCAATCATTCCCATGCTGGAATGTGAAAGCACCGTCGTAAAATCAGATTGGCCGGTCAAAATCACCGTAAATAGTCCCAGTGAAAACATCGCCACACTGGCAATAAAGTAGCCGCTCACGCTGGCCATACTCGTGCGAAACGGTCGGTCAGTATGCTGAGTATAATCGCCAATCAGCGGTAACCAGGAAAGTGCCATGGTCACGTTAAGTTCAACCACACTGCCAAAACTTAATGGTGCTAAATTGGCACTATTTTGCAAGCGGCCTTCCTTCATAATGGTCCACAGCATCAGGATCATGCCAATGGCGAGTAGAACAACAATGACGTTGTTCACTTTGAAAAGCCAGTCGTGATCCATTAACAGCCAAACCACGATCAACACCGCCACGATGAGTGACATCACCAATACTGATTGATAGTTGAACAACGCCTTTGATAGCCCATTCATGGCCTGCTGAGCATTGACGATCATTACCGCCGTCCACCCTAGCAACTGCAGTGCGTTTAACATTGAAAACAGCCAAACACCTTGCTGGCCAAAAACGGTTTTAGTCGCTTGAATCGCCGTTTTGTTCTGCTGAGCTGACAAATAACCCGCTGGCAGCAGAAAAACAAAACAGCCAATCACGTGCCCAATTAAAATCGCCAGCAAACCGCTCTTCCACCCTAATGGTGCAATAAGTGTACCAGTCACAATCTCAGCAATTGATATCGCCGCACCCATCCAGAGCAGAAACAGACCGCTTGGTTTCGTATTTCCCATTAAAAACCCTTCTTCCAATTAAAAAGGTCTTTCAGCCGCAGTTAGTTCCGCGCACTGAAAGACCATCATTAATTTTTTGATGTTCACGTACACTTTCCTTCGCAAGTATTAACTATACAGGTTCGAAGGGACTAGATTCATCTATCTCAGCCACATGGCGCCCCTAGTGCATTTAATTTTCAGTTATTATTTTAACATACTTCTAGTCAGTCTGGGTTAATGGTAAAGCGTAATTATTACAGTTTAATTAAATCAAGTCTAAATAGTGGCAATTTTCCCTTATTATTGGTAAGTTATTACCATTGTTGTGACGGAATAAATACTACTAACACCATTGACCTGGCAGTTACTTAATGAGTTTGTTGCACTAACATCACTAAGTCATTGGAGGAAATATGGCAAAAAAATCAAAGATTGCAAAGTATAACAAACAGCGTGAACTCATCGCGAAATATGCCACTATTCGGCGTGAACTAAAGGCTCAAGGCGACTATGAAGCTTTGGCTCGCTTACCAAAGGATTCTAACCCTAATCGGCTACGTAACCGGGACGGGTTAGACGGTCGGCCACGTGGCTACATGCGTAAGTTCAATATGTCCCGTTTGAATTTCCGGAAATACGCTCACCTTGGTCAAATTCCTGGTGTCCGTAAGGCTTCTTGGTAAAGTTATAAGGAGATCACTCATGGAAAAAACTGATATGGCTAGCGCTTACCGGCGACTTAAGAGTCCCAGTTTAAAAACGCGTAAACGGGCGATGAAAATCATCCGTGATGCTAAGCGTAACGCCGCTAATACGAAAAAGTAATGGTTAAACATAAAATCCCCTTAGAATTGAAAGCTGACTTCATCAGCCAAATTCTAAGGGGATTTTTTTCATTAGATTAACTTGGCAATACTTTAAAGTGAATGAGGCTACGATCATCAAATGAGCGGTTACCAGACACAATACCCTTAGTTGACCGGTACTCATGGCTGCAGGTGGGATCATTTTGCAAAACCTCTCGTAGACCCGCTTCCGACTCAGCCAAATTAACCGCCGCTTTGGGATAACCGTCACTAGCTAACACGATTTCGTGCTCCCCACTTGATAGTGGATAGACCTTCAACAGTGAATCTGGGATGGGTTGTCCGTTAAAAATCGCATAGCCCCACTCACTATCAGTCGCATTAGCAAATTGAGTAGCCTTTAAAATCCACGGTAAAATAGCTTTGCGACCGGGGTCTGACTGCTTATCATCAGGTGACAGCCGCAGGATCAAACTACGCATATTCGATAAAACTAAATCACTGGGTTTGGGGTTGATGAGTAATTGACCGTCTAAATTGATTTGCGCATCACCAACCTGCCACAGTTCATTACGAAAGCGTGAATAAACCACGGCAACGGCTTGTAACCCCTGGCTATCACGGTCAACTGGGAAGTCAATTTTTTGATAGAAAGCAGCGAATGCTTGATTCACTTGTTTTATCAGCATTGATAACGTCGCGTCCTTAGGCAGTCGCTCCAAAATACTTGCAATCATGGTAGATGCAAGTTTCCCAGTCGTTTTACCCTGATATTGAAAATTAGATTTACTGGTAACACCGTCAACGATCGCAATGAAATCCGACGTGTTCACGATGGTATCTTCACATTTTTCATCGTTCACTTTTCCTTGAATAAACGCTTCTAAAACTTGAACTGATACCACATTATCCCCTCCAACGATAGCTTCTATCACTATCATAGCGATAATAGGATTGGTTTGTAAAATATTGTGGTTGGGCTTTATCACTTTTCTCCGGCCGAATAACACCAAAAAACGCCATCCCGATAAAAACTATCGAAATGACGCTCTTGGATATTATATTCTAAAACCTAGCCAAGTTGCTTTACACTTGCTTCTTTCTTATCAGCATCATACATATACTGACGAGTCATTGGTAAGCCAGTACCACTTGGTGCTTTAACCAATAGGTATTGCATGACATCAATGTTGCCACCTTTAAATGAACCAGCACAGGCTTGAAGATACATGCCCCACATGCGAGCAAATTCTTTACCGTACTTTTCAGCAGTCTTATCTTCGACCTTCTTGTAGTTTTCGTACCACATTTCAAGGGTCTTTTGATAATGACGACGTAATGGTTCGAGGTCAGAAAACTGTAACTTAGCATCCATAATGTGCTTTAAGTTTTCAGCAACGTTAGGAATATAGCCACCAGGGAAGACATATTTAGTAATAAATGGATCGACCCCAGCGCCTTCGTGTTGACCGGTGATACCGTGAATCAACGCACGGCCATTAGGCTTCATGAAATCGGCAACCTTTTTAAAGTACAGACCAAGGTTTTCCTTACCAACGTGTTCGAACATCCCAACAGAAGTCACGTAATCGAATTGATCATCCACTTCACGGTAGTCTTCTAATAACACGTCAACCTTACCTTCAAGGTGGCGTTCCTTGATTTGTTGCTGTGTGTAGTCATATTGTTCCTGACTAAGGGTGATCCCAGTAGCATGCAAACCATATTCTTCAGCAGCGACAAATAATAAAGTACCCCAGCCACTACCAATATCCAGTAAACGTTTGCCGGGTTCTGGTTGTAGTTTATTCAAAATATGGTGCACCTTGTTTATCTGTGCTTCTTCTAAAGTATCATCATCGTGTTCAAAATAAGCACATGAATAGGTCATGGTCTTATCCAACCACATCTCATAGAAGTCGTTACCAATATCGTAGTGACTTTGAACGTCTTTTTGACTGCTCTTTTCGGAATGAGAACGCTTTGGAAAATGCTTGATGAACGGATTATTAGTTAAAAAGCTATGATCTGTTCGATATGCTGAAGCCACTAGTTCTTCAATGCTACCATCAATTTCGATGGCACCCTTCATGTAGTCCTCAGCTAATGTTAAAGTCGGCTCGTCAGTGAAGCTCTTCAATGGAAGTTCTTCATTAAACCGGACTTTAACAACTGGTTCGCCTTCACCATAATTTTCTTCTTTACCATCCCAATAGGTTACTGAAATCGGGATATCAAATGCGTGGCTCAATAATTGTCGATACACGGTTTTCTCTAACACGTAACTGCCTTCTCTCTTACAAAATTAATGCTGTTCGATTAGTTAACCATGTTAACTTAATTGACACATCTACTAACTAATTGATTAGATTACAAGTCATTACCTGTTTTGTCAACGATTCGGACCTTCATTAATAAACGAATAGACATCTATATCAGTCGTCATATAGACGGCCTACAATCAATATTACGAGAGGATGCGAGCCCTCTACTCAAATCGTAAAACGCTGACTATTCTAATTGATTTCTTAGTTTACTAGGCAACGTACATCCTGTTTATTTGAAGATTTAGTCTCAGTAGCCTACCAACATATTGGATACGTTGCCTAGCATATCAGTACGCTTAAATAAATTTGTAAGCGACGAAATCCGTGCTACAGGGGTTTTTGGTTTGCTTAATCGAACTCGTGTTCAAACACTGTATATTGATATTTTGTTAAAGTGACGATACTATATATAGTGTTGAGTTTGAGAAGGAGGAACCGTTATGCAAGTTGCAGTTAACCGTTTAATTACATTATCAGATAAATTTATTGAAAAAGTCAAAGCCGAGATCAAACCACACTGGGGCGAACTTGGATGGGTCACTTATAAACGTACATATTCACGTTGGATTGAAGCGGAAAATCGTCACGAAGAGTGGGATGAAACCGTTAAACGAGTCGTTGAAGGAAACATTAACTTGGATCCCCGACTTCACGAGGATCACATCGACCCAGAGGTGATCAGTGAACTTGAAACCGAAGCACAAGACCTCTTTAAGTTAATCTACAGTCTTTCTGCTACACCATCTGGCCGGAACTTATGGATTTCTGGGACGCCATATCAAGAGCGTAACGGTGATGCGTTAAACAACTGCTGGTTTATTGCGGTTCGACCACAACCATATGGTGACAGTCACATTGTGCCGGAATACCTTGATCGAGATCAGCCAGCCGTTTCAATGCCGTTTTCGTTCATGTTTGATCAGTTAATGAAGGGCGGCGGTGTCGGCTTTTCTGTTGTACAAAACAACGTTCAGCAGATTCCAGCCGTAGATAACAATGTTCACTTAACCATTTTGGTGGATAAGGCAAGCCAGTCTTACACTGATTCCGTTGCCTTAGGTGCGACTGATAAACAGGAATGGTTGAAAGACCATTCCCTAGATGAAGGTCGTTACTACAAACTGCCAGATACTCGCGAAGGCTGGGTTTTAGCAAACGCCCACCTTGTGGACATGCACTTCAGCGGGACTAACCCGGAACACATGAACAACTTGATTTTAGACGTCAGTGACATCCGACCAAAGGGTGCTAAAATCAAAGGTTTTGGTGGTACAGCTTCCGGCCCAATGCCACTGATTGAAATGTTATTTGACACGAATACCCTGCTGAATTCTCGCGTGGGTCAAAAGCTATCTTCAGTGGACTGCACCGATATGGGTAACTTGATTGGCAAAACGGTGGTAGCCGGAAACGTGCGGCGCTCTGCAGAATTAGCCTTAGGTTCTAGCGATGACGATGCTTTTATTACCATGAAGCAAGATCAAAAGAAGCTATACCACCATCGCTGGGCATCTAATAATAGTGTCGCAGTCGATACGCATAAAACTGATTATACAGCGGTTGCTGATTCTATTTTACACAATGGTGAACCCGGGATCGTTAACCTAGAATTATCCAAAAACTACGGTCGCTTGATTGACGGCCGCCAGGAAGGTATTGATGGCGCCGTTGAAGGAACGAACCCTTGTGGCGAGATTTCACTAGCTAACGGAGAACCTTGCAACCTCTTCGAAGTCTTCCCTTCCGTCGCAACAGAACAGGGCTTTGACCTTGACCAAGCCTTTACACTAGGAACCCGCTTTGCTAAGCGGGTAACCTTTAGTAACTACGATTGGGAAGTTTCCCGCAACGTCATTAATCAAAATCACCGAATCGGCATCTCAATGTCAGGCATTCAGGACTGGATCCTAAAAGCCTTTGGTAACCGAGTCGTCCGTGGCTTTAAAGATGGCATTGATCCCGAAACCCACGAAGCTATCAAAGAACCCGTTTACGACCAACGGGTAGTTGCTAAGTTTGACGAACTTTATCATGATATTGTTGCAGCGGACAACGCATACTCCAACACATTGGATTGCGCCCCTTCTGTGAAGCATACTACCGTTAAACCATCAGGAACGGTGGCAAAATTAGCCGGCGTTTCCGAAGGCATGCACTTCCATTATGCTGGTTACTTAATTCAACGGATTCGATTCCAAGACAGTGATCCACTGCTACCAGCATTACGGCTTTCTGGCTACAAGACTGAACCAGATGTTTACACCAAGAATACCGTTTGCGTTGAGTTCCCAGTTCGGGCTGCTCACGCTGATAGCAAAGAATTTGCTTCTGCAGGAACTGTCTCAATTGAAGAACAATTTGCTACCCAAGCCTTCTTACAGAAATATTGGTCAGATAACGCTGTCAGCTGCACGATCACCTTTCAGCCAAAGCAAGAAGGTAGCAAGATTGCTGGTTTGATGAAGCAGTACCGCCACAACATCAAGTCCACTTCATTACTGCCTTACAGTGGTAGCGACTTTAAGCAGGCCCCTAAAGAACCAATTTCAAAGGCCGTTTATGAACAGCATCGCGCCCAGATCACCAATAACGTGAAGGACGTGTATGACTCACTAAAGACGATGGATAAAAAGGATCTGGATCTGCTTGATCAGTCCGACTGCATCGGTGGTGCTTGCCCAGTTCGGTAGACATCAAAACTAATCATCTATAGATTTTTTCAACCATTTAAGACGAATAAACGCCATCCAAGTTAGGGGATGGCGTTTATTCGTCTTAAATAGTTGAAATTCGAGTTGTATCACAGTTCTAAAAACCTAATAAAAAAGTTCTGATACCAATCGATTTACATCGATTAATATCAGAACTTATTAGATGTTTATTAATTGTCATTAACCACGTAAGTTAATCATCAAATCAACCTGACCTTGGTCACGCGATTTGATTTTCAATTCATTCTGGGCATTAGTTGTTGCCAGCTTACCCTTCTTGATCAAGTTTTGAATCAGGCGTTGACCAAAGCTGCTGCTCATTCCTGTAATCATCCAAGTTCGTTTCATATGCCCAGCTCCCTTCAAGCTGCTTTAATTGCACAATATATTACGCTTAATTTCCACGAAGTCAAGCCTAAAAGACAACTTTTGGGGATTCTGCATCCTTTCTATGACGCCGTTCAAGTGTCTTTACTGGTCACCTTAATGTGAAGAGACTAGAATTAGGGTTTAATGCAAAAAGAGGAGTTGAACAACGTTGCCCATGCGCGATTTAAATATTAGCACCCAAGCTGGCTTAGCAGTTCTTTCAGATAAGTGGTACGCGTTGATTCTGTTAAATTTAACGTCATCTACCAGCGACTTTATGCAGCTGCGAAATGCCGTTCGTGGTATCTCAACGTTTAATTTACTGTTAAAGCTTAACGAGTTAACGGCATTAAACCTCGTGATATCGACCAACGACTATCACTATCAGTTGACCTCAGAGGGTCAAGATTTTCAGCAAACACTACTAGCACTCACTTCATGGGGCAAGCAACAGTTAACGCGCACACTACCCGTTAATCACCGTTCATAACCGTTGACCAATTTTGTTGTGCTCCCACCAAGTGCTAGAATAGTAGCATCACCACTAAAGGAGACTCACTTTATGATTTTACAACGTAATAACTTGCCTAACATCAACCAGATTTCCGATGAAATGAGTCACGTGTTGGGTGATTATGATGCAACCGAACTACGTCGATTCTTTGTCTACTATCAGCAGTGCCAAGCCGGTGCCAAAGAGTTTGGTACTAAACTAGAAAATCTCGACAGTGAGTTTGAAATGCTTGAGAATCACAACCCGATTCACCACATGGAAACCCGGATGAAGGCGCCCCAAAGCTTAATTCGTAAGTTAGCTAAAAAAGGGTACGATTTTTCAGTTGATGCGGTCAAACATAATATTTTTGACATTGCGGGTGTCCGGGTGATTACTAATTACCTTGATGACATCAAAACCGTTGAACACGCGTTGACGAAGCAATCCGATGTTACCCTGTTAAAGCGTAAAGATTACATTTCACATCCCAAACCAAGTGGCTACCGAAGCCTTCACCTCGTTGTTTCTGTTCCGGTGTTCCAGGCCAACGGTCCAATCGAAATCCCCGTTGAGATTCAACTGCGAACTGTGGGAATGGATATGTGGGCAAGCTTGGAGCACAAGCTACGATACAAAACAGACGTTGATAAACATCATGTTGAGCAATATGCCAGCCAACTAAAGGGATATTCTACTGAACTCAACCAAATTGAAACTCATATGCAAGATATTTTTAATCATCTGCAAAACAGTTAATGATTTGAGGATATGTTTCACGTGAAACATTTTTATTGTTTGATCTAAATAAGTCCTATTCCGATAAAAATTCAGAATAGGACTTATTTCATTTCTAAAAATTTACAGTAAGTTTGAAAGCTAACCCAGATACTCCTTAAAGTTGCTTCTCCAAGTTAATCATTTCAATTAGGCCATCGGCGCAATCTGCACCCTTGTTACCACCTTTACCGCCAGCACGACTAATTGCTTGATCCAGATTATCAGTAGTCAGTACCCCAAACATCACCGGCACAGGACCATCTAACGAGACACGTGCGAGGCCACTGGCAGTCTCCGCACATACATAGTCATAATGTGATGTTTCACCACGAATTACTGCACCCAATGCGATAATACCGTCTACTTTACCGCTATCAGCCAGCTTTTGAGCGATTCGCGGCAATTCTAATGCGCCTGGAACGCTAGCGACCGTAATATCAGCATCGGCCACACCGTATTTTTCTAATTGTGAAACGGCCCCCTGCTGCAATTTTTCGGTAACAATTTCGTTGAACTGCGCCACCACAATACCGACACGAACGCTTTTACCAAGTCTTGAATGCGTTAAAATTTGCATTTAATCATACCTCCTTCAACAAATGATGAAATTTATTCTTTTTAGCCTTCAAATAGCCTTCATTTTCTTGGGTCAAGCCGATTTCAAGCGGTATTCGATGATTCACCCTGATGCCATATTGTTCCAATTGCTTAATTTTATCAGGATTATTAGTCATTAAATTAACGGTTGAAACCCCTTCCTGACGCAAAATAGCAGCTGCCAGACCATAGTTGCGATCATCCGCAGGTAGGCCTAAATGCAAATTAGCTTCAACCGTATCAAGACCCCGTTCCTGAAGCTCATAGGCCTTCAACTTGTTTGCCAGCCCGATACCGCGGCCTTCTTGACGTAAATATAGAACCGCTCCACGTCCAGCCAGTTCAATCCGTTTCAACGACTCTGCTAGTTGAGCACCGCAATCACACCGTTTTGACCCAAACACGTCCCCCGTCAGACATTCAGAATGAAGCCGAAGTAGTAACGGCTCATCTCCAGATATCTTTCCTTTAGTAATGAGTAAAGTGGGTTCGCCGTCAGCACTTGTTTTAAGCGCTTTCAATTTGAAGTCGCCGTATTTTGTCGGCAATTCAACGCTAGCAATCACCTCGATAGCTTTAAGCTGGCGATACTGCTGCAGCTCTTCAATGGTGATCAGTGGTGTCTGAGTGCCTTCTGCATAGGCTTTAAGATCTTTTCGCCGAGCCATAGTACCATCCTTTTTAAGCACTTCACAAATATAGGCGACCGGCTGAACACCCGCAAGCTTAGCCAAATCAACCGCAGCTTCAGTATGCCCATCGCGTTCTAACACACCGTTGTCCTTGGCAATCAAGGGGAAAATATGACCTGGGTGATAAAAATCATCAAATTGACTGTCAGGCTTAGCCAGCGCCGCAATGGTAGCAGCCCGATCATAAGCCGAAATACCAGTGGTAGTCGTTCGGGCATCGGTACTAATCGTAAAAGCCGTCCCGTAGGCATCCGTAGCATCAGTCACCATGGATCTCAATCCTAGCCGTTGAGCCACATCAGCGCTCATAGGAACGCATAGGAGCCCCCGCGCTTTCGTCACCATCGTATTCACATTTTCAGGAGAAACATAATCAGCAAGCCCCACCATGTCACCTTCAGCTTCTCGGTCAAGAGAATCTGCTACAATAATCAGCTTACCTTGCTTAAGATGCTCAATAGCTGCTTCGATTTTTTGAGTTAATGCTTGATTCGTCATTGGATTGCTTCCTTTCGCTGTGCGCCCACGATGTACTTACCTAGGACATCCGTTTCAATATTGACTAAGTCACCAACTTGCCGTTTCCCCAACGTGGTCTGGTTTTGCGTGTAAGGAATGAGGCTGACTGAAAATTGATAAGGTTCGCTTTGCGTCACGGTTAGACTCACGCCATCGATTGCGATTGACCCCTTTTTAACAATGTAATCATCATATTCCGGCGCAATTTTAAAGGTCAGCACGCTGGCATTTTGATCCCCAACACGTTGCACTAACTTCGCTGTTGTATCAACATGGCCCAACACAAAGTGACCATCCAAACGTTCCGTTGCACCAAGGGCTGGTTCTAAATTAACTGTGTCACCTTTTTCCAACTGCCCTAAATTAGTTAGGCGAGTGGTCTCTGGCATCACGTCAACGCAGAGTTGTCCAGACACCGCAGCTGTAACGGTTAAACAGATGCCATTGATGGCAAAGCTATCACCGAGTTGCGGGTTTAATTGTGTGAATAAGGGTGACGAAACCGTTAATTTTGCGGTTTCTGCTTGCCTCGTTATTGACACAACATGACCTATTCCCTTGATAATACCTGTAAACATCCTTACACCTTCCTTGTTTGAAGTCGAATATCGGGCCCAAGCACCGAAATCGTTGGCACTTCGAATTGCGTCTGACTTGTCAGTGGCTGTCCGATTGCTGCTGGTAACCCCGCACCACCTAACATCATTGGTGAAATATAGACAACAACGTTATCCACCAATCCAGCCGCGATAAACGCAGCCTGAAGATGGCTACCACCCTCAACTAAAAGTGATTGGATGCCTTCACTAGCCAAGTGCTGGACAACAGTGGCAGGAGTCCAACGCGGCTTTACGAAAACCTGAACATTTTTAGGCAGCGGCCTGGTAGCTGCCGTTTCGCTGAAAAACCAGGTAGATGCAGACTCATCAAACAAGTGACTCTTTGGGTCTACCTGATCGATATGATGAACCAGTGCCGCTCGAATCGGTGGAAATACCATTGATGACGTTCTCACTGTTAGTCGCGGATTATCAATCGATAGGGTATGCTCGCCCACTAAGATCACCTGCTGATGACGTCGTAACTTCTGAACGTCCTGCTGAGCAGCAGTCTGAGTCAGCAACGTTCGCTTCTTCTCAGCACCATTAATTTTGCCATCCAACGACATGGCGTATTTCAAAGTCACTAAGGGGCGTCCATGCTGATAAAAATAGTTATACGCTACGTTGAGTCCCTGGCTATCACCCAAAACTTTTACCTTGATGCCATGTGCCTTGAGAATTGCAACGCCCTTGCCACTAACGATGGGGTTAGGATCCAGTTGACCTATGATCACCTCAGCGATACCCACTTCTGCTAGCCGTTTTGCACAGGGCGGAGTCTTTCCATAGTGACTGCACGGTTCCAGCGTGACATACATGGTTGCACCTTGAGCCTGACTGATATCATCCAGTTTGGCTAGTGCGTCAATTTCTGCGTGTCGCTGGCCAAATTGATGATGATAACCAACTGCCAAAACTCGTTGATTCTTCACGATTGCTGCACCGACTTGGGGATTGGTCCAGGTATCAGTTCCCCGTTTAGCAGCAGCTACTGCTATTTGAAAATACTTTGACTCACACAAACCTCATTCACCTCACAAAAAAGGCCTCGCATTAAAATGCGGGGCCTCGTTGATTGATAAGCTAAACAAGATTTCATACGGTTATGGTACACAAAAAGTGTACACCAATGGTACGAAATAGTACTTTTCTTCTCCCATCCAGACTTTAACTGTCGGTCCCAGACTCTCACTGGGTCAACCACGCATAACGTGGGTCACGGACTTCAGCCATGTTGCGATTGCTTGTTCAATCTAGCTGTCACCATCGGTCGGGAATTACACCCTGCCCCGAAGAAATCTATTCAGTTTTCACGAGTTATCGTACAATGATTACTTTTAAAAAGCAAGTAACATTACTGGACTTAGTGAACTTATTCTTTAATGGCGATACTCCGAGCCCGCAACGCCCATAAGATCGTCACAGTGTCCACAACTTCTTGAAGCAGTGCGCCGAAGATGGCCGGAATCACACCAAAACTAGCAATCAGCATCAGAACTGTACAGATAATAATACCAACCATGACAGATTGACGGGCCACGTGCATCGTTGCTCTAGAAATTCGAACAGCAACCACCGTTCGACGCAGGTCATCCTTTAAAATAACCGCATCTGCCGATTCACTGGCCGTGGTTGCGCCACTAGCACCCATGGCAATACCCACATCAGCAGTCACCAGTGACGGCGCATCGTTTACGCCGTCACCGACCATGGCAACTGGTTTTTGCTCCTCTGGCACTTGTTTGAGGACTTCAATTTTTTGCCCGGGTAGACATTCAGCATGGATTTGATCAATACCCACTGCCTTCGCAATTTTTTGAGCAATTGATTTGCGATCACCGGAGATCATCATCAGGTTTTTAATGCCCAGCTTGTGCAGTTCAGACATGGTCGTTGCTGCTTCCGGCCGTAGTTCATCCGTAAACGTGACACAGCCTAAATACTGATCATCCGCCGAAACATATACCGCCGTATCTTCAACTTTTTGAATTGAACCATCAGGCATCGCAAAATCCGCTTTACCCACTCGCACTACTTGGCCGTCTATTTGAGCTTGCACCCCGCCACCAGTGGTTTCTTTCACATCACTGACCGTGGGCAACTGAGCTGGAGCCGCCTGCATTAAGGACCGGGCCAAGATGTGATTAGACTGCTGTTCAGTCGCCGCAGCCAGTGTTAGCAATCGCTCCTGATCAATATTAGGTTCAGCAATAATTTGGTTCACTTGTAAATGCCCTTGGGTGATCGTACCGGTTTTATCGAACGCCATGGTCTTCACCTTGGCTAATTGTTCAAGCGTTGTCCCCGTTTTAACGATGATACCGCTTTGACTTGCCCGACTCATCCCGGCCACTAAAGCAATCGGTGCAGCCAGTATCAGTGGACAAGGAGACGCCACAACCAACACCTCTGCAAACCGAACAGGGTCTCCTGAAACGATCCAAGCAGTCCCGGCGATGACGTAGGCTAAAATGGTGAATGGCACTGCATATCGATCAGCCATACGAACAAAATGTGCCGGTTGCGCTTCAGCTTGTTTCACTAACCGAACAATGTTTTGAAATTGACTGTCAGCCGCTTTTTGATCCGCAATCATCTGAATGGATGCATCGCCATTGACAGAACCTGACATCACGCTATCGCCAACCACCTTGTCAACTGGCCGAGATTCACCGGTCAGAGACGATTCATCTAAAGTCGTGCTGCCGTCAACGATTGTGCCATCTACGGGAACCACTTCACCCGGTTTAACTAGCAGCTGGTCGCCAACATCAACCTGATCAACGGCAATGGCTTTGATGTTACCGTTGACCATTAAATGTGCTTTCTGCGGGGATTTTTCTAGGAGGGACTGCAGGTCCGAATTGGCCTTATGAGCAGCATAGTCTTCTAGCGCGTCTCCACCCGTCAACATCAGTAACACAATCAGCGCTGCCCAGTACTCGCCAATTGCCAAGGTAGCAATCACAGCGGTAATCGCCAGTAGATCCACACCGAACTTTCCGGAACGTAGCGTTTTCACCATATCAATAAACATCAGCAGTGCAATCAGCGAGCCAAGAACGGTTACCAAGATTTGCGCTCCAAACGGCTGATTCAAAACGAAAGCTAGTATTAAGGAAACTGCGCCAACCCCTACTACAGCCCACAATCGTCGATAATTCGAAAGCTTTTGCATGATGTCACCTCCCAGGGAATACTTTTCTTTCATTATATAATTAATTCTACCTTGATATTGTGAATAATTAAGCATCAATTCATGACTATTCAGGTAAAAATTGACAGTAGAAGCTGTGACATAAATTTATATTAATAAGAGTTTCATCTAGTTTCTTGACTGAAAGGCAACTCAAAACTTGTTTTTGTTCAATACTTTAATCTAGTCTAAGATGGCGCCACAACTCAAATTTCGACCATTTAACACCCAAAAAAGCGTATTCCGACAAAGTTCGACGGAATACGCTTTTTGGTGTTAAATTCTGGATTCTACCGAGTGGTGTCACACTCTCCCAATTAACGAATGACTAATACTGAAATCGGTGCGTATTTCGCCATATAAGCTGCCTGTGAACCAAACCGGCGTTTAAATCCCTTTTTAGCAATTGAACCAATGATCAATACATCGGGTTTGACGTGCGGAATCACAGATTTAACGATAACTTCCCCGGGTTTCCCCTCTGAAACCAAAGCGTCAACTTTTTCAACACCAGCATTCTGTGCTTGCTTAACATACATCTGAATATGGTTATCGAGTTCGCTACGTTCCCCATGAATATAGTCCTTATCCAATGCCTCATACACACTCATTTCATGACTTTCAAGTATGGAGACAATGGTCAACTCAGCATGACGCCGCTTCGCTGTATCAATGGCATACTGAAAGGCTAGAAGTGCATCTTCAGAGTCATCAACACCTACTAAAATATGCTTAAATTCAGTTTTTCTAGTCATCTTAAACTCCCATCTAGCCAGCTAAACCAAGTTTAGTTTTTAACCGTTTGTTTCCCTGATGGAGATCATAAATCATCCAAACTAACATCAACATGACACATACAATAAGGAAATATGCCACGTTATCCGCCATGGCAAAGGCTGCTGGGCTAGCATTAGCTGGTAAAAAGCCCTCGATGTTATCTGGTAAACCTTTCATATTTAGCGCAGTTAGGGCAATGACTGAGAACCAGCCAAGAACCTTAACGACCAAAGTATTCTTGAACCGTTTACCCATTTCCAACTCACTGTCTGTCATCATTAATAATGGCAGCATTGAGAATGGTAACGCAAATGCCAGAAAGACTTGTGAATTGTTCATTAACGTGTTTAGCGCCTCATGTTGCTGAATAGGTGTTTCACCACTGGTCATTCCAACACAAATCAAAACAGGAATCACTGAAATCAAACGGGTCACTAATCGACGAGCCCACAGTGGCATTTTCATGTGAATAAAGCCCTCCATGATTACCTGACCAGTTAAAGTTCCAGTAATGGTGGAGTTTTGACCTGAAGCAAGTAGGGCAACAGCAAATAATACTGACAGTGCACCAGACTTTGCAACAGCAATCAAAATGGGATTACTCAACATAGAAGAATTTGACAATGCTTGGAATAAGCCGAAGAACGAAGGATCTTTAACGGCACCGGTCTTAAATACGGCAACCCCCATAACCAACAGTAATGCGTTGACCACGAAAGCAAGTGACAATTGAATGTTTGAATCCCAAGTTGTAAACCGAACTGTCCGTGCCACAGCTTCTTCATCGGTATGATCCGTTTTACGGGTTTGAGAAATGGCTGAGTGCAAATATAAATTATGCGGCATAACAGTCGCACCAATGATACCTAACGAACCAGTCAGTGGCGTACTGCCACCAGCCTTAATTGAACTCGAGAACGTATCCTTAGTCGGAATTAAGCCACCAAAAACGCCAAGCCAATTAGGATTTGATAAAGCAACTTCATATGCGAAAACAAATAGGATAACCAGAATTAAGCAAACCACAATGCCTTCAATTTTCCGGAAACCAATTTTGGTTAATAATAGCAGTAACAAAACATCAAAAACGGTAATGAAAACCGCGTAGACAAGTGGAATATGGAATAACAGATAGAGCGCAATGGCGGCCCCAATAACTTCCGCGATATCAGTCGCCATAATCGCAAATTCTGTAAACAGCCAAAGTACGATTCCCAATGCTTTACTTGTACGTGCCCGAATGGCTTGAGCCAAATCCATCTGCGTCACGATGCCAAGTTTAGCTGCCATGTATTGTAGTAACATCGCAATCAAACTTGACATCAAGATAACAGACATCAGCAAGTACTGGAAATTTTGACCACCGGTAATCGATGTTGACCAATTACCGGGATCCATATAGCCCACGGCAACTAGTGCACCAGGCCCCGAATACATAAACAGGGTTTTCCAGAAACCTCCCTTTGGAACTTCAATTGAACCATTGATCTCTTCCAATGACTTTCCATTGGCGTATTCGATCAAATGGTGCTTACGTGGTGTTTTTTGATCCTTCAAGATAAATACCACCCTTCTTAGATTTGTTAAGCATGTTAATTGTACAATTTATTTCGAATTTGTAAAATAGTTTTTAGGTATTCCTTAACATTTTTATTTTTTGGTTCCGCTTTCATTTGTAAGCCCATTCATCTAGGCCAATATCTAAAAAAAATAGATTTTTTTAACAAACTAGGCATAATGTGCAACTTTAGAGCGATTTTGCTTGTATTTCGCATTATTAATATTTAATCTAATACTTAGCAATATAGAAAGAAGGGATTAAATTGAGGGAATTATTGAGTAATTTGGTATTTCCAGACCGCTAATCACACGTTAATCACGAAAGGATGATCAATTTATGGCAACACATTCAGACAATCAGCAAGTTACTTCCGTGGCAACCGACGACAACAAAGACGCCGGACCCAGTCAGCAACAAGTTTGGCACCAATCGACTTCTGAACTAGAAAAACAATGGCAGACCAACTGCGAAGACGGACTCAGCACAGTTGAAGCTAAAAAACGTTTCGCAGAACATGGTCCCAATGAGCTAGAAGCCAAGAAAGTTTCAAATTTGTTGCGATTCTTAAAACAGTTCAACAACAGTATTATCTACATTTTACTAGCCGCAGCCATCATTACATTTGTGCTGCACCGTTACTCAGATTCAATCGTTATTGGACTGGTGATTATTGCTAATGCGCTGATCGGCTATTTTCAAGAAATATCGGCTGACAATGCCCTAGAAAAGATCAAAGACCTGTTAGTCTCAGAAAGTTTTGTCATTCGTGACGGCCAAAAAATTACATTGCCGTCTCGCGAACTCGTTACTGGCGATATCGTTAGGTTGGAAGCTGGTGATTCCGTTCCAGCCGATTTACGACTCGTTGAGGCCGATAACCTAAAAATTCAAGAATCAGTACTAACTGGTGAAACTGATTCCGTTGAAAAAATCGAAGAACCAATTAATGCCGCCGATGTACCTTTAGCTGAACGCCAAAATCAGGCCTTTGCATCCACCGCCGTTACCAGTGGCTCTGGTTTAGGTATCGTTATTGCGACGGGTTCACATACCGAAATTGGTAAAATTCAACAAGATGTCGCTGATGTCAAGGCGCAACCAACCCCGCTGATGCAGAACTTAAACCGGTTAGGTGTTGGGCTTTCAGTCGCCATTGTGGTGGCCGCAATTTTGCTCTTCATTTTAGGCGCTGCAATTCACGTCTACAGTCTACCGACACTCCTAATCGCGGTTATCACAATGGTTGTCGGTTCAATGCCAGAAGGATTGCCAGCAAGTACTTCCGTTGTGCTTGCCATGGGAACTAGACAACTTACGAAACAAAATGCCATTGTTAAAACGCTGCCTGCCGTTGAAACACTGGGCGCTGTTGATATTGTTAACACCGATAAAACCGGGACTTTAACTAAGAATGAAATGACCGTCACCGATATCTTAACGCCTGAACATCAGTATCAAGTCTCCGGCGTCGGCTATGATTCAGAAGGTCAAATTCAAAACGGTAACGGTGAGGCCGTCGATTGGCAGCATAATGAGCATTTACGCTGGTTAGTCCAAATCGCTGGACAAACCTCTGACGCCGTCTTTAACGAAGAAGACGGTCATTGGGTTTTAACTGGTGAACCGACCGATGGTGCCCTCACAGCGCTCTTTCACAAGTTAAACCACACCGAACCAACCGTTAATGAAATCGACTCATTGCCCTTTGATTCAGCTTTTCGGTATTCCGCTCGTTTGGTAGATTATAACGGTCAGCGCGTGCTCATGGTTAAAGGTGCACCGCAGACGCTTGCTAAATTAATCGAAAAACAAGGTGGCCAAGTTAACGCTGGTGTCATGGCAGAACAAATGAGCCAACTGACTCGCCAAGGTAAGCGGGTTGTCGCTCTGGGTTACCAAATTATTTCCCAGGAAATTACCGAAATCGATCCCAATATGATTGGTAAGGGACTAAACTTAGTCGGCTTAGTCGGTATCATTGATCCACCCCGTCCAGAAGTTGCTGATGCTGTAAGAAAGCTACGGTACGCTGGTATTCAAGTCAAAATGATCACTGGTGATGATCCAGAAACTGCTGCTGCTATTGCTAAGCAGTTAAACTTAGCAGATTCTCCTAAAGCTATTACCGGACCAGAATTAAATCAGCTCTCCGATGAAGAACTGGCAAATGTCATCGATAACTACACAGTATTTGCTAGAACCACCCCTGCCGATAAACTGCGAATCGTTCGCGCTCAGCAATCCCTTGGTCACGTGGTTTCAATGACTGGTGATGGTGTGAACGATGCCCCCGCTTTGAAACAAGCTGATATCGGTGTTGCGATGGGAATCAAAGGTACCGATGTTGCTAAAGGTGCAGCTGACATGGTGCTTGCCGATGATGACTTCACAACCATTTTGGCAGCCGTTAAGGAAGGCCGTCACGTCTTTGATAACATTCGTAAAACCATTCGTTTCCTGTTGCCAACTAGTTTTGCTGAAGGTCTCATTGTTGTCTTGAGTATTGTGATGGATCAATCATTACCGTTGTACCCGACACAATTACTATGGATTAACATGGTTTCTGCCCTCACGATTCAATTTGCCTTTATTTTTGAGCCAGTTGAATCGGGCATCATGTTACGAGGACCACGAAATGTTAAAGCCGGCATCTTATCAAAAATGGATGTCGTGGAAGTTATTTACGTCTCACTGTTAATTTCTGGCCTAGGTATCTTTGCTTATGACCAGCTAGTTGGCCACGGTATCAGTGCGTTAATGGGTAGTACCATGACACTGAATATTGTGATTTTCGGTAAGATTTTCTACCTGTTTAATCTGCGAAATAACCATCCCGTTATTTCCAAGTATTTCTTCCAAAATAAGATGGCATTCTACATTATCGGCCTGCTGATTATCTTACAGCTGGCGATTATCTACTTGCCATTTATGCAAGGTGTTTTCCATACGACAGCAATTAATTTCCACTACGGTTGGGGAATCCCAATTGTTATGGGATTCATTGTTTTAATCGTAACCGAAATTGTTAAACTATTTCGATTACATTGGAATCGACTGCATAAAGATCGTATTAGCTAAACATTAGGTATTCAAAAAGGTGTGATAACCAGTCAATTTGACTGGTTATCACACCTTTTTTATTTCCCGGGACATAGCCCGTGATAAGCTGCTAATCTGAAATATTTCCACATATTGATTGACATATGACCATGTTTCAACTCATCAACGTAATTGAATTTGAAATTTTTCTGGTCCATTAATCGATGCTACCTTGATTACCTGACCATCCTTCACTGGCTGCTGGCACCAGAAATTGGCGTGCGTATGCTCATTAAACCTAAACTGGTAACATGGACCATCTGGTGCCTTAATGACGTCAACAACTGCTTGACTACCATCAGATAATTTAACTGTTTCATCCTTTTTTGTTGGACGCATGTAAATTGTTGTCATTGTTACCGCCTCCGTCTTACATGATACCACATTTTAGGGATGCCTAAAATTATTTGGCTTGGAGAGGAGTCGAGCCCTGAATAAGCCAGTGTAATACGTTCATCTAATCTCAACCATTAATCCGCTATCTATAAATCCGGCAAATGCCGTCCACGAACGCTACGAATTTGATCCGTCACGACCAAGGCCTCAGGATCCACCGACATGATAATCGGCATAACCGATGTCCAATCCCGATTACTGCAGACGTAAAAAAGTGCATCCATATTTTCTTGGCTATAAAAGCCTGTCGCTTTCAACATGGTGACCCCTTGTCCTAGGTTGGCGGATAAAGCTTCACCAATTGCCCGATTCTTTTTTGACAGTACCAATACTGATCTTTTGGCGCCTATTGCATCCAAGTATTTATTCAGTACAACAGCTGAAACATAAAGTTCCAGTGCGGTTAATAGCATATTTTGAAACCCGATAATGAAGCCTGAAGGAATGGCTACGATAAGATCAAAAAACAACATGGCTGACCCATTCCGGATACCGAAATAACGGTTAACAATTTTAGCCAATATTGTACTACCTGCAATCGTCCCTTTAGCACGGAAAATCAGCCCCATGGAGATCCCCATTAAGACACCACCGGCAATGGCAGCGATAATTGTCTGACTGGTATGATACGGCCAAAGAACGGGTACTCTCAAAAAAAGGCTGATCCAGACTACCGCCCAGAGTGAATAGAACACCGTTTCACGTTTTAAGAACTTAAACCCAACTAAAATCAAAATACCGTTTAAAACAATATTGGTTAATGCTGGCGGAATTCTAAACGTATAGTATCCAATAGCTGTTAAACCAGTCACTCCGCCCTCACCGATCCGATTAGGAATCAAAAAATAGTTGATTGCCAAAGCATAGATCAACGCACCGAGAATAATTTGAATGCTGTTTTTAACGACCGATTTCAATTAAAACTCTCCCCACTCATCTTTACCATACACTCTACGCTATAAAGATTATTCAAATCAACCTCGTTTCAAAGATAATTATTTCTAAGCCGAAGAATGTTTCATGTGAAACAATTAAGTTGCCTGCACTAACTGAGAGGGTTGCAAATGAACGTGATACAATGGACTAGTAATCAAATTAAAGGGAGTGTTTGCATGACTAAACGAATCAAGGGTTCTTGCACCACAATGTTAGTGGGCAAAAAAGCCTCAATTGATGGTTCCACTATTATTGCAAGAAATGAGGATGGCGCTGGGCCATTAAACCCACAGAAGTTTGTCGTCGTTAACCCTGAAGACCAACCTCGACATTACAAATCAGTTTTGAGCCAGGTTGAGATCGACTTGCCTGATGATCCACTGCGTTACACATCAACACCTGATGCCACCGATGGCCATGGTACCTGGGCCGCAGCTGGTATCAACAGCGCTAACGTTGCCATGACGGCTACTGAAACCATCACCTCTAATTCACGAATTTTAGGTGTTGATCCATTGGTCGAAAATGGTATCGGTGAAGAAGATATCACCACACTAACTTTACCTTACAGCCACTCTGCTCGAGAAGGCGTTCAACGTTTAGGCAGCTTGCTGGAAAAGTATGGTACGTATGAAATGAACGCCATGGCTTTCTCTGATAAAGATGAAGTTTGGTACTTTGAATCCATTGGTGGCCATCACTGGGCAGCCATCCGTATTCCTGATGATGCTTATGTCATCGCACCTAACCGGCTAAACATCGATCAATTTAATTTCAACTCCGATAATACGTTATGTTCTAAAGACCTGTCTCACATGATCCAACAATATCACATGAATCCTGATAAAGACCAGGTCAATCTACGTCACATCTTTGGCAGTGCTACTATCAAAGACACTCGGTATAACAATCCACGTGCTTGGTATGGTCAAAAGTATTTCAACCCAGAATTTGATACCACTCCAATCGATCAAGACTTACCGTTCATTTGCCGCACGGATAAGAAGATCTCCATCGAAGATATGAAATTCGTACTCAGTTCACACTATCAAAATACGCCATACGATCCTTATGGTACTGGTACTGAAGCTCAGAAAAAGCAGTTCCGGCCAATTGGAATCAACCGGAATCAAGAACTGCATATTCTACAAATTCGGAATAATGTTCCGGACGAAATTGCTGGTATTCACTGGTTAGCATTCGGTCCAAATACCTTTAATTCTGTAGTACCCTTCTACGCGAACGTGACCGATACGCCCGAAGCCTACAAGAACACAACGGGTAACTGTGACCCAACCAATATGTACTGGTTGCCAAACGTTTTAGCTTTGATTGGTGATAATGACTTCGCACTTTATGAAGACCAAGAAAACTTATTTGAAGAACACACCGTTGCGCAATGCCGGAACCTTCAAATCAAGGCCGATCAAAAGGCGGTTGCTCAATCAAACCTCCCCGCTTATCTTGAAAAGGTTAATAACCAAATGGCTGACATTGCCAAAACGAATTCAAACACTCTACTTGGCCAAATGTTAGCACTTGGTGAACCACAAATGAAACTGAAATTTCAACTGAATGATTAAGCGAATGTGGTAATTAGAATTCGTTCAATCTAAAAATGAGGTTGTGCCATAAGTCTATATTGGTAAGTATCTCAATTAATTTTTAGCTAGAATTAGTGTTTACTGTACTTTGGAGCTATACGGAAATATAGCCTAATTACGCAACAAAACTCAGATTCCGGCCATTTAACGAAAATAATGCCTATTCCGCGTTTTTTGCGGAATAGGCATTATTTTCGTTAAATTCTGGAATCTACCGAGTTTTGTCGCAGCTTCATTTTTTAGATTGCTTTTAGTACACCTAAATTCTTACCCGAGCTTCCTTGGGTGAAAAATGGCTGACTAAGAAGATAATGGAAACAATTCCTAAAACCATGCAGTACCAGCTATACGGTACAATCGAGGCTGCCGATACTTGAGCAATTGCCCCTGCCATCAATAATTGGCCACCATAGGGGATCAGTCCTTGGCCAACACAAGAGAAAACGTCCAAAATACTGGCAGTATACGATTTAGAAATATGATACGTGTCTGACAGATCCTTCGATATCGGTCCGGCAATCATAATGGACACCGTATTATTAGTGGTAATTAAGTCTAACAACAGAATCAAGAAGGCAATGGCAAACTTACCGCCCAACGCGCCATTGGCATGTTTGGTGATCTTATTCAGTAACCACTGAATACCGCCCATGTGCGTCATTAAAGCAGCTAGCCCGCCAACGACAATGGAAATCAGGGAGATATCCGCCATGGATAGCATCCCCTTATGAATCGAATCTAGTGCACCAATGAAATCAAAGCTGCCAGCGCCAATCCCAATCACTGTTGCCGTTACGATTCCCAAAAACAGGACGATCAGCACGTTAATGTTCATAAAGGATAGCGCAATCACCACAATGTACGGTAAAATATTAAGCCAGTGAATGGTCCCAAGACTGCCAACATCCGCATGACCAACGTGAACAATCATTAGCAGTACAATAGTAATCAACACTGCGGGAACAACCATGATCGCATTAGTTTTAAATTTATCAAAAATGGTAACGCCTTGCGTTTTAGCTGACACAATGGCGGAACCAGAAATTAATGATAGATCATCACCAAACATGGCGCCACTGACCACCACTCCAGCCATTAGCGGCATACTAATATGGGCCATCTGGGCAATACTAGCGGCAATCGGCATCAACGCTGCCACGGTTCCCATAGAAGTTCCCATGGCGAAACTAAGAATACAGCCAAGAATAAAAACACCGGGAACTAAAAATGATTTGGGTAAATACGTTAACCCAATATCAGTAATCGTTTCTACCGCGTGCATTGACTTCGTTACGTAGTAAAATGCGCCTGCCAACAGAAAAATAATGATCATCAGAATCATCGTTTCCTGTCCCGCACCTTTAAAAAACACGGTTAATTTATCACTAAAAGTATCTTTGCGATTATCGCCTTTCAGCAAAAAGGCCACGATACTCGCCAGCATCATAGCGACCAGTAGCGGCATATTATCAAAGCTGCCGGTGAGAATACCCGAACTAATATAGAGAATAAGGAAGAAAATCAATGGCAGCAAGCCAACGAAATTACCTTTTGGTGATGGTTCATTTGATTTCACAATCAATTCCTACTTTCAAAAAGTTTACTCAAACTATTATAACGGTCCGCTTTTTGAGAAAAATGGGAGATTACTGAGAGTTATCACATTGTTTAGCATAACAAAAGCAGGCTAATATCAGTAGTAACATCTCCTGATAATTAGCCTGCTTTTTTATACTGTTATACACCTTACACAGTTTCAGAAACATTGGTAGTAATTTTAGCACGGTTCAGTAACACCGAACTGGTAACAACGGATAATGAACTAAAGGCCATTGCCAAGCCCGCCAGTTCTGGACTGAGCGTTAACCCAATGGCGTAGAACGCACCTGCTGCCACCGGAATACCCAGTACGTTGTAAATAAACGCCCAGAATAAATTGAGTTTAATTCTGTTAAAGGTTTTACGACTCATGGCCAAAGCCCGATCTACATCGCGTAAATCATTTTTAACTAGTACGATACCACCCGATTCAATGGCGATGTCCGTCCCAGAACCCATAGCAATACCAACATCCGCAACCGTTAAAGCTGGTGCGTCATTGATACCGTCACCAACAAAGGCTACCTTGCCTGTCTGTTGCAACATCTTGACGTGATCTGCTTTATCTGCAGGCAAAACATCCGCGATGACAGAATCGATACCAACCTGATCCGCAATCGCTTTTGCCACTCGTTCATTGTCTCCAGTTAACATTACCGTCTTCAACCCTCTTTGTTTCAGAGCTGCGATGGCTTCTTTTGAGGTTGCCTTTGGTGCGTCCTGAATGGCAATCAAACCAATCACTTGATGATCCAAACCGACATAGACAACCGTTTTTGCTGCTGTCTGCAACTTGATAGCTGTCTGTTTTAGATCAGCTGTCATGTTGTGGTCTGCCAACAATTTATCGTTACCAATGAAGGCGGTTTGACCATTTACTGTTGCGGCAACGCCCTTACCCTCAATGGCTTGAAAGTCGGCCGCTGGTGCAACTGTAATGCCCTCACCTTTAGCTTTAGCCAAAACTGCAGCAGCCAAGGGATGTTCCGAATTAGCTTCCAAACTGGCAGCTAATGGTAAAATCTGTGATTGATCACCGACAATATCCGTTACTTCAGGTTTTCCCATGGTAATTGTGCCAGTTTTATCGAAAACTACGGTGGTAACGTCATTAACCGCTTCAAGGACTTCACCGTTTTTGATGAGAATGCCCATTTTAGCAGAGCGACCCGTCCCAACCATTAGAGCAGTTGGCGTTGCCAAACCTAACGCACATGGGCAGGCAATCACAACAACGGAAACAGCAAAAATCAAAGCGTTAGCAACACTTGCGCCAAGTAATACGTACCAAACTAAAAAGGTTAGGATCGAAATGATCAGTACAATTGGCACAAAAATATTCGACACTTGATCCGTTAACTTTTGGATCGGTGCATGGCTATTCTGCGCCTTTCTAACTAACTCGACGATTTGAGACAACATAGTGTCACTGCCAACTTTTTCAGCCTTGAACATGAATGTTCCATTGCTGTTCAGCGTTGAACCAATTACCCGGTCACCTGCATGTTTTTCAACGGGCATGCTTTCACCAGTAACCATGGATTCATCGATAGCGGAGCTGCCCTTGGTAATCACACCGTCTACGGCAATCTTTTCACCTGGTTTAACCCGAATCAAATCACCAACTGCCACTTCGCTTAATGGTACTTTAATCAGTTCACCATTTCTCAAAACCGAAGCTTCTTTAGCCTGTAAATTAACTAACTTATCAACGGCATTCGAGGCGTTATTTCGCATCCGTTCTTCGAAAACCTGGCCCAATAGAACAAAGGTAGTCACAAACGCTGCACTTTCAAAAAAGACTGCTTGATGGGTAATCATGGCGTATATGCTGTAAAAATACGCCGTTGCCGTCCCAATAGCTACCAATGTATCCATGTTTGAATGATGCTTTGTAAAAGACGCCCAGGCACTCTGCCAAAACGGACCTGCTGAAACAGCCATGATAATTGTCGTCAGTACTAACATCGTCCATTCACCACCCGGCAGCATCCAGCCAAACGGGTGAAAAATCATTTCTGCTAACATTGGTAACGACAGGATCAACGAGATCCAAAAACGACTTGTAATTGACATCCTTGTTCACCACTTTCCCCAAAACTTTGCGTTTGGTAACTAAGCCTCACTTAATATTGATAATCAATTTACTTAATAATCAATTTGCCATGAAACATATCCATTCCGCAAGCCCACTGGAATTCTCCAGGCTTGCTAGTATCGATATCAATGGCTTGTTTTTCACCCTTTGGTAACTCGCGGTTGATACCAAAATCGGGGAAAACTACCCGATCCAAACACGTTGATGGATCCCGACGAGTGAAGTTCAAAACTGCAGGAACACCCTTCTTCAAAACCACTTTTTCGGGTGAGTAGCCGCCATTAACGTCCACATCAATCTCCTGGACATCATTAGTAACGTCAGCAGTTTCAGTAGCCACTGCATGCTTACCAAAGAACCACCAAGCGATAAAACCAATCAGTACAAGCCCAACTATTAAGACAAACATTTTAATCATGATAAAAACCTCCAGGATTTTTATTTTTACGTTTACATTTGTAAACCATAACTACATGATAAATGCTTCGTTTACAATTGTCAACCACAAAAGCCGGCCACTTTGCAAAATGCAAAATAGCCGGCTTTACAGTGAATATGTTTAACGATAGGCGGTGATCAATGCTCCAAAACGTGTGCTTTGACCTGATCAACAATCGTCATGATGTGCCTGTCAGATAACTCGTAATGAATGTTTTTACCGTTCCGAGTCCCTTTGACTAAATTTTGCTGTTTCAACAGACTTAATTGATGCGAAACCGTTGACTGATTCAAATCCAACACTTCGGTAAGTTCCGTTACGCTAAGGGTCGATTCAGCTAACGCCAAGATAATGCGTACTCGAGTCACATCACCCAACGCTTTGAACAGTGCAACCATGTTTTCTAATTCCGATGAGACGGTTAAATGATCTTTTAAGTGTTCTACGATTTCTAAATGTTTAGGATTTTCCATTGAATATTTAACTTCCTTCATAATAGTCATGATTTGGTATTCGGTTAGCTACGAATGCGGTTGCATTTTAGCATCAGCACGGGTACAATTCACATTAAGATATGCACATATGTTGATATGTATTGAGGTGATGGCTATGAAATCAGCAACTGTTCCCACACGCACCTACAACACGGTACGTGGCTTTCTAAATCATAAAAGTGACTTAATAATGATTGCCAGTTCAACCATTATATTATTAATTGCGGTCAGTTTACCAGCCTCAGCCGAAAAAATCCTGCTATATATCGCTTCTTATGCGATTATTGCCTATCCCGTTATCTGGGAATCACTGACCAATATCATCAGTGGCGAATTTTTCGACGAAAACTTTTTGATGACAGTTGCTACTGTTGGGGCAATTGCACTTGGCGATTATCCCGAAGCCATCGCAGTAATGTTATTCTATGAAGTTGGTGAACTATTTGAGGACATCGCCGTTCAACAGTCTAAACAATCCATCTCTGCCCTCTTAAAACTCAAACCAACGACAGCTACGATTTTAACTTCTACTGTCGAAAAGGTTGTTACCCCTGAGCAGGTTATTCCCGGCCAGACTATCCGGGTAAGGCCCGGCGAAAAAATTGCCCTAGACGGTGAATTAATTCGTGGTCATACCAGCTTAGACACCTCAGCGTTAACCGGCGAATCGCTACCTCGTGACATTCAAAAAGGTGAAACTGTTTTGAGCGGTGCCATTAATCTTACTGGTGTCATCGATATTCGTGTTACCAAACCCTATCAGGAATCAACGGTAGCTCGAATCCTAGACCTCGTCTCAAACGCCGCTCAGCAAAAAACAACAACCGAAAAATTTATCACTCGTTTTGCTAAAATCTATACGCCAATTGTTGTTGGCTTAGCGATTCTTTTAGCCCTTTTCCCGCCCTTACTTCACCTGGGTCCTTGGGCTACTTGGATCAACCGTGCTTTAGTTTTTCTAGTTATCAGTTGCCCCTGCGCACTGGTGATTTCCGTACCGCTAAGTTTCTTCGGTGGCATTGGAGCAGCCTCACGACACGGTATTCTAGTTAAAGGCAGTAATTTTCTCGAAGCATTAACACACGTAAATACAGTCGCATTTGATAAAACCGGAACTTTAACAAAAGGACACTTCACAGTTAGTGAGATCAACGCGGAAGCGCCTTTCACTAATCAGCAACTGTTAGGCATTGCCGCTGCCGCTGAACAGCACTCTAACCACCCTATCGCCCGTTCCATCATAGCAGCTTATGACGGTGATTTGACTCAATTTAAACTTCATGATATTCAGGAAACGGCAGGTCATGGTATTGAAGCGACAATCAATGATCAGATAGTTGTGGTTGGTAACGCAAAAGCAATATCATTAAATCACATTACCATGCCTGCAACTAACACCAACAGTACTACAGTCTACGTTGCGGTCAACCAAAAATTTGCCGGTAGCATTCGCGTTGCTGATGAGCCGAAAGCAGACTCAAAAGCTGCCATCCTGCACCTTAAACACCTAGGCGTTAAAAATACTGAGCTACTAACCGGTGATAATCAAAGCATTGCTAATCATATTGGTGAACAACTTGGTTTGGATCAGGTTGAGTCCGAGTTATTACCTGCACAAAAAGTTGCCAAAATGACCGCATTGACCCAAGCTGCGCATACATCTCATCACCAAGTTGCCTTCGTTGGCGATGGTATTAACGATACGCCTGTCTTAGCTCGGGCTGACGTGGGAATCGCAATGGGTGGTCTTGGTGCTGATGCCGCCATCGAGGCCGCGGATATTGTCATAATGGATGATAAGCCGTCAAAAGTTGCTACTATTATTCAAATTGCAAAAGCCACCAAGCGAATCGTTTGGGAAAATATTAGCTTTGCTTTGGCCGTTAAAATCATCTTTTTGATTTTGGGTGCATTTGGCATCATTGGCATGTGGGAAGCCGTCTTTGCTGATGTTGGGGTGACCATGATTGCCATCTTGAACGCACTACGTCTTCAAAAACAGTAGTAAATAGCCTTGAATCAAGACCGATAACCATTATCGAGCCTGATTCAAGGCTATTTTTTACTAAAGGATTAACCGTGCAGCATTGATAAGCAAGGCGATTCCATAACCTAAAACAATTACCCCTGAAATAATATTGATCCACATCAAAATACGCTTAGGTAATCGATTCTTTAAAATACCAACAATAATCGTAATCGAGAAAAACCAAATTGCGGTGGCTAAAATAATACCGCCCAGAAAAGGTAACACCTCACTATTTGTCAGCGTTCCTCGCAGGGCTCCCATGGTGACCCCCGTATCGATAATTGCTTGTGGATTGGCAAAAGCCACGATCCAAGCACTAGCGAAAGCGTCTTTTAATGGTAATTGTGAATCGTCTTTTCCAAGTTCTATCTGGCTAGCAGAACGTAAGATACCAATCCCCATCCAAATCACGATTAAACCACCAAGCAACATAATGATAATTTTAAGCCACAAATAATGACTGATTAACGCACCCATTCCTAAAAAGGCGACGGTGGTTAAGGTTGTGTCCGCTATCCATACAAATAAGCAAATTAATAAAGCGCGTCGCATTCGGTTACTCATAGCGCTATTAAAAACAAATAAGTTCTGCATTCCAATTGACGATACAAGCGCAAAACTAATCAACATGCCCCGTAAAACTACTGCCATCATGATTGACTTTCCTCCAATTCACATAGAAAAAGGCACCTATCCTAGCCTTCAACGTTCTGAGAACATTGTATCTGCGACTAGAAGAGCTGCCTATCATGATCACCCGACGATGATCAAGCTATTAGCGATTTAATTAACTTTAATAGCATACGTGACCCCAATTAAAATGTCAAGATTAGGCTATTTACCGAAGTAGGCCGTGTAGAACAGGTAGCCAGATAAGCAAAAAGCCGCAATCGTAATTAAATTTCGTAGTAATTTAACTGGCAGATGACGGATAACAACTGGTCCAACGTAGCCACCAGCAAACATCCCAATCGCGAGAGGAACCGCCATCAACCAATAAACTTTAATGGTAAATGCGTAGATCACAAGTGAAATCACATTGGTAAGCAGTGCCGAGAAGTTCTTAATGACATTACTGACCACAAAAGGCTTAGTCAAGGTCACAGTGAGAATCGCTAGCATAAAAATACCAGCTGCTGCGCCAAAATAGCCAATGTAAATGCCAACCAAAAAAATGGCACTATTTTTTAAAATCCGGACCCATAATTTTGTTGGTTGAGCCGTTTGACTGACCTGTTTCTTTTTACCTGAAACCATCATCATCACTGCAGCTAGGAATATTAAAAACGGCACCACATGCTCGAAACTAGAAGATGGTAAAAAAGCTAAAATCAAGCAACCGATAATACCCCCAGCTGCCGTTAAAAGACCAACATGCCACATAGTTGCATGATTACCTTTTAGCTCTTTAGATGATGATAAGGTAGAACCTAACCCAGTAAAAATCAATGCGGCAGTATTAGTCACATCAGCACTCACTGGTGGAACACCTACACTTAACAATACGGGATAAGATACCAAGGAGGCTAGACCAGCCACTGAACTTAAAAAGCCGGCAATCGCACCAGCTACTATCAGATAAATCGTAATTAAAATTACGTGCAGCATGTGACTTCCCTCCTTAAAAATATTCACTTATCCAGTATAGCGCAGAAACAGCGAGAACGTTGGGCATAAAAAAACGTGCCTCTCAACCTTCAGTGGTTAAGAAACACGCTTTCATCGCTAAATTGACAAAACCACACTTAATTGCGGTCGGATCAAATCTTTCATTTCATCAGTTAGTTGTCGGTTATTTTTAATCAACAATTCGTCATAGATAACTTTCTGAAAAATAGAAACAATTACTCGAGCCAATGGTCGATACTGACTTTTACTTATTGACTGAAGTACTGGTGCCGCTTTTAACTGTTGGGCAATCTCATCGACAAGCCCTTCTAAAATTTGCAACAGCCAATCTGCCTGATCGTCAGACAACAACATGCGTTCATGAATTGTAATGACAAACGATTGGTAATTTTCTTTATCCTGGAAAACTTGCCAAATATTCTCGAAAATTAACATTAAACGCTGCTCAAGATCCGTCTTCGTAACACAATCATTGAACGTCATCTGCAGTTGATTAACTCGATTAATGATTCCTTGATGAACAATGGTATTCAGTATTTCGTGTTTCCCATGAGGAAAATAATAATACATCAACCCTTCAGCCGTTCCTGCAGCCTGATTAATCATCCGAGTAGTCGTTGCTTCATAGCCATTTTTGGCAAACATTTCCCGGGAAATTTTTAGAATTTTTTCCTTATGTTGGTCACTCTTGGTTTCACTTTTACTCATGATTCAGTCCCCACTTGGTTTTCTGGTATAAAAAAGAGACAGTCCTTTGATTTAACGTGAAAGCTGTCTCTACAATTTTAACTGAACATACCACCCAATTGCTGTCCAAGAAGATAAACATCCAATACGATTAGTACAGCGGTGACGATCCAGGCAACATATTTGATCCAGGCATGGTTAGCAAATTCACCCATGACCTTTTTACTACTAGTAAACATCACTAGTGGGATTACCGCGAATGGTAAAGCAATACTCAAGAATACTTGTGAGAAAGTCAGCAGATCTTCAATCTTAGCCTCATCACCATGATAGATAATGGCAAAGATCAAGACGGGAGTTACGGAAAGCAAACGTGTCACCAATCTTTGCGCCCAAAGTGGAATTCGAAGCCGAATGAAACCTTCCATAATAATCTGTCCAGCTAACGTACCCGTGATTGTGGAACTTTGACCTGACGCCAACAGTGCCACTGCAAACAACATACTTAGCATTGGGCTGGCAATTGCACCAACGATTTGGCTATTACTTAACGCATTGAATAAGTCGACGAAACGACCCAATGAACTGTTAGTACCATAAAACAGTGCCGCACCAAGAATTAATAGTAAACTATTAACGATAAAGGCGATGAATAATTGCAGATTAGAATCAATCGTTGAGAATTTAATGGCTTTAGCAATGTCATTACGATCTGAACGATCAAGTTTACGTGTTTGCGAAATTGACGATCCCAAATACAAATCATGGGGCATAACCGTTGCACCAACGATCCCTAATGACAGGTATAACATGGAATGATTGCTGATAATGTCAGTTGTTGGCACGTACCCACCAATAATGCCTGCAATACTTGGATTAGATAACGCAACCTCATAAGCAAACACTAATAAAATAACTGTCACAAGCGTTGCAACAATGGCTTCAATTTTTCTAAAGCCCAGCTTCATTAATAACAGTAAAATCAAAACATCGGCAGCCGTGATCAAAATACCAACGATCAGAGGGATCCGGAACAGCAGCTTTAACGCGATCCCAGAACCAATGATTTCAGCGATATCGGTTGCCATAATCGCTAATTCAGCGATGATCCATAGAATGATTCCCATACCTTTACTGGTACGTTCACGTGTCAGTTGAGCTAAATCCTTACCCGTAACGATCCCCAGTTTGGCTGACATCGCTTGAAGCAACATAGCAATCAAACTTGAAATCAGAATCACTGCCAGTAGTTTGTACTTGAACTGTGCACCACCAGCAATTGAAGTGATCCAGTTACCAGGATCCATATATCCAACCGCAATCAGGATTCCAGGACCTGTATACGCCATTAATGTTTTCCAAAAGCCCCCGTTTTTAGGGACTTCAACCGTACCGTTTACCTCATCAAGACTCTTGCCTTCACCGTCAACGCCTTGTACGAAGTTGTGTTTCTCTGTATCCTTCATCATTAAAACCTCTTTTCTATTGACTTAGAAATTCGGTTGGTCAGTGAAATACAAATTTGATATAAAATTAAGCATCTGTGTTTAAGCCCATATCAAGTTATCATTTCTTCTGATCCAAACATTCAAAGTAATCATTTATTACGACTGAGCGCCCGCTCAATTACCAAAACTATATTACCACCATTAATAAAAATTACAAGTAAAAGTTAATCGAGTAAAAGAATTAATTCGGAACCCCTAAAATAAAAAACACCAAGCACAACTGTTTTTACAGTAATGCTTGGTGTTTCATTTTATTCTAAATAATGATGGGCTTTCAGGTATTCTCGTGCAACCACTGAAGCCTTCCGGTGCTTAACGGTCACTTGGTAATTCATATTCTGCATATCAGAAATTGAAATTTTACCACTTAACCGATCCAGCTGTTTAACAATAGCTGGATGCTGCTTGGCAAAGCTCGTTTTCATTAACGGTGCACCCTGATAAGTGGGGAAAAAGCCCTTATCATCTTTGAGCACAACCAGATGATACTCTTTAATCTGCGGATCAGTCGTATAGCCATCCGTCACATCCACCCGTTTGTTCGCCAATGCTTCATAACGCAGTGACGGTTCCATGGTTTTAGCTGACTTCAGATTGAACCCATACGTTTTTCTGAGTCCGGGATAACCATTGCTTTCCTGATAAAAATCAGGATCGAACGCACCTGAGAGCTGGCCAGCAACTCGCGTCAAATCCGAAATGGTCTTCAAATGATACCGCGTTGCTGTATCCTGTCTAACTGTGACAGCATAGTTATTTTGATAAGCCATGGGTTTCAGATACGTCATCCCAAACTGCTTTTTAACATCATCACGGGCATTTTGGTAAGCAATCTGCGGATTACGATTAACATCTGGGTTACCCTTGACCAGTGTTTGCAGAATCGTACCAGTAAACTCCGGATAAATGTCAATTTTACCGCTTTGAAGGCCCTTAAAAAGAAAACTCGTGCCGCCAAAGTTTGGCTTTAACGTCACTTTAACCTTCGAATCGTTTTGTTCGATCAAATCCTTATACATGTTGATCAGCACTTCGGGTTCGCCACCCAATTTACCAGCAATCGTGACTCTTTCGGTCTGCGGCTTCAATAATTGATGCCCGATAGTACCACCTAAACCGATGATCACTAACACTAAAGTGCCGATTCCCAGGCGTTTTAACGGCACCTTCGATAATACTTCAATCAACCAATTAGCCAATAAAGCCAAAATAGCTGACAGAACAGCACCCACTAATAGTGCCGTATTATTATTCGTTTGAATTCCCAGCAAGATATAGGTCCCTAAGCCCCCGCCACCGATTAAAGCAGCTAAGGTCGCTGTTCCAATAACTAATACTGTGGCAATCCGGATACCCGATAGAATCATAGGCATCGCCAAAGGCAGTTCAACCTTGAAGAGCTTAAACCTTGGTGTTACCCCAAGGGCATCCGCCGCCTCCAAGAGAACCGGATCAATGTTTGTGAGTCCTGCATAGGTGTTTTGGAAAACGGGCATAATAGCATATAAAACTAATGCAATAATTGCTGGTACTGTCCCAATCCCAACGAACGGAATCAGAATTCCTAAAACTGCCAAACTTGGAATGGTCTGAATGACACCAGTCACTTGTAGAAAGAATTCACCGATTCGACGATGGTTGATCAGCGCTATCGCAAGCGGTATTGCAATCAGAATTGTGATCAACATACTGATCAAGGAAATCGAAATATGTTGCCACAAAGCCTGTAATAAGTCACTGTGGTTCTTATTGATATAACTTATTAATTGACTAATGACTGTCACCCTCCGTTTCAAGCGATGCTAAGTAATCAATTAAATCATGATCAGTTAGCACTTTATCATCCACGATCACCTGATCCATCTGCGATTTTTGAAGGGCGGTTGCCCACTCAAAAATACTTTGACCTTTGACCATTTTAGTACCTGGTTCGTCAGCTTTAGCTGTTCGGCCAAAACCAGCGGCCAAGACCTGTCCTAATAACTGATCAGTTTGCTGTTCATCCGCAAAGAAATTGCTGACAAAAGCATTGGCTGGTTCTGACAAAATCTCAGTTGGTGTACCTACTTGCTGCAGTTTACCATTATGCACAACCCCAATTCGGTCAGCTAACCGCAACGCTTCATGCATATCGTGGGTTACAAATACAATCGTGCTATCCAAATCCCGGTGAAGATTGATCACAATTTGCTGTAATTGACGCCTCGAAACCGGATCTAAGGCACTGAAAGGCTCATCCATAAGAACTAACCCCGGTTCACAGGCTAAAGCGCGTACAATGCCCACTCGTTGTGCCTCGCCACCGGAAAGTTCACTAGGCATCCGGTCAAGAAAATGATCCGGATCAAGGCCCACTTCAGTCATGAGTTCGGCAATTCTAGTGCGTTTCTTGTCCGCTGGCCACTTTAAATTATCCAGTTGTACACTTGCATTTTCTGCTACGGTCATATTAGGAAATAGCGCACCTGTCTGCAACACATACCCAATTTGGCGTCGCAATTCTTGCACGTTTGCATCTGCCACATCTTTACTATCAATTTTAACCTGACCAGAAGTTGGCACGACTAGCCGGTTAATGGTTTTTAACAGTGTCGTTTTCCCGCTACCAGAAGGCCCGACCAACACAAATAATTCACCATCATTAATGGTGAGATTTAAGTGATCAAGTGCGTGCTGATCTTGATATTCCTTATTTACATTAAGCAGTTCAATCACTAGTATCACCTCAGTTTAACTGTCCATTACTACAGTTACTAATCCTTTACTAGGGAACAAAAAAGAGTCGCCTTTATCAAGCGCCCTTTAAACTAATTTCCCAAACAATTTTTCCACGCCAGCCGGTATTTCTTCAGGAGAAGTTACCAGTGCCGTTGCATTCGAGGCTTTAAGTTCAGCAGTATCGCCAAAACCATACGTCACACCCAAAGTCTTGACCTGATTTTTTCTACCGCCAATCATGTCAGTGTAGCGGTCACCGACCATGATGCTACGAGTTGGTAAAGCGCCACTGGTTTCGATACCATAAGCTAGTATATCCACTTTCTTAATTCGAACTGGGTCCTCTATAGCAGCACCATAGATACCGCCAAAATAATCGTTTAACTGAAATTTATCAATAATTTGCCGTAAAACAGGCTCAGGCTTTGCTGAGGCTATATTTAACTGATAGCCCGCTGTTTTCAGCGTTGTTAACGCTGATTCAATACCAGGATAAATTTCTAAGTCAAACAAGCCATGGGACTCATACTCTTCCCTGTATTTTGCGATACTGTCGCTAACCTGCTTCTCTGATAATGATGGGAAAAACTTTGTTAAACTATCAGCGAGTGTCGGCCCAATGAAAAGTCGATACTGCTCATCTGTCAAATGCGGTAGCTGCAATTCATCTACCATCTTTTTAACCGAGTGAATAATACCGCGTTCAGAATTAGCAATGGTTCCATCAAAATCAAAGAAAACTTGATCATTCATAGCGTGCTCCATTTCTAGTAATCCTGGCGTATAGACTACCGTAATTACATTTAATCTTCAAGAGGATAGCCCCAAATACTTACTTTTAATTAATAAATTAAGCCGAATCTTCCTAATTCTTAAGCAGTCGTCTAACTTGATTCTGTAATTCTGGCACAACTTCGTCTTCAAACCAAGGGTGCTGATGCATCCAGCCATAATTTAGCGGTGAAGGATGCACGATTGGAAAATATTCTGGTAGATAGTCTTTATAATGGGCTACCGTTTCAGTGAGCGTTTTTTGACGTTTTTTTTGCAGATAATACTTTTGTGCATAGGCACCAATGAGCAACGTTAACGACACTTTAGGCATCAATTCGAGCACGGGTTGGTGCCATTTCTCAGCAAAACCTTTTCTCGGTGGTAGGTCACCTTGTTTACCTTTTCCCGGGAAATAAAAATCTAAGGGGACCACACCCAACTTTCCAGAATGGTAGAACTCGTCACGACTCATACCCATCCACGCTCTTAGCCGGTCGCCACTAGGATCATCCCAATATGTCATTGAAACTTGGCCCTTTCGGCTTGGTGCCTGACTAATAATCAGAATCCTTGCCTCAGGTTCCACGTGATACAAAGGCTCAATACCTTGTCGTGTAAAATCAGCGTTTTGCGGATCCGCCATAATCGCTTGATAAATATCTTCTGCTCGCCCCATCTTCTCACATCCTATTTCTTGATACCCTATTTTAACATGGTAAGCAAATGCGACTTTATATCAATTAATATTGAGAACAATTTACTTGGTTAGTTAATCATCATCCATTTAACCTCACTTTAGACAAAGCTAAATCCCCGTCCTGATACGCACCTACCATCAGAACGAGGATTATTTAGCTTAAATTCTAGAATTTACTAAGTTAATAAAAGTAACCTAGATCACTGGTAACACTGGGATATATAGGTGTCCAGTCAGTAGCTTGTTTAGCGGACGTTTTGTGAGTAATGATTTCCGAAAAGTCGTTAATGAGTTCTTCGGCATTCACTGCTAATACTACGGCACCCACTAACTTTCCAGAAGATTTATCAGTAATTGTCGTTACACGAGCAGTCTTATCTTGCAGACGATTGTAAGTATACCAAGAACCCACCGATTGATTACTAATTGCGTACTGCTCTGAATGTTTTTCAGCTGCATCTAATGTAACCCCGACTTGTGCAAGTTCTGGTCCAGCAAACACGATGTGCGGAATGGCTGGGTAATGAATTGGTTCTTCGGTTTCTCCCGCAATCACCGAAACTACATAGCGCCCCTCAATCCCCGAAACGGGTGTTAACTTAGGCACTGATTTAGCAATTGCATCGCCAATCGCATAAATGGATGGAACGCTGGTTCTTAAATGGTCATCAACTTTCACACCTTGGGGTTCAACCGCAACACCAATACTCGGTAAATTAAGTTGATCTAAGTTCGGTCGCCGTCCTGCAGCCACAAAAATGGCGTTTAGCGTGACAGATCCATCATTATCAGTAATTACTTCAACCTGCTTATCATCGGCATTTAGCGCCGTAACGTTGGTATTCATGTGGAAATGAATTCCTTTATCAGTCAAAATAGCTTTCAACTGTTCAGTATATTTTTGCGGGAAATTACGGAGCAGCCGATCATTATGCTGGAAAATATGCACTTCAGCGCCCGCTTCTACCGCAATGTTCGCCAATTCAATTGCCACGTAGCCAGCGCCAACGAACCCGATTTTCTTGGGTAAATTGGATAAGTTCAAAAAATCAGTACTTGTCTTAAAGGCTTCTTTTCCAGGAATATCTGGAATCGTTGGCGTAGCACCGGTAGCAATCACAATATGCGCCCCACTCACTTTTTGATCACCTACGCGCAATGTATGACCATCAATAAATTCCGCAACACCATGTAAATGATCAATGTGCGCATTCTTTAAACCTGCTTCAGTTCCAGTTGGAATTTTTTCCGTGTAACCGCGTTTAAACGCCATCATTTTTGCCCAGTCAACTTTTGGCTCAGCTGACAAACCGCTTCCCTGATAACGAATCACCTGTCTTCTGGCCTCAACTACGCCATAGAGCATCTTCTTGGGGTCACAGCCAAAGTTAGGACAGGTACCACCCCACAGATTACCCTCAATTACCAAAACCCTTTGACTCTTATTTAAGCCATACGCAACCGCCATGCCACCGGGGCCGCCACCAATCACAATCGTATCGTAATCAAACGCCATATTATTAAGCCCTCCTGTTTGCGAGTTATCTTTCACTCTTCAACATACTACAAAGTCAGCCATGAAACCAAAAATCTGCCCCCTAATAACGGGTAATACCACTTCTGCACTTATTTACCAAACATTTACACGTTATCCATAAATCTTTACGAAGGATTTATGTTGTATTTACACTCACCCGTTAACATTAACTCTATCAAATAAGATAGGGGTTATTAATATGAGTATTTTTAAAACAAGTTTGTTTGCTGCCGGAATCATAGGTCTATCACTTGCAGCTGCCGGCTGTAGTTCTTCAAACGCCACCGGTAGTCACCAAAATGCCAAAACACTGACGGTGGTTTTCCTACCTGGTGATTCAGCTAAAGAGGCTGGACCGGCTAGAACTGCACTAGCAAACGAGATCCACAAAGCAACCGGGAAAAAGGTTGAAGTTAAAACCACTACCGACTACAACGTTGCTATCCAGGCTATTTCATCTGGTAAAGCCCAAATTGCGCTGATGGGGCCGGACAGTTACATCCAGGCGCACAAGCAAAACGCCGCCGTTGAACCGATCCTCACTTACTCTGGTAAATCTGGCACTTTAAAAGATGCCCAATACCACAGTTACATTATGGTCCCTAAAGACAAGGCTAACCAATATAAAGTAAACGGTAAGTTCAGCTTAGAAAAAATCAAGGGTCAGAAAATGTCATTTGTTTCTAACACATCAACATCTGGTTTCGCCATTCCAGCAGGCGCCATCCAAACCAATTTCAACCTGAAAAATAAGGATGACCTGCAACAAAGTGGTAAATTCTTCTCTAAAGTCCTGTTTGGCGGTTCACACCAAGGATCAGCCGTTAACTTACTTAAAGGTGATGCTGACGTAGCTGCCTTTGATGATATGGATCTAGTTTCATACGGTAAATTCACGAATGATTCAACTAAAGCAGGTGCAGATTTCAAAATCAATGCCAACGCACCAGCGCCATTTAACAGTGTCCGTGGCAAGGAAAGCATTGCTTTAGCAGCATACCCTGTACAAAACGAACCCATTGCCGTGAACTCAAAAATGCTTAGCAAATCAGATACCAAGAAAATCATCAGTGCGTTAACTTCGTCCCGAATTGCTAAGGATAAAAAATTCTTTGCACCATCTAACGCTAAGGTACACAGTTTATTGCCAAAGGATGGTGATACCCAATTCATCGCTATTTCTGACAAATGGTACGCCCCTACTCATAAAGTACTCGGTGAATAGATTACTGGTAAAAGGAGGTTCTAATGTTAACCGTAAAACACTTAGCTAAAAGCTACGATGGCGAGAAAAAGTCATTAACCGATGTTTCATTTAGCGTTCAACCTGGTGAAGTAACCGTCATTATTGGGCCTTCTGGTGCCGGTAAAACAACGATTTTGCGTAGTATTAACCAGCTTATCCGGGACGATGACGGTGAAATCCTGTTTGATAATACTGACATTCGTCAATTGAATCGGGCACAGTTACGCCAAGCTCGTTGCCGAATTGGTATGATTTTTCAGAACTACAACCTGATCGAACCGCTAACGGCGATTGAAAACGTCTTACACGGTTGTTTAGGCACTAAATCTAACCTAGCGGGTATCTTTTCGATTTACCGCAATCGGGAAAAAGAAGAAGCTTTAAAACTATTGGAGAAGGTTGGCCTTGCCGATTTTGCCTATCAGCAATGCCGTAACCTTAGTGGTGGTCAAAAACAACGGGTCGGCATCGCTCGAGCGTTAATGCAACATCCAAAAATCATTCTGTGTGATGAACCGATTGCATCCCTAGACCCTAAATCAACTATCACTATCATGGATATTCTTAGAGATCTGGCGACTAACGATGGCATCTCAGTTTTAATCAACCTCCACCAAGTTGATATCGCCCGAAGTTACGCAGATCACGTCATTGGCATCAATAATGGCCAAGTCGTATTCGACGATCGGATTCAAGCACTTTCAGATACTGCTATTGCTAGCATATACCAAAAGGATGCTAACTCTGAAGGGAGTGTCGTTCATGAATTCTGATGTACAGCAAGTCACCAATTTCTTCAACACCAAGCGTTTACGGCTGTCCATCATACTGGTTATTTTTGGACTTGCTTACATTGGTGCCTCGATTGGCCTTGGCTTTCAAACACAATCGTTATTAAACGTTCAAGCTGGCATTGCTTGGTTAATTCACAACTTTATCCCCAACGAAGCCTCACAGGGTTACTGGAATGAGATTATCCAACAGCTCTTTCGAACGTTTGTAGTAGCAGTCGCTTCAACGACCTGTGCCGCCGTGGTATCCCTATTTTTAGCGATTATCGGTGCCCAAACACTGACACCAGCAATTACCGTTAGCTGGGTCATTCGGTGCCTCTCATCGCTGCTACGAAATATCCCCATTGTTGCTTGGGCGATGATTTTACTCTTTTCGTTTAAGCAAAATGATCTCACTGGCTTTTTGGCCCTATTTTTCATGACTTTGGGTTTTCTGACCCGTGCTTTTATGGAAACCATCGAAGATTTTGGGACTGAAAAGATTCAGGCGTTACAGGCAACTGGTGCCACTTATCTGCAAGTGATTTTTCAAGGGCTCTTACCAGAAATCGCCGTTGCGCTTATGACTTGGATTCTTTATATGATTGAAAACAACGTTCGAGACGCTACGCTAGTTGGCTTGCTTACGGGAACTGGCATTGGCTTCATCTTCAACCTTTACTTCAAAAGTCTAAGGTACGGGGCTGCTGGATTAGTTGTCCTCTCAGTCATTATTCTAGTCGTTGCAGTTGAACTAATCTCCAATTTAATCGGGAGGTTGTTATCGTGATTAAACCGGAAAATCAAATTTCAATACCAACACGGCACCCAGCCGGACCAAGACTGTCAATTCCCTTACGTTTTCGAGACCGACGCCGAGTAACAATTCTGATGACGCTAATTGTGTTGGCGTATATCACATTGGCGACATTGCCAACTATGATTCCTAGTCACTTCAAATTAGGTACCGCACTAACAAGTTTTGCTGAAAATATCAAAATTATGTTTTGGCAACCACGCCTTGCTAATACCACCTTTATCACGCTTTTAGGCGCACTGGGTCAAAGTATCCTATTGGCATTCTTAACCACGTTAATCGGCTCGGTGCTGGCTTTTTTCTTTGCTCTTGCCAGTACTAGACGGTTAGCTCCCACCTACTTAGTCTTAGGTATTCAAAGTCTGATGGCCGTTATTCGTGCCATTCCAACTGTCCTTTGGGTCTTGATCTATAGCGTTGTCTTTGGCCTAGGAGCCAACGCAGCAGTCGTAGGTATTACCTTTCACAGCGTTGCTTATCTGACAAAAGTCTACGCGGATAGCATGGACGAACTTTCTCCTGGCATTATCGAAACCATGCAAGCAATGGGACTTAAAAAGAGCGCTATTATCCGCCAAGCAATTATCCCCTACATGATGCCAAGTTACCTTAGCTGGACGTTTATCCGCTTTGAAATCAACTTTGCTGACGCTATTGCTGTTGGGGCAGCAGCGGGTGCTGGCGGGATTGGTTATCAGCTTTTCATGTCAAGCAGCTTCTATTTTAATTTCCATGAAGTGGGTGTCATGGTTTATATGATCTTGGCCTTTGCATTAGTACTTGAAATTATTTCCTACCGCTTGCGTACCGTCACTAATCAGTAACTATTCAACCCTAATTCAAACTGGAGGATTTCCTTATGATTGAAGCCATCGTATTAGATTGGGCCGGGACAACCGTCGATTATGGCAGTCGCGCCCCCATCATTGCTTTTAAAAACGCCTTCGCTCACTTCGGCATTGACCTGAGCGAAGAAACCATCCGCCAAGATGTTGGCCTGGATAAACTGACCCATGTCCGTCAAATTCTGCAGATTCCTGAAATTGCAAACTCTTGGGAAACTCGTCAGCCAACCATCCCACTAACAAAAGCAACGGCAGAAATTTACGCTCAGTTTCAAATTGAAATTAACAAAGTACTGGCGGAAACTGCACAATTGAAGCCTGGAATGACAGACTTGATTAAGTTTGCCAACACTCACCATATTCAACTAGCGACAACGACCGGCTATACACAAGTAATGCTGAACCAAATTTTACCTTTAGCCGCACAACAGGGCTACACACCCACATATAACATCACTTCTGAGCAAACCAATCACGTCGGCCGCCCTAAACCTGACATGGTGGCACTCGCTATGCAGAAGATGCACATCTCTGACCCTTCTCACGTCATTAAAGTTGGTGATACTGTCAATGACATTTTAGAGGGCAAAAACGCGGGAACAATTTCAATTGGGGTTGTTGACGGTGGCAATTTAATTGGCTTACCAAAACAAGCATTTGACCAGCTAAACATTGAACAGCGTGACCGTTACCGTGCTAAAGCCACTGCAATTCTTAAAGAGGCGGGTGCTGACGAAATCATTAATAACATCGCTGATTTAATTCCCCTGATTGAATCGATTGATGATCAACAGCACGAGATGCCATTACTACTAACACCCGGCCCACTCACAACTAGCTTTACAGTGAAAGAAACCATGTTAGTTGACCATGGGACTTGGGATGATGACTACAAGGAACTGACACAATGGGTTCGTCGTGAGTTAGTCACTCTCGGTCATGCTTCAAACGAGGAATACACAGCCGTCCTGATGCAAGGTAGCGGTAGCTTTGGTGTCGAGGCCGCTATTGGTACAGCAATTCCGAAAAGGGATGCCACGTTACTTATCGCTGCCAATGGCGCATATGGCGAACGAATGATCGAGATCGCTGATTATTTAGCAATTCCACACGTCGATCTCCACGTACCTGAGGATCAGGCAGTGACCCTGGGCGCAGTGGAAAAAGCGTTAACAGCACACCCAGAAGTGACCCACTTTGCAATGGTTCATTGCGAAACGACTACGGGCATTTTAAACCCGATCGAAACCATCATCCCGGCATTAACCGATAACGGCATCATCACCCTAGTTGATGCCATGTCTAGTTTTGGCGGTGTTCCAATCGACCTTGCGCAGCTTCAAGTCGATTACCTGATCACCAGTTCAAATAAATGTGTTCAAGGTGTCCCCGGCTTCAGTGTAGTATTGGCCAAGAAAAATACTTTACAGGCTACTAAAGGCAACGCTCGCTCGCTAGCACTAGATCTCTACGCACAATACCAGACCTTTGAAGAGCATGACGGTAAGTGGCGCTTTACTTCCCCAACCCACGTTGTCTACGCCTTTGCCGAAGCACTCCGTGAACTTGAACAAGAAGGCGGCGTTACTGCTCGAACTCACCGCTACCAAGCCAACGAGACCTTGCTACGTAAAGGTATGCAGAATCTTGGTTATGAATTAGTCATTGATGAAACCGTTCAGTCACCAACTATCACATCGTTTAGGTACCCAACAGTTGATTTTAACTTCCAAGCATTTTATGAATATGGCAAATTCTATAATTAATCCGAACAGAAATTAAAAAGCCCAAAGCAATCACTTACAATGGTAGTAGCTAATTCCAACCAATATAGGGAGTGATTACTTTGGGTACATCTACTTTATCACGTT